>Ga0222695_1000140_pt1 | contig 47109 bp, 45 predicted proteins | sample AntAcemetage1398_FD_179834 | JGI IMG/M metagenome (GOLD analysis project Ga0222695, IMG submission 179834) | Saline water microbial communities from Ace Lake, Antarctica - #1398 | ecosystem: Environmental > Aquatic > Non-marine Saline and Alkaline > Saline | place: Antarctica: Ace Lake...
TCAAAGAAGCTTCTAAAAGACTTGCATTAAAAAAGAAACTGGATTAACTTACAACCGTTCTGCTGTCTGAGGGTGGGGGATTTTGACCCGGCCACAGGTGGGGGATTTTCAAGTGGCCATCGGGGAGCTCAAGATAGACCTTTTCCGATACTTCGCCCAAAATAAAACGCTCTTCAAGCTTTAACAATAGCTCTTCTAAAGTCGGCATAATGTAGATTCCTCCCTGTTAATATTTTTAGACAGTTAAATCCATTATTTTTTCAACAGCTAAAATAATCTCTAGCAGATTTCCAATTAACTGTTCAATGATAAGTCCTGCTACCGGAGTATTTAAATACATATCCTAAACCTGAGTGAAAATAATTGAGTTATAGTATAAAATTCTAAATTTATCTACACTTTTTTATACACTAAAATTTTAATCAGGCTGAGAATCTATAATCACAGAGTAAACATTCTTTTTTATGCTCATAATTAAATGGCTTCGGCAATGAACCAGGAATGGGCTTTGTTAATAAAAACAACTATTTATCGTTGAGTGAAGATCTGAATCCAGGTGAATGTCTGGGCGGGATTCTTAACAGCTGCATATCCTAGGAGGCTGTCTTAAAATAATCTTACAACTATTTAGAAAGTTTGCTTACAATAAAATCATAATCTTCTTTTGTATTAATACTTCGAAACATTTCCGCATTATCCACCCGAACAACCTTTACATCAAGAGTCGGGAAAAGATCGATAATCCTGCACTCATTATGATCGATCAGCTCATTAAGCGCATCAAGACAGGACCGCCGGTAAACCGCACAAAGCGGCTCAAAGTTCTTATGTTTAAATATAGTAATATCATGGCCCCTGCATGAAGAAACCAGAAGCTTGATATGATCAGAACCCACAAGCGGGATATCACAGGACAAGACCAGTACATATTCTGAAGGAGTAAGGCTTAAGGCAGCGTGTATACCGGAAAGGGGCCCGCATCCGGGCCTGATATCTTTTGCTGTTTCAATCTCAAGATAACTGTATTCTTCCGGGCTGTTGGTGATTATCTTTACCTTCTGCACATAGGGAGATATTGTGTTCAGCACTCTTTCGACAACCGTACTATTGCTTATCTGAAGCAGAGCTTTGTTTTGCCCAAGACGTTTGGATTTACCTCCCGCCATTACAGCAGCAGAAATAATGGGCACCAGAAACGATTCTTCAATAAAACCGGCGATACCTTCAATGTCACTAACTAAAAAGCAGGGGAGATCATCACAGCTTATACCCTTTCCCACAACTGCCATGAGTCTTTTGTCCTCTTTACAAAGGAGGTCTTCACCTTCCTTAACAATTTCTATCTTATATTCACCGTTTTTATTCCCGCCTTCCATGACCACCAGATCAGCATCACAAAACGAATTTTCCAGCACTGCCACCTTTTCATTCCAGCTGCCTGTTGGAATAAAAAGATTTGTCTCCTTGGCGGTTACAAGGGCAATTCCTTTTGCACCGGCCTTTTTATAGAAATCCGTATCTGTTCCATCAGTATCAACATCATGGTCATGCGGCGAATGACGCACCGCTGCTATATTATATCCTTTTTCAGAAAGCGAACCGATCAGACCGGTTACCAGACCTGTCTTACCCGAACCCTTCTTTCCCACAATATTTACAATAGGCGGCCTGTTCACGACAGGTTGCTCCTTACCCTTTGGGTTTGTATTTATGATTTAGACTCGTTATGATTGTGCAAATTAGACAATGACTGCAAAGCGCATGGCGGTAAGCGCATAGGGATTAAACCTTCAAACAAAAACCCCTTATTCTATGTTCCATGCCCCATGCTATTTTATCACTGCCATTCTTGCACCGGTTTCAAATGCAAGGTTAAGATCAACATCTTTTTCCTTTACCTGTCCCCTTTTAAGGTTCCCGGTACTGAAAACTTCGCCCACCTTCCTTAAATGAAAATCTCTTAAATTCGCATCAAGCACCATTAAAAGAAGCGCGGATGAAGAAGCAGCAAAATCACCCTGACTGATAACCGTAACGGCTTTCTTTCCCCGAATCAAAGGCTTTGTCTCGGCGTGAATTATTTCGCCATTTTCATCTCTTTCAATCTGCATTTTTAAAAGCGGCATCATCCTGGAAAAAAAGTTTGTCAGCCCTGCAGATATCGTACGTCCGTGATTAGGAGAACCGAAAATCAAGACATCTGCTTTCTGCATGCGTTTGAGTATATCTGCCATATCATCTTCAAGCGGACAGTCTTTCGCACCCTGCAGAATTGAATGCGCCCCGCAGCCGGTACAGTATTTTATGTCTGATTCATATATATAGACCTTTTCAACATCTACATCTGTTTTACTTTTAGCCCCTTCAATGACCCTGTCGATAAGAATATCGACATTGGAACCTTTTCTCGGGCTCCCTACAATAGCCATTATTTTCATGACATCACCCCCTGTTATTATGGTTATAATATCTTTTAAACAGCTGAAAATATACAGCAATATCAATTCATAATCAATGATTAAAAAAAGGGCTATCCGAAATGGATAGCCCTTTTGGTTATTTTTAATGAAGGCGACGACCGGATTCGAACCGGTGATAAAGGCTTTGCAGGCCTCTGCCTTACCACTTGGCGACGTCGCCAAAAAAAAATGGAGCGGGAAACCGGATTTGAACCGGCGACGTCAACCTTGGCAAGGTTGCACTCTACCACTGAGTTATTCCCGCTCTATTAATCCTAAATTATATATATATAATATTTTTTGTCAAATATAAAATAATAACTGTATCGTTATTATAATAATAGTCTATTAATTAGAAAATATTTTAACAAATTTATAAAAATAATCAACACCTGTCCAAACGGTAAGAACCAGCGCTGCATAGAGAAAGGCCATACCCACCAGATGAAAATCAACCGAAAAATCAAAAAACTGAAGACCCAGGTTGTATTCATAATGGAAAAGAAGCGGAATGATAGCAGCAATCTGAAAACCGGTCTTATACTTTCCGGTCATACTGGCCTCAATTATATTATTATCCCTTTTTAAAGAAATAACCCGCAAAAGGGTAACAAGGACCTCTCTTCCCAAAATCACGGCGACTATCCATAATGGCACTCGTCCAAGCGGTATCATCATAATAAGAGCCACACCGACCAGAAGCTTATCTGCCAGAGGATCAAGGAACTTCCCGAACTGCGTCACCAGATTCATCCTGCGGGCCAGATACCCATCGATACAGTCGGAAATTGAAGCGACTGAAAAAACAAGTCCCGCAAAAAAACTCTGCAGTCTGCCCGGAGAAAAGAAAAGCAGGAGAAAAAGTACAGGAACAAGGGCAATACGAAAGAACGTAATCATATTAGGAAGATTTAGGATTGAATTTTTTGTATCTTCATTCATGTCAGAATCTATTTCTTCCTAACCAGCATCTCAGGATTATAATCCTCTATACTCATTTCATAGAAAAGACCGTCTTCAAGTTCAACAGAAATCTTCTTTGAAACAATATTTATCTGTTTGATCTTACCCACTCCCTGAGGCGTCGTTATTTTTTTACCCACCTTTGGAAGCCCCTTTTTAAGCTCCACATAGGTCTCATATTCAAAAGCCAGACAGCACATCAGACGCCCGCATACACCTGATATCTTTTCAGGATCAAGGGGCAGTCCCTGCTCTTTGGTCATCTTAACCGTCACCGGACAGAACTTCTGTAAAAATGTGGTGCAGCAAAGCTCCCTGCCGCAGCAGCCGATACCGCCGATCCTCTGTGCTTCACTGCGTGCACCGATCTGTCTCATCTCTATTCGGGTCCTTAAATCTGAGGCAAGCTCCTTAACCAGCGAACGGAAATCAACTCTGTTTTCAGATACAAAATAAAAAACAACCTTGCTGCCGTCAGGCATGATCTCCACATCCACAAGTTTCATGGGAAGATCATATTTCCGGATTTTCTGCTGACAGATCTGAGAATATTCCCGTTCCATCCTGATATTCAGCTCTTCCTGCCTGAAATCATCCTCATCTGCTTTTCTCATCACTTTTGGAAAAACCCTGTTTTTACACTTTAAATTAAATTTATAGCTTGCCATTGAAATTACAGTTGCAAGCATGGGACCGATTTCTGTTTCAATAACCACCCTGTCATTTTCCCGAAGATCCAGATCCCCGGCATTTGCATTGATGTTTCTCAGCTGTTTCCTGAATTTAATATCAATAAGATTAATCTCTTTTGTTTCAGGCGTACTGCTTTCATTTGTTTTTTTATTATCTTTATCCATTTATATACCCTGTATAAACAGGCTCTGAAGACCCATTTCAATATTTACGGTTGTGGCGGGATTGTTGTTAAACCACTGAAGCTTTTTTATTTTCTTCAGAACCCCCTCCATTGTTTCACTTCCTGCCATCAAAGACATTTCCTCAAGCAGATCCGGATTACAAATAAGCGAAGCGGAAAGTCCTTCTTTTATAAAAAGGATATCCCGGTACCAGGTCTGCAAAAACTCAAAAAGAGCCGCCCGGCCCGGATCATCATAGATCAGCTTTGCAATATCAAAAGCCGCTTCAAAGTGCCCCTTTGACAATCTGGAAAGATGCTGAGTAACTTCAGCACGCTTTGATAAAAAATCACTCTCCAGAAGAAATAGCGCTCTTTTTATACTGCCCTGTCCGTGAGAAACAACCTTTTCTGCAGCCTCGCCCTCTGTCCCCTTTTCCTTTAACAGACGAAACATCTCAGCATCACCAAGCGGCATAAAAGATATTTTCTGGCACCTGGACACGATTGTGGACAGCATACCGGCAGAACCCTGTACAATCAGGATAATGACCGTGTCATCAGCAGGCTCTTCCAGCGTCTTTAATAGACAGTTCGCAGCCTGCTGATTAAGCTTTTCAGCATCGTCAATGATAACAACCTTTTTTTTTCCTTCAAGCGGCTTATAAACAATCTCCTGCTGTATAAATCTGACCTGATCTATTTTGATAATGTTCTTTTCATCCGGCTCAATCACGAACACATCCGGATGAATCATTCTTTCGATCTTGCTGCAGGACAGACAGCTATCACAGAAATCGTCTGTTGCCTCCATACAGTTAAGTGCCTTGACAAAAGAAACAGCCGCCTTTTTCTTGCCTATCCCTTCAATTCCAGAAAACATAAAAGCATGGGGGACCCTCTCCGAAGCAAGAATGTTCTTCAGCATCCGCAGAGGCACGGCATGTCCGCAAATTGATTTAAACGGCATAGCCCTTCTCTTTTAATCTGTTTTCAAACAGCAGACATATCTCACGGTGAATCTTTTCAATCGGCTGGGAAGAATCAATAATTTTTACCCGGTCTTTATCCGCAGCCGCAATCTCCAGATAGCCCTGTCTTACTTTCCGGTGAAACGCCATCACTTTATCTTCGAACCGCCCCTCTTCCTTCTCTTTCCCGTCAAGCACGTTTCTTTCCCTTGATCTTTTAATCCCGATCTCCACCGGACAGTCCATAAGGATCGTCATCTCCGGCATAATGTTCTCAAGAAAAAGCGCATGACTCTTATTAATAAGCTCAAGAGAAATATCTCCGGCATATCCCTGATACGCCTGGGTTGCACCAAAAAACCTGTCGCACAGTACGATACTGTTATTATCAAGAGCCGGCTGAATAATCTGATGCAGGTGCTGAACTCTTGAAGCAGTAATCAGAAGAAGTTCTGTCAAGTGAGTGATATCAACATTATCACTGTGAAGAAATATTTTTCTAATCTCTTCACCAATGGGTGTACCACCGGGTTCGCGGGTTACCACACAGTTAAGCCCCTTCTGCCTGCAGTAATCTCCCAGCAGTTTTATCTGAGTCGTCTTTCCGCACCCCTCAATTCCTTCAAAAACAACAAAAAATCCCATATAAAGGGTCTAGCCTTTCTTAATCCCATAGCTGTCGTAAAAAACAAAGTCTTCTATCTTTTTCCGGGGTGTCACTTTACCCTCTTTCTCAGGATATCCAAGAGGAAGAAGCTCAACAACAGCCACCTCTGAAGGAACATTTAATACGGCTTCTGCTTTTTTCGAATCAAAAAAACCCGTATGCACAGACCCCAATCCTTTTTCATAGGCTGCAAGAGTCAAGTTCTGCAGGGCAAGGGCAACATCAAACAGCATCCAGTCCCCTTTGTCCGTAACCGGGGTTCCTTTAAAAAAGCCTGACTTTTCTTTTTTCGCACAGACCGCAATAACGATCGGGGCCTGTTCTACAGCCCGGCGTGCCGGGTTTGTCTCAGGCAATGTCTCAGCAAGTTTCATCCGGGTATCCGCGTCTCTCACCAGGACAAACTCCCAGCACTGCGTATTTGCCCAAGAAGGCGCCAGCTGTGCGGCCTCCAGAACATAAGAAATAATCTCGTCAGAAGGCATATCCTCTTTATACTTTCTGATACTTCTTCTTCCTCTGATTGCATCCATCAGTTCCATCATAGATCTCCTAAATTGAACTGTTAGCGGCTAAAAACAAGTAGGCATAGTTCTTCCGCTGAAGCGGACAAAAGAAACATAAACCCATAAAAAAATTCTCCAGAGAGGATAATTGCGTTTCATTATCCGCAACAGAAAAATCGGTAAACATTCTTTAAATAAATGTCAGGCCTCACCCCCGGAAGGAGACAAAAAGCTGAAATTCCTTAGTTTTACAAGGCTAACAGAAATAGATTTCACTGTCAAGAAGGTTCAAAAAGACACCTTGACAAGCTGATATCTTTTGGAATATATTTTCCGGACGGTAACACAAATCATACTATTTAACAGTTAATTTTCCTATTCAGCATGTTTGAAATAAAAGAACTTAAAAAAGCCCTTACGCTTCCTGATTTTGACCCTGTCAGCGCACAAAATAGGATGTCTCCAAAACCAAGGACATCTGTTCGTCCTGCAAACGCAGAAGGAAAGCCTAAAACAGCTGCTGTAATGCTTATCCTCTATAATAAAGAGAGTACGCCAAACATCCTCCTGATAAAAAGGCAGGGAAATCTCAATTACCATCCGGGGCAGATATCTTTTCCCGGAGGAACACACGAAGGCACCGAAACCTTTGCTGAAACAGCACTTCGCGAAACGCACGAGGAAGTCGGCATAAATCCTGAAACCTTAACCGTGGCCGGGAACCTCCATCCCGTCTATATCCCCCCTTCCGACTTTATGGTGCACCCCTTTGCTGCATGGCATGACAGCCGGCCTGTCTTTATACCCTGCATGGAAGAAGTCTCTGATATCATTGAAGTTAAGATCACAGACCTTTACGACCCTGATTCAAGAGGCTCTGAAACAAGACAAAATGATGGGTCTGAAATTACGGTTCCCTATTTCAAGGTAAATGAACATAAGGTCTGGGGAGCAACGGCCATGATCCTGAGTGAATTTCTGGAAAGGCTTAAAAGCGCGGAGATAAAAGGTCAGCTTACTGCCGTTAAAAGTTTATCCTCATAAAAGCCCTAGACTTTTTAAGTCAATACTGTCCTTTATGGTATCGACAATAAACCCGGTGTCGCTTCTTTTTTCATCAGAAATAAATGGAACCTGTCCCAGAACAGGGACTTTAGAAAATCTTTTTATGACATCCGGGTTGGTCTCTTCCGCCTTTCCTGTTTCGCCGGTTACATGGTTTAAAATGATCCCCGCAACTTGAATACCGCAGGCCAGAGCATATTTAACAGTTAACAGGGTATGATTTATGGTACCGAGAGACAAACGGGAGACAATAATTAAGGGCAGGTCCAGCTTTTTTATCAAATCAGAGGTCAAAAGGTCCTTCGTAACAGGAACCATTAAACCGCCCGCTCCTTCCACCAGAACCTTTTCATACTTTTTTTCCATACCTTGAAAAGTGGCCTTCACCCTGTCCAGATCAATAGCAACACCCTCTATCTCTGCCGCGACTCCCGGAGCAAGAGGATGTTCCATCCTGTATGGGCAGATAACATCTATATCATCCGGACAGCCTGATATGTCTTTCAAAAAAAGAGCGTCCTTTGGAACAAACTCGCCGTCCATAAGACTGCAGCCGGTTTCAAAAGGTTTCAAAACACCCACCTTTTTGCCGGACCGCCTGAGCACACCCGCAATGCCTCCGCCCACAAGGGTCTTTCCAACGCCCGTATCCGTTCCGGTTATAAAGTAGCTTTTCATCATCTAGTAAAAAGTCTGCTCAGGCTTTTTTCCCTGGGGAATATACTGAAAAAAACCCTCGTCTTTAAATTGTATTTCTATTTTCTTTTTTGAAACCGCTGCTACTGCTTTTCCGGAATCATGGTCAAATATCTTCAAAAAAGGCGAATGACCCATAATCTCTCTCGATCTTGAAAGGTTTTTAAGAATCTCTCCCCGCTGTTCAAATTCGAGTTCACCCCAGGCTTCACCGGCATACACATTATAAAAATTCTTTTTTGCAACGATTCTTTTCAGTATCCCGCTTCCCATTAAAAGTGAAAGATCGTTATTTATCCACTTTACCGCCCGTCTGCACTCTCTTCTGGTAAATTTATTTGTCTCATTATCTGCCTGAACTTCTTCATCACAAAATGAAGAAACAGGGAGAACAACAGTCACCAGAAGGACTAAAAAGAGAATAATTTTATATTTATTGTTCATAAAGAAGTCATTTGTTAAGTTTAATGTTCAAATTGTTGTACATACTTTCTATCTCCGCTTTATCAACTGCAAGCGTCCTCCAGGTTGAAGCATCAGCCGTATTTCTTTCCTCATGCTTTCTTCTTTCTTCTGCATACATACCCACCCGTTGTTTCGGAGTTTTTTTAACCTGTTCCGTCTTGTCTAGCTCAACAGATACCCCCTTTTTTTTCTTCTTTACTCTGGCCATTATCTTCCACCTGTTATAGCCATCCATGTCCATGGTATGCACCCATCCGGTCTCGATCTTACCGGCTTTTTTATCAGTAACTTCAGCAAAACAATTCAGATCTTTCAGCAAAAGATCATTTACCGCCTCCCACACCTCGACATAACTTTTATTATATAAGTGTATTGTGCTTTTTAGCACCCGGCCTCTCGATGAAGCACAGCCGGAAGCGACAAAAAAAGACAGTATAACCATTAATGAAACAGCCTTAAAAATCTGTTTTTTCATATTTTTTCCCGTTTGTAATATAATAGGTATTTAAATCTGAACACCATCGTCAGAAATTCGTATCCTAATAATTTTGCTTGAAATCAGCATTATGTCAAGGAAAAGCTTTCAATGATAATTTTCAGTTTTAAAAACAGAACTATTCTGTTTGAAATCAAAGAGTTTTGTTGTAATATGGAAAATAAACACCGTACTTTTAATGTTAACATTAAGAAACGATCCATATGGACTTTAAAGATTTACAGGAATATATAAGCTCACTGGACTCTGCAAACGACCTTAAAAATATTGCGGCAGAGGTCGATCCAATTCTTGAGATCACTGAAATTGCAGACCGCATGGTTAAGTCAGGAGGGCCTGCGCTTCTATTTGAAAACGTAAAAGGATCTCCTTATCCGGTTGCCATAAATCTTTTTGGAACATATGAAAGAGCGTGTGCAGCCTTTGGAATTAAGAACCCGGATGAGATCGCTGACCGGATAAAGACCTTTATCCCGGATGTCATGCCTTCTACAATCACTGACAAGGCAAAGCTTCTCTGGCAGATGAAGGACATTAAAAATTTTCAGCCCAAAACTGTCCGCTCAGGAATCTCCCAGGAAGTTGTAGAACAGGACGCAGACCTGTTTCAACTGCCTGTGCTGAAATGCTGGCCAAAAGATGCCGGAAGATTTATAACCCTGCCGCTGGTGATTACAAAAAACCCTGAGACAGGAAGCCAGAATCTCGGCATGTACAGGATACAGCTCCTTGATAAAAACCGCGCCCTGATGCACTGGCACATCCATCATGACGGTGCAGGACATCACCGCATGCACCGGGAAAAGGGAATGGATATGGATATCGCAATCGTACTGGGATGCGATCCGGCCACCATATACGCTGCAACGGCACCATTGCCCCCGGGAATAGACGAGATGATGTTTTCAGGATTTATCAGAAACAAACCGGTTGAGATGGTTAAGGCAAAAACCGTGGATCTGCTTGTTCCGGCCAATGCTGAATTCATCCTGGAAGGCACAGTCTCCTGTTCTGAAACAGCTTTGGAGGGCCCTTTCGGAGACCACACCGGTTTCTATTCAGATGCTGATCATTACCCTGTTTTTAATCTAAAAACAATTACCCGAAGAAAAAACCCGGTCTATCCGGCAACGATTGTCGGAAAACCCCCAATGGAGGATTATTTTCTGGGCAAGATCACAGAAAGGATATTTCTGCCTTTGCTAAAACTTCAGATCCCCGAAGTCATTGACATGAACTTTCCGTGTGAAGGCACTTTCCATAACTGTGTTCTGGTCTCTATTAAAAAAGAATATCCGGGTCAGGCCAGAAAGGTTGCCTCATCGATCTGGGGTCTGGGACAGATGATGTTTACCAAAACAGTTGTTATCGTGGACAGTGACGTTGATGTTCAGAACGTCTCAGAAACAGCATGGACAGCTTTTTCAAATGTAGATCCTGAAAGGGATATTTTCTTCACAAAAGGCCCCCTCGATGTTCTTGACCATTCATCACCGCAGCCCATTTTCGGTTCAAAAGCAGGAATAGATGCCACCCGGAAACTTCCTGCAGAAGGCCACCAGAGAGAGTGGCCTGAAATCATCGAAATGGATGATGAAACCAAAAAAAAGGTGGAAAAACGCTGGCAGGAATATGGTCTTGATTAGGAAGTTAAAACTCCTCCTCGAGATGATAAAATTTGAACATACCCTCTTTGCGCTTCCCTTTGCCTATCTCGGCATGATACTGGGCGCAGAAGGCCTGCCCGATCTACAGCCATTCATATTCATCACTCTTGCCATGGTCGGAGCAAGGACCTATGCCATGGCATTGAACCGGCTGTTTGATCTTGATATAGACAAAAAAAACCCCCGCACCAAAGACCGGGCGCTTGTCAAAAAAACCGTTACCAAAACTGAAGCGATAGCCTTAACGGCTGCTGCCCTGCTATTGTTTTTTGCTGCTGTTTATATGCTTCCGCCGCTGTGCCTAAAGTTATGGCCGGCCGTCATCATCCCCATGACATTTTATTCCCTGGCAAAACGCTTTACCTGGCTGTGCCATTTTTTACTCGGGTTCTGTCTGGGGCTTGCGCCTCTGGGCTCATGGATAGCTGTTACAGACAGCCTGCCTAACGCCGGGCTATATGCTTTGGGACTGGCTGTTATGTTTTGGACAGCCGGCTTCGACATCATATACAGCTGTCAGGATCACACCTTTGACAGAAAAGAAAATCTTCACTCAGCCCCTGTCCGCTTCGGCGTAAAAACTTCACTTAATATCACTAAAGCACTTCACGGGCTAACCATAATCCTTTTGATATGCTGCGGAATATCTTTTTCTCTTGGAATAATCTATTATACGGGAATATTACTGGTAGCTGTTTTTCTTCTTTATGAAAATACGATCATCTCCGAAAACGACCTGTCCCGGGTTAATGCCGCCTTTTTTACGGCTAACGGATTTATAAGCATTATTGCCTTTATCTTTACCTTTATTGCGGTCTGCCTGCAAAAATAATCCGGTAGATTTCATTCATCAAAATTTATTGAGCTGTAACCGTAATTAGGTCGGACGCGGTTGCACCACCGTTTCCGGTGACCAGAATACTGATCTCATGAAACCCGGAGAGGGATAGGACAAAGGAATGAATTCCCAGCCCCGAAAAGAGAGGTAAAAAAATCGGGGTCCCCTTTTGAACTCACCGACAGTTTGTACAACAGGTATCTTAGCTGCCGGTCACGTCATCGGTGGTCACAAAAAACACGTGGTTTGGCATGACCCGCAACCGAAATATCTTTGTCGTAAATGAAGATACCGTTTGATTCTCCGGTATCAATCGTCGATCTGTTTGAGTACGCGAAACCCCACCATGCTTGATCCCATGTAACGAAAACCAAACATACGATGTGAACAGCGCAGTGGATAAACCGGCCAGTCACTGTAGTTATCTGCACCGATCGAATCCATCTTGTAGCTGGTACCCCGCTGGGTGCGTGCCGGGTTAATCCAGAATGGCGGTACCGGTATAACAAATGGAGGCAGGGCAATTAACGGGCCCTGCGGATCTGTGGTTTTATCCAGGTCAATGCACAGCGGATAATAATTGCCGCGGAACCAGTCGGCCGTAAGCTCGGAAATATTGCCGGCCATATCATAACAGCCCCAGTAGGAAACACCTTCCAAGTAGCTGCCCACAGGCTGTGTGACGCCATCAAGAATGGCCATTTCGCGGCTGTGATCTGATTCCTCGGGCACAATACCGCAATTGGCCTTTGCCCCCGTGCCGGGCAGACCGCACATCTCCTCAGCCGTCAGATATTCGTTACCCCATGGAAATACATTGCTATTGGGCCCGCGGGCCGCATATTCCCACTCCGCTTCGGTTGGCAGCCGGAAGGTTTCGCCGGTCTCTTCGCTCAGCCATTTACAGTAGGCATAGGCTTCATACCAGACAATGCCGATTACCGGTGTATCCGCCTGATTGGAATAAGGATCATCTTTCCAGTAGGGATCAGTGTTAAGATCCCAGGATGCAGCAGAATGACCGGGAGCAGTACGCCCGGACAGCAGCCGCCAGATCCAGCCGGTGAAAGGAGCTTCGTGATAGGAGGAATCAATAATCCAGTAGCGCCAGTTATTATATCCGCCGGCATCCACAAAATCTGCAAATTGTTGGTTGGTAATTTCATATTTTCCCATGGCGTAGGACCGGGTAAGGGTCACCTGGTGGGCGGGAGCTTCCTTGAATTCGGTGGCGCCAGTGTAGCCGTCCACACCAAGGGTGTCACTGGTAACATCCATTCCCATCATAAAGTTACCCGGCTGGATCAGCACGGTTTCGGGAATATCAATTTCTGCGATGGCAGAATTAACGAAGACCGTCAACCAGACAATAGCCAGCAACGTTAATGAGTAAGCTACAATACGTTTGTTCATGGTATCCCCCTTTTTTTTTGATGCGAATCTGTTTTGTATACTGGCTAGTATATAAATACATTAATTGCATGTCAATAAAAAACATGAACCGGGTCATAAACAATCTTATTAGAAAACTTACTATGTAATTAATGCTTGTAGCAAAAACATGGAAAGTTAGAAAATGCAAAATTCAGCCATAATGACCATGGTCAGATAATAAAAATGGAAGAGGATATTCATGAGAAGACTTGGCTGCATCGGTGAAACAACTGTAGAAAAATGCCGGGTTATGCGCGAAGCAACTTCGTTCAAAAACCAAGGCGACTGGTAATTTATATTAAACCTTTTTTTCTTAAAACAAACCTTGTTATCTCACGAGGACAATTAAGGCGTATCGGCGGACCCACAACACCGATACCTTTATTCACATAAAGAAATGAATTTTCTTTTTGATAAAGACCGTAATCATACTCATAGGCAATAGAAGCAAGGGACAGACCATGGCCTGCAACAGAAGGAAGAATTATCTGTCCGCCGTGGGTATGCCCGGCAAGCGTCAAGTGAACATTCTGTTCAGAGGCAAGATCAAACACATTGGGACGATGGGAGAGAAGCACTTTAAATTCACCCGCAGGAACATCCTTAAGCGTATCCTTTACAAAGGGAAAATCCTCATTTAAGTACCAGCTTCCGCGCGGATCATCAATTCCTGCCAGATAAAAGCATGAACGTTTATCCTCACAATAAATTTTTTCACACCTGTTCCTCAAAATATGAACCCCTGACTTTTCAAGATTTCCACAAAGGTCTTTCAGGTTCCCATAAAAAACATGATTTCCCAGAACCGCGAACACACCCTTCCTTGCCTGCAGCTCAGAAAGGACATCAATAGCTTCTTTAATGAAGGTCGATCCCCAATTGATAATATCACCGGTAATAACAATCATATCCGATTCAAGAGCATTCATCTTCTGAACAAAACCTTGAAGCCTGTACCCATCCATAAACGGGCCGGCATGAATATCACTTATCTGCGTGATGGTGAACCCGTCCATCTTCTCAGGCAGCTCTTTAAAAAAAAGCTCTTGTTCTGTTACCTCAATGCTGTCTTTTCCCACATAGGCGCCGTAAACAGAACAGCCTGCCAGCGGAACAGCAATACCTGATGTGAGCACTTTCATAAACATGCGTCTTCCGGGATCAAAGAGGGCACCTTCAACAACCGTGCTATCTCCTACCGCCGTCCACAAAAAGGAAAAAACACGAAGCAAAAAAAGGCAAAGTCCCGTCGCCACAAAAAAAGGCGTGAGAACCATGCAGAAAAGCATGTAAATAAAATAGGGATTCAGAATCAGATATTCCACCGTTAACCTCACCATAAGCGATGAGGAGACCGGAGCAAAAAGAAAAAAGTAGGAAGAGTGAAGGAAGAGGATATAAAGAAAAACAGAAAAAAGAAGCTTTCTGTTTTTCGGACGGAACACATAAAACAGGCCTGCAACCGTTACCGCCTGCAGCATAACAAAAAACAGAAGAGAATAAAGGATCATTGTTGCTTTAACGTGCATAACGAGCAAAAACTTTCAGACCTTAGGGCTGAAAAGAGTTACGCCATGCGCTCTGCTCTTTGCACTGTGCAATAAAAATAACACGCCCATCAACAAAAAAGGGCAGATCACATTGACCCGCCCTCATTATTACAATCGAATAATCACCTACTGAGACATACTGTCACTGAGCGTCTTACCCTGCTGGTTGACAATCTTATCCCATACATCCGGACGCTCTTTCTGGATCCGAACATCTTTCTTGTGAATCTCATGCCACATCATGCGCGGTGAGGCATACTGGCTCCAGGAACCGTCCATGGTCACGCCATCAAGCAGAGAGAAAAGATACACGACCTGCTCGTCGGTGTAGTACGGAATAAGCGCATAGCCGCTCTGAACCTGCATCATACCATCATCGTTAAATTCAAAGGTTTCCTGCCAGGTCTTGGTATATTCTTCAAAACCGGGTTTTCCGTCAAGCTCTTTGACCAAAGCTTTGGCTGCCCAATCGCCGCAGTTTAAAGCGCCCTGCATCTGGGTCTCAACAAAGGCAGCTGCATCACCGATAACCAGCACATTACCTTTATACGGTACTTTCATCGGCGCATAAGCCTTGGTGGCACAGGAATGCTCACGTTCGACCTTTGCATTTTCAAACATGTACGCAATCGGGCTCTTTTTGATAAGAAAATCGAAAAGCTCGCCCGGCATCTGAGCCGGATGACCGATCAAAATTATGTCTGCCCAGTCAAAGTGACCTGCCGGACCGGTACCCATCAGAGGTGCAAAGTTTGAGCCGTAACAAAGCCCCCAATAACCGCACCATTCAGCCGGGCTATAGTCCTTAACATTAGACATATAATAGGCCCGGGTCAGGGCTGTGGCAAAATAAATCCTGTCTTCGTTCATCCCCAGCGTCTGGGCCACCTGAGCACTGGCTCCGTCAGCGGCAACAACCTTCTTGGCCTGGATGGTAAACCGTTTTCCATTGCTCACACACTTCAGCAGTACACCCTCTGATTTTTCAGAGTCACGGGCCTCATAACAGGTTGTTTCCGAGATATACTCAACCCCCAGTGCCAGCACCTGATCCAGGAGCTGCTGGAGAAATCCGGCCTTGTCATATTTCCAGGCAAAGGGATGCCTGTCCGGCCAGGCATAGTGAGCGTTATGCTCGCGCTTGGCTGAATAGTAGTACTTGTCGCGTACCGGGCACAAGGGTCCCACATACTCAACTTCCCAACCATAATTGGTCGACTTGATCAAATTTTTTGTGCCTTCAGGGATCGCACCGGTTGAATCCAGCTCGGCACCCACATCCACCGTGATCGTGTCACCGTTATACATCTCTTCCAGGATGATATGCTCACTGCAGTAACGGGTCATCTTGGAGATATCTTTACGCTTTTCAATAATTACACACTTCAGCCCTTTTTTCGCTGCGCATATTGCAGTATATAATCCGCCGGGGCCGGCACCAACTATAGCTACATCATAAACAGACATGTCTGTCCTCCTTAAATTCATTGTTAGTTTAGCTGATTGCCCCTACCGGACAATACCTTTCACATGTATGACAACCCATACAGTTCTGCGTATAGACCTTGGCCTTCTTGTCATATCCGCCCTTGTCTTCTAACTCTAAAGCACCGACCGGACAGTTTTCCATACAGGAAGCACAGCCCAGACATTTATCTTCGTCAATTACGATATAGTTGCGGCACGATGGACAATAGTTAAAAAACTGCGGAAGCGCATTCAATTCTTTGGTGAGCTTATCAAGATGCGGCTGCGGTGCAAAAGGATTACCGCATTTAAAACATTTCTTCAGTTCATACTCAACCTGCCAGTTGAGTATCTCTCTTTTCGGGCCTTCCTCTTTTGTTCCCTCAGGTGAACAAACGGCAGAAGCCTCAAGATCATTCTTTTTAATGATTCCGGTCGGACAGACAAATGCACACGAACCGCAGGCAATACAGTCTTCTGCTGAAACATGGAAGGGACTATCAACCACCTTATCAGCTCCTTTACCGACGAACTGTATCGCTCCCGCCCCGACAACCTCATTACAGGCCCGGACACACAGCCCGCACAGAATACAATATTCATTTTCTTTCCCAAAGTCAGGAGAACTTTCTTTTACGCCGTATTCTTCAGCAAGTTTCTGAATCACTTTCACATTCGGACAGCGTGCGAGAAGAAGTTCGATAACCACTTTTCTGCCTGCAACAACCCTGGGGCTGTCAGTCTTAATATCCTGACCTTCTGCCGCAAGATATGTACAGGAGCTTTCAATAATAGTTCTTTTACCCTGTGTGACTTCAACAATACAAAGACGGCAGGCGCCATATGATTCCAGAGCATCATTAGAGCAGAGAGTCGGTATATGGATACCGTTGGCACGGGCCACCTCAAGGATTGTTGAACCCTCGTTTGCCTTTATTTTTTTATTGTTTATTTTTAACGTTACCATAGGTTCTTTACCTCTATTCTGATTCTTGTTAATTACACTTTAAATTTTGAAGCTCAACCAATTTTCTTAAGCATCCTGCCTGAAATTTCTTTTGGGAAATGTTTCATAACTGAAAGGATCGGCACAGCCGCTGTCTTGCCGAGAGCACAAAAAGAAGTGTCACTCAGTGCTGTTCCCAATCTCTTAATTGTGTTCAAATGCTCTTTAGTCCCGCGTCCATCAGCGATGTTTCCGACAATTTCCTGAAGACGTTTAACACCTTCTCTGCAGGTTGTACACTTACCGCATGATTCATCAGCAAAAAAGTCGGTGAAAAATTTAGCCATATCGACAAGGTCAGTATCTTCATCCATAACAAGAAGACCACCGGAACCTAAAAGACTGCCTGCCTTATTCAGTGCATCATAATCAAGTTTCATCTTTAAAGACTTGGCAGGTAAAATACCGCCTGAAGGACCGCCGGTCTGAAACGCTTTTACCTTTTTACCATTGGCCATACCGTTCCCAAAGATCTTGATAACATCTTCGATGACTGTTCCCATCGGTACTTCAGCCCAGCAGGACTGAGCAACATGACCTGAAAGGGCAACGATCTTTGTTCCCTTGCTCGACGGTGTTCCGATTCCGGCCAGAAACTTTCCGCCTTTTATAGCGATCACAGGAATATTTGCAAGAGTCTCTATATTGTTGACCACGGTAGGTTTTCCAAAGAGTCCTGTTTCTACAGGAAAAGGAGGTCTTGTTCTCGGCTCTCCGCATGCGCCTTCAAGAGAATTAAGAAGCGCTGTTTCCTCACCGCAGATATATGCGCCACCGCCTCTTTTGATCTTTAAAGTAAAAGAAAAACCGGATTCGAAGATATCTTCGCCCAGAAGTCCGATTTTCTCAGCCTGCTTGATTGCAGTTGACATCCTCTCGATTCCAAGGAGATATCGGTCGTTCAGATAAACATATCCTTCATCCGCTCCCACGGCGTATCCGGCAATGATCATACCTTCAATAATAGAGTGAGGATCAGACTCAAGAAAACTTCTGTGCATTCCGATTTCAGGATCACCCTCGCTACCGTTGCACACAATATACTTTTTATCACCTTTTGCTTTGCTGCATGCTTCCCACTTTAAACCTGCGGGAAATCCTGCACCGCCGCGTCCTCTGAGCTTTGATTCTTTAACCTCTTTTATAATATCTTTTGAAGACATTTTTGAAAGAACTTTTGCCAATCCGGAGTATCCGCCAAGAGCAATATATTCTTCAATGCTGTCAGGGCTCACGGTACCTGCGTTCCGGCTGACGATCTTTTTCTGATTTTTAATAAAAGGAACTTTTTTACTTTCTTTTACGGCTTCAACGGCTTTCGTGATTTTTCCCGCTGCATATTTGATCACATCCGAAGTGACCGCTGATTTCTGCTCGTCACATCTCATTAAAGCCAGGTCAGCATCAACCTTGCCGGAGGAAATCGCCTTAACGATCTGCTCGACATTTTCCGCAGTCACATTACCATATGTAATTCTTGGCTTTCCGGAACTGATCACCTCAACAATAGGCTCTGCATAGCACATTCCGTTACAGCCTACTTTTACAACATCAGCTTTGATCTTCTGTTTTTTGATCTGATATTTCAGTGCTTCGACAACCTTCCCTGCTCCCTTAGCATTACCGCAGGTTGCTGTTCCCACAGTAATTCGGGTATTGCCCGGAGAGAGCAGATCCATCCCCTGTTTTTTAATGTTCGTTAGATCTTCGGGTTTTTTAAGTTTCATTTATGTCTCTCCTTCGTTCAATTTAAGATAGCTGCTAGTTTATCCTGAGCATCTGCTCCGGTGAAAATTTCTCCATCTATCATAACGGCAGGAGAAAGATCACAGCATCCAAGGCAGCGTACCTTTTCCACCGTAACATCAGCGCCGTTTTCTGCAACCTTTGCCTCAACTTCTTTAATCAAGCTGCCTCCGCCCTTGACATGACAGCTGGTTCCGTCACAAAGGGTGATGATATGTTTGCCCGGCTCTTCGATTCTGAAAGCGGCATAAGCCGTAACCAGACGATAAAGTTTACTTAAAAATATATCTTTTCTCTGGCTGATAAGGACAAGTGCCTCTTTGGGAACATAACCGAACTCTCCCTGTATTGCGTGAAGGATATTGATCAGCACTTCCTCTCCACCGGGATTTGATTCGATCATAGCCTCGACCTTTGTAAGGTCAACGCCGCCCATTGTTGCAAAAGCCTTTAAAATACTTGTTTTAAAAGGATCGGGTACGATCTCTTTTACGATATCAACGATATGCTCTTCTTTGATCGGTCCGCCGGCTGCCTTCTGATTGGCAACTGCCATCAGTTTACCGCGAAAAACTTCGCGCATCATATCAGGCACTTCCTGAAGCATTCTCTCGAACATATTCTCGCTGTCACTGTCCCATCCGGCTGTAGCTGCCACAGGGGCTTCTGCTTTCGCCTTGGGATCCTTGATTCCAAGTGCTGCCATGAGAGCACTTCTCTGAGGTTCAGGAAGATCGTTCGTCACCCAGTCCTCAACAATCTTTTTACTTACCGGTTGACCTTTTGCCGCACCGCCAAGCATCTGCAAAAGCTTCGGGCGCATGGTATCGCGCATAGCTTCAGGTACAGCTGAGATCAGCTTTTCAAAAGTTTTTTGTCCATCTGGTAACCATTTTATATCTGACATGTTCCCACTCTCCTTTCGGGGATTAATTCATCAGTCGATCAGCCCTTGGATCAACTACTCGGGCTGAATGTTCTCAAGCAATTTTGAATATTCTTTCTTAACAGTATCTTCCGCTGTTTTAAACTGTTTACTGGTAATTTTTTTAAACCTTTCCTGAGCTGAAAGATAATCTGCCAGATTTCTCGGATTCACTGTTTTAATCGTCTGGTTGTAAAAACCGGTACCCACCTCATAAAGAGGAAAAGCATTTGATTCAACAGCCCAGAAACCAACTTTAACTGTGTTTTCACAATCAAAACCCCACTCTTCAGGACAGGGGCAGAGAACATAAATATAAGAATTTCCTTCAGTATCAAGCGCGTTTTTCAGCTTATCATAAAAATCAAAAGGATAACTCGGAGAAGCCGTGGCCACATACTTGTAACCTTCTGCAACCGCAACAGCGGGCATTGTCTTCTTAACAGCCTTATCCAGGTTACCGCCGGCTTCATTATCGAAGCAAATAGTGATCTCATTCTTGCCATTTTTTATCTTGAGCAAAGAACCTGACGCCTTACCCGAAGCCGGTTTTTCCCAAACCGCTTTTTCAATAAGGTCTTCAACGGCTTTGTAGGTCTGCCTTACAGCCAGAGAAATCCCGCAACCGGGACAGGCATTGTTTTTCTTCGGATCAAAATATTCTTTACAGGGTAAAAAATTTGGAACATATAAACTGAATTTATCCATAATCTATTCCTCCTCAACCATACAGATTACGCCGAACCAGCACTCACGATGGCAAATACCACAGCCTTTGCACTTTTTCTCGTCGACATCAAAGTAACCATCATCCAGCCTCTGAACTGCGCCTTCCGGGCAATACACATAACACACACCGCACTTTATACATCTGTCTTTGTCCCACTGGGGCAGCCCTTTCTTACGGTCACCCGTTTTGAATGGCTTGACAGCACCCTTATCAATCAGTGAGCACTCTACCATTTTTTTTGAGAATTTTGACGTTGCCTCCAAAACCTTCTCCTTTCATGAGATATAGATACATTTAAATATATAAAAATTAGAAAAATGAATTTTATACTTCCTGAGGTGCCTTTACAGGACAGACCTTTACACATGTTTTACACTCGAGACAAAGCTGGGTATCAATACAGGCACGGTCCTTTATAAATTTGATAGCTGTTCTCGGACAAAGATCTACACAACCGCCACAGCCAACACACTTTTCCCTGTCAACTCTTATCATTTTAATCTCCTTTTAATAAAGCATACTATTTTATGACTTAATCATGTTTCTCAGTGCTTCTATATGCGAAACATCTAAGCTGACAGCAAAGTATTCTGTCTATATAATACTTTGCTAGCTAACCTTTTGTAGACTATATTTTATACAGTATAACATGAACGCCTGTCAAGTTTTTTAGAAAAACAGACAAACCAATATTTAATTATAACAGATATTTACGGTTAAGCTATTTTTTAGCAGACGAAACCGGTTTCTTTTTAGCCATAGACTTCCTAACTCTTCCAAAAAACTTTACTTTTATCTCTTTCTGCTCTTCATTATCTGTCTTTATCAGGACATCCCCCCTCAACAGATTCTTTGTATAACCATCAACCGGGGACACGTTTATCCTGTATGATTTACCCGCCACAACCGTCTCTATTTCAGTCTTTACTTCGGGCTCTGTTGAAACTGCGTTTAGGATCTTAAAAGATGTATTTTCCGAGGCATCCAGTTTTATTGTTTTTACAATTTTTTTGCCTTTTTCCAGAACACCCAGAGAAAGATATTGCGGCTGAACATTTATATCTCCCGTTACCACACCATGAGCATAGACCGTCAGTTTTTTTATTTTCTCATGATCCGTATGGATAATGATCCTTTCCCTTAATTTACCCACTTTCAAATCAGGAAGAGCCGTAAGCATTATTTTTTTATTTCGGAGCTCTACTGTACTCTCAGGAGCGATATCAATCTGAAAGGACTTGTTCTTGCCGGCAGTCTCAACCTTGGTTATTTTTGTTTTTTCACTGTCCTGCCCCTCAAGCGTAATATATCTTATAGGAGTCTCACCTTTTTTAAAATTTCCAAAATATATCCGGTTTGGCTTTGCGGCTAAAATGATGTTTACTTCCGCAGAAATTTTAAGTTTTACAAGTTTATTCTCAGGATCATTGGTCGTTACGTTTATCGTCTTTGTCCGCTTACCGGATTTTGATCCAACCTTAAATTTAACCTCTATTTTACCTTCCCCACCCGGGGGAATCTCCTTGGCAGAAGCCAGGACTGCTGTACAGCCTCAGCCAGCCTTTACTTTTTCAATGACAAGCTTGCTTGTACCGGTATTTTTAAAGGTAAAGATATGTTTTGGTTTTGAATCCTGCACAACCTTTCCAAAATCATGGGAACGTTCTTTAAACTCAATACGGGGAACATCTTTTTGCTCAGCCTTGATCTCTTCCTTTTTTTCTTCAGCATTTACGGCACTAACAGATACAAACACAAAAAACAGTATGCAAACAAATATTAGACCTGCAACTTTCTTCAGTACACGTTCCATAGGTGAAAAACCTCCTAAATAATTAGTCTTAGTTATTCCAGGGACTTGAATGAAAAATAATATTTTATCATTTATAAAAAAAAACATCCATTTTTTTATTACAGATTAACATACCTTTTACTTTAGCCCATGGGGTCACCATCATATGTCATATAGCAGAGCGCAGAGAGCATGGCGCACAGCAATAAGCAAAGCTTGGAAAGCTGAAAAGATATAAAGCCCGGCTACAAGCAAGCAGCACGAAGTATTCAAAAAAATTGTAAAAGAATGAAAATCATCGAATCTTTTATATTAAAGTAATTGACAAGCCTAAACAGCAAATATATCCTTTTTCTTTTAAACATTTGGTTCTTCAACAGAATCTGTGGGTAAAACATGAGATAAAAAGTTAGAACCTGTTGTATGGTTTTGTAATAAAGTTTTCCACCAAAAAAAACCAACAAAACCAGAGAACAACAGATGCTACTAAAAACTATCTTAAATAATTGTCAGAAATACAAGTTATTTGTTTACGGTGAAACCAGATTTGTAATACACGAAGGCAAAAAAGCTATAGAAGTAGAAATAAAGCCTCGGAAGAACTCAAAAACTATTTGTTCAGGCTGTCATAAGCCGGCACTTGGCTATGACAGTCTGGATGAAAGAAAGTTTGAATTCATACCGATATGGGGATTTTTGGTTTTTTTCATCTACACAATGCGGCGAGTCGAATGTCCGCGATGCGGAATACGAGTAGAAGAAGTTCCATGGTCCGACGGCAAGCGGCACCAGATAAAAACATATATGCAGCTTCTTGCCTATTGGGCTAAAAAACTGTCCTGGAAAGAGGTTGCTGAAAGTTTTCAAACTTCATGGCCAAAGGTATTTCGTGCTGTTGAGTATGTAGTTGAATGGGGGTTGGCACACCGGGACTTGTCGGGCATAACAACTATTGGAATTGATGAGATACCGTGGCATCGCGTCCATAAGTATTTAACACTGGTATATCAGATTAATGCTGACAAAATTCGACTGCTTTGGATCGGTTTCACATTGTTGCCCGGATAGATAAAGCCATAGATGAAGTACGTGCAGATGAACATAGAAAGCTGAAAAGTGATGGTCACGAACAGATCTTAAAACATTCCCGGTGGTGTTTGCTAAAACGTAAGGAGAACTTAACATAAAAACAAGAGGTAAGACTGAAAGGCCTGCTGAATTATAATTTAAAAAGTATACGTGCTTATTTATTAAAGGAAGATTTGAGTGGACTGTGGGCATATCTGTCTCCGGCATGGACAGGCAAGTTTCTGGACAGGTGGTGCACACGTGTTATGAAGTCAAAAATAGAACCTCTAAAGAAAGAGGCACGGACGCTTCGCAGGCATAAACAATTAATTTATAGCGGAGGAACAAATGCTCAAACAATTATCGTCCATCTTTTTAATCATACTCATTCTTCTTCTTGTGCCGGCCTGCACAAAAGATGAAGATGCCGGGAAAATAGGGGAAATGGCTGAAATAAAAGAGCCGTCCCCCTTTAAAATCCCCTCTTCAGAAGAAACTGATCTATTTAGACCGGAAACTGCTGCAGCTGAAAAAATAAAGTATGCTTACCGCGGCAATGAAATACCCGGATCATTCCCGAAAGAACTCCCGGTCTATGCCCCGTCAAAAGTGACCTCCTGCAGAATACTTGAAGATAACAAAGGCGCAATAGCAGCTCTCTTAACTCAAGCCCCCCCCGAAAAGGTTGCTGAGTTCTACTTAAACTTTGCAAAAGAAAAAAACTGGGACATAAAAGATAAGATAATGACGGAAAACATATTTTCACTAATGGCAAAAAAAGGACTGTCAACCATAAGCATAAGCGCAGTCAAAGGAACAAATGGAACAAGCCTGACTCTGGCGATATCGCTGGATACAAAATAATATTTTCCTCTCACAGAGATCGCAGAGCTTTGGAGAAAACTGTAAATTATTTAAATCATTAAACTATAAAATATTGTATTCAGAAAGTTCATCTCCTAATTTTAATTAGACATTTAATATGCTATGTTATTAAAAAAGAGGTGCATTATGATAACTTTCTCAAAAAACAGAGGTTCCGTTTTTTTACACACAATTTTTCTACTATCTTGCTTCACATGCCTGTCCTGCACAATCGAAATTCAAAAATCATCAAAATCCAGGGACCTGTCCCCGCTGCTCCTTGATAATGAACAGGAAGAACTTGTTGAAGGAAACACCGGATTTGCTTTTGATCTTTACGAGGAAAGCATAAGGTCTGATAACAATTCAAATATCTTTTTCTCCCCGTTCAGTATTTCCATTGCACTTGCAATGACCTATGCCGGTGCCAGAAACAATACGGAAACCCAGATGGCGGAGACACTCCATTTCACTCTTTCACAGGACCGTTTACATAATGCATTTAACGCGCTTGACCTTGCGCTTAAAGATCTTGGACAGGAAGCCGACAGTGACAAGTTTCGCCTGAACATCTGTAATGCGACATGGGGACAGGAAAACTATACTTTTTTGAAAGAGTATCTTGACATTCTTGCTTTAAATTACGGGGCAGCCATTAGGCTGCTTAATTTTGAAAACGAGTCCGATGCCGCACGAAAAACCATCAACACCTGGGTAAGCCTACAGACTGCTTTTAAGATCAACAACCTTCTTCCTCCCGGATCCATTTCTTCTTCCTCCCGGCTGGTCCTGACAAATGCCATATACTTTAAAGCAGACTGGCTGAGTCCGTTTGAAAAAGAGCTGACACAGAATACACCTTTTTACCTGCTGGACGGATCACAGGTCAATGTCCCGACAATGTTGCAGGAAAACAGGCTTAACTACTATGAATTTAAAAACGTATTTCAGGCAATCGAACTGCCCTACAAAGGAGAAGATGTTTCCATGCTGATTATTATCCCTTCTGAGGGGAACTTCAGCACAATTGAATCCTCTTTAAGTCCTGTCCTGATTAATGATATCATCTCAAATATGAACGAAGGCCTTGTCCGCCTGTCTCTGCCAAAATTCTCTTTTAAATACAGCTCATCTCTGGTTGATATCCTGAAAGAGCTCGGTATGACTGATGCGTTTGATAATAAGGCAGACCTGTCAGGAATAAACGGACAGAGAACTCTTGTCATAACCGATATTCTGCACAAGGCTTTTATTGCAGTAGATGAAAAGGGCACGGAAGCTGCTGCTGCCACAGCAGTTATCATCGGAGAAACAGCTATTCATGATCCCGATATTATCGTATCTGTTGACCGGCCCTTTATCCTTCTTATCAGGGACAAAAATACCGGTACCATACTATTTCTGGGACGGGTGATTAACCCCGGCTAAAACATTTTTATAAATAGTGTAGCCATATGATTTAAGCACAACGGCTGGTACAGTTTAATCTAAAAACCAGATAAAGAACAAATGTCAAAGCACAAATATCAAATGAATATCAAAAAAGAAAAAGGCATGAATCCGCTGTCGCATGCCCGTCCTCCGCAGTAGCTATGCTACGGAGGGTGAAAAGCTGTGGCTTGACAGATGGTTTGGTCTTGGTGTTTTGAACTTTATTGGGTCTTTTTAATTTGGACTTTGAAATTTCATGTTAACCCGTTCAAGCTGTTTAAACTGTTGTATAGCCAAAGACTATAGTAAGAAAGAAAACGCTCTAGCAGCTAATGGTTATTAGCTGTTAACCGTTTTTTTTCGCTAAAAATTCACTATTAGCTATTAACCGCTGTTACTGTTCTTTGCCTTTAAACCGCAGCCCCCTGAACCAGCCGCGTTTTTTCCCTCCTCTACCCCTGCCGCAGCCTGCTCTTTTGGGCACAGAATAACCGACGGGTTTCCAGACACAAATATCTTCTGCGATATCATGGTCAAGCGCAATATTTGCCCCTTCACATTCAACCACAAAAGTAGGATAGGTCTGGTGAAGTTTGATGGTTGCTCCGGGCCTGATGTGAAGCCCGTCAATCTTATGGAGCCGGCTGTCATCATCACAATTCACGTAAGCAATCTTTGCTTCCTGGCCCACCTCAAGCTCGGTCACCGGAAAAATGGAACTCTGAGCTGACCTTGAAAATTGTCTGCAGCACTCCCCTTTCGGAATCGGCATACCATGGGGACATTCCCTCGGGTGTCCAAGCAGGGTGCAGATACTGTCCACAAGCTCGGGCGCTACGATGTGTTCAAACTCACAGGCCCCGGACTCAAAATCACCACCCAGCGCATCATGGATCAGTCTCTCGGCAAGCCGGTGAGACCTTATAATCTGCCTGGCATCTTTTTCGCCTTTTTCTGTGCAACTGATCTTCTTTCCGTCACCTGAAAGTTTTACAAGACCCTGCTCTTGAAGAAGATCAATCATCTTCGGGCTGAACTCTTCACCGACAGACTCCCGCAGACGATCCATCAGCTCTGTATTCTCCTCTTTCATGTACCAGAGTTTTTCAAGATATTCATCTATTTCCTGCTTATGGTCCATCTTACCTCTCCCGCAATATTTAGAATAAATTAAATATTTTAAAAAAATAATTTTAACGCATGGTTTAAAGTACCGGCAAGAACAAACGCGCTGAGGTTGATGGTTACAACCATAATAAGCGCTTTTTTCATTCCCAGCTCTTTTATCATAGCTACAATATTTGCAAAACAGGGGACAAACATTGTCGTGATCGTAACAGCCACAATACACTGAACATAATTCAGCTGACCGCGTTCAACAAGATTTATGATAAGAGCCGCTGCGGCTTCATGGCGCGCCATACAAAGAATAAGCGCATCCACCATCTGCACCGGAAGCCCCAGAAACCCCTCCATCACGGGACGAACCAGTTCCTTCACGACATTCAGAAGACCGATCAAGTCAACCAGAAACAGGGTAACCGATGCATAGACAAAAACCGGCACCGCTTCTTTTAAAAACCAGTACAACCGATAAAAAGTTTTCTTCAGTACCGCTTTTAGGCTCGGCAGACGTATTTTGGGAAGCTCCTGTATAAAATCACTCTGCTTCTCTTTTTTCAGAATATTATTCAGGATAATCCCTGCAGTAATCTCTACAAAGGCAAGCACTGAAAAGGCAATCACAAAGGCTGTTAGACCCATTCTGCCCAGAATACTCATATTCAGGCCAAGCTGTGCAGCACATGGAATGGCAAAAGCAATAAGATATATTGCGATATACCTCTCTCGTTTTGAACGAATACTTCTTGTTGTCAGCGTCGCCATTGTCTTACACCCGAATCCAAGCACAAGGGGCATAATAGAACTTCCGCTTAAACCGATCTTCTCAAAAAATCTTTTTGTCAGAACGCAGACATTGGGAATATAACCAATGTCCTCAAGAATATTAAAGGCAAGAAAAAACACCGAAAGGATTGGAAGTACCGTGATAAACGCATTGGCAAGACCCAGTGACAAAACCCCGTAATGACCAATCAGAAAATCATTTAAAAGACCTGCCGGAACCAGAGCATTGATCTTATCTTCCACAGGCAGCCACAACAGCTGTTCCATCCATCCGGCCAGAACATTTGCCACATCCACCACAAGAAAATACATCATGAAGATTATTGAAAAAAGGATCGGAACGCCAAACACAGGATGGCGACACAGCCAGCCGAAATTCTCCGAATATCCGCCAAGGTATGATTTCTCTTTTTTAACTGCTCTGAGCACGACATCTTCTATCCACTTGTTGCGGCTGAAATTAATCAGCCTGCCGATATTGGCATTAATACCGTCAATTGCTTTTTGGGAGATCGCTTCAAGCTCCTTAAAAACCTGCGTCCCATATATTTTTTTTACCTGATCAGGCAGGAAAGAATCATTCTGTAAAAGAAGTATTGAAATCTTACGTCGATAAGCCGCATTCTCCTTTATCGCGGACATTACCTTTGTAATCCCGTCTTCTACAAGATCATTATACCTGACCGGCTGATGGCCTTTTCCGGCATTTTTAACCGCATTTTTCAGCACATAAAGTCCGGTACCGTCTACAGCATCTGTTTCCGCCACAGGAACACCCAGAAGATCTGACAAGACTGAAGTATCTATCCTCATTCCCCGTCTTGAGGTCTCGTTAATCGAGTTCAGCGCAACAACAAGGGGGATTTCAAGTTCGAGCAGATCCGCTGTTAAAGTAAGGGACTGTTTGAGCCGGTTTGCATCTATGCACTGAATGATAACATCAGGATTTTCGGAAAAAATAAGATCGCGCACAACCAGTTCTTCTTCCGAATGGATATAAAGAGAATGTAAACCCGGCGTATCAATGATCTCACACTTTTCTTTCTTAATCCGGCTCTCCCCCCTGTTTATTTCCACCGTCGTAAAGGGATAATTCCCAACCAAAGTGTACTCACCGGTTAAGCTGTTAAAAACATGGCTCTTTCCGGTATTCGGCAGCCCGACGATTATGATCTTTTTTATTTTATTTTGCGGATCCGTGTTTTTCATCATACCTTCATTTTTTTTCTGCATTTTGAACAGTACCCGCCGATAACATGGACATGCCAGACCATTTTAAAATCAAGCCGATCACACATCTTCTGCTGTATTTCGTCGATCTCTTTTTCGTAAAACTCAATCACCTTTCCGCATTCCAGACATTTCATATGATCATGGTGAGCATGCCCGATAACATGTTCGTAACAGATAGCACCTGAATCATTAAATGCCTCACGTATCAGCCCTGCATTGATGAGATGGGGAACAGCACGGTAAATAGACACCTTTGACAGCTTTAATTTCGGATGCCGGTTCCTGATGCGCAGAAACAGACGGTCCACATCAAAATGCTCATCTACCCGGTAAATCTCTTTGATGATAAGCTCCCTTTCCGGGGTATTACGCATTCTGTTTTCTTTACAGTACTGTCTGAACAACTGCACTGGCTTTTCCATAAACCCGCCTTATTGTAATTGAACTTCAATAACTATTGTAACACGCTAAACGCTGAAGTCAACACCTCTTTTTTGAAACGGGGGATAAAGAATGGGAACGGGTGTCCCCTTTAAACATGGAGCCGGCGGGCGAAAACCTTTTCAACCACACCGCTTAAATACAAAAAAGAAAGGCGCTATTTTGTGCCCTCTGCTTTTTCATTCAAAATACAAACCGTATTTACTTATCCGCACACAACCGAAAACCGACACCATTCATACTATTCCCGGACCAGCTTTGGTAGCGATAAGAAGGCCGGACTCTCTCAGCAGAACTGACCCAGTTTCCACCTCGATTCACACCATTTTCAGCGCTGACGGGTCCCTGAGGATCCTTCTGCGGGCTTATGCTGTAATAATCTTCAGCATACCCGTCAGCTACCCATTCACTCACATTACCGCTCATATCATAGAGACCCCATGCATTCGGAGCATTCTGGCCTACAGGGTGGGTCATACGGCTTGAATTCACATCATACCATGCAATATCATAAACGCAGGTCTGGTCTTGTCCACAGGACCACAGGGTCATCGTTCCCGCCCTTGCTGCATATTCCCACTCAGCTTCGGTACAAAGCCGAAAGTTCTTTCCCGTCTGGTTGTCCAATTCGACAATAAAATCCTGTATATGATCCCGGGACACAGCATAAACCGGATAATCCGCTCCCACACCATACCCATAAAGAAGAGCGGGATTACTCCCCGTCAAGACCTCCCACTGCCCCTGAGTCACTTCGTATCTGCCAATCTCAAAAGCAAAAAGCGTCACTTCATGCCGGGGAAGTTCATCCACAGCACAGCCCGTATCCCCCTCCGTACAACCCATCTGAAAAGTACCCCCTGAAAGGGAAATCATATTGTTCGTGATGCTTTCGATAGTGTTCAGCTCCTCAGTTTCAGTTGCTGTAAAATTAATCCCGGTTTTATGGCTATCAGCAATACTCACTTCCTGGTTTATGGGCAAAAAGGCATAACCGCTTTTGTTTATTTTTATTTTGTATGTTCCGTTAACAAGATCCTCAAAGATGTAATTTCCCTCAGCATCCGTTGCTGATGTAGCGATGCTATCCCCCAGCAGGGTTAGACTAACCCCTTCCCGGGCATCACCACTGACTATCCCGCTAATGGAATATTTCTTTTCACAGGCATCGATTCCACAAAGAGAAAGGAAACAGCCCGTCAATAATAAAGGGGTAATAAATCTTCGGAAGTATATTTTCATATTTCTCCTCAATATTTTTGTAAGTATTTCAAGTTTAATAAAAGGGGTCAGGTTGAACCTCCCCCTACGGTTTTCTTTCATTTTTTTCGTGTTTGATTTTTAAACATGTCACAATTTGTGATATGTTCCCTCATTTTCTCCCGTTATAAACAAAGATAAACACCCGACAAAATGCTGAGTGTTTGTCTTTCCTTCTGCCGTCGGACTGGGCTGAAACGCCGACTTACGGATTAAGAGTCAGGACTTTCAAGTTTTCTAACCTTCTAAATTACCATAATTTTTTAGAAAAACTTAAGTTTATTTTAGCAGATTTTCCATCGTCCACGTTTTTGCTCATTTTGGAGAAAAAGTCCCAGACTAAGTCCTATAACAGTGTGCAATAAAAAAACAGGGGGTAACATTCTTCATGGTGTTACCCCCTGTTTTCTCCTGTCTACTTCAAAAAATTCACTTCACAGATGAGAGGGTTCTATCAAATAGCTTAAAAATAAAGATAATGCCATGTTATGGCCCCGGGTCCTTGAAAATATTTTTTTGGGTTATGCCCTGTACAATTTCGCGCACCATGGCGGTAATAACTTCCACATCATCATCGATCTGGCCGGTGAGCAGACGGTACCAGCTGAAGCCAAAAATAATATCCACGACGATCTCGAGTTTTACATCCGGTTTCAGTTCTCCTCGATCGGCAGCGCGTTTCAGGGTAATCAAAAGCTTCCTTCTCCGATCCGGCAGAAATCTTGACCGCCACAGGGAAAAGGCAGAAGGGTCGGCCTGCACTTCGGCTATCATTGATTTATAAGCCTGACCGCTTGGTGTTTCGCGCCAGAGTTTCCAGATTGCGCGGATAAGATAGATAATCTCAGCTTCGACATTGCCGAAATCGGGAATCTCGAGCATCTTTTCGATATCATCATCGTAGATATCAAGGAGCAGGTGCATCTTGCTTGTCCACCAGCGGTATATGGTGCTTTTTGATGCTCCTGAACGGCGTGCAACCTCCTCGATAGTGAAATTTGCATATCCCTTTTCCTGCAGAAGCGACTTTGCCGCATCAAGGATCGCCTCAGTCGTTGCAGCATTACGCTTGCAGCCGGTTGACTTTTTTGAGATGCCGTCTTTTTTGGAATTCATATTTATCTTATGCTTTATTGCATTTTCCCTCTTTATTTTTATTTAAAACCAATACTTTGTGAATCACCGTCTGTAAAAGAAAGATATCCACTGTACTTCAAAAACACGGATACCCGCATCATGGTGTCTGGGAAAATCCTGTCTGCGCGTGCCAACCACCGCCCATGGCCCGGCACAGGGCAATGACCGTGTCAAGCTGGTTTTGGCGCGCATACGACAGCTCAAGCTCGGCCAGAAGCGACCGCCGCTGTATGTCAAGTTCATCGATCATGCTGATATGGCCATAAGCATGCTGCTTTTGGGAAAGCACAAGGCTTCGGCGCATGGCTTGTGCCCGCTTCAGGGAGGCGTCAAGGGCCTGCGTGATTTTTGTTCCGGCCACAAGCGCGTCGCGGGTTTCCCTGAATGCGTTTTGAACCGTCTGCTCATACCGGGCAAGCATCTGTTTCTGGCGTGCTTTTGCTGCTTTTTCCCGGGCATAAAGCCTCCCGCCTTCAAATATGGGCTGCGTCAAAGCGCCTGCCATGTTCCAGACATTTGTGCTGTCGGTAAAAAGATTCTGAAAATCGGAACTGATAAAGCCGTACTGCCCGGTAAGGTTTATCGACGGAAAAAATGCCGCGCGGGCAGCGCCGATTCGGGCATTGGCCGCCATGAGGATACCTTCGTCACGGCGTATGTCAGGTCTGCGGCTAAGCAGGTCTGAAGGAATATTTTCGGGTATGCACGGAAACGTACTCAGCTGTTCAAGCGTTTTACCTTCCTCGGAAAAGCCCTGTACAATATCCCGGGGGCTGCGCCCCAGAAGCATGGCAAGAGCGGTCCCGGCCTGTGAAAGTGCATTTTCACGGCGATACACGAGTGCCTTGGTCTCAAGACGGTCAGCCTCTATTCTGCGCAGATCAAGCTCCTGGATATAGCCTGCACGGTAGCGTTTCCGGTAAAGCTCGCAGCTTTTGTCATAGGTCTCAAGATGATCGCGGGCGATGCGTGTCTGGGTTTCCAGAGTACGCAGATAAAAATAGAGGGTTGCCACATCCGCTGTGAGCGTGAGTTGTACCGCGTCGCGGGCGGACCTTGTTGCCAGCAGCTCAGCGCGTGCCGCCTCATCAAGACGGCGGTATTTTCCCCAGAGATCGAGCTCAAAGGATGCAAAGCCAAAAGCGTCAAAGGTCTCACGGGTGCGGCTCCTATTCGGTATTGCCGCTTCTTTTAAAAAGCGTCCCCGGCCGGCATCAGCGCCGATGCCCACAGCGGGCAGCCGGTCAGCCAGTACGATGCGAGCCAATGCCCGTGCTTCATCGACACGCGCCATGGCAATTTTGAGATCCCGGTTATAGATAAGCGCTTCATTCTCAATTCGGTCAAGAGTCGGGTCATTAAACAGTTTCCACCAGTCAGCTGCCGTAAACGGCGCATGGACTGAAGCATTATCCGAAGCAGGGGGCAGCATGAGCTCGGGCCGGATATAGTCAGGCCCCATGGCACAGGCCACGGGCAGCAAAAAAATCAACAGGAATATAATTCGGTATCGAAGCATATTATTTTCTCTCTTTTCGGTTGGGCCCGGTTTTTATAGCCGTGCTCAAAAAATCGCCAATCTTAAACGAGCTGAACTTTTCAGTAAAACGTATAATGACCACAAAAAACAGCGGCACAAAGTAAGTTGCGATAAAGGTCGAAGCGAGCATGCCGCCGACAACGCCCGTGCCGATGGAATGGCGACTGGCAGACCCCGCGCCCGAGCTCAGTGCCAGAGGCAGGCAGCCCAGCACGAAGGCCATGGAGGTCATGACAATGGGCCTGAAGCGCTGGCGCGCTGCTTCTACAGCTGCATCCACAAGGGGCATGCCGCTTTCATGTTTATTAAGGGCAAATTCCACGATGAGGATAGCGTTTTTAGCCGACAGCCCGATGAGCGTCACCAGAGCTATCTGAAAATACACATCATTGGACAGGCCCCGCATCCAGACAAGGGAAATGGCGCCAAACATGGCAAAGGGAACACTCATCAGCACAACCAGCGGCAGGCTCCACCGCTCGTATTGCGCGGCGAGAATGAGAAAAACAACAATGATTCCCAGGATGAAGGCAATCAGGGAAGCCTTGCCGGTAAGCTTTTCCTGATAAGAATTGCCGGTCCAGTCAAGGGTATAACTCTCGGGCAGTGTCTTCAAGCTCAGCTCCTCAAGGGCCTGCAGGGCCTGACCGGAGCTGTATCCCGGGGCAGGTGCGCCGACGATTTTTCCCGAGGGAAACACATTGAATCGTTCGACAATATCCGGCCCGACGATGGGCTCAAACCGTACCAGCGACGACAGCGGAATCATCTGATCCGAGACTGACCGCACGAATACTTCGCGCAGGTTCTCGGGCAGGCTTCTAAACGGAGCGCCCGACTGCATCATGACCTTGAAGGTGCGGCCGGATTTGTTGAAGTCGTTGATATAGTAGGCACCGAAAGTCGATTGCATGGTTGTGAAGAGCATGTCTTTTGAAACGCCCAGGGCATAGGCCTTTTCAAGGTCCGTTTCCACCAGGTACTGCGGGGTCGCTGTGCGAAAGGTTGTGTCAATTCGTCCGATCTCCGGCCGCTTAGCTGCAGCTTGTATAAAGCGGGCTATTTCTGCTGCAAGCTGCCGGCTGTTGCCGTCGCCACGATTCTGGATATAGCCTTCAAAACCGCCGATTAAGCCCATACCGTCGATTGGTGGCGGATTGAAAAGAATAAATCGCGCGCCAGGTATGGTCCTTTCGGCCTTTTGCATAATCTCGGCGCCGATTGCTTCTGATGACTGGAAAGCCTTGGGTCGCTTGTCCCAGGACAGCGTTTTTATAAAAACCGAGCCCGAATTATTCTTCAAGGCACCTGATAAAAGGTCAATACCCGCATAGGTCTCAAGAGAATGGACCAGTGGATGAGCGAGGGCAATTTTCTGGAAATCGTCCATGGCCTGCTCAGCCCGTTTGAGAGATGCTCCCTCATCAAGGATGGCAAAGCCGAAAAGTTGTGACTGATCTTCATCCGGCACAAGGCTGCCGGGTACCTTCAGAAAGAGAAAAAGCGTAAGAACGGCCATCAGGAAAAAGGAAATAAGAGCAGCCGGTGCATGATGGATAATACGGTTGACTGCCCGGGCATACCGGTTCGTGGTCCTGCCGAACCAGGCGTTGAATCGTTCAAGCAGACCCGTGCTGTTTTTCCGGCCGGGTTTCAGGAGAAGAGCGGAGAGTGCCGGGGTGAGTGTCAGCGCCACAATGCCCGAGATGATCACCGAGATGCTGATCGTAATAGCAAACTGCCGATACATTGTGCCGGAAAGTCCCTCCATGAACGCAACCGGTACAAAGACCGCGCACAGCACCAGCACGATGGCAATAATCGGCCCGGTGACCTGCTTCATGGCTTTGATCGTTGCCTCACGCGGTCCGAGGCCTTCAGAGCGCATGATGTGCTCAACGTTTTCAATCACAACGATGGCGTCATCCACAACAATGCCGATTGCCAGCACCAGGCCGAACAGGGTCAGGGTATTGATGGAAAACCCGAATGCAGCCATTCCGGCAAAAGCCCCGAATATGGACACCGGCACGGCAAGGCAGGGAATGAGGGTTGCGCGAAGGCTCTTTAAAAAAATATAAACGATGAAAAAGACCAGCAGCACCGCCTCAAACAGGGTCATGACGACCTCCTTGATGGAAGTACGCACGAAAGTCGTGGTGTCATACGGGATGGCATAGGCAACGCCCGGAGGAAAGCGCTTTTTCAGATTTTCCATGCAGGCAAGCACAGCGTCCGCAGTTTCAATGGAATTCCCCCCTGAGGAGAGGTTAATAATGATCGGCACGGACAGTTCGCCGTTCAGCTTACCTGTGAATTCATAGACCTGCGCACCCAGCTCGACTGTTGCCACATCCTTCAGACGCAAACAGCTGCCGTCTGGATTTGAGCGCAGGATGATATTACCAAACTCTTCGGGCTTATCGAGCCGCCCCTTGACGATCAGCGAGTAGACCTGGCCGGTGTCATCCCCCATGGGCGGCTGGCCGAGCTTGCCCGCGGCATACTGCATGTTCTGGCTGCGCACGGCAGCGGCAATATCTGAGGCCGAAAGCCCGAGCTGCGCCATCTTATCCGGCTTGAGCCAGATGCGGATCGCATAATCGCGGGCGCCCCACAGCCATGCGCTGCCAACGCCGGGAAGGCGCTTGAGGTCATCCATAACGTTGATGAGTGCGTAGTTGCTTAGATAGGTGGTATCGTAGACACCACCCGGTGACACAAGGGACACTACCTGGAGGATCGTGGGAGATTTTTCCTCTACCGTGACGCCGAAACGCCGAACATCTTCGGGCAGGGTCGGCAACACCGTCTGTACCCGGTTATTGACATCGATGGTTGCCTGATCGGGGTCGGTTCCGACGGTGAAAGTCACGGTCAGCTCCAGCTTGCCATCGCTTGACGCCAGAGAGTTCATATAGATCATATCGTCAACGCCATTTATGGCCTGCTCAAGCGGGGCTGCAACGGTTTGCGCGACCACCTCTGCGCTGGCGCCAGTGTATTCGGCCCTGACCGTCACCGCCGGCGGAACCAGATCCGGATACTGGGCTATGGGCAGCGTTGTTAGGGATATGCCGCCGGCCAGTAAGATGAGCAGTGATATAACGCTAGCAAAAATAGGCCTGTCGATAAAAAAACGCGGAATCATGGGATCTCCTTATATCTCTGCATCAGCTGCTGCCAGTTGGGCTTTGGGCAATGCTGCAGTGACCCGAATGCCGGGCTGTACCTTCATCATGCCAGCCGTGATGATGCGCTCACCTGAGCAAAGACCCGATGAAATAATGCTCTGCTTCCCAATTGAGAACTGCTCAGTCACCTGCCGCATCTCGGCTTTCATGTCCTTATCAACCACATAGACTGATGCGCCCTGCTGAGTGATAAATATCGCCTGCCGGGGAATGAGCACCACATTTTTAAGCCGCAGCCCTTTGGGCCGAACGCGTACGAACTGACCGGGCATAAGAGCGGTATCGGGATTTGGCAGCGCCACTTTCGAACGCACGGTTGCGGTCTTCGGGTCTTCTGTGCTGTCGGTAAAAATAATTGCGCCCGGCTGCGGATGCAGCCTGCCGTCGGGGTACACGATCGTAACGAGTTGTTTTCCCTTAGGCCGGGAAATGGCACCGCTTTGCAATAATTGCCGCAGCAGCGTAAAATCTGATCCGGGAACAGAAAAATTGACATGAAGGGGATCAACCTGCACCATGGTGGTCAGCAAACTGGCCTCAGAGCTTGTGGAAACCAATGTTCCGACGGAGCAGGATTCCTTGCGCACCATGCCTGAAATCGGTGAGTAAACCCGGGTATAGCTGAGCTTGACCTGAGCATCATGCAGATTTGCCTTTGCCACCTGCCGGTCGGCCTCTGCCGCCCTAAACGCCATTTCCGCTTCATCGCGTTCTTTTTCGCTGACAGCACTTTCCTTAAAAAGCCCATCGATTCGCACATGCTCGCGCCGCGTGCGCTCAAGCTGGGCCTCGGCCTGCGCAAGAGCACCGCGGGTCCGTTCAAGAACTATCTGACAGGGAACGGGGTCTATCTGAAAGAGCTGGGTTCCCTGCTTCACGAACTGGCCCTCCTCAAAGGTGCGTTTTTCCAGGATGCCGCCCACGCGGGCGCGGACCTCCACTTCAAGAAAGCCCGCGGTCTGGCCGATGAATTCGGGCTCCCAGTCAGCATCCGTGGCTTTAATATTCATAATTTCCACAAGCGGCGGGGGAGGCGCTTTTTTTGAAGTGTCAGAGCTGCATGCCGTAACAGCAAGTAGAAAAAGCATCAGTAGAAAAAATATAGCGCTACGATTTTGTTGCATAGTAACCTCCATGTGTTTGTTTTTATTCGTGTATGTGCCTTGGTTAATTATAAAGCTACAGCCGGAGAATACGAACGCAGCAAAGAAAGAATTTAGATGAGATGTTGATACGATACGTACCGTATCGACAAACCATATAATAACTCACATAGTGTGTCAATAATAATAAATTTTTTACTGTTCAAAATACTTTAAAATTGCCGTTTTGGACAAAACCCAACTAACTGATTTAACATTACAGCCCATCAACAGCGAAAAAACAGATGGCTAGAAATAATCATCTAACCACCTGTTTTTATTTAATGATATGGAGCCGGCGGGCGGAGTTAAACCGCCGACCTACTGATTACGAATCAGTACCTCTGAGTTTTCTAACCTCCTCAATTTACATAAGTTGTTAGAAAACCTATTCTTTATTTTAGCAGATTTTCCATATATTCCACGTTTTAGCTCATTTTGGAAAAAAAGTCCCATACTAAGTCCCATACTAAGTGCACTAAGCATCTGTTCCAAATTCCCCTTCAACACCCCGTTCGCTTTAAACATCACAACCCGCTTTTCGTCCAGAACCATAGCATCTCCTGTTTGGGGATTGCGGCCATTTCGAGATTTCTTCTCTTTCACAGACCAGGAACCAAATCCGGAGATTTTTACCGGTTCATCGGACTATTTTACTATGGTTAATTGGGTTATCGCACACATCACACTCCGCCCCAGGGGAAGTTAACAATTATTAAAAGAATAGTTAAAACGAAAGCGATCATTGCTATCCACCATGCTACTGTTAATCTCCTTTTTTTCTCACCACACTTCATGCACTGACAATGTCCCGCATTGTAGCAAAGTATAAACCAAATTATTACCCAAAATCCCATCGTTATAATTGAAAGTATCAGGTGAAGAATATGATTGACGGTGTTCTCAACATGCTGAGTAATTTCTCCACAGTTTTAACATTTCTGCATTAATTGTTTTTGAGGCATAGAGTTCCTCCTTAATAAAGGTCGATAAAGTTGAATTTTAGGAATACCAACTTATATATTTGAGGTACTGGATCAACATAAATAATTTTATGTCCATTTAGTTACTTAAACCTTAAGTCTGAATTTCTTAGCTACGGATCATTTTAATCAGAAATATAAATTGTGTACTCTTTGTTTTAATCGAATTGAATGTCAATTTGTAATATCTGATTAAAAAATTTGATTACAGGTGAGATAAAAGTCCGGATTCTTGATTTACAAAAAAGCGTTAAAACAGGCCGGGTAAAGTAATAAGCCTGTTTTTTAGAGAGATTCTTTATGTGTTTTAAAAGATATGCATGTTAAAAATTGGCAGGGGCTTTGTGTTTGGGGGTGGATTCTTTACAATTTTAAAAAAAACAAGTAAGGTGTTACGCAATTAGTTATAAATCAGGAGCTGTAATGAAAAGAAGTAATATAAAACTTTCTTTAATCTTTTTAATCCTTTTTTCTTTTTTTTCAGTAAGTTGCCTTGCTTCGGAAATAAAGTCTAAGGTAAAAAAAAGCTGTTTATGGGAAATAATAAACAACGGCAAGCATGTGTATCTTCTGGGTTCGATACATATGATGAAGAAAGAGGCCTATCCATTAAATCCTGCCATTGAAAAAGCGTATAAAGATTCAGAGGGCATTGTTTTTGAAACCGATCTTGATGCTGTTAACGAGGTGTCTTTTCAGCTCAGGATGATGTCGTCTGGAATGTATCGGGACGGAAAAACATTAAGAGAGACGCTTTCTGAAAAAACATATTTGCGTGTAACAAAAAAGATTCAGGAATATGGCCTTGAATTGGCAAGGTTTGATCTTTTTAAACCCTGGTTCTGTGCAATGGCAATAAGTATGGCTGAACTTAAAAGGCTCGGGCTGGATCCTGAATTCGGCATAGACAACTATTTTTTTAAAAGGGCGAAACAGGAAAATAAGAGTCTTTTCTTTTTAGAGTCTCTGGATTTTCAGCTGGAACTTTTTAGTGCAATGGACGATCAGAACCAGAATTTATTTTTAGAACAGACACTTAAAGATGTTGAAAATATAGAAAAAGTCTTTCCGGAAATAGTAAAATATTGGGAATTTGGAAATCTGGAAAAACTGGGGTTGGCGATAAATGAAAATTTTATTGACTATCCTGAAATTTATGAAAGATTTATAATAAGTAGAAACAATAAATGGCTTTCTCGGATAGATTCATTTATAAAACATAATAAAAATATACTTATAGTTGTAGGTGCCGCTCATCTTGTGGGTGAGAAGGGTTTAATCCGGGTGTTAAGAAAAAAAGGTTTCAAAGTAGAACAGCGTTAACTCTTTTTATTATGGCATTAAAGGGGTTAAGGTTCTAATGTTTATGTTTCGAGCGGTAAAAAAACGGTGGGGCTATGGGGATATCCATCCTAAAACAGGTCTGGGCCAGGCTCTTGCTGCGGTGATCATAATCCTGGGATATGGGGTTATTGCCGTACCCACCGGAATTATTACCATGGAAGCGTCTTCCCTGGCGCAGCGTTTTTTGACCCGAGTTTGTGAAGACTGTGATTCTAAAAAAAATGATAGTGATGCGGTGTTCTGCAAATACTGTGGTGAAATATTATAAAGGAGGAAGAGGTCTTCAGCTAACTTGAGCTAACTTGAGCTAACTTGATCTAAAAAAAACTTTAGCACATTGCCACGGAATACAGGGTTGTGAAAAGTACTTAAAATACTTAAAGTGTCTAAAGTACTTGAAGTATTTTAATCTTGGGAGGAATATTTATGTGTAACTGACGATTAGGGTTTGACGACGGGTATTTCATGAGCTTTGTTATTGGCCAAAGATGATATTTACAAATCGGAGAGAATTGTTATGAAAATACAGATTATCTATTATTCGAGATATGGATCAGCAAAAGAAATTGCAACCCGGATAAAAGACAAGCTTAAGGCTGAATTAATTTCTGACATTACTGATTTAAAAAATGTTACCGGAGATCTTATCATTGTCGGTTCTTCTATTTATTCTGAAACGCCGGACAAAAGTATTCTTAATCTGCTGCGTGATAAAGAGGGGGTATTGAAAAATAAAAAGGTAGCTCTCTTTGTGGTCTGCCTGGCAAAGGAAGCCAGGGTTATAAGAGAAAAAGAAATCGGCGGTCCGGTTTACTTAAGGAAGATGGAAGAAGCGCTTAACCGAACACCTGCCGCAAAAAAAGTTTTGGGCGGAAAACTTATTCCGTCCCTTCTTTCTGCTGAGGATTATAAACGGCAGGAGGCTTTTTACAAGATGCGCAATCTGCCTTTTAATGAAACTGACATAACATCAGAAGATGAAATAGATGAGTTCGTCCTAGAGATAAAAGCTCTCCTGTAAACAATCAGAAATATATAGAAAAATTTTAAACAGTTTTTTTAACAAAAGGAGGAGTCATGAGAAAACAGATCAAAATCACTGTCATATTTTTTCTACTTGTATTATTTTCCACACCAGCCACTTCGCAGACACAGGGAAGTCTGGCCTGGAATTCAGATATTGGCGTAGAAGGCTTTAGCTGGTCAACACCAATTGTCATTAACAACAGCCTCTACATGCAGGACCAGGAAGGCGGTATCGGCTGTTACAATGCCACAACCGGCACAAGAACCTGGTATGTAAAAATTGCTGATGAATACCCTGTGACTTCACCTGTTTACAACAATGAAAAACTTTACATGTTTGCCGGAGACACGGTCTACCGGATCAATCCTCTGGACGGGATAATTGAGAAACAGTTTTCCGTAGAAGGAAAATATCCAGGCCCGGGAGCGCCCGCAGTTACAGACACCACTATGTTTTTTACCACTTCGGACACTGTATATGCCATAGATACTGTCGGCTTCACCCAAAAATGGAGCAAGACAATCAGAGCAAAGGACCTTATCGTAACCGGTAACATCCTCCTTGTGATGTCAGACAAGCTTTACGCATTAAACACCTCAGACGGCTCGGAAATCTGGAACTTGGCTGCGCCTGCAGGTGATGACGGATTTGATCAGGCGGGTCTTTCAGGCACAAACCTTGCCGTCTATACATATTCAGGTTACTACAGCAGCACGCTATATCTTTACCAGCTTTCATCAGCAAATGACACTGCGCCAGCGCTTATCTGGTCGAATGTCATGACCGAAAACTATCAGGCACATTCTCCTCCTACAATCGCTTCAGGAACTGTGCTCTCAACCTCAAGAGAGGGTGTCCTGAAAGCTTATTCAGTGACAGACAGTACCTCGCTCTGGGAACGGGAAATCAGAGAAAGCGGCTATGCTCCGGCAATGCCCATAGCGGTTGATGGAAAAGTTTATGTGCAGGATGAGATTATGGGCTCAAGCAGCAGAAAAAATTCTCCTTTAGAAGTTGTGGTCCCTGTTCTGGTTTGTCTTGATATTACAACCGGTGCCTTAGACTGGAATTCAAGCGCTTCAGACAATATGGGAATTTCGTGGGGACAGCCCGCAGCAGCAAACAATATCATATATGTTGCCACAGACCACGCTAAAGGCCTTTTCGCCTATCATGCCGGCACATTAAATAACAGCTGGTACATGTTTAAGCACAACCCGTCCTTAACCGGTTCTGATAATGACTGGGAACCTTCCGTTTCAGACAGCGACTGCCCCGCCGAAAGACTTCTGGGAAGAAATGCGCCTGAGCTAAATATACTGAGACATTACAGGGACAAAGTACTTGCAAAAAGCAACCTGGGAAAAGATATGATCGGTTATTACTATAAAAATTCAGATGCCGTTAATAAGATCATAGATGAAAATCCTACAATAAAAATAACTGCACAAACTTTGCTGGCAGGAATTTTACCTTTTATCACCCTGGTATCACAATAAAATTTAAAAGTTTCCAACAGACCTTAAGGTCTTGTCTGTCTTTGTTATCAACTCAACCCCCTGTTTTTTTACAAGGACGGTATCTACTATTCTTACTCCGCCCCATTTCGGGATATAGATACCGGGCTCGACAGTAAAGACCATGCCCGGCTTTACACTGTCTTTAAAGCGAAACGACACTATCGGATAATCGGAATAAATTTCTTTGCTGCACTACCCGATGATATTGAAGAGTCTTTAGAATCATCTCTGGATATAAATAAGTGGTCGTTTGATCCGTATAAATCATCAAAAAGTTCTTCATCGACATCAACCTCAATAAGATGTAATGGTATTACAAAAAAGGGTTATCAGTGTAAAAGAATGACTAAAAAAGAGAATGGGTATTGCTGGCAACATCAATAAAAATTGGTCTTTGGTCACAGGATGATCCGGCTGAACCTTGGACGTATAGAAAGAGGGGAAAATAGCATGGCAGACGAAAAAGATATTAATTCAGTTGCAGCCTTGTCAGAGATAATTTCTGAACTATGAAACAAACAAGAGGACCGTCATCACTACGAAAAACAGGATGGACCCTACTGGTATGCATATTATCCAAATTTTTGGTTCAGAGGTCATTCAAAATATAATTGGAAACTTAAACCCCAGGTTGAAAGAGAAATTTTTATTGAAAAAGCAAAAAATGCTGGGAGTTCCCAGGCTTCATATGAGACGTCCATATTAAATCAAGCTATACACCAAGGCTCTCACTTAATTCCTCAAGGATTAACTAATATTGAAAAATATTTTCTTTTCCAACATCACGGACTTCCCACACGTCTTTTATATTGGACAACTAATCCCCTTGCTGCTCTTTTTTTTGCTGTTTCTGAACATCCTGAAGATGATGGAGGAATATACATGATGTTTGCAAGGGGTAATATCTTAATTGCAGGTCAACCTTAGTGCCAATCATACTATTTTCAATAAATCCCTTACCCATTGAAGATATATTTTTGATTGGGGATCAGGGTTATCAAGAAGACCAATCTCTAATTTTTAAATTTATTAAATTTGAAAATTTGTCTCCTTAAAAATAAAAAAAGTATAAAGCGTTCAACCCAGCTTTAACCAACGCATCCTGAACAGCTTACCTTTGCTCTATTTATAAAAAGGTGGTCAATATCATAATTCTGACATTGACCACCTTTGAACTACTCGGATGAAAATTAAAACTTATTTATAACATCTTCCACACACAACCTTAAAAGGGTTATTTTAATGTTGTAGTAAAGTCAAATATTTTTTCATCCGGATAATAAAATGTATTTGCACGTAAAGATTCCGGCTCAACAGAATACCTCAAGGTCGATTTAGGTATAATTATATAAGGAGAATCAGCACTATCAGCGAATGCATAGTAACCGTCTGCAGCTGTTGAATATGAACCATATAACTCACGCAAACCACATCTAGCATGATAAATATTTACAGTAACATTTTCCATAACATCTCCAGAGATATATCCATAAATAGTATCGTTATCACAGATATCTCCCTCACCATCAGCATCTATATCTCTCTGATTGAAGTTTGCGACTTCAGGACAGTTGTCAATAGAGTTAAGAATACCATCATTGTCTATATCACATGATATTTCACAAGCGGGCAGACCACTTCCACCGCATCCCGGTTCAGGATCACATACATCTCCTATACCATCGCCATCAACATCAGCCTGGCCTGAATTGCATATAAACGGGCAATTGTCGTTTAAATCAGTAAATCCATCAACATCATAATCACCAAGACCCAGTGATATATTAATCCCGGGTACAGTCAGAGGAGCCGTTACCGCAATATCGTCAGCCCGCTCCAAGCGGGACTTGTTCATATAATATTCTGTAAAATAATAGCCGCTAGAATCGCTAAACCCGACCCGGTAGCTGCCAGATCCGAGCCCGCCAACATCATAGTCACCATTGATATCCGTATACGTATGGCCGACCGGGTAACCAACTGAGGGGATGCTAAACGCATCACTTAAATACACACTAATATAAATACCTTCAAGCGGAGTCACACCATCCGGTCCCGTGACCGTACCTGTAATATGACCTCCAGATTCCAGTGATGCACTGATTCCGGATACTGTCTGAGGAGCCGTTACCGCAATATCGTCAGCCAAAGCCAAAGTAGACTTGTTGTTGTAAAATTCTGAAGCATACACTCTAGCATTATTATCCCAGAACCAAATCCGGTAGGTGCCAGATCCAAGGCCACCGATATCATAATTACCGTTGGCATCGGTAAATGAATCGCCAGTATATTCGCTAATTGAAGGAGGATTTGACGCATCCCACACATATGCGAGCACAGCAATATTTTCAAGCGGTGTCACACCATCCGGCCCGGTGACTGTACCGGTGATATGGCCTGGAAGTTGCAAAGATGCATCGATTCCGGATACTGTCTGAGAAGCTGTTACAGCAATATCGTCAGCCAAAGCCAAAGTAGACTTGTTGTTGTAAAATTCCGAAGCATACACCCTAGCATTAAAATCCCAGAACCAAATCCTGTAGGTGCCAGATCCAAGCCCACCGATATCATAATTACCGTTGGCATCGGTAAATGCAACGCTAGTGAACTCTATTATTGAAGGAGGATTAGACGCATCCCACAGACATGCGAGCACAGCAATAATCTGAAGCGGTGTCACACCATCCGGCCCGGTGACTGTGCCTGTGATATGGCCCGCAGATTCCAGTGATGCGTCGATTCCGGATACTGTCTGAGAAGCTGTTGCAGCAATATCATCAGCCAGATCCAGGCTTGATTTATTGTTGTAATATTCTGTTAAGTAATTGCCGCTATTATCTCTAAACTCAATCCTATAAGTATCTGATTCAAACCCGCCGACATCATAGCTGCCGTCAACATCGGTATATGAAGAACCAACATATTCCCAATAGGAATTAGACTCATTCCAATGATAAGAACGAACATAAATATCCTGAAGTGGTGTCACACCATCTGGCCCGGTGACTGTACCTGTGATATGACCTGCAAGCGCCAATGAGGCATCAATACCTGTTACTATCTGCGGAGCCGTTACCGAAATATCATCAGCAGAATCAAGGCTTGATTTATTGTTGTAATATTCTTTTAAGTAATTGCCGCTATTATCTCTAAACTCAATCCTGTAAGTATCTGATTCAAGCCCGCCGACATCATAGCTGCCGTCAACATCGGTATCTGAATAACCAACATATTCCCAATTGGAATTAGACTCATTCCAATGATAAAAACGAACATAAACATCCTCAAGCGGGGTCACGCCATCCGGACCGGTGACTGTACCGGTGATGTGCCCTCCAAGCGCCAGTGAGGCATCAATACCTGTTACTGTCTGCGGGACCGTTACCGAAATATCATCAGCAGAATCAAGGCTTGATTTATTGTTGTAATATTCTTTTAAGTAATTGTCGTTGTAATCACGAAACTCAACCCGGTAGGTGCCGGATGCAAGCCCGCCGATATCATAGCTGCCGTCAACATCGGTATCTGAAGAACCAACATATTCCCAATTGGAATTAGTACCATTCAAATGATAAGCACGAACGTGAATATCCTCAAGCGGGGTCACGCCATCCGGACCGGTGACTGTACCGGTGATATTGCTTCTATGCTCAATAGTCAGAACATAATTTCCCGTGTCCCCGCCATAACCTGAGACACGAATCTGATAGGTCTGACCAGCAGTCAAGGAGAAGACGATCTGGGAAGTTACGCCACGCATATCATCATTACAATCCAGTTCCGTTCCTCCGCAGGCATCAAATATGGCCAGCGTAGTGTCAAAGTCGCTTCCTTCTGTGGTGATGGTAACTTCTCCCGATACGATGGGCGTATAGTTATGCCAGACATCCAAGGTATCAGTGTTGTAAGCACAACTGGACACATCAGTACCCGTGGCTTCTTGAGTTGATCCCATGACAGGCACATCAAATTCAACAGTGATGCTGTTTGCACACTCGTCGTTTGCGGGTGGCTCTTCAAGCACCCGTGAGGCATCAATACCTGTTACTGTCTGCCTAGCCTCAACAATCTCTTTTGTTAAAAAGTTATTATCAAAATTACCATTATGAATACTTTCAGCATGTTTTAATCTTAATTCAAAATCCTCTTTTTTTCTCTGTTCACTGGTTTCACCGGGTCTTGGAGGTACTAATGCATAAACAGATTTATTGTTATTAATATTTTTGACAAGTTCTAATTTTGATTCAAGCTTCAATTTCTCTCTTAGTTTGCTGATTTCACCCGAGTTCTGAAACTCAAACGCATGGGCAGATCTTTCAATTCCGAATATATATAAGGACAAAATAAAAATAAACAGCACTAAAAACGGTTGGGAACTTAAAAAAAAGTTCTGATGACAATTCAATCGCCTAACATTCTTCTTTAAATTAAAATCGTTTTGATACATTTTGTATTCTCCCTTTAAAGATTATTACAACCTGAAACCTTCTCCTGGCTATTTCTCAAAATTATCCGCTTTCCTTTAAACCTCTACATTTAAAAAAAACCGGGTGCACCTTTCCTTTGACAACCCGACTATTGTAAATCAGTCTTGAGTTATTGTCAAATGTTGTGTTTAGAGGTTTAGGCGGCGATCCTTTCAACTCCATCCACAAACTGCACTCCTTCAATAACCTTTGCTAATTTTTTAACCGCATTTATTTTCTGCCATCGTTTCT
>Ga0222695_1000144_pt1 | contig 46532 bp, 40 predicted proteins | sample AntAcemetage1398_FD_179834 | JGI IMG/M metagenome (GOLD analysis project Ga0222695, IMG submission 179834) | Saline water microbial communities from Ace Lake, Antarctica - #1398 | ecosystem: Environmental > Aquatic > Non-marine Saline and Alkaline > Saline | place: Antarctica: Ace Lake...
AGGATACCGCATTTTTGTTTCAATTGCAAGTTTTTTCTAATGATTTTAATAGGTTATTTCATTTTCAGAGCTGGAAATAGTTTTGAAATCAGCTCAGAATGCTGCCTATAATTTTCAGTCTACTGTTATTTCCGAAATTAAAGTTTCAAGTAAGTTGAAGAAAAGCCTTGATGATCTTTACTCTGAAGAGTCAAGACTTTTAAAAAGAATTGAATCCTCACCAACTGGCAGCTCTGAATTTGAAGACCTCCTTGGCGTACAGGAGAAAATCGATGATCTTGAAATAAAAATAAAAAAACTTCCTTCTCCTGAAAGCATTTTAAAGAACCTCGGATTTACCCCAGCTCTATTTAATTCTCCTGCAGACAAACTTTCCGGCGGTTGGCAGATGAGACTCGCACTTGCTTCACTTATATCAGAAAATCCTGATATAGCTCTCATTGATGAGCCTACCAACTATCTTGATCTTGACAGTATCAGATATTTTTCCCAGTGGTTAAGAAATTTTTCCGGGATAGCTATAGTTGTTTCTCATGACAGATACTTCTTAAACTCTGTTTCGAACGAGGTTTGGGAGCTTTTTGATGGCAAGTTGACAGCTTACAGAGGAAACTATGATAACTATGTTGCTCAAAGAGAAAAAAACCTTGAGCAACTGAAAAAGAGAAGAAAAAAACAACTTACCGAAATGAAAGACCTCCAGATCTTTATCGATAAGAATCGCACAAATGCAGCTACAGCCGCCAGGGCACAATCAAGAATAAAAATGTTTAACAGACTTGAAGATGAACTTGTTACTCTTCCACCTTCTATTCCTGAATTGAAAATTAACTTTCCTGTCCCTAAAAAAAGCGGTAAAATTGCAGTAACTTTGGAAAACATAACCCATTTCTTCGATGACTTACAGCTTTTTGATGATTTCTCTACAATAATCCAAAGCAACAGAAAGATTGCAATAACCGGTAGAAATGGTTTTGGAAAATCAACCCTCCTAAATATTATTTCAGGCAAACTTGTTCCTTCAAATGGAAATGTGATCCACGGTCATAATCTGAATATATCCTATTTTAGACAGGATCAGATTAAAGATCTTCCAAACGAGTTAACGATCATGGAATATATGAAAAGGATCACCCCAATGTCTCATTTTCAAAAAATAAACTCGATCCTTGCATCGTTTATGTTCTTTAAAGAATCCTGGGACAAAAAGATCAGCGTTCTAAGTGGTGGTGAAAAGGTAAGACTTTCATTTATCCGTCTTATTTTAAATGCTGGAAATCTTATAATTCTAGATGAACCTACCACTCATCTGGATATAAATTCAAGAAACGTCCTCATAACAGCTTTAAAAAAGCTTGACTCTACTCTCATTTTTGTTTCTCACGATACTTATTTTACAGATTCTCTCGCAGATACAGTTCTATATTTTTCTTCAACTAAAAACATTGAAAAATTTGAAGGCAGTCTTTCTGAGTTTTTTGATCATCGGCCTGAAAATTATGAAGAAAAAAATATAACCAATAATTCAAAAGACCGAACTCCTATAGATGATAGTAGGATTTTTGAATATGAAATTATGAAAAAAAATCGCAACAGGCTAAACCTTCTGGAAAGAAACGTTTGTGATCTTGAAAAAGCGATAGAAAAAGCAGAGTTAGAAAGAGATGAGCTTGTAGAAAAACTAAGCTCAAATTCAGCAGATTTTTCTAAACTGGGAATTAAACTTAAAAATATAGAGATTTTTCTTGAAAAACTAATCAATGATTGGGACAATGCTCTAGAAGAAATAGAGGTGCTAAAAAATGTGGAACAGAATCGTTGATGAACTTAAAAAGACAAACAAGGAAGGTATAATAAACGCTTTCATTAAGCCCCTCTTTGCTATTAGCGAATCCAGAGATGAAATCGTTGTAGGATGTCCAAGTGAACAGATCGTAAATATTCTTCATAAAAACGGTTGGATAGAAAAAATTCAGAAGCTGGCAATTCACCTTTTTGATAACACAACAAAAGTTAAATTTGAAATAAAATCAAACGAGTCAGAAGATGATCTGCAATCAAAACTACCGTTTATAAAAGAATATGAAAAAGAAGAAAAGCTAGCGGAAAAGAGAACTCTATCAAGAGAATATACCTTTGATAATTTTGTTTCAGGGCCCTCTAATCAGACTGTTTATGCTGCTTCTCAGGGTATCGCTAAAAATCCTGGAATTAACTATAATCCTTTTTTCGTTTATGGTGATTCCGGACTTGGAAAGACACACATTATTCAGGCAATTGGAAACTATACTATAGATTCAAAAGGAAAATCCGTATATTATACTTCATCAAAAAGACTAATTACAGATTATGTCGCAGCCCTTTCATCAAATTCAATAACTAAATTCCGTTCAGATATACTTAAACATGACGTACTTCTTGTTGATGATGTCCAGTTTTTATCCAAACGTCATGGTACTCAGGAAGAGTTTTTCTTTATATTTAACTCTTTTTATGAAGCTGGTAAACAGATCGTTCTTACTTCTGATAGATATATTTCAGAGATCAAGGATATTGACGATAGATTAAGAAGTCGTTTTATTATGGGTGTAACACTTGATATAAAACCTCCAGAGTTTGAAACAAGACTTGCTATAGTTTATAAGAAGTCAGAACTCTATAAGATGAACATAGATGAAGAAACGGCTAAGTTTATAGCAATGAGCCTTAAAAACAACGTAAGAGAAATAGAAGGAGCTCTAAGAACCCTTCAGATCTCTTCCGAACTTATGGGTATAAATAAAGTTTATAAGTCATTTGCTGAAGATATTCTTAAAGACATGCTTAAAAAAACAGGCTCTATGGGAATAAGTGATATAATAAAACTTACAGCTACATATCTTAATGTTAAAAAAAGTGATATAACTTCGAATAAAAGAAGTAAACAAATATCTTTATCAAGACAGATAGCAATGTATCTTGCAAAAAAGTATACCTCAAAAACTCTCAAGGAAATAGGCAATAAGTTCAATGGAAGAAATCATACAACTGTTATTTCATCTATTTCAAAGATAGAAAAGATCATGACAGAGGATATGAATATAAAAAAGATAGTGGATAGACTTGAAAGAGAAATAGAAGAATCATTATGATTAAAGTAACAAATGTTGAAAAACACCATGTTAGAAAAATGTTTAAAGTTTTTTCAACATGTTATGAACTAAATAATAAACATTTTAATAGGTATATAACACCTTGTTTTTATTTAATAAATTTAGTTTTTAAACATAAAAGCCAGTATATTAATATTATATCTTTAAAAGAGGGATTATTATGATTAAATTAACTTTTAAAAGAGAAGAACTTTTAAGGGCTCTAGATTACTGCAGTGCTTCTATTGAAAAAAAGCACACAATGCCTATTCTTTCTCACATTCTTTTTAAATTCAACAAGAGTGAATGTGTTCTTATTGCAACAAATCTCGATACTACAGTTCTTGTAACTACTGAATTAAAAGAATCAGTTGAAGAAGGAAAAATAGCCATTCCTGCAAAGTATATTCATGATATATGTAAAGTTGCCAGGGGAGACAATATTTTATTTAAATATGACACTTCTACAAATGTTCTTGATATTACAGCTCAGAAATCAAAATATACTGTTCCTTGTGTTGAAGTTAATGATTTTCCTTCTATTCCTGAAACAACTGAAAGTTATAATGAGATAAATATAAGCAGGCTTCTTACATCATTTAAAAAACTTCAGTTCTCAATGACAGAGCATAATGTTAATAAGGCTTATTCAGGTGTTCTCATCACTAAGGTTGATAATACCGTTGAAATGGTAACAACAGATATTCACAGGATATCTGTTATGAGTATTAAAGATTTTGATATAAATATTGATGGACTTGAAAAAGGTTTAGTAATTTCAGGTAGAAACTTCTCTGAAATATCAAAAATATTCACCGGTTCAAAAACAGTTGGAATTGCTCTTGATGAAGATAAGATATTTTTCAAAGGTGATAATGTAACATTTATTTCAAGACTTCTTAAAAATGAATTTCCTAACTATAGATCTGTTGTGGGTGGCTCAAGTGATATTAATTCCAAAGATATGGCTCAGTTAAATAGAAAAGAACTTATTGAAGGTGTTAAGAGGGTTATAGCTCTTAATTCTGAAGAAAAGATCTGGGCAACAAAGTTTAATTTTAAAGGTTCAGTTCTCAGCATGACTGCAAGTTCTCAGTTTGGTGGAAATTCAAACGATGAAATACTTATTGAAAAACCTTTTGATAGTGATAAATCAGTTGGAATAAATGCAAGATATCTTCTGGATGTTCTTTCCGTTCTAGATAATCAGGACACAACTCTTATTGTTGAGGAAGGGCTTAAACCTCTTACAATAAAAGAAGAAACTGATGATTATTACTATGTTCACATGGTAATGCCTCTCAGAATGTAAATTAATGCAGATAAATAGTATTTTCCTTAAAAATTTTAGAAATTTAAATCAGTTAAAATTAGATTTTTCTGAAAAAGTAATAATTAACGGACCTAATGGTTCTGGCAAAACTTCAATAGTTGAAGCATGTTATTTATCTTTATCAGGAAAGTCATTCAGATCTTGTGATCTTAAAGAGATTATAAGAAAAACTGATGAACATTTTTTTGTAGAAACAGAAATTGATGATCTTTCCGGTTTTAAAAGAAACATAAAAGTTGCCTATGACAGAAGTGGTTCAAGAAAAATTTCCATTGATGGTCAGACTTCTTCCAGGCGAGATCTAATGGAAGTTGCTTTTCCTGTTATTCATTCACCTAAAGATATGGAACTGGTTAGTGGAGGTCCTTCAGGCAGAAGAGACTTTATTGACAGAATATGTTTTATGGAAAGTGGAGAATACTACGATATTTTAATGGAGTACGGAAAGTATATAAAACACAAAAATGTATCATTAAAAAAAGGAAATGATGAAGCTGTAAATTATCTAAACAGAGTAGCAGAACCTCTCATTAGAAAAATAAGAAAAATGAGAGAAGAAGTTTCAAAAAAAATAAATAGAGAAGTTAAAAATGTGTCTGATAAACTTATGTCCGGAGTGAAAATAACCATTAAAACACACCAAGATGATGATATTCTAGCTAAACTTAATTCAAAGATAAATATTGAACTTAAAAAGGGTTATGCGGTTTATGGTCCCCATCTTGACAATGTTGATATAAAGACTGAGCTTAGTGATACAAAAAGAAGTCTTTCAATGGGGGAGATCTATCTGATATCTGTAATTTTTAAGTTTACAGAGCTTAATATTTACAAGGAAAAAGGTCTTTATCCTGTTTTTTTTATGGATGATATATTTACTTTCCTTGATGAAAAGAGAAAAACACAACTGTTTGATTATATTAATAATTTTAAAAATCAATCAATAATGACAAGTTCTGTGGAAAAAAAATGTGAACACAGTGAGATAAAGTTCATAGACATTTCAAAAACTTGTTAGTAACAGACACTTCTGATAAAATCCCTGAGGATAAAACTGCTGGAGGTAGATATGAATTTTATTAAGAATTTTATTTTAAGATTTTTTGCGATCATAGGTGTTTTGACGGTAATAATTATGATCTGTGCGGTTATAATTGTCAAGTCGCTGGCAGATATGAAAAAAGAAGTTAAAGATAACACAGTTCTGCATCTGAAGACTTCTCTAATAACAGGTGATGTGGCAACTGAAGGCGGGTTTTTTGCATTTGATAGTTATTTTTCATACAACATTTCTCTTATTGATGCACTGTTGCTTATTAGAAAAGCGGCTGAAGATGAAAAAGTTGTAGGAATAATGGCTGATATTTCAAGTTTAAATCTCAGTTATGCACAGGTTGAGGAATTAAGGAATGAACTGATCAAATTTTCAAAGACAGGAAAGCCTATCTATGTCTGGTCAGATACTTTCGGTGAGATCATCGGCGGAACCAAAAGTTACTATCTTGCTTCTGCATTTGACAAAATATTTATTCAACCTGCTGGTAACGTTGGATTTACAGGTATTTCAAGCGATTCCATGTTCTTTAAAAATACTCTGGAAAAACTTGATATGGAGCCTATTGGTTCAAGAAGAAAGGAATATAAGAACTACTGGAATATGTTTTCTGAGGAAAAGTATACTGATGAGCACAAAGAAGCGTCTCAATCTCTGATAGATTCAATTTTTAACAAGGTAAAGACAGATATCTCCAGATCAAGGAATATTCCTGTTGAAACTCTTTCACAGATTGCAAATTCTTTTCCTCTTACTTCGAAGGAAGCTTTAAAAAAAGGTTTGATAGATGAAATACTTTTTAAGGATAAGGTTATAGAAAAATTAAAGAATGCAGTTGATTATAAATCACTTATATCTTTAAGTTCATACGCCAAAATGACAACAGACAGCTTTGATTTTTCAGATAAACCTAAAATAGCTCTGATAGAAATGCCTGGTTCAATTCATCGTGGAACAAGTGATTTTGGCGCAACGGGGCATCCCACATCAACAGGGTCTGTAACTATGCTGTCTCTTTTAAGTGAGGCTTGGAAAGATGAAAAAGTTAAAGGAATTATTATTAGAGTTAATTCTCCTGGTGGATCAGTTATTGCCTCTGAGACTATCTGGAATAAGATACATGAGATGGTGAAGGAAAAGAAAAAACCGGTCTATATTTCAATGGGAACTGTTGCTGCATCAGGCGGTTACTATGTTTCCATGCCTGCTGAAAAGATTTTTGCTGATCATACAACGATTACGGGTTCAATTGGTGTTGTAATTGGTAAGATCTATATGAGAGAATTTTATAAAAAACTGGGAATAACTTTTGATTCAGTAACTACAGGAAAGAATAACAATATGTTCAGTCCGTTAACGAGAATTACTGATGAGCAGAAAAATTATGTAGAAAAATCACTTGATAATATCTATGACGATTTTGTTAAGAGAGCTGCTGAAGGTAGAAAAATGAAACCTGAGGAGCTGGAAAAAAGTGCGAAAGGAAGAGTCTGGTCCGGAACTTTGGCTAAGGAAAAAAATCTTGTTGATGAAAACGGTGGGTTTATGGATGCTTTTGACAGCATAAAAGAGAAAACAAAAGAAGAAACACTGTCTATTCAGAAATACCCGAGACCTGAAAAAATGTGGGAAATGATTTTTACTGACTATGAAGATGACCAGTATTCAGGTGTTTTAGGATGGTTTAGTTCAATTATTGCCAAAGTTGATATGTTTTTTAGCACCCTTAATAAAGTTCAGAGAGAAATGAATAATAGCGAAATGATCAGAGCGGATGAAAACCTGGAAATTCAGTAAATGAAGATCTATCAGGTCGGCGGTTCAGTTAGAGATAAAATTCTTGGAATTACACCTTCAGACAGAGATTTTGTGGTTGTCGGGGCAACGGTTGATGAGTTCCTGAAAAAATTTCCAAAAGCTATAAAGGTCGGGAAATCCTTTCCTGTTTTTCTGGTTAATGGTGACGAGTATGGTTTTGCAAGAAAAGAGAAAAAGATTTCACCGGGATATCGTGGTTTTGATGTTGAATTTAGTCCTGATGTAACTTTGGAAGAAGATCTTGCAAGAAGAGATATCACAATAAATTCAATAGCTAAAGATGTCGAAACAGGGGAGCTTCTAGATCCGTTTAACGGTATCGGTGATATCAGGGCAAAGAGAATAGTTCATGTCACAGAAGCTTTCAGTGAAGATCCGCTCAGGGTTTATAGAGTAGCCAGATTTGCTGCAAGATTCTGTGAATTTTTTGTAGATGAAAAAACAGTTAAGCTTATGAACAGTCTAAAAGGTGAACTTGATACACTTTCAGTTGAAAGGGTTTGGGCGGAATGTGTGAAAGCAATGAAAAGTGGTTGTCCTTCAAGATTTTTTAAGATTTTAAAAGAAGCTGAAGTTCTTGATATTCATTTTCCTGAACTTTACGCACTGATCGATGTTCCTGCGGGCCCGGCTGAATTTCATGGAGATGAAAAAGACTCTTTTGACCACACAATGAAGGCAATGAAAAGAACACCGACTAACCCCATTCTTGTTTTCAGTATTCTCTGTCATGATTTTGGAAAAGCTTTAACGCCCAAAGAAATTTATCCTCACCACTATAGTCATGATACAAACGGTGTTGAACCTGTAAAAGTTCTGTGCAAAAGACTTAAAGTTCCCAAAAAATATGAAAGATCAGCTTTTTTAACAGCCAGATATCACATGACATTAAGCCGTCTTCCTGAAATGAGACCGGGTAAAGGCGTTAATTTATTAAGAAAACTTGATAGTTTTGAACCGGATGGGATTGAAGGGTTTTTAAAAATAATTCAGGCTGATTCAGGAGAAGATACCGATAAACTTGAAGAATTTATTGAAAAAGTGCTTCCCTCAATAAGAGTAAAGCTTCCGGAAGAATTCTGGAATATGGGGGTTAAGTCCACGGAAAAATTGAATGATCTAATGATAAAAAAATATGTGGAATTAAAGAAGAGGGGAGAGCTATGAAGAATCTTTTTAAGAAAATAAACCTTGGAATGATGATACTTATAGCAATGTTTGCAGGTATTCTTGCGGGTGCGTTGCTTGGTGAAACGGCTATTTACCTAAGACCGCTTGGTGAAATATTTATAAAGCTAATAAAAATGCTTGTGGTTCCCCTGGTTGCATTTTCTATCATTATGGGGGCATCTAGTCTCGGGAACGCAAAAAGTGCGGGAAAGGTGGGAATGCTTACGTTTGCATACTATCTGGCGACCACCGCTCTGGCTGTAATGCTCGGAATTGCTGCCGGTCTTATTTTTGAGCCGGGTATAGGGCTTGATGTTTCACAGATCCAGTCAATGTTCAGCAATGAATTTGCTTCAAGAGGGGAGACTCCGGGATTCTGGGCTACGATCATGGGGTTTATTCCTGTAAATCCATTTGAAGCATTGACGGGCGGAAACATTCTGCAGATACTTTTCTTTTCACTCTTTTTCGGCATTGGTCTGGGCAGGCTGAGTAGTGAACAGAAAGAGCCGGTGATTAAAGTTGTTTCTTCTACAAATGACGTGCTTATCTGGATGATAATGAAAGTTATGTTCATAGCTCCAATTGGAGTTTTTGCTCTTATGGCTGACGCTGTGGGATCTTTCGGCTGGGATATTCTCTATCTGGTGCTAAAACTTCTGTTGGTTTACGTTGGTGTTCTTCTGATACAGACTTTTGGTGTTTACCCTTCTTTTGTAAAGATCTTTTCGAAAATGTCGCCATTTAAATTTCTGAAAAAAATATCAAAAGGGCAGGCAGTGGCACTTTCAACTTCAAGTTCAATGGCAACTCTGCCGGTGACGATGGAGATCTGCGAAAAGGACCTAGGCGTCAGCAAGGAAACCTCATCTTTTGTGCTACCACTTGGTGCGACGATCAATATGGATGGAAATGCGATCTACTACGCTCTTGCGGCACTTTTCTTTGCGCAGATATTTGGAATTGAGCTAGGGGCTGGACAGTATCTTGCAATAATTTTAACAGCGACTCTCGGGTCAATTGGTCAGGCGGGAGTTCCCGGGCCGACACTTCTTGTTGTGGCAGTTCTTCTTGCCGCTGATATTCCGGTAACAGGGATTCCACTACTTTTTGGTGTTGACAGAATCTTTGATATGCTTAGAACCGCTGTGAATATTACTGGTGATGCAAGTTGTGCCGTGATTGTTGATGGTGCTTTGAAAGAAGAATAAATTCAATAAGTTATTCTGATGGAAAATCAACCATTGTCGTGTAGTCAAGATCAACAGAGATCGGGCCATCCGGAGTTACGGCCATAGGCATAGGATTTGTGGTTTTTGCGTTTGGATCAGTTGCAGGATCATCTTCAGTTGTTGTATAAATATAAATATCAAAAGGTGTTCCTGCCGCACCATTCCAGATAGTACTTGTCGGAGCCCAGTCACCATCACTTTCTTTTAAAACAAGAGTAAGAGAACCAGCTGTTGAAACAGGTTGATAATTTACAGCAACAACGGATGCCGCTGATGAAAGGTCTGTTTCACCCTGTGCATAGAGATATGCATTAAGGCTGCAGCTTCCGCAGCTTGCATTTGAAATTCTTACTGTAATACTGTTTCCCTGACAGGCGTGTATTTCTCCACAGGATTCTGCAGCATTGGCACAGGACACAACATTTGCTTTAAATGTCTCAGAAGCGTCAGCAACTTGAGGTTCACAGGCTTCCATGCAGTCATTATAGCTTCCGTCCATTGGACAATGCATAACTTGTTTTCCACAGTAGATTTTACAGGTCTCATCTCCAGTATTACCCGTATTTCCTGTATCTCCCGTGTTTCCTGTGTCTCCGGTATTTCCAGTATTTCCAGTATCGCCAGTGTTACCAGTATTTCCTGTGTTACCTGTATTGCCTGTGTTGCCTGTGTTGCCTGTGTTACCTGTATCGCCAGTGTTTCCTGTATTACCAGTATTTCCTGTATCGCCAGTATTTCCACCATCCACAGCTTTCCAAGTTCCACCCAGATTGGCACAGTGGCCTTTAGCTGTATTTTCTGTGTATTTATTTGAATATAAGAACCAGACTCTTTCATTGTCTGTCCCGCCATGACGAGTGCATTTTCCGAGAAGTTTTGAGCTTTCCAGACAGTTTGCGTCACTGTGAGCTCCGCCTTCACTGCTGCAGATCTGAGATCCTTCCTCAAAATCGATTCCGGAACCGGTGTACTCGATGCAGTATCCATCAGAATCTACTAAATTGCAGCTTCCGCCTGCTTTACTGTCACTAGTGTCACCACATGAATTAAAAAGAATAATAATAATTCCAAGAAAAAAAATCGTTACTTTTTTCATTTGGTTGCTCCTGAAAATTGTAAATTACACAATATTATACAATAAACTGTCAAAAAAATAAATTTTTAGAACGAAAAAGAAAAGCTTAACAAAAGGATGATTGACATTAATAATCCAAATTTGTAGAATCAATTGAAATTACTGTTTATAGGGGAGTTTCTGTGAAAGTTTTTCCTTTTGAGGTTTATAGTTCTGAGTATGAGAATCTGATGAAAAAATTGAATGTCTCAGGGTCTGGAAAAGAGATTATGAAAAACCGGTTTTCAATGAGATCATTTATGATTACAGATATTTCAACTCCAGCTGCAAATGTTGTTAAACAGCATGTTCTAGCTCTTGGAGGAGAGGCGGCGGTTCCAACTCACTCCGTAAATTGCGGTGAACCAAAAAGTGATTTGGTCTTTTCAGTTAGGGAAGATAAGCTTCTGGATTTATTGAATAAATTCAAAGTACAATGCTGGAAGCTGCCGATAGTTGCTGCCAAAATTGAAGAGCTCCTGTCAAAGAAAACGCCATGGTTTGATTTTAAAATGGAAGGTGCTGACAATTATAGACCTCTTATCATGGGAATACTCAATATAACTCCTGACAGTTTTTCTGACGGAGGTCAGTTTGATACAGTTGAAAAAGCAGTTGCCCAGGCAGAAAAAATGATTGTTGACGGTGCTGACATTATTGATATCGGTGGAGAATCCACAAGACCTGGAGCTCAATCAGTAGATGCAGGTGAAGAGATCTCAAAAACGGTCCCAATCATTAAAGAGATCTTAAAAAAATGGCCAAAAACGGTTATTAGTATTGACACTTCAAAAAGTGAAGTTGCAAAAGCCGCAGTTGAAGCTGGCGCAAAGATAGTTAATGATATCAGTGGACTGAACTTTGATGAAAAGATGGCTCAGATTTGTGCGCAACTAAATGTTCCGGTTATCCTTATGCATATAAAAGGTGAGCCGAGAACAATGCAGAAAGATCCGAAATATGAAGATCTGCTTGAGGATGTTGCTGAATATTTTGAAAATGCAATTGAAAAAGCAGTTAAAGCCGGAATAAAAAGAGAAAATCTGATCATAGATCCGGGAATAGGGTTTGGAAAAACTCTTGAACACAATCTTGCATTGATAAAACATCTTGAGGTTTTTCACATTTTTTCTCTTCCAATTCTTGTAGGATTGAGCAGAAAAAGTATGATAGGAACTGTAACTGGCAGAAATGAGCCTCAAAAAAGAGAGGCGGGAACGACGGCGTTTCACATGAAAGTACTTGAAAAACAGGCTGCAGTGCTGCGGGTTCATGATGTAGCATCGGCTAGAGATGCATTAGCTGTTCATATGGCATTAAAGGAGTCAAAATGTTTTTAAACTACCTATCGGCATATTGGCAGGCAATATGGGGTGGATCACCTCTGGCCTTTACCGTCAGGATTTTCGATATTCTGGTTGTCTTCTTCATAATCTATAAATTTCTGACACTTGTTAAAGGCACAAAATCAATGCAGATCCTTTCAGGGTTTGTTGTTCTCATTCTGCTTTATTTCATTGGTGGACAGATTGGACTAAACACCACAGAATGGCTGCTTAGAGGTGTTTTCGGCAATATTTTCGTAATTATCATCGTTCTTTTTCATGAAGAGATCAGAAAGATTCTTTCTGGTTTTGAGCTGTTTGATCTTTTCAAAGGTTCTCCAAGTAACAGAGAAAATGTTTACATGGTGGATGAAATTACCGAATCATTATCTTATCTTGCATCAATAAGTGAAGGTGCAATAATAGTTATAGCACAGAAAGGAAATCCGGAATCGTTTGTAACTGGAGGTGTAAGGATTGATTCAAATATCAAAAAAGAACTTATCCTGACGATCTTTAAGAAGAATACACCTCTTCATGATGGTGCGGTTGTGATAAAAGACGGAAAGATGATCCTTGCGAGTGCTGTTCTTCCTCTGAGCACAAACCCTGATATAGATCCGAATTTTGGAACTCGTCACAGAGCTGCATACGGAATAAGCGAAGTTGTTGACAGCCTTGTTTTTGTTGTAAGTGAGGAGCGAGGACAGATATCAATGTTCAATAAAGGCAAGATAACTAGGAATATGAGCAAGGATATTTTAAGAAAAGTTCTTATGAAATATCTAGTTAAGGAGAATAAATGAAAGAAAAGCTGAAACGTTTTTTCACAGAATACAGCAGGGAAAAGATAATCGCGATTTTTGTAACTTTTATTATCTGGACCTTTGCGGTGACCAGAAACCAAGAAACAAGAAGCTTCAATGTCAATGTGAATGTGAAAACTTCAAAGGAACATGTCCTTGTTTCAGATATTGTTGATACAGTCCATGTAAAAGTTGCGGGAAGTGTTTTTGATTTTGCCGGAATCGAACCGGAAGATCTTGTTCTGAAGATTGATCTTACAAACAGAAAACCCGGCAAATTCACAAGATTTCTTGATTCGGGAATGCTACAAATGGGTGGAGGTCTAAAAGTTGTAAAGATCTTTCCAAGCGAATTGGTCTTTAAAACTGCGAGAAAAGCCGAAAAGGTTGTTATTGTTGAACCCTGGTTGCAGGGACAGCCTCCGGTAGGATGGAAACTTAAAGGATACAAAACTGTACCTGAAAAGATAAAAATATCCGGCCCCGAAGAGGCTGTTTCGGAAATTGACACAATATCGACTCAGAAGATAGTGCTAGGAAGCCTCAAAAAATCTGTAAGTAAAGACGTCGAAGTGTCCCTGCCTTCGCCATACATGACCGTTATTGGAAAAAAGAGTGTGAATGTTAAAATTGATCTTGAAAGAGACATCAAGGTAAGAACTTTCACAAATGTTCCAATCGTTGTTGAAGGCGGGAAAAAGGCAAAGATCGAACCGACAACCGTGAAAGTTAGGCTTAAAGGGCCCAAAGATGAGCTTGAAGAGTTGGAAAGTAAAGGATTCAATGTTTATGTGAAAGATGCTGTAGGTCGGAAATATTATACAATTGATTCATATTTTCTTAAAGGTCTGTCAAAAGAGATAGAGCTTTTTGATGCCAGAAAAATATCTATAAAAGTCAGAAAGGAATCAAAATGACACAGAAAAAACTGTTTGGAACAGATGGTGTCAGAGGGTTAGCAAACGTGTATCCTCTTACCCCTGAATCTGTAACTGTTCTTGGAAGAGCTATTGCGGGGTACTTTAAAAGGAAAAACTTAAAAAATAAATGTGTAGCATCAATTGGAATGGATCCGAGACTTTCATCATCCATGCTTGTCAACGCTGTTGCGGCTGGTATTCAAAGTGCTGGTGTTGATGTTGTGATGCTTGGAGTTGTGCCGACACCTCTAGTCAGTATGCATGTTGTAAAAAGAGCTCATGATTTTGGAATAGTTGTGTCTGCAAGCCACAATCCTTTTTATGACAATGGTATTAAGATCTTCAACGAAAAGGGCACAAAGTTAAATGATGAAGAGGAGCTTAAAATTGAAGCGATATACTTTAAAAATGAGGATGAAAAACCTGGAAACAAACAACTTGGAAAAGTTTTTCATGATGAAGATGTTGTAAAATTCTATGCTCAGAAAATTGATGGTTTTTACGGAGAATATGTTAATAATAACAAAGACATATCTCTGTCTGTAGACTGTGCTAACGGTGCGTTTTCCGGTGTTGCAGGACAGGTTTTTAATAAGTTTAGCACAATTAGCACAAAGATCTATAACAACAGTCCTGACGGAATCAATATCAACGATAACTGCGGAGCTCTTTATCCTCATAATTTTGCTCAAAAAGTTCTTGAGAATAAAAGTGTTATGGGTGTTACTTTTGATGGTGACGGTGACAGATTCATTGCACTTGATGAGTTGGGAAACGTTGTTGACGGAGATAAACTTATAGGAATGGCGGCAGTATTTCTGAAAAGTCAGGGAAAGTTGAAAAATAACACTGCTGTTACAACAGTTATGAGCAACGCGGGTCTGGAAAGTTATTTATTGGATCGCGGTGTAAAACTGCTTAGAGCGGGAGTAGGCGACAAGTATGTTTTTGAAATGATGAAAGAAACAGATTCAGTTCTTGGTGGAGAGAACAGCGGACATATTATCCATATGGACTGCAATCCGACAGGTGATGGAATGGCTGCGGCATTGCTGACACTTAGCGTGATGATAAATACCGGAAAGAAACTGTCGGAACTTGCAGAAGAAATTAAGCTTTTTCCCCAAGTTCTCCTGAAGATTAAGGTGAAGGAAAAGCTCCCTCTTGAAAAAATTGAAGGCTTAGGACAACTGCAGGAAAAGTTTGAAAGCACACTTGGTGGAGGACGGATTTTTCTTAGGTACAGTGGAACAGAGTCGGTTCTACGAATACTTGTTGAAGGCCCGGACGATAAGAAGGTTAACGAAGTGGCACAGGAAGTTGAGAAATTTTTAATAAAAAAACTGACATGATAGCAGGAATAGGAACAGACATTGTTGAAATTGAAAGACTTCGTGACAAAAAGAGTCTGTGGAAAAAGTTTCTTTCAAAGGAAGACTGGAAATATATAGAACGATTTCGTGATTCAAACGAAAGAGTTGCAGGATTCTGGGCGGCAAAAGAGGCCCTAGTAAAAGCAACAGACGACAAATCCATAGAATTTACTGATGTAACGATTGCTCACACTGAAAATGGAAAACCATATTTTAAAAACGTTGAAAAGGACGGCAGATTTTTTCTTTCCATTAGTCATGAAAAACGTTTTGCCACTGCGGTCGTTGTATGGGAAAAGTAGAAAATTTCAATGGTATATTTTTTTCAGACCTTGATGGAACTCTTGCAGAAGTAGGAAAAAAAGTTAGTAAAAAAGACAAGGCAACTCTTAGAAAGCTAGGAGAGCTTGGAGTTGCAAGAATAATTGTAACGGGCAGGTCTCTATTTTCAGCAGAAAAAGTGATCGATGAGAATTTTCCAATTGATTATCTGATATGTTCAACAGGTGCACTGATTGTAAGCTGGCCGGATAAAAAGATCCTTAAAAAATATAACCTTACCCCTTTGGAAGTTGAAAGATCCGCTGAACTTTTCAGAAGTTATGAGATCGACTTTATGGTTCTTCATGAAACTCCGGAAAACCACAAGTTTGATTCTTTTATTTTGAGGGAGGCGCATCCTGATGTGCTTAGAAGACACTGTTTTTACGAGGGACATTATAAAGTCAGACCCTACAGCGAGAAAATTTCAAGAGAAAGTTGTCAACTCATTGGATTAATTGATGAAAATGAAGAACTCTTTGAAGAGATTAAAGAAAAGAGTAAAGGTCTTAACGTAATAAGAAGCACATCTCCACTTGATGGAAAAACAATGTGGGTCGAGATCTATCCCGGAGGAGTATCAAAAGGAAAAGCTGTTCACGAAATGCTTAATATTCTAAACATAAAAAAAGAGATGACAGCAGCAATAGGCAATGACTTTAATGATATGGAAATGCTTGAAGAAGCAGGAAGATCTTTTGTTGTTGTAAACTCGCCTGAAAAATTAAGATCAAGATTTAAAACAGTATCAAGCTGTGGGGATAATGGATTTTCACAAGCTGTGGAAGAATTTATTTCTGAGGCATTTTAGGCATTTCGGTTTTTTTGTATCCTTTTGGAATCTTAAATTTTTCAATGCCGATCTTAGCCTTGCTGATAGAAACAATTGAGTGAGTTCCTAAAATTTTTCCATCTTTATATGTAATATTCTTCACAGGAACACCACGGGTCTTGAACTGCTGCCAGGAAGGATCGCCCTGTCCGTCCATGCTGTAGTCGTTTCCGATCTGAACAAGTCTTTCAAGTTCGATCAGGGAACATTTAAGCTTCTTTGGGGGAACAGTACACATTTCCTCAACTTTCACGCCATTTTTTGTTCCAGTGTAATAGACGCATGTTTTACCGTTCCATTTTTCAGTTTTACCGGTCTTTGTATATTTTACCGGAGTCTTGTCTTCACCGGACATCATTTTCATCTGTGCTTCAACGGTCGCTCTCTGTTGCGGAGCAAGCTGAGAAAGAGCTGCTTTCTGCTGAGCCATTATAGCTTTCATCTGCGCCTTCATTTTTACTTTCATCTGATTGATCTGGTCCTTTGTCATTGACATATAGCTCTTTTCCTTGTGGTTAAGGACGGTAACAGTTTTTTTCTTAAGATTGTATAGAATTGTCTGATCACCGTTTTCCTGTGGTTCTATTCTTACATTATCCCCATCAATGAGAAATATTCCCACGTTTTTTTCTTTTGTTTTTGTTTCTACACTTTCTGTGATGATCGTTACTCCTGCGAAAAGAGAAAACGTAGAAAGCAGAGTTGCTGCTATTAGGATGGCTCTAAGTTTAAAAAGCATTTGTTCCTCCAAAATATTTAATATCAAACGCCTGAGTATAGATTATTTGAAAAAAAAAGGCTATCTTTTAGGAAGTGAGAAATTTTTTTTTACATATTGCAGGCATGTTGCGTTTCATTTATCAGAGAAGAAGGAGGAGACGATGTTCGGCAAGGCAGACAACGATAGTTATTTTGAGAAGCTTTTCTGGGAGAAGCGATTCTTTGTTAGGGGGATCGTTAAAAAATACATTAAAAGCGATGACATTGTTGATGATATAATTCAGAAAACGTTTTTAAAGCTTTATCTTAACATAAAAAAGGTGAGAAAAGCTGAATTTCTCAATGCCTATATCCATAGAATTACAGTTAATACAACGCTTGACTGTCTTAGAAAAATGTCTAACAACATTGAGGTTTCCGTTGAGCGGCTTGAAGATGTTTTTCCAGATTTAGGAAAGAATACGGAAAAAGAGTTGAATGATAGTATGACCTTAGATCTTTTCAGAAATCATCTTGTGGTGATGCCTAAAAAGAGAAGGGCCGTTGTTTCTCTTAGGATTCTTGAGGAAAAAAGCTTTTCCGAGATCTCTTCAGTTCTTGGAATCTCTGAAGTATCCGCAAGAAACCTTTTTTCAATTGCGATGAAAGGTCTGAGAACAAAACTTTTAAAAGAGGGAGGCTTCTAATGAACGAAAAAAAATGGAAAAAAATGTATAGTGAAATAATTACTGAAGGTGGAAAAATAAAAAGAAGAAGAACCGTTATGAAGTCGCTGGGAGCATCTGCTTTTGTGATCATGCTTGCGCTATCCTTTGTCTTTTCCGGAGAGAGCGAGGTTAATAGTGTGAGTCCGGATATGACTGCAGAGATCGAGACCATGAATGAATTTGAGGTTGCAATGGTCGCTTCCGACACTTTTTTTGATAACGATCTAGGTGTTATTTACTGATTAGATGGAGATTAAAATGAGAAAAACTATTAAATTTACAATCCTTATTTCACTTGTTTTTTTAATGATCCCACTGTTTGCTGGACATGGAAGAGGTGATAAAGGACAGGGTATGGGAGCTAAAGGTGGAAATCCCGAAATGAGAGCTATCATGAAAGATGCAATGCTCGAAGAGGCGGGTGTGCCTGAAGCAAAAAGAACTGATATTAGAAAAAAAGGGCATGTGATCCACAAGAAAATGATGGATCTTAATTTTAAAGTGGGAGAGCTCAGGTTTAAGGTTAAAGCAGAGTATGACAAGAAAAACCTCTCTATTAAAAAACTTAAGGAAATGAATGCCAAGATTGCTGAACTTCGTAAAGAGCAGTTCCTTGTGGTTGGAAATTTTAAGATTGACACCTTTGCATCTCTTACAGTTCAACAGCGACAGAAACTACTTAAGCTGATGAAGGAAAAAAGAAAAGAGTTTAGGGGAAGGATGAAAGGAAAAAAGGGTGACGGAAGAAGAAAGTAACTATTTGATATTTACGTTAAACGTCCCAAGTATGAATCTGTTTTGGCCGTCGTTAAACTTAGGTTTATCGATGGCCATTCTTTTTTTACCAAGATAAAAGCCGGTATATATTTTAATTCCGCCGCCGGGATGACCTTTAGGGACGGTTACGATGAATTCATCTCTAATAACATTTCCTTCTTTCCATTCAGATGTCGGGTAGAATCCTTTCAGAGGGTAATCATCCAGTTTGAAACTGTGCGGAAGGGCGCCACGATAAACATCAAAGTGGAAAAATATTTTCCAGTTTTCTTTTATCTTTTTTAAGACTTGATAGTACACGGTAAGCTTGAGCTCTTCACCAGGATTGAATCTGTTTTTGTTGAGTTTGTAGCCAATGATCTTAACGGTTCCTTTTTCAAGGGTGCTGTCGACTTTTTTAATATTCTTAGGGACTTGATCAATTGTAAGGAGATTTTTTTTCCAGGCGGTTGTTTCAGCAGAGTTTTTATCTTTCATTGATACGGAGTAGAACTCTATTTCTTCATAAGTGTCAATTTTGTCGTCCATTATCTTCTTTATAGGGACACCTGGATTAATGAGCAGTTTTGCGCGAAGTTCTGAAACCTTTTTGTCTTTTACAGAAATAAAAACAGTGTTATCCGGATGATCTTTTATCAGTTTTTCAATATCTTTGATCTTTGAAACCCTGTGAAGTTTTTCGTCCAGACCGAGGTAAAAATACATCGAGCGGTTTTTCCAGTTGTCGTAATCAACAATAATGTCACCCGGTTTTTTTAACTCAAAATACTTCTCTACTATCTTTTTGGGTGTGAATACGTGAAGCATATTCGGTACCCAGATGAAATTTATATATCCGGACCAGACAATAGCCGTAACAATAAATCCGGTCAGACCTGTTTTAGTAAGCCATTTTTTTGAAGGGGCAATGATGGGCAGAACGATAAAGGTAACCATTACCGGGACAAAGATCTCAAGATAAGGGAGCATGTCATATACTCTGCCAAACCAGGATTGAACTTTATGTGTCGTAATTATATAGAGAAAGTCCACATAGTTCATTCCAGTTCCAAGGTCTTTTCCAATTATTCCTATAACAAGTGCGGCAAGTGTGGCAATAACTGGATAGTTCCAGGAAGAGCTGTTTTCATAAAGATAGATAAGAGCAGACGCTGTGATAATTGCCATGAAAGGAATTGCTGGAAAGATATAGTGAGGGAACTTTGTTGCTGCGAGAGTAAAGAAAAGAAAGATGAATGCAAATGAGGCTAGAACAAAAAGTTCCTCTTTCTGCTTTTTAGCTTTTTTTGCACAGAGATATAGCCCTGGAATGAAAAATCCTACCCATGGAAAAGTTCCTAAACCAAGCTGCCAGAGATAGAATTCAAAAGGTCCATCCGGTTTTTTAATAGTTCCTTCAAGTCGTCCAAAATGATGTTTCCCAAAAAACTCATTTAGATAAGGCATTCCGTGTTTTGCTGTCATATAGATGTACCACCAGGCGGAAACAACAAGAAATATCCCCAGACCTTCAAGAAGACGGAGAGATTTTAGAAAATCAAGATATTTAGAAAATGAATTCTTTATTCCACTTGTGTAGTCTGTTGAGATTATCATCCACAGGCCCATGATCGCTGCCGGGAAAAAGACAGCAAGAAGCCCTTTTGTCAGCATTCCCAGGCCCATAAAAAGATAGGCTAGTCTCAGCAATTTTTTATTTTTATCTCTCTGTCCGATATAGAGAAATCCTATAGATCCTGTTAAAAATGTTACAAAGGTGATATCCCACATGAACTGTCTTGTTATCAGGTATGTATATGGAATGAAGATTGTAATGAAACCTGCAACAAATGCTCTTTTTTTATCATTGAAAAGTTTTAAGGTGATATAGTGAATAAGAAGAACAAAAAGAACTCCATTGATAGCAAAGGGAAGTCTTAACGCAAGCTCAGTTGGTCCCAGCAACATAATAAAAGGGATGTCCATCCAGAAACAGAATATCGGTTTAGACCAGAAGTTGTGCTTGCCAAGATAGATCGGGTCAAGAAACCAGTCCCATGAAGGGTTGTTTATCATCTCCATTGCGACCCTGCCGTAGTGAGGTTCCCACTGTCCCAGAACCGGATAACTTCCAAGAAGAGGGAAGAAGAAGAGCGTAGAAATAAGAGCTAGAAAAACCTTTGGATTATCAAGAATAAAGCTGACCGGAGATGAGAGCTGACGGTCGTTATTGTCAAATTTCATTTTAGCCTCGTAACGATGATAAAAAACTCCGAGATTATAGGGAGAAAGCGTATTTATGTCAAAAAAACAAAAAATTGATAACTTATTTTCAATATGGTATAAATCCTGCGGTTTAAATAGGTGTATAACATGCTGACAGATAAGATTAAAATTGTTGCCTTTTTTCTTGCATGGACATTTTTGCCGGCACTTAGCGCTGATGATACAAGAGAGCTGTTTATAGACCGGGAAATTTTTGTTGAAGATGTAAACGAAGCTCTTCTGCATGAAGAGAATGGTTATATTTTTGAGAAAATAGCACCTTTTTTAAAAGAGCAAAGATCAATAGGGTCTCCCAACTGTTTTGAATGCTCGCTGTTCCTGATAAAAGTTTCGCTGAAAGCTTCAGGAGACAAACAGCTTATCTATGCCGATCTCGCAACAAAGATCTCTCCTGATCTGCCGGAAGCGCATCTGCATTATCTTTCAAGGCTAATAAGGTTTACGCCCTATAAGTTAAAAAACATTTCCCGGGAAATAAAGCTTACTGTTACAACCTTTTTCAATTTTCCCCCTAGAGATGCATTTTTCTATTCTCTTTTGAAGCACTTCAGCTTGGGTTGTCTGATATTCATTCTTGTTTATTTTTTCATTCTCAGTATTAAATATTGGGCACTTATTATACATAGATATCAGCATCTCGTAGGTCATTCACTATTCTATGGCTTTTCTCTGATCTTTGTTATCAGTGTTGGAGCTTGGATTCTTGTTTCAAGTGGAACAAGCTGGCTTCTTGTGCTTCTTACCTTCCTTGTGTTTATTTCGGGCTCTGTCCTAATGAGAGAAAAAGTAGTTCTTTATGGGGTTTTTTTGTTTCTGATGTTTTCTGAAGGATGCATAATTCTTACCAGTGCAAATATGGATGCTGAAATTGACAATAGAACGGCCATCAATCATCTAAATGCTATCTATTCCCCGTCATCTTCAAATCTTAACAGGATAGATTCGACTAACCCGGGAGGATCTCTGGCGAAAGGATATTTGTTCTACTATCTCGGAAACTATAAAAGGGCTGTTTTTCATTTTAAAAAAGCGCTCAGCAATATTAAACAGGGAGAGATAAGAACTTCGATTGAGAACGTCGTCGGCCTTTCATTTGCGAAACTTGGCAACTATGGAAAAGCCTCGGCCTATCTGAAAAAAGCCTATGAATATGATGGGGATGCTAGAATAGGGTACAATTTCTCAAAAATACTTTACGAAGGTGGAATGACGGAGAGGGCGACAGTTCTTGAAACAGCTCTGCTTGAAAAAGGTGAAGCAACAACCTATGTTTTTCCATACTACAAGTTGCCACCAATGTATAAAGTTTGGAGATTTGTTTCAAGCGGTTCGACAGAAGACCGGTTTGAAAACTGGATAAGATTTGTTGTCTTTATTCTAGGCAATCTCTTTTTCTATATTTTACTGTTACTAATAAGAATAAACTATCTGAAAGGTCTTACTCTCGCCAGATGTATGGAATGCGGGAAGGTAATGTGTTCAAAATGCAATGCCGGTGGCAAGCATGTCTGTGCTATTTGCAGACTAATGAAGGCCGGTCCTGAAATTTTTAAAAAAGGAGAGAGAGAAAAGTATATAAAGTATCGGGAGCGTTACTTTGCCAGACATTCAATAATAGCGACGATATTTAATATTCTGATCCCTGGTGGCGGGTTGATTTTTGTAAACCACATTACCGAAGGCTCTTTTTATCTTTTTACGACAATTTTTATTTCAACGCAGTTCTTTATGGGAAACACAGGTCTTATCTACAATATCAGGGTAGGAAACTCCAGTATAGCTCTGTTTTTTGCATTTGCTGCGGTAATGATAGTCTATCTAATATCTATTGTCAGGGGTTTTCTTGCTGTGAGGGGTGATTAACTATGACTACCAGAATAAAAAAGAAGATAGCAGTTTCAACACAGGAAATAGAAAGAAATCTTTCAGAAAGCTCGTTTTTTGACATAATGAGGGAGATTGCACTTCCAAAACTTACGGGAATTCTAAGAGTAACCTTTTCCAGAAAGTCATACAGGTTCTACTTTCGTGACGGAGTCCTCATCTATAGTGAGAACAGTAAGGAAAAAACTGAAAAGAAGATTCTTAAGATAGTTCGTAACTCAGGTTTGATATCGAGAGAGACGTTCATTAAATCTGAAAAGAAGAAGTCGACGATGCTCAAAAGTCTTCTCGAGATACTTATTGATCAGGGCCATGTTTCAATGTTGCTTTACTCAAAGATCATAAACACAGTTCTTCGGATGAACATTATTGATGTGATGCTTCAGAAAAAAGGTACATGTTTTTTTGAAGAAAAGAAAAGTATCAGAGAGGTTCATGGTATCAGGACTGTTGATATAAAAATGGTCCAAGTGGCTTCAAGTTGTCTGGATACGCAGGAAAACAGAAAAGCTATGGCTACGGTAATGAAGAATCTTTTCAGCAATGTTACTGAGAAGACAGATGCGCATTATCTTACGGCAGGAAAGCCGTTTATTCAAAACTTTCTTGCAACAGAAATTGATTTTCTTAAGTATATTTCAAAGGCTACAGAGGATTATGCAAAGGGTGGATGGAAAGTTCAGAGTAAATTGAGCAGTTCCAAAACCATAAACACTTTAACTCTTTATTTTTTCAGAGCTTTTGTGTTTTCAGGAATCTTTGTTTTTCTATACCTAGCCACGATGACAAATACGTTTAAGGTTGAGAAAGAGCACCGGTCGATAAAAGATTTTTACTTTTTTAAAGTTTCGCTCCTTACATCCCTTGTAAGTTTTGAAACGGGTGAAAAGCCCAGCATTGAAAAAACCGTTGAATCTGGGTTGCTGAGCAAGGAAGAGGTTAAACGTTCTGGTTATAAAACAATGGAGTAGGTCATGCCAAAGAAGATCAGGGAAATACAACCGAAGGAGTTAAGGTACTATCCAGACCTCAAAAAGTATGAGGGAAAGACAACTAAGGAAATAAAACCAGTATCCCAGCTTGTTTTTCAAAGACGTGGTTTTGAGGCGATGGATTTCGGCCTGACCGTAAATAAAAAAGGCTTTAATATTTATGTTGCCGGTGATGCGGGTACAGGAAAGACATCAAATGTAAAAAAACATGTCGAATGTCTTGCCGCAAAAATGCCTGTTCCGGAGGATATTCTCTATGTTTACAACTTTGAAGATCCTGATGCTTCTGCGCTTATTACAATGAAAGCCGGAAAAGGTGAAAAGTTTGTGAAGGATATGGAAGATGTTCTTTCTACGTATATTTTTCAGATTCCCAGACAGATGGAAAGTGAGAGTTTTGAGATCCAGAAAGGTGAGGTTGCAAGATGGTATCAGGATGAGAGCCAGGGCAACTACGCTGAAATAGAAAAAAAGGCTACTGAGCTCAGTTTTTCAATAAAATCTACTCAGACAGGGCTGGTAATAAATCCGTTTGTTGATGGAAAAATTATTGATAAGGAAAAATTTGATGCTCTTTCAGAAGAAGAAAAAGAAATAATTAAGAATAACGAAGAGCTTCTTCAGGAAAAACTGATAGCCTATTTTCATAAAGAGCGCCGACTTGAAAAGAAGTATAAGGAAAAGTTAACTAATTTAAGGCAGACTATGGTGCGTCTTATCGTTACGGAGCCGCTTAAGGAAGTAAAGAACAAGTATCCTGAAAATAAAAAAGTTGAGAGATATCTTGAAGGCATCCTAGGACATATTGCTGACAATTACAATGAGTTTTTTATATATCGGGACATAGAAGAAGGGAAAGTTGATCCTTCCAAGGTCGCGATTCCTGATTTTAAGGAATACAGAGTTAATCTTCTGATAAACAACAAGGGTTTAAAGGGAGCTCCGGTAATCTATGAAACTTCTCCGACTTTTCAGAGTATTATCGGATTTTTTGAATATGAAGAGTTTCATAATTCCCTTTTTACAGATTTTACAAAGATGAAGCCAGGAGCACTTCACAAGGCTAACGGTGGATTTCTTATAATTCAGGCGAGTGATATTCTTAAGAACTACTATGCGTGGACAGCCCTTAAAAGATCTATCAGGAACCGTTTTGTGAAGATCGGTGATGTTGATATTGACTTTAAATACCGTATTAATATTTATCCGGATCCTCAGCCTGTTGAGCTCAACCTGAAGGTCATTGTCATCGGTGATGATTATCTTTATCATCTTCTTTACAATCAGGATCCGGATTTCAGAAGGATATTTAAGGTTAAAGCGGATTTTGGTTCATCAATTGACATCACTACAAGTTCAACTGATGCTCTTATAGGTTTTATTTCCAGGGTAGTGAACGAAGACTGTGATCTTCCTTTTGATCTCAGTGCGATAAGAAGATTGCTGCACTACAGTTCAAGAAAAGCTGATGATAAGAAAAAGTACAGAATACATGCCAGTGACATCGTGGAAGTTATTGTCGAGTCTTCTTTCTTTGCAAAAAAACAAAAGAAAAAGGTCGTTAACGAAGAGCTGGTTAAAAAAGCTCTGCAAAATAGAGAACAGAGACACGATAGATTTAAAGAGCATTACTACGAATCCATTGAAAGAGGAAAGATCCTTATTGATGTGAAAGGCAAAAAGGAAGGTCAGATAAACGGTCTTGCTGTTTACTCTATCGGTGACTACAGTTTTGGAATTCCATCAAGAATAACGGCGATGGTTTTTGCAGGAAGAAGGGGGATTATAAATATTGAAAGAGAGGCCCGTCTTTCAGGCTCAATACACGATAAAGGTGCTATGATCTTAGCAGGATACATGGGTAACACTTTTGCCCAGGATAAGCATCTTTCGCTTAGTGCTTCAATTGCATTTGAGCAGAGTTATGGCGGAGTTGACGGTGACAGTGCAAGTTCAACAGAGCTTTATGCACTTTTGTCTGCTCTTTCTGATATTCCTATTAAGCAGTCAATTGCTGTGACAGGATCGATTAATCAGTTGGGAGACATTCAACCGATCGGTGGAGTCAACGAAAAGATAGAGGGTTTTTATAACATCTGTAAGATAAAGGGAATAACAGGAGATCAGGGCGTTATGTTCCCAATACAGAATATTCAGAACCTCAATCTTTCCGACGAAGTGGTGGAATCCGTTAAAAAAGGCGAGTTTCATATCTACGCCATAAGCAATGTGCGTGAAGGAATTGCGATCCTGACAGGAATTCCTGCCGGAAGAAAGCTTAAAAATGGTGGATTTACAAAGAATTCGGTGTTTGATCTTGTTAATAAAAAGGTTAAAGTACTTAATGCAATAAAATAAAAGAGGATCGCATGCCCCAGGTAAAGATGAGTTTCAAAAGTGATAAATCAGATGAGGAGATCTGGAGCTGGTTGAAAAGCAACTTTGACAGAAAGATCAGCGGAAAGATCGCAATTGAAAACATTAAAATTTCTAATAAAATAGAAAATGGAAAGTTGGATTTCATAGGGAAGACGGTTTCCGGGTCAATTGAAGTGAATTCGGGAAATATTGATTTTCTGGTCAAGATTCCGCTTCTCTATCGTCCTTTTGTGCCGAGAATAAAATCGGCAGTCAGAAAAGTCATCGAAGAGATATGATCGAGCAATTTCGTACTGTTTTCAAGAAGTTTGGTCCTTTTGAGATAAAAGAAAAAGGGTCGAGATTTATTTCACATTGTTTTCATGTAAAGACGTCTGAACAAGCTGAAGAAACAATTAAAAAGCTGTGGAAAGAACACTACAACGCGACTCATATTTGTTATGGCTATAATCTTGGAGAAGGAAAAACTGAAAAGTTCAGATACAATGACGATGGAGAACCCTCAGGAACGGCAGGATTGCCCATCTACAACGAAATACTCAAAAAAGAGTTGTTCAATGTTCTTGTCACATCTATCAGATACTACGGTGGCACAAAACTTGGAACGGGTGGGCTCACAAGAGCATACGGACTCTCCGCAAGAACCGTCCTTGAAGAAGTTGAGACTGTCACGATTCACCTGAAAAAAGAAGTTGTCATGGAAGTTCCCTTTGATCTCACTGGAGTTGCTATGAATCACATTAATAAGTTTGAAATGGTTGATATTGGCGAAACGTTCTATAACGAAACCGGCCAGACAATGAATCTTAAAGTGCCCGTCGCTTCAGTCGAAAAATTCATTACGGATATGATCGAAAGAAGTAATGGAAAGGTCGTGCCGGTTGAGGCCTGATGAGCTACTCCTAAAGATTGAGCTTAATTCCTGAAGTATAGTTTCTTATTTTTTCAACAAACTTTTCAGTTGTTTTTTTGTCTTCAAGGTTTTTTTCCGCGTAATCCAAAGCGGTTTTACCCTTGTAATCCTTAGCAAGAGGATTTGCTTTTAAGTCTATAAGTTTGTTGAGATAATTGGGATAGTTCTTTTCCACGGAATAGATGAGAGCAGTCTTTCGATCCTTATCGCGGTCGTTAATATCAGCAATTTTAATAAGGGTGTCAAAAACTTCAGGACACTCCTTTTCAGATTTGGCAAGATGAGAAAGAAAAGCGGTTCTTAAGTAGTTGTCTTTCCACTTTGGATCAATTCCATTTTTTAGAAGAAGTTCAACGTTTTTTGTTGAGCAACTTTCCGCGGCATAATGAAGCGGAGTTTTCTTTGAATTGTCGTTGATGACCGTTTCGGCACCTGCTTTTATAAGCATTTGACTTATTTTAGATTTTTTCAGTTGAACTGCATAAAAAAGAGCAGTCGCTCCGTTTTCATCCGCTTGGTCCAAGATTGTTTTTTTTTGAAAAAACAGTTTTACAGCATTTTCATCTTCAGACTTAACTGCGTGAAAAAAGCCAGTTTCATCAGGAAAATATCCCGCTTTTGTGATTTTATCATCGATGCTTTCTGTGCAGCCAAGAAAAAGAAGTAGAAAAACAATTAAAAGAGTGCGCTTCATCTCTGTGCGATAAATGCTTTAAACTGTTTAATACATTCAGCATTCATGTCTTTGAGTCCAATAGAAATTCTTATCCAGTTAGGAAATCCGTATCCCCCCATCGGTCTAACGATTACACCATTTTTAAGAAGATAGTTAAAGCATTCCATTCCTGATTCGGGATTGTCGTCAATTTTTACGAGAATAAAGTTGCCCTGAGTCTCAAGATATTCAAGTTTCATCTCTGTAAACTGCTGATAGTAGTATTCTTTTCCAATTTTATTGACTTCAACGGATTTTCTGAGATATTCGGCATCGTTTAGAGCGGCAATTCCTGCAGCCTGAGCAAGAATATTTGTGTTAAAAGGTTCTCTGACACGGTTCATATAGTCAGCAATTTCAGGCGTTGTTATTCCATATCCAAGTCTTATTCCACTTACACCGAATGCCTTTGAAAAAGTTCTTGTAACTATTATGTTTTTGAACTTGTTTCTGTATGAAAGAGTTTCAGGATAATCATCGACATCCACATAATCACAGTAGGCCTCGTCAACAAGAAGTATAGCCGTTTCAGGCATTGCATTAAGAAGTTTATCAAAGTTAGCTTTTGTATAGTATGTTCCTGTTGGATTGTTCGGGTTTACAAGGCAGACAAGTTTTGTTTTGTCATTAATTGCAGCAATATAACCGTCAATATCAATTTTGTGGTCAGCAGTTTGTGGAACTAGAACAGTCTTAATGTTTGCAGCGGCAGGAATTAGTTCATAAATTATAAAAGCCTGTTTTGAAACGAGAAGCTCCTCTCCGGGACCGACAAGAGTTCTAATAGCAATATCAATAACTTCGTTTGATCCATTTCCGACTACTACGTCGTCAAAATCAATTTTTTCGCCTTTTTTAGCGTGATATTCGATAATGGCATTTTTAAGATAAAAGGCATTTCCATCCGGGTAGAAACTAATTTCTTCAGCAGCTTTTTTTATTGCTTCAACGACTTTAGGGTTTGGTCCGAGAGGGTTTTCATTGCTTGCAAGTTTGACTGTGTGTGTTAGACCAAGTTCTCTTTCAACTTCAGAAATAGGTTTTCCAGGTTTGTAGGGTTTAATAGCCTTAATGTGTTCTCCGATTCTGATCATCTGTCGTCTCCGTTTCTGTTTTTAATAATATCGTGAAGTTTGAAAATAATATCCAATGCCTGTCTGGGAGTAAGGTTGTCCGGGTTGTTCTGTTCAATAAACTCAATTGTTTTTGATATGTAGTCTGGAATTATAGTTTCTTTAGCCGATTCCATTGAGAAGATATCTGTCTGTAGAGAGCTTCCTCTTTCAAACCTTATTTTGCGGTCCGTTTTTTCCATATCGCGGAGAATTTTTTCGGCATTTTTGATAACTGCCGACGGCATGTTCGTAAGTTTTGCAACCTCAACACCGAAACTGCGGTTACTTCCGCCTTCTTTCATCTGGTACATAAACCTGATCTTTCCAGCGTACTCTCTTGCGGTCATGTGAAAGTTGCAACATGTCGAAAAATCTTCTGAAAGTTCTGTAAGGATGTGATAATGTGTCGCAAAAAGAGTTGTTGCATTTATTTTCTCAATGATATATTCAGCAATTGCTTTTGCGAGGCTTATTCCATCATAAGTTCCGGTTCCTCGGCCTATTTCATCAAGAATTATAAGACTTCTTGACGTCGCCTTGTTGAGAATTGAAGCGGTTTCCTTCATTTCAACAAGAAACGTCGACTCTCCTTTTGACAGGTTATCGCTGGCTCCTACGCGAGTAAAAATTGAATCCACGATGCCGATTTTCGCTTTTTTTGCAGGAACGTAACTGCCGGTCTGAGCAAGAAGAACAACAAGAGCTGTCATTCTCATTAAAGTTGATTTACCGCCCATGTTGGGACCGGTGATAACAGAAAATCTCCTGTCAGATTCTCCAATCTTAACAGTGGCAGGGACATATGTTCCTCTGGGTACAGATGCCTCAACAACAGGATGTCTTCCATCAACAATTTCAAGACCTTCCTCTTCGTAAATTTCAGGTCGGCAGTAGTTGTTATCAAGTGCCATCTTTGCAAATCCGCAAAAAAGGTCGACATGGGAAATGAAGACCGCCAGACTGAGAATATCTTTTTCATTTCGTGATATTTCCTCAACGGTCTTTTCAAGCACTTCAAGCTCGATCTGGGTCAAAGAGTCCTTTGCGCCGAGTATCTTTTCCTCAAGTTCTTTAAGTTCTCCGGTAAAGTAACGTTCAGCGTTTGACGTAGTCTGTTTGCGTATGTAATGTTCCGGTACTTTGTCCGAAAATCTTTTACTAATTCCAATGTAGTATCCAAAAACACGGTTAAACCCGACTTTCAATGTGGATATCCCGGTTGCATCCTTTTCTTTCTGTTCAAGTGCGGCAATATGTTTTCTGGAATTTGATATTAGGTCGTTAAATTCTTCAATTTCTTTGGAAAAACTGCTTGTAACGAATCCTCCTTCCTTAAAGTTAAAAGGAGCATCCTCAACAAACCTTTTATTCCAGTCTGTCACATTTTTTTCCGTAATGCCAAGAGGAAGTTCGTTATCAAAGAACGGCAGGTTTTTTATAAGTATCTTTTTACGGATACTTAAAGCTTTTGCCAGAGATTGTGAAAGCATCTGAATCTCTCTTGGCCCGCCTCGTTTTACAAGGATTCTGCTTAAAGTTCTTTCAAAATCCCTAACTTTTGAAAGATCTGAGCGGATCTCATTAAAAAAAGCAGTGTTTTCAATAAACTCCGTAACACACATTTGCCTGGAAAGAATCTTGTCCCTGTTTTTAAGCGGCATTTTTATGATGTTTGAAAGAAGTCTTTTTCCCATAGGGGTCTGGGTTCTGTCAATTGCCCAAAGCAGGGATCCTTCCTTTTTTCCACCTATCAGCGTTCTTTCCAGCTCAAGATTTGCAGTTGTATTGTAGTCTAGAGAAGAGCAATCGTCGTTTTGCCACTCAAGAGGTTTTCTAAGAGGTGGAAACTTTCCAAAATAAAGTGTATCCAGATAAAAAAGAATGGTCTCAAATGTTTTTTGCAAGGATGGGCTTAACCCACAATTCTTAATAATATCAAGTTGTTGCGTCGCATTTTTAGAAGGAACCCAAAGTTCCAACTCATCTTTATCGATCACTTCCCCTAAAATTTCAGCAGAAGTCTGAGAAAGAACTATTTCTTTTGGCCCGACAGTCTGAACAAGATCGTCAAGGTCCTTTTCCTGGCATTCGTAATAAAAAATGTTTCCGCAACTTACATCGACCCAGACAGGAGATGCTTTAAGTCCTGAAAAAGTCACAGCCATCAGCCAGTTGCTGCTATCTTCGCTCAGTGAGCTTTCTTCAACGACAGTTCCGGGAGTAAGAACACGAACAACGTCCCTAGCAACAGTCTTTTTCTTTTTATCAGGCTTTTCCGTCTGTTCGCAGACTGCAACTTTTCTTCCAGCTTCAAGCAGTTTTTTTATGTACTGATCCGCAGCATGATATGGAATTCCAGCAAGCGGAATATCAGCGTCCTTATGACGACTTGTAAGAGTTATTCCAAGAATTTGAGAGGCTTCAACGGCATCTTCAAAAAACATTTCATAAAAATCCCCCAGTCGAAAAAATAGAATTGCATCTGAATATTTTTTCTTAAAAGCAAGATACTGTTTCATCATAGGGCTATTTAACGCTTTTTCTCTCGGGTCCATTATTTACCTTTATCAAATACAACACTGGAAAACATATCAGAAATATTTTTAAAAATAAAGAAGTAAAGAAAGGTTTTCTCGTTATTTCAAGATCTACACAGGAAAACAATTAAGTTGTGCATGAAAGTGACAACGTGTACAAGAAAACGGCATTTGTTGTACATGAATCGTGAAACGTGTACAATAAAACGGCATTTGTTGTGCATGAAAGTGAAATAAAAAATTGTTTAATTGGTAAAGCTAAGGTATTCTTTTTGAAATTTCGGCTACTTGGAGGTCGTATCAATGAAAAGCAAGAAGTTAGCATTGTTGCCACCAGAATTTGATTGTGAAACAGTAAACATTTTAAAAGCACTAGCAAAAGCAAGTCGGGCGCTTGGGGAATTAAACGGTGAAATTTCAAAGATACCGAATTCTCAGATATTGATAGATACGTTAGCTTTGCAGGAAGCTAAGGATAGCAATGAAGTTGAAAATATCGTAACGACAGATGATGAATTGTACCGGGCATCCATTGATTATTCAATGGCATCTCCATCTGCAAAAGAAGCCGTAAACTATTCAAAAGCGTTGAAGAAAGGGCTTGAAATAATTAATAGAAATGGAATTCTGACAATTAACCATATTGAGGAGATTCAGTCAATTCTTGCCCCAAATCATCCGATTAGAAAACTTCCCGGAACTACTTTAAAAAACCAGATAACAAGTGAGGTTGTTTATACTCCGCCACAGAATTATAATGATATTGTGATTTTGCTGAATAACTTTGAAAAATATTTAAATGACAAGAGTTTTCATGATGTAGATAGTCTTATAAAAATGCCGATAATACACTTTCAGTTTGAAAGCATTCATCCATTTTATGATGGGAACGGAAGGACGAGGCGTTTAATAAACATGCTCTATCTTGTACAGCAGAAACTGTTAAAAATTCCAGTTCTTTATTTAAGCAGTTTTATTATAAGAAACAGAGCTGAATATTATCGACTACTTCAGGAAGTGCGGACTGAAAATGCGTGGGAAAATTGGATTGTATGGATGCTTAATGGTGTTGAGCAGACATCCAGAGAAACGATTTTAGTAGTTAATAAAATCAAAAAACTGATGGACATTTACAAAAAAGAAATTCGCGACAATCACAGTTTTTACAGCCATGATCTGATAAATATTCTTTTTAAGCATCCGTACACAAAAATATCGTTTCTGGAAAAAGAGCTTAAAGTCCACAGACATACAGCTTCAAGTTATCTAAATATTTTATCAGAAACAAGCATGAGTTCTGATCCTAGCAAAAAAATTCTTACGAAAGTGAGAATTGGAAAAAGTAACTATTACATAAATGAGCCTTTGCTGAATATTTTAAAAAAACGGTAGTGATTTATATTCTAAAGCCAAGAAAAAAGCTAAAGATGGGAATGTATTTTTCATTGTTATTGAACTTATTATCAAATTCATAGAAAACAGGAAAATCAAGAGATAATCCTGTTTGAAAAGCAAAATTTTTAGCAACATGAAAAACATAAGAAACTTCAAAAGGGACATTAAGATAGGAGAAGAATTCATCTGATCTATTTCCCGGTCCATTGGAGAATTGTCTAAGGCTAACACCACCTGAAGCCCCGAGACCGAATCGAAGCTCGTGGCGGTTGTCATGAGTTAGGAAAAGAGGGAATCCGAATGTGGTTTTTGCGTTCGCTGAACCTCTATCGCCATTAAATATAGTATGAGAAAGCATTCCCTGAAATCGTAACATTTCCCAGTAAAAATATTTCCAGCGAATAGTAAAAAAAGAGATATTTAAACCAATTCCATAGTTTCCCATAGCAAAGCCTAGTGAAAGCCATTCTGTGCCCGTTCTGTATTTTTCTCTGTATGAAATATGAGTTGCTTTTGTTGGTTCTACAGGATTTAAGTTTTTAACAGTTTGTTTAGTATTTTTTATAGATTTGTTGTTTTCAGCAGATAAATTTAAAAAGGCCATCATCAACACGACTGAAATAACAGAAACCATAAAAAAACGATTCATATTTTTTCACCAAAATCTATCAAAAGTTAGACAGATGATACACTTTTTTAAGAATATCTGCAATTTCAACATCCATTTTGGAAAATGCGAACCATTTTTTTCCTAAATCTTTAAGTGATGCACCAAAATGATAGAGGTGTATGTCATCAATTATCATAAATCTGTCATGAGAACTTTCAAATTTTACTATCTGGGCGGGAGGAAACTGTTCATTGAACTTTTTGAGATCTAATTTCAGCTGTTTTTCGAATTTTTTTGTAAAAATTTTGAGAGTCACACCCGTTTTTCGTTTTGAAAATAGGGTTAGAACGGTGTCATCAACAAAGTTGTCGATTAAAACAATTGATTTTTCAGCGGTGCGCACAATATCAGAAACCAACTTGTATGCATCAAAGACCTGACCATCGAAAAAGACGCCCTGTTTAGGCTGAATCTTTTTTGATTCAAGAGCAGAAAGAACTTTCTCAACCTTATTATCCGTTTCGAGTAGTTTTGTTTCCAGAACACCAACCTTTTTAAACAATTGAGCATTTTCGGAAAGAAAGTGTCGCATTGCAACAAAAGCTTGAATGATATGAACACTTATGCTGACAGAAACTGTGGTTTGAAGGACTGCAGATAACATTGCAACACCAGGTTCAGTAAAAACATAAGGCAAAAATTTTCGATGCTGTCCTCTTCCTGTTTTTAAGGTGCCAAATTGGAACCTTAAAGATTCCTCTTCGGTTTTTGTGAGCTGAAAAACAAACCCTTCTGGAAATCTATCGGGATTCCTTTTCACAGCTCTATTAACATATTTTGTTTCTGTTTGATAAAACTTCGCAAGATCACTATCCAGCATTACCTGCATTCCACGGATTGTAAAAATTTGGTTTTTTATATCATCAAATTTTGCAAGCTCATTCTTTTTCATTTTTTTCTCCAACAAACACAGTTTAAGATGATGATATAGTGGGAGCAGCAATTTGTAAAATTAAAAATAGATAATCTTTATGTGGCGGTAGCTAAAGCCCGATAGCCTCTTCCTTTTCAGCACAATTTCCAGATTCATCACAGGCAGTTACTACAAGTGTGTAGTCCCCTGATTCAAACTCAGAGGGATTGATTCCTTCTGTTTTTTCACCGAGTCTGTTAAATGCTGTCGAGACGATGTAAAATTCGCGTTCTGTGTAATTTCCAAAGGTAAAATCCGTTCCATCCATTTCACAGAGATAGTATGTGCAGACATCGGTGTTCTCTTCAGGATGCATCATTGCTAAAAAGTCATATCCCTGATGTGAAAAAACAGTTTCTCCTTCAGAGTTTTCAATGCTGACATCAATTTTTCTCGGCGGATTTGGCCAAGGGTCTGAATCAGCGAAATCGTAAGCTTTTACAACTACTTGAAAAGATTCTGAAACGTCCTCGAAACCCAGCGTTTTTGTTCTATCCAAATCAACCAGACTGATCTCATCAATTTCAGGAACCGTGGAGTCATTTTGAGGAAACATGAGTTCAAGTGCGTTTAGTTTTATTTCTTTTTCGGTCATGATGTTAAGATGAACATGATGAAAGAATTTTTCACTGAAAGAATCAGGTGTCGGCCAGTAGACGATCTTTCCAATTTGAGTACCAGCTGTGAGAATTTCATCTGTTCCTTCAAGGTCATAAACTTCTTCAGGAACCGAATTATCATCTGTGTGATGATACTGAATTGTCAGACCATTAACGGTTTTTACAACCACTTGAAAATAATAGGGGCTTTCTCCGACGTCTTCGGTTCTGTAGTGTCCGATCTCAATCACTCTTCCATCATAAATATTGAACAATTTTTCAGGATTTGGAAGAACGATATCCGTTCCATGATGAAAGTAGGAACCTGAATAATCATCGGAATAATTCTGGAAACTCAATGAAGTGTGTCCAACAGGATGCGGTTCATCCTGAGGTTCAAAAGGCCAGAACATTGAGTGGATGGGAATTGTGAGATAATGGTCTATGCTCTCAATGATATTTTCATCTTCGATACAACATTCATTTTCACCAAGCATCAGTCTTGTTCCCTCTCCCAACATCTTACACTCTGTGCAAAGGTCACTTGAAAACATGGAACCAATTGAATATATTAGTGAATTCAAATCATTCTTGTGCATGGGAAAAGATGTGTCAACATGGTTAAAATCTCTTACAACTTCTCTGGTTTCAATATTCAGAAATGCATTTTGAACTATTAAATTATCTCCTTTTAAAAATTCAGGAGTCTCTCTGCGGATAGCGATCTCCACAAGTTCCGGCAACAGATCATAATCACTTACTTCATCATCCGAGTCTGAAATGACAATGTCTGTATCAACTGCGTCAACAGCATCAATGTCGCTGCTATCATAATTTTTCAGTGAGTTGTCGCAGGAAACCATTAAGAAGAAGAGCAGGAAAGACAAAGAAAAAGACTTCATGTTAACCTCAAAAAAGTTCACAGAAGTTTATATTAGTGGGCAGACGCTGTCAAATAGGTTTTCTCGTTGCTCCGCACCTTGATTTTTCGCCTATAATAACTATATTATATTTCGATTTTGATTTGTTATGGAGGAAATAATGGCTGTTTACATTTGTCACAACTGCAAAAAAGAGCTTGAAGAACTTGAAAATATTAGAGGAAAGGCTGGAAGGCAGGATGTTTGTCCTCATTGCTACGCTGACCTTCACTGTTGCATGAACTGCAGGTTTCATGATCCTAACTACACAAACGAGTGTCGTGAAAATGCAAGAGCTTTTATCCGTGAAAGAGATAAGTCCAACTTCTGTTCATCTTTTGAATTTGTTAAAGATGAGGGTGAGGACGGAAGTGAAGAGATCGATGCAAAATCTCAGCTTGGGAATCTTTTTGACCTTTAATTCACCATTTTTTTCTTTTGATCATTTTTGGAGTAATTGAATGTTTAAATATTTTGTAAGGAAAGTTTTCGGTACTGAGAACGACAGATACCTTAAATCCGTTTTGCCAATGGTTGAAAGGACCAACAGCTTTGAAAGTTCGGTCAAAGGTCTTAGTGATCAGGATCTCGTGGCTAAAACTGCAGAGTTTAAGCAGAGAATAGCAAATGGAGAGCCACTTGACAGTCTTCTTCCTGAAACTTTTGCGGTTGTTAGAGAGGCCAGCGTCAGAACTCTGAAAATGAGGCATTACGATGTTCAGATAATTGGTGGAATAGTTCTTCATCAGGGCAAGATCGCTGAAATGAAAACAGGTGAGGGAAAAACTCTGGTTGCAGCGCTTCCAATGTATCTGAATGCTCTTGAAGGAAGAAGTACTCACCTTATTACGGTTAATGATTATCTCGCCACCAGAGATGCTGAATGGATGGGACATATCTATCGTTTTCTGGGTCTTTCTGTTGGTACGATCGTTAACGGAATGAGCAAGAAAAATAGAGATCTGGCTTACAAAAGTGACATAACTTACGGCACAAACAGTGAATTCGGGTTTGATTATCTAAGAGACAATATGAAGTATGATATCTCTCACTATGTTCAGAGAGATCTCAGATATGCCATCGTGGATGAGGTTGACTCCATTCTTATCGATGAAGCGAGAACACCGCTTATTATTTCCGGTCCTAGTGATGAAAGCACAGATCTTTATGTGAGGGTGAACGCTGTTGTAAAAATGCTGAAAGACGAAGTCCATTATACAAAAGATGAAAAATCAAAAAATGCGATCCTGACTCCGGAAGGTATTGCTAAAGTCGAAAATATGCTCGGTATCCAGAATCTCTATTCTCCTGAGAATCTTGAGCTTGTACATCATGTTCAGCAGGCAGTGAAAGCCATTTTTATGTTTCACCGTGATGTTGACTATGTTGTTAAAAACATTGAAGGTTTAGATAAGGTGATGATCGTTGATGAGTTTACAGGCAGGCTGATGGAAGGTAGACGATACAGTGACGGACTTCATCAGGCTCTTGAAGCAAAGGAAGGCGTAATAGTTGAAAGAGAAAATCAGACTCTGGCAACGATCACATATCAGAATTTTTTCAGAATGTACGACAAACTTTCAGGAATGACAGGTACTGCTGATACAGAAGCCCGTGAGTTTGCAGAAATATACAACCTCGGGGTTACAGTTATTCCGACTAATAAGCCGATAATAAGGGCTGATTCACCGGATCAGATATATAAACATCAGAGTGCAAAGGAAGTAGCGGTAATAAAAGATATTATAAATAGAACGAATTCCGGTCAGCCTGTTCTTGTTGGTACAGTTTCTGTTGAAAAGTCAGAGAGGTTGAGCAATCTTCTATTAAAACAGGGGATAAAGCACAACGTTCTTAATGCAAAGTTTCACATGAAAGAAGCCGAAGTTGTAGCTCAGGCAGGAAGAAAAGGATCTATTACTATCGCAACAAACATGGCTGGTAGAGGAACGGATATTGTTCTTGGTGGTAATCCGGAAAAGCTGGCAATGGTTGATGCTGAAAGAGAAATGGAAGAATTTAATGTTGATACACCTGAATTTAAAAAGATCTTTGATGATTATACAGAACTCTGTGAAAAGGAAAAGAAAGAGGTGATTGAAGCTGGCGGACTACATATAATCGGAACTGAAAGACATGAGTCAAGAAGAATTGATAACCAGCTAAGAGGTCGTGGCGGAAGACAGGGAGACCCTGGATCTTCAAGATTCTATCTCAGTCTCGAAGATGATCTTATGAGGATCTTCGGCAGTGAAAGACTTTCCAATGTTATGGAAAGGTTAGGTATTGAAGAGGATCAGCCTATAGAACATAAGTGGATAACAAAATCTATTGAAAATGCTCAGAAAAAAGTTGAAGGACACAATTTCGGAATAAGAAAGAACGTTCTTGAATATGATGATGTAATGAATCAGCAGAGAAAGACTATTTATGCTATGAGGCGGGACATACTTACCGGTGGACAGAAAAATAAAGCGGTTTTATATTTGATGATAGAAGAGGTCGTCAACGATATTATTCGGTCGACTGTTTCAGAGAAAATTTTATCTTCGTCCTGGGATTACGAAGCTATTAAAAATGCTGTTGTTTCTCTTACGCTGATCGATGATGAAAAAAGAGTCTTTGAAAAACTTAATTCGGAAGAATTGTCGGAAATGAAGTCAGAAAAGGCCATGTCTGAGGCGGCGCAGCGGATTTATGACCTTGTTCTTGAAGCTTACGATGAAAAAATGTCGGTTTACACGGAAGAATTAAGTAGTGAAATGGAAAAACATATTGTTCTTGAAGTTCTTGATCTTTACTGGAGAAGGCATCTTCTTAATATGGATCATCTCAGAGAAGGTATCGGTCTTCGTGGATACGGACAGAAGAATCCTAAGCTTGAGTATAAACGTGAAGGGTTTAGTATGTTTACGGAAATGATGGATAATATCTACAACGAATCTGTAAAGAGACTTTTTGCTGTCCAGGTCGTAACTGAAGAAACTGTCGGGAAGTTCGAGGAAAAAGAGCAGAGAAAGGAAGCACAGATACAGAAAAATGCCACAAATATTAATAGAAACCCGGTTAAAAGACAGGTTCCTAAGGTTGGCAGGAACGACCCCTGTCCTTGCGGAAGTGGACAAAAATTTAAAAAATGCTGCATGAATAAAGGTATATATGACTAAATACAGAATCAACAGGTTTCTAGCACTGTGTAACGTGGCCTCCAGAAGAAAGTCTGAAGAGCTTGTTCGTGCCGGAAAAGTTACTATTAACAATAGGTTGGCAGTTCTTGCCGATATTGTTGACATTGAAAAGGATATCGTGGTTTACGAGGGAAAAGAGCTTTCAGTTCCTCTGGAACACGAGTACTTTATTCTTAATAAACCGGAAAATGTAATATCTGCTGTCAGCGATGATAGGGGGCGAAAAACTGTTTCAGATTTTCTTCCAGATGGCTCAACAGCTGTTCCTGTTGGAAGACTGGACCTTGATACTACAGGTGTTCTGCTTCTTACAACAGATGGCGAGCTGCTCTACAGACTGACTCACCCGTCTTTTGGCGTAAAGAAAAGGTATCAGGCTTTTATAACAGGACACTTTGATGATGCCGAGGCTGAAAAGATCGAAAAAGGTATAGAAATTGAAGGTGTTCTCATGAAAGCCGACAAAGTGACTGTTCTAAACAGTTTTGGAAATAAAGCAACAGTTGAAATGACACTCACAGAAGGCCGAAAAAGAGAAGTAAAAGAGCTCGTTAGGGCTGTGGGATGTAGAGTAAGAACTCTTCACCGTACTGCTTTTGCTGGAATACTGTGTGGGAAAATGGAGCCCGGGGAGCTGAGAGAGTTAAACGATTTTGAAGTAAAAGCTCTTAAGAAATTAACTGGACTTAAATAAAAAATGCCCGCTTCGACCGTACTTACAAAAGCAAGTTTTTATCCTGTTTTCACAGGTGGGGTAGACCGAGCTGCTACTAGAAAGTCTTCACAGCAGAAGTATCTTCCCCTAATATTTCTTAAGGAAAAAACTTATCCGCTTCCAGATACGCATCAAGCAGGCACTAAATATCTTATAGCTTCCAGGCATGGTGTCAACAGAGGATGTGAAAATGTATGAAAACATTTATGATATTTATGAAAGAAATTTTCTGAAAAATAAGTTTGAACCTGCTTTTTCAGTGCTTGAGAGGTCAGGTGTTGTTAAGGATGTTACCTACGGAGAGATGAAGGAAGATGTTGAAGCACTTGCCAGATCTATGAAAAAAGCCGGTGTATCTCCGGGCGACAGAGTTCTAATTTACTCTGAAAACCGCTTTGAATGGTATGTTTCGCTGGCAGCAGTCTTTCTTGTTGGAGCTGTTGCTGTACCGCTTTATGCTACGGCAAGTCAGCAGCAGCAGCGGTATATTATTAACGACTCCAAACCTGTCTTTGCATTTGTCTCAAAACTGACTCTTTACAGTAAAATAGCCGATCTTGCCGAAAAAATGTTCTACAAAACAATAATGTTCGATCTTGATCCTGAAAAGGAAACTCAATACAAAAAGATCACAGCCTATGAGTTCTTTTTTGATAGAGCACGGGATGCCGCGCCTCCTGTAAGACACAATTCAGGAAAGGATGATCCGGCAGTTTTTATATATACATCAGGGACTACCGGTGAGCCTAAAGGTGTTGTTCTGACGCATGGGAACATCCTTTCAAACTGTATTCAACTTTTAGATGTTGTAAAAAATTTAGATCACCTCAGATACCTTTCTCTTCTTCCGTTAAGCCATGCTTATGAATTTACCGTTATCCATGTGGTAATGATGAAAGGTGGGACGATCATTCCGCTTTCAAAAATGGGTAGAGTCCTTGATTATATTCAGAATCTTAACCCGAACATTACATGTGCAGTGCCAAGACTTTTTGATAAGATCTATGGTTCCGTAACAAAAAATGTTGAGAAGTCATCTCCGCTGATCAGGTATCTTTTCAATCGTGGAATGAAAACAGGATTTAAGATCTACAAATATCTGGAAAAAGATCGCCCTATTCCATTTCCTCTAAATCTGAAGTATTTATTTTTTAGAAAAATGGTGTTTGAAGGTATTAGGAAAAAGACGGTGAATTCAATTTCTCTTTTCATTTCCGGAGGAGCAGCTCTGACAAAAGAGGTCTCCATGTTCTTTAATATTATGGGAACAGTGATCGTAGAGGGGTATGGAATAACAGAATGTTCTCCTGTTGTCAGCTGCAACCTTCCTGATGACCGCGATATAGGTACAGTTGGCCCGCCTCTTAAAGGTGTGGATGTAAAGATCTCGGGGTCAGGAGAACTTCTTGTAAAAGGTCCGACAGTTATGACGGGATACTACAACAAGCCGGAACAGACAGCTGAGGTTTTTGACAGTGAAGGGTGGTTCAGGACAGGAGATCTTGCAGCCTGGACAGATAATGGAAAGATAAAGATCCTTGGTAGACTGAAGGATATTATTGTAATGGCCAATGGCAAGAACATTTCTCCGCAGAAAATAGAGTCGAGGCTAAAATCTACAGGTTATATTGAGAGTGCCTGTATAGCAGGGGATGAAAAAAAATATCTGTCTGCTATAATAGTTCCTGACTTTGAGGCCGTTTCTGATTATGCAAAGGCCCATGAGATACATTTTACAAATGAAAAGGATCTTGTTGCTCATCCAGCTGTGACAGCAATGATAAGAAAAAAGGTTTTTGAAGTGAATAGAGCCCTTGAACCGTATGAAGCTATTAAAAGATACCATATAATGGATGAAAAGTTTACTGTTGAAAATGGTGAACTTACGCCGACACTAAAAATAAAAAGAGGCCTGGTTTTAAGAAAGTATAAAAGTATTTTCAACTCTCTTTACAGTGAGAAATAATGATGAAAGAAAAGAAATTTTTGACACTTCCACCTGAATTTGAAAACGAGTTTAAAAGAGAAACCAATTACGATAACTATATTGTTGCAATCTATGTTTCTCTGGCAGTTGCTATATTCCACATTCCGCTTGTTCTTCTTGATCTTGAGCGCTTCTTTTTCAATAAAGATCTTTTTTATCAGGATGGTTTTTTTGAGATAACCATAATCCACACCATCTTTATTGTTCATTTCTTTTTCTTAGCTTTCTTAGGGAGATTAAAGAAAAAGAAGGTGTCTGAAAACAAAGATTGTGTTTTTTCATCCATATACTGGAGAGTTTTTCTTATTTCGACAATGGTCTACGCCTTTTTCACTTCTCCTGCCTGTTATCAGATGCATGGAAACAGTACAACCTTTTTTATAGTTGTTATTGCGGCTGCTACGGCTCTAAAGATCAGGTCGGTAGAGTATGTTTTTCATTCTGTTTTACTTGCAGTGACAACTCTGATCTATCTTCATTTTGTAGTAGAGAGTCCTAATGCTTTTACTGGCTATGTGCTTGATTTCTTTACGGTTACTTTTATGTCTGTTTTTATAAACCGTGTGGTTTACAGTAGAGCTGTTTCTGAGTTTAGATATAAAAAGGATTTTGAAAAAGAGCAAGCGGAAAACGTTGTTTCAAAAGAAGCTAACAAAGCAAAAAATATGTTTCTGGCGAACATGAGTCATGAGATAAGAACGCCTCTTAATGGGATAAAGGGAATGCTGGCCCTTCTTGATGGTACTGAGCTTAAAGAAGAGCAGAAAAAGTATGTACAGTATGCAGATCAGAGTTCAGAGGTGCTGCTTGGAATAATTAATGATATTTTAGAGTTAAGTGTGATCGAGTCTAATGCCATCCCTGTTGAGCCTGAACCGTTTCATTTTCGTAAGGTGCTCAGATCTGTAACAGAAAACCTCCGAAGTCAGGCCGAAAATGAAGATCTGACGTTGAATGTTACAGTTGACGATGATGTTCCTGTTGTTGTTTTTGCTGATAGTGTCAGACTTGTACAGGTTATCAACAATCTTGTTTTCAACGCAATTAAGTTCACAATTAAAGGCATGGTGGATGTTCATGCAAAGATATCCTATCCGGAAGATAATCAAAAACAGTACATCAGGGTTGAGGTCAGAGATACCGGTCCGGGGATTCCGGATGAAAAAATTGACTTTATTTTTGAGAATTTTACCCAGCTTGATTCAGGTTTTCGTAAAAAATATAGAGGTGCAGGTCTCGGACTTTCAATAGCAAAGAAGATTGTGCTACTTATGGGAGGAAAGATCTCCGCATATTCAAACAAGCCCAATCAGGGATCAACATTTTATTTTGAGGTTCCACTTGTATTGCGTGAAAATGCTGAACCGGAAGAAGTTTTCAACTCAGATCTTGTTGTAACAACAGAATGTTTGAAGAAAAAGAAAATTCTTCTTGTAGAGGACAATAATGTTAACAGAGAGCTGGTGATAAAGTTTCTTCAAAATGAAAACTGTTATATAAAATCAGCCCGCAATGGGCTTGAAGCCTTTGAGATGTATAAAGCTGAAAAATTTGATGTTGTTATTCTTGATATTCAGATGCCGGTAATGGATGGTGTCGAGGCAACACAGAAGATAAGAAAGTTTGAAAAGGGACGAGATCTATATACTCCGATACTTGCTTTAACCGCCTACGCTATGAAATCTGAAAAAGAATTTTTTCTAAAAGAAGGAATGGATGACTATCTGTCAAAACCCGTGAAAAGGGAAGATCTCATTAAAAAGTTATGTAAACTTATTTCTACAGGAGAAAAACAATGAAAAAGATGTTTTTGTATGTGGTTCTTTCTCTGGTTCTTTTTTCCTGTGTAGAAGACGAGGCTCAGACGGCTGTAGATAATGAAACAGTGAATGATTCTGATGTGATGGCAGTTGATGCGTTTACTGATGAAAACGGGGCGGATGATGCACAAGCGGTTGTGGATAATGAAAAACAGGATGAAGATGTTAATCTAGGGTCTTTTTGTTTTTCAGGAGACGCTATTCTTTATGAGGGGGATCAGCAGTTTAAAATGTGTGCTACCGATTTTAACAGAGTGCAGAAACAGATCTGTAAGAACGGAAAATGGGTTGACGAAGGGAACTGCCTTCTTAATTACGCTGTCGTTCCAGACGGAGAGTTTCTGATGGGATGTGATATTGACAAGGAAGGGCGCTGTGAGCAGGATAACACACCTCTCCATGAGCTGCGTCTTTCAGAATATTCTATAGACAAGTTTGAAGTGACCGCAGAGAGGTACCAGCAGTGTATTGCTTCAAAATTCTGCAACAACGATGATACTGAAAAACCACATTTTCAGACATCTTCTGAATCATATAAGTGCAATATTGATAATTCTGATAGAGCTAATCATCCCGTAAACTGCGTAAGCTGGTATGGTGCAAAAGCTTTTTGCGAATGGAACGAAATGAGACTTCCTACAGAAGCTGAGTGGGAAAAATCTGCAAGAGCTGGAAATGTTCAGATATATCCTTGGGGTAACTCGCCTGAACCGGATTGTGATTATGCGATCATGAAAACAGTTTCTGCCGGGTGTGGGAATAATGTTACCTATCCTGTCGGGACAACTCTGGCCGGAATATCTCCATTTGGTCTCTATAACGTAGGTGGAAACGTTGCCGAATATGTAAGTGATTGGTATAGCAGTGTATTTTATTCGGATGAATTGGCCGAGGAGAGAGACTGCGGGGGTCCACAAGAGCCGGAACCGGGATATGACGGATATAAGGTCTGCCGAGGCGGATCGTATCTATACGACGAAAGAAGAACCAGAACATCATACAGAAGTGCCTGCAAAATTAATGACTTTTCTTCGGATATCGGGTTTAGATGTGCGGCAGATAAGAAGAACTAAATGTCTCGCTTCTTTTTCTTTACAGCATTACATGGTTTTATATAATGTCGAAGCGTTAAATTTTACGAGGACAGTATGAGTTATCAGGTTGTTGCAAGAAAATGGAGACCCCAGATATTTAGAGATGTTATTGGACAGGATCACATCACTGAAACCCTGAGATTTGCGATTACGAAAAACAGGATCGCACCGGTTTATCTATTCACAGGAATTAGGGGAACGGGTAAGACATCTCTTGCAAGGATAATGGTGAAAAGTCTAAACTGTCTTGATCCTGCCGGAGACGGAGAACCTTGCAACAAATGCGAGAACTGTCTTGAGATAATGGAAAACAGGAGCCCTGATATTGTTGAGATCGATGGAGCTTCAAACAACTCTGTTGATGATGTCAGAAATATAAAGGAAAATATCACATATTCTCCAGTAAAATCAAAGTATAAAGTCTATATTATAGATGAAGTTCATATGCTGAGCAAATCAGCCTTTAATGCTCTTTTGAAAACCCTGGAAGAACCCCCTTCACATGCTCTTTTTATTCTAGCTACAACGGATCCTCAGAAAATTCCCACAACTGTTTTAAGTCGGTGCCAGCGTTATGATCTACGCAGACTCTCAATAGAAGATGTGGCGAAACAGCTTGCCAAGATCCTCGATTCAGAAAAGATTGAGTACGATATGGAATCTCTTTACTCCATTGCCAGGGAAGGTGAGGGAAGTATGAGAGACAGTCAGACTATTCTGGAGCAGCTTGTTACGTTCGGTGATGGAAAGATCAATGACAATGAAGTCGCTATGATTCTGGGGAATTCTGACAAGAGCGTTCTTCGAACTATTATTGAAAGTATTTCATCAAACGATCCTGAAAAGGCACTGGGAATGGTTAGGGATATTTATAAAAATGGAAAATCGGTTGAAAAGGCTTTCAGAGATATTCTTCAGATACTCCATCATATAGTTTTATACAGTCAGCTTGAAAATGATAATTTTATTGAGGCTCCCGAGGAAGAAAAAAAATGGATAAGGGAATGTTCAAAAAAAGCTTCAACTCCTGACTGGATTCGACTCTTCAGGTTCTGGAACGATGAATATGAGAAAATAAAGATATCAGAATTTGCACTTATGGTCTTTGAAATATCTGTTATTACAGCATGTGGATTTCCAACAATGGCGGATTTCAAGATGATTGCAAAGAACATTTCCGAAGTTGCGGTGGCTGAAAAAAAAAAAAGTGAACCGATCGTAGAAAAAGAAATTCCGAAAAAGCCTGTTCAGCCAAAGAAAAAAGAGAAGGAGCCTGAACCTGAACCCGAACAGACTCCGCTTGAATGGAAATCATTTGCCGAACATATGAAAAAGATAGACACTTTCTTTTCCGGTGCACTTGTAAATCTGCCCTACGAAGAAAATGATCAGAAAATAACCCTTTCTGTAAATATTGATCTTGAACTCGCAAAAAAAGACATTCTTGAACGTCTGAAAAAAGAGTTCAACAATTTTTTTAAAGGTCTCAAAGAACTTCAGGTGAACCTTGAGGGAGAGAGCGGACTTTCAATTTTCAGTGAAAAAGAAATTGAAAAAAACAATGAAATTAAGGAAAGAACAAACAAAATTAAAGAAAGTCCTGCGGTAAAAGAAGCACAGCAGATGGGGTTTTCTCTTAAAAAGATCAACGTAGAATGAAAAAAGAAAAAGTATTTGGGAGGGAGTATCATAAATTTTGTGTAAATTCTCTAAGTTGATTATAAGATGATCAACAAAAGGAGGATTGAGATGACTTTAAGTAAGAAAGAAGTGGAAGCATTCATGGCAAAGCATGATG
>Ga0222695_1000145_pt1 | contig 46269 bp, 40 predicted proteins | sample AntAcemetage1398_FD_179834 | JGI IMG/M metagenome (GOLD analysis project Ga0222695, IMG submission 179834) | Saline water microbial communities from Ace Lake, Antarctica - #1398 | ecosystem: Environmental > Aquatic > Non-marine Saline and Alkaline > Saline | place: Antarctica: Ace Lake...
CTTTCAAAATTGTAGTTTTGTTTATAACATGTTGTTTATAATAGAATTTTGAATATCCATGGGCCATGTCCGAGATGCCAACAATTTTAAATGGTTAGGTGTGCTTGCAACATAATCAGACATATCGCAGGTTTTTGAGGTGGATGATATCTTCACCAGAAAGGATACTATCTCAGGTCTTAAAAGCAGTCTTTGGGCGGATTTAGGTTAACTGGTCAGAACATCCCTGGACAGTTCAATTTTCAGAATTTGATATCACAACCTTCAATATTGCTTTTCCGATTCCATATAAATTGCAGTAACATGCAATCGGGACTCGTTACATGTTTGTTGGAGTTATCACCAGTTTCATACCAAATATCATCACCACAATATCTTGTGTGCCCAACCTATCAAAAAAACTGTGAAATATTATCGTCAATTCACGCTTTCTCATTCATGAGTTTGAGTCCTCAATGATAGCCGTTTTAATAATAGTGCCGAACACTATTTGTAAACCAGCGGAAAATTCGGCATGGTTTTCGGAATCTCAGTTGTCGGGTGCTGGGAACCATTGGTAAGTGCCTTTACACGTTGGGTGATGAAAAGATCTATCTCCTTTATGTCCACTGTGTTGTCCTTATCGTAGTCAGCTTTTCCTTCAAGTCCTTCAATGAGCGCCTTTGTAAATGCGCCATGTCCCCATTCAGGTCGTTCTTGACTGCTTTCTTTGCCAGTGGACGCTGTCATCACAACAACACCGTTTTCAGCATTTACCAGTTCCCGAAGTGCGTCCGTCATATCTCCAGTTCCACGTCTTTTCCCAGTGACGCTCCCGCTTTGACAGGTATCTACAAGAAAAACAACCTTCGAAGGAAGTCGGGATAACACATCTTGGAAATCGAACCACTTTACCCCGGTTCTTCGAAGTATATTTGGATCACCGTCATGCGGAAGGAAGTAGTAATTTCCACCTTCGTCCTTTAAACCATGACCTGCAACAAAAATGACAGACAGATCCTTCTGAGTAGACTCTTTTAGAATCCAGTCAAGTCCATCAAGGATATCATTCTGGGTCGCTTTATCATCTATCAGCACCCGTTTATGAATCTTTCGATAAAGTTTTCCGGCCTGACGATCTAAAACAGATGCGATTCCCTCTGCATCTTTGTGGGCATAATCCAGACTGTATCCGGATTGCTGATAATCAGATACACCTATGGAAAGAAGATAAAGATCAGGCTTGTAAATATCTTGGGTTGCTACAACCGTTCCAACGGTTTTTGTTTTCCATTTGACATTAATGATTTCAGGTTCTGACTGGGTGTGTCTATTTGATGCAATGACAGATATCCTGTTGTCCGCCTGAGTCAAGGGTACCATGACATCTATTTCCGCCCTTAACCGATCTATCTTTTTACTTGCTTGTGCTTTGATCCCAATCCCTCGACTTTCACTGATGGGTCTGCCGTTGACTAAAAGCCAGATATCGGTGATTGGCTCATTATTTATTGCTTTTGCTCCTGCCTTTATTCGGATACTGTTTTGTTGAACGGCAACATCTCTTTTGTCGGGAATTTGGAAAAATACCGCAGGCGGTAGAATATTGCCGATGTCAGATACGGTGGTCTCCTTGATCTTTTTTCGTTGTGGTCTTTCCAGGTTTACCAGCCGGATCGCCTCTTTAATATCGCCACCGGTTTCAAGGTATTTTGCCACGATCTTAGGAGAGTAAAATTGTTTTGCAAACCGGGATGCCGGATAGTAAAGTGCTGATCTGTTATCCCCCCGATTGATGTGCCACCCCACATATTTATCCCCGTTTAAAGACGCCGTGTAATACCCTTCAGGGGTCCAGGCCACCCACTCATTATCGGTTCCCTGAAAGATGGTCAAAAGAAGTCTTCCTGAATCGATTTCCCATAGTTTTACGGTCTGATCAGCTGACCCTGAAACCAGAAATCGACTGTCAGGGGATGCAGCGACTCCCAACACATCATAGGTGTGTCCGATAAAGCTGTTGATCTTTTTTCCTGTTTGCGGGTTGTAAGATGTTAGAACTCCATTGCCTCCTCCACTGATGATTTTTTGTCCGTCAGGAGTCAGGGTCAAACTACGGTGATGATTTCCATCTGTTGATCCCCTTGTGATTTCGTGAACCACGCGACCGTTTTTCAGGATTTCAATGGTTTTGTGGATTTTTCCGGTTTTGGTTTTAATTGACCAAGACCCCACAGATTCAATCCCTTTTATAAAACCGCCTTCAGACCTGATTTCAGATCCCTTGGACAACTCATAGGTTCTATGGTCTGACTTGATCTGGAAAGATTGTTTCAGAAAACCATGTGCAAACAAATTTCTACTTCCCCATTTCTTTCCCCACGCAATAGACCGACCGTCCTTTGCAAACCCCACGCTCCAGATCGACCCTCCTTTTCCCACCATCTTTTGCTTCACTTTTCCAGTGGTTAGGTCCCAGAGATAAATTTCTTGATCATTTCCGCCGCCTGTTGCTGCGATTTTTCCATCAGGAGAAATGTCTGTTGCTATGACTACGTTATCGTGTTTTGTGAAAGTGGTTATTTTTTTACCGGAGGGGATGGAAAAGACGTCGTTTGTTTTGCCAGAACCAGCTCCAGTTAATACCTTGGTTCCATCAGACGAAATTGAAAGACTGTTTACGTTTGTGTTCTGACTCGCCAGCACTTTGATAAATTTTCCAGTTCTTCCGTCCCACATGCGAATGGTTTTATCAAAACTTCCTGACAGAAGGTACTTTCCGTTAGGTGTAAAGGCTGCCGATCTTACGTCATTCTTATGTCCCTTTAAGGTTTTAATCAAAGAACCGCTTTTTGCGTTCCACAGCTTCAATGTGTCGTCATTACTTCCTGTAACTGTCATTGTACCATCGGGTGAAAATGCTACTGTATAGATAAAACCCGTGTGACCTTTAAGTATGTGGAGAGTCTTTTGAGTGCGAACATTCCAGATGCGTGCGGTTTTATCAGCGCTTCCTGAAATTAGTCTGTTTCCATCCGAAGAGAATGCGAGTCCGTTGATTACATTGCTGTGTCCTTTGAGAAGCGTTTTAACTTCGCCGGTCTGGAAGTTGATCAAGCGAATGCCCCATCTTGAAGGACATCCCCCTACCGCCAGAAGTCTATTATCCGGGGAAAGAGCGGCAGCATAAATCTTACCTTCACCGCCTGCCTGAATCTGGCCGCGAAGCACCCGCACAACCTCACCGGTAGCGGTGTCCCACACACGAATGGTTTTATCATCAGATGCGGAAACAAGATATCTTCCATCACTAGTGAAAATGACATCACGTATTAATGCCTTGTGTCCGCCGGTGTCGATGGAGATGATCGGTTTGTCTGCAAGGGCATGCACAGGGATCAACAGGATCATGATTAAAAGAAATGGCAACAGACGTCTCATGTGGGTCCCTCCACGGTTAAGTCTGAAATGAGAAGATGCAAATAAAAGGGTTAGAAAACATTTGCGAGATATGCATCCAAAACGAAACTGCAAATATTGCGCTTGATGACGAATAATTTAACCACTCATATAGAAAAAATATCGAAATGGCAAGAATGGAAAATCCCACATACTGTGGTTTCCTCAAACTTTAAAAGTTGCAGATACCTTGAGATTATGTCACGAAAATGGATCATTTAAAAGCGTGTGCTTATTTGCCAAGACAACAACCCAAGGTTGATCAACTTTGATTGCATATATCGTAAAATAAACGGAATTGGTTTGAAATCTCCTTTTTTATCAGCCTTTACACTGAGAAAAATCCTGCATGATTTTTCGGGCAACCGCATTTTTGCATTCAACCTTGCATTGGGTCAGATCTGCAAGATTTTTGCAATGCCCTTCACATGCTGGGCTTCCAAATTTAACTTCCATGAACATTGGCTCCTTGTACAGTGATAAGAAAGCCTCAACCTCCATCGCCAGAGTTGAATTACAGTGGTCGCCTTCCAAAATATGATTGAACAAATAGTAGCCAGATTCGGCTTCGTTGAAGTTGATTTGGAACCCTACCAAACATATATAGGGGTCTTGTAAAAAGTCGTCTCGGGAGTTCCATGTGTATGTGCAATTTGGACAAATCTTGAACGGATTCATTTTTAACAGCGCTTTGAATTTATTCGCTTTTGCTAATAAAGATGAACACCAGATACCTGGTACCTTTCCGAGAGGGAGATGTTGGGGAGGCGAGCGAGCCTTTTAGGTGAGCTCGCTCGCCTGACCGACTCTATCTCTCGGGGATCTTGCCAAAAGTGCAGGTTCAAGAACCTCAATTTAAATTGAATATATCGTATTTTTTACAAAATTGCAAAAAAGCGAACTCCTGCAAAAAAGGATTCACCCTATTGAAAATTGCATATATGCATCAAGGCCAAAATGTCAGACTTATCCCAGGATTTCCGGCTGGCTGATATCCTGGGAGTCCCCCAAGCGATCAAAGGTTTTGACAAGCTGGACTTTTGTTACGTTTTATCTCAACAAATCACAGCAAATGCCCGCCAATAGATACGGAATGGATGCGTTTCAAAAGATCAAGACTTGATATTTATTAGTAATTTACTAATGAGTTCATAATTATTTATACATAAAACCAAAATGTTTTCTGACAGGATTAACAGGATTAACTTGATTTTTTTTCACGGCTTCCAGATGAAGCCGAGAAAACACAATTCCGCTTCAGCGGAAAAAAGGGCCGAGGAGCCAATAACGGGTTCTTTTCCCCTTACCTTACTGTTTTGTTAGTACAATGAATGAACCCTTTCCCTTGAAAAGGGATGATGCTTTTTGCCTTTCTTCCGGAAAGGCAAAAATATTTTCTTTATCCTGTAATCCTGTCTAAATATTAATGCTCTTATTAGTAAGTTGATATCACGGTAAGTGTTCTGCCCCGGATGTGGTCACGCCAATTATATGTTTTCGCCATATTTCCCTCTCAAAAAAACAACGGGTATTAGAAAAACTAGTACCATAAATCACAAAAACTAATACTAAAGTATTAGTTTTTGCTCAAAAAATACGAAAAAATCATACCTTTGATTGATTGCAACTTAATATATCTTTTGGTAATAGGTGTATTGATTATTAAATTCTTTTTAGCCTCCAAATAATCACGAATATTTTGCATGATTTTTTGGCTAAAAATGCTGTGTTTTAAAACGCACTATTTCTATGAGGCAATCTGAATAGAACACAGCAAATAAAAGAGCTGAGATCACAAATCGATATCTTAAAAATGGTCCCGACTTGATATTTACAGTCCGAGTTTGATATCTATTAGTTTTAATGAATTCAAGATCTTGACAAGTTGTCTGGCCATGAACATGATAATTGGAAAGGGATAAAACGGATGGATGACTTCTCACCGTCGGACTTAAAAACAATCCTGCATTCCAAGCGGGCCAATATGTACTACTTGGAGCACTGCCGTGTCATGCAAAAAGATGGCAGAGTTTTATATCTCACCGAGGCCAAAAAAAACAATCGCTATTTTAATATTCCCATTGCCAATACCACAGTGATCCTTTTGGGCACAGGTACTTCCATTACCCAGGCCGCGGTGCGCATGCTGGCTCAGGCAGGTGTGCTCCTTGGTTTCTGTGGCGGCGGCGGCACACCGCTTTATATGGGCAATGAGATCGAATGGCTGACACCGCAGAGCGAATACCGGCCAACGGAATACCTGCAAGGCTGGCTTTCTTTCTGGTTTGATGATGAACAGCGTCTGCAAGCCGCAAAAGAACTGCAACACGCCCGTATCGACTATTTACGACAAGTCTGGCGCAAGGATCGTGACCTGAAACTGGCGGGTTTTGATGCCGCTGATCCCGCCATTGCAAACGCCCTGGATGCCCATGAAGCCCAAATAGCCACTGCAACAAAAACCACCTACCTGCTGACCACCGAAGCCAAACTGACCAAACAACTCTATAAAATTGCGGCCCGGCATACCCACATGGCCGATTTTATCCGGAAACATGAAGCCACCGACAAGGCCAACAGCTTTCTCAATCATGGCAACTATCTCGCATACGGCCTTGCCGCCTCAACGCTTTGGGTGTTGGGCATACCCCACGGTTTCGCCGTCATGCACGGCAAAACCCGCCGCGGCGCATTGGTGTTTGATATTGCCGACCTGGTTAAAGATGCTATCGTCTTACCCTGGGCGTTCATCTGCGCCAAGGAAAACGCCACCCATCAGGAATTTCGCCAGCAATGCCTGCAAGCTTTTGCCGATCACAAAGCATTGGATGCCATGTTTGATCAGGTTAAGGCAATGGCACTGAAGGGTAAAGAGCGAAATATGGCGCAGGTCAAGGAGTGTAAGCCGCAATGATGGTAACCTTCATCTCCCAGTGTGAAAAAAAAGCACTCAAGAAAACCCGCAGGGTGCTCGATGCCTTCGCGAACCGTATCGGTGACAATACCTGGCAAACCGTCATCACGCAAGAAGGCCTCAATACCGTCAAAAAAATGCTACGCCAGACCGCCAGCAAAAGCACCGCCGTTTCCTGCCACTGGATCAGAAGTCGCTCCAGAAGCCAGTTTTTATGGGTGGTGGGGAATAAAAGCAAGTTTGATGAACAGGGTGTGGTGCCGGTGAACTATACGAGTAATCAAATAATAATCGGGGATATTGAAATTATGACAGATCAAATTTTCGCCAACACAAAAGGTCAACGGCTGGATCAGCATATGTTTGCAGTTGGTTATCTTGCGTATGAGATCATTAAACGATTTGTTCCTCAAAACAAAAATTTGGCAACATCCGTCTTTATCGCAGGATGCTGGCATGATATCGGAAAAATTGATCCGGCATTTCAGGGGTGGTTGAGCAAGAAACTCAATAAGGAAAAATTTGAAGATGTGCCGGATGATGGGCAACATATTGATAAAAAAACAGGTAAGTTTTCCTGGCAGAAGCATCCCCGGCACAATGAAATCTCGTTGTTGCTGTTTCATTTGCTGTTTGACCCACGAGACATTAACGATGATTCAGACGCCAGGGTTAAGCATGCGATCTACTGGCACCATGCTAAACCAATTCGCGACACAAAGAATGAAATTAAAGGAATGGTTGGTATATTTAGCAAATTTGAAGATTTAGAGAAGAAATACCCTCAGTTGACATCAGCCGTAATTGCTACCCTTAAGTCAATAAAAGGTATGATGAATGAATACTTTGCGGATACTTTAATTGAGTTTGATTCTCTGAATATTCCAAAGTTTGATGCCGTTGAAGATAAACTGGAAACCAAATATCTGCCAACATACAAACGCTATTCAAGCAAAGAGTCTATTGATAAATATCGAAATAACATTCAACACAATGCCTTAAACAACCTCGCGCGTTCCGCACTGGTTACAGCAGACAGATTAGTTTCAAAAGTTTTTACCGGTGATGCGCTGAATGAACATATCAACAATCACACATTAGATGAGATTCTTGAAAAAGCGTTTCAGAAGGATCGTGGACTGAAGCAGAATATTCAGCAATGTTTGGATGGATTTAATCAAAACAACCCGGATGTTGAACGTAATAAAAAACAGGCTATTGCGGCAAAGGAACTATCCGATGAGGAAGTCACCATAGGTGTTCTAAAAGGACCGGCAGGATGCGGCAAGACTAAAATCGCACTGGAATGGGCGCTAACTACTGAAGCCAAAAAGATATTTTGGGTATGCCCTAGGGTTCAGATTTGTGAAGGTTTGTTTAAGGATTTGAAATCCAAAGAATACCTGCCCAATGCAAAGGTTGAAATATGTACAGGTGTGATCAAGCAAACCTTGGATTCCGGAAAGCCCGTAGAGACAACGGAGGGCAGTGAGTTTTCTGGTGATATTGTTATCACTACAATTGATCAAGTTGTAAACTCCATAACTACTCATCGAAATATTAACACCCTAACCAGTTTTATGGATGCCCACGTGGTGTTTGATGAATATCATGAGTACATCAATATGCCGGCATTCAACCTGTTATTTGCGGAGTTGGTGGAGTGTAAAAGATACCAGCAAGATGGTGACAATACATTGCCGAATACGTTGCTGGTATCGGCGACCCCAAACCCTCTATTTATCAAGGATTTTTTGCATCTTCCTAAACGGGATATGATTGGTATAGATAGCTTTAACCACAGCCGGTATCAAATAAAATTTGTTGAATACGATGAAAAAAACGAAAATGCCAGCAATCCTCTATTCCAACAGCAGCCAGCCAATACCTTTGTGATTAGCAACACCGCAATTACCGCCCAAAAAAGTTTTATCGATAATCAGGATAGGGAAAACAGCATACTGCTCCATTCAAAATTTAAAAAATCAGACCGGGAAAAATTATTTGACAAGGCTTTTAGCGCCTTTAAGGAAAATGGCAGCAGAGACTATGATGTTTTACGCAGTGGCCCTGTTGTACAGGCGGCACTCAACATAACTTGCGACAGAATGGTCAGTGAGATGACTCATGCGGAAAATTTTTTGCAACGACTGGGAAGGCTGGATCGTTTTGGAAAAAATGAATCGGTGAATGAATATGTGATTGCAATAACCGATGCTGTAAAAAATGGTAAATCAAGGGACAGCAGTGCAAGGTTCCTAGCCAAACTTCATAGCAAGGAAAGTACTAAAGCCTGGTTTGATTTTTTACAAAACGAGTTGCCCACTATCACGTCAATCAACATTAATCAGATTTATGACCTATATGATCTATTTTATAAGGATGCCAATTGTCGGCAATTAATTGAACAAGACTTGGTTGCTGCTCTCAAAGAGAGTGTTCAAAGGATGAATATAATTGCGGACCCTGTAACGCTCCCACCTTTCAAAAAAGAACCAAACAAAATTAAAATTAAAAAACATTCACTGCGCGGCGATAGTCGGTTCGTTCAAATGGCAATATGCGATATCAAGAGCCGTCATGACCTTAATTTTTTAAACCGCTATGCCTATTCAGAGGATAAATCAGAAGAAACTATTTCTATGAGCGTTGAAACCATTTGCGGTCATGGTAGTTCAGACCAAAACTTATTGGCATTTATGAAGAAGAAACATCACAACATTAAAGAGGAGAAAAAGGCTTATAAGGACAGTCAATTGCTAAATGAGGCCCGAAATCCGGAAACTCCAATATACCTTAGCTATACACCAGATGATCTAAAAAAAGTGGATACAAAACCAAATGCTTATGCGATTTACTATGCAACAGGAAAGCAACAGCCAATCGGGGCGATTTCATTAAAACAACTTAACAATGGAGGAGAATAATTATGCAGTCAGAAAAGGTTACAGGCATTAAAAGTGTCGATTTCAAAATCAAGGCACTGGGGCATGGAGTAGTTAACTGGAATGGGCCAACAAATCTTGCCCAGGAAGATGGCCGAACGGTCGATAATCATACATTGCCCAAATTAAGAGGCTACACAAACTTATCGGGTAAAGTGAAGGACACGGGGTACAAATATCGTAAAGAACCAACCGATATTGATTTTAAGGAAACCCCTCTATATATAAGTCAAAATTGCATCCGGCATCATTTATTTAGGGATCAAGCCTATGATCTTCACTATGCAAAAGATAAAAACCTCGAAAAAGTTATTGCATCATTAACGGGACTAATTCGCGGCTATGTTGTGCCTTCCAGCCAATGTAAAAGGACAAGCCCATTGCTGATTGAAGATTTTGTAGACCAACTTGGTAACGGTAATTTCGAGCAATTTGGGCAGGCAGGTGAAAGGGATAGCTCGTCGTTTTTTTCTAAAACTACTTTTGGTGATACAGAGTATTTATCATACGGCTCTATTAGCATTGAACAACTGCAATTCATTTCGTTGGACAACAAGTTTGATCGTGCTGCAATGGTGATTAAGGAGGGGCAAGGCGAAAAAGTAGCCCAGTTAGTGCAAGAATACATTAAATCATTGAATCCGAAAATTTCTCCAGAGGCCATATTTCATAAAAACTATGTTCGTAATGGAACTATATTCGAAGAAGGTGAAAACGGCATTCTGCTTAATCAGGATGCCATACAAATTTTGGTGGAGACCTCCATTCAAAAAATTAAAGAATTGTCTATCAGGCAGGCAAAATCCTATATGTATGTTGAAGAAGTGTTGGTGGACTATAACGACAGCACAAAAATGATGCGAATCAAACGCGATCCAAGCCAGATAGAAAATCAACCAAAACCAGATTATGCTATTTATTTTTACGCCAAATAGGAGTTTCGTATGAAAATTTTAATCAACTATGAATCGTCATGGCGAAACTCATTTCTCGATGGAAGTAATGATGAGAAGCTGCCTAGGAAAGGACGAAAGTTCATTGCTTCCGGAACGAATTTAAATGATAGAAGCCATCCAGAAAATTATATTAAGCGAGAAATTACGTTAAATACTGTAATGGGAGTGATGAACCGCCTAATTGGCGACCAGCGAAAATTGTACCAGTCACGGCAAGAAAAAAACTATTACTTCCGACAGATAGAGCCGGTTGTTTCTTTTATAGATGACCCAACACTAACTAGTGAAATGACATATATTCGAAATATCACAGGGAGCAATGATCAAAATTCCTTTACCGGAATGGTTAAAACCGACGATGTTATTTTTCAATCCAAATATTCTCCTGAATTTTGGGGAGTGTTGGCATTAGAGTTGGATGATCTTTTTTCTTACATTGTTGACAATAAAAGAGTTGAAGCCTTGATGGAACTTGATCCCCTTGCAATTTGCAAACGATTTGATGAGTTGAAGAAAAACAAACCAATTGCACAACAGGGGTTCGTCAAAAAAGCAATTGAAACATTGGATAGATTTTTTCCAGGAACTAACTATTTGAACAAAAAGGGAGAGATCGTTCCATCAAGAATCTATTGTTCATCACTTTATTTGCAGTTAGAGAGATTGTCTGAGCGATTTGATATGGGCTCAGCCCTTACTAAAACTGGCAAAATAAGTGGTATTTCAAAACGCATATTCACAAAAAAAGATTTTATGAATCGTTTCACCACTGGCGAAAAAAAGAAAATATGGGGCAATCCATATATGCGAAAAGAGAGGAAAAAGGGTAAAGGAGAAATTGTTTCCCTAATGACAAAGGCCAGCGGCAAACTCGAAATAAAAATAGATGTTGAACGCGATAAAGCCAAAGAAATTAAAAGACTGATAGAAAATGCCGGAGTGTCCAGCTTTTACCTCGGGAAAAAAGGTCTGGCTTACGTAACAGATATCGATACTCGGGAGCTAAGAAACTGATGGGATACTATATTGATATTGAGCTAAAGCCAGATGCAGAAATGAGAGAAAGTCCGCTGATGAATCTGGTATATAACAAACTTCATAAAGCACTTGTCAAGCTTAAAACTGAGCAAATAGGAGTGAGTTTTCCGAAATACAAAATCAAACTTGGCAAAGTGCTTCGACTGCATGGCAACAAAATTAATTTAAAAAATTTGCACAACTTAAATTGGCTTGGCGGCATAGCCGGATATTGCGTGATAAGCGATGTGAAGAATGTACCCGCCGGTGTAAAATATAGAACAGTGTCACGCATTCGGACCAACATGAGCAAATCAAAACTGGAGCGACTGAAACGACGTGGTTCAATAACTCTTGGTGAAGAAAAAAACTACAGAGCTAAAATGTTTTCACAAGGATTAGATAACCCATATCTTGACTTGAACAGTGGATCAACAGGTAAAAAGCACCGTCGTTTCATTCATTTCGGACCTCTACTTGATCAACCGTTAGAAGGTAAGTTTGATAGTTATGGCTTGTCAAAAGTTGCCACAGTGCCTTGGTTTTAAAAATTTACTTTGGAAAGTATAACCAGACCCTGTCACATTTTGAAAATTTTGAAGAACAGCGTAGCAACTTGCCCTATATCAATATGACCAGCCAAACAAACGGGCAGCGTTTCCGTTTGTTTATTAAAAAGCAGGCAATGGAGCAACCACAAACAGGTTTGTATTCATGTTATGGGCTGAGCAATACAACGACAGTACCGTTGTTTTAACCAAAAAAAACACTCTGATAAAATCTGTTTTATTATCAACAAGTTGTAACCTGACTATTTTTTATGGTTTTTGTGTCAATTTCTATTAACTACTTGTTGCAACTCATTTTTTTATTTTAATGTTGCTGTTCACCGCCGTACAGGCGGCTTAGAAAAACCAATGAAAGCCATGGACAACGCATTTCACGTTCACCGCCGTACAGGCGGCTTAGAAACAATGTTTTATTTCCCCAAGCCTTCTTGCTTCGTTCACCGCCGTACAGGCGGCTTAGAAAACTGCAAGGCAAAGTGTCAGACAAGACTATCCGTTCACCGCCGTACAGGCGGCTTAGAAAGATCGAGTGGGAATCCGGCATTGTTATGAACGGTTCACCGCCGTACAGGCGGCTTAGAAATCTATTACCGTAGTCGTGGTGGTTGTAATTTTGTTCACCGCCGTACAGGCGGCTTAGAAAGAATATTTTTTCAAGCGAAACCATCCCATGGCGTTCACCGCCGTACAGGCGGCTTAGAAAAGGTCGGGAAATTTACCCAGGGGCAAGTGGGCGTTCACCGCCGTACAGGCGGCTTAGAAATGAAGGGTTAGTCAGCGAAATTACTTCGATTAGTTCACCGCCGTACAGGCGGCTTAGAAAGCGTATCCGTGATTTCAGCCACTCCGGATATAGTTCACCGCCGTACAGGCGGCTTAGAAAAAATGAATGCCGCGGTCCTTTGGTTTTTCCACGTTCACCGCCGTACAGGCGGCTTAGAAACAAAACCAGGACGGATTCCGATCTCCCGGATTGTTCACCGCCGTACAGGCGGCTTAGAAAGATATCTGCCCGGCGCCTCTGAACCGGGGACATGTTCACCGCCGTACAGGCGGCTTAGAAACGTAACCTTCTTAACTTCTTACCTTCCAGGTTGTTCACCGCCGTACAGGCGGCTTAGAAATTGGTAATGGCCTTGACCTTTGACATGGTTTTGTTCACCGCCGTACAGGCGGCTTAGAAATGATCCCGGTCCAGCAATGTCCTTTTCAGCACGTTCACCGCCGTACAGGCGGCTTAGAAAAGTAACGACTACGGTATTTGTCGCTTCCGTATGTTCACCGCCGTACAGGCGGCTTAGAAAATCATGGTCAGCCCAAAAGCAGTTGGATTGACGTTCACCGCCGTACAGGCGGCTTAGAAATGAAAGTCGAGCAGAAAACAGGGGCCGCTACAGTTCACCGCCGTACAGGCGGCTTAGAAAAAATTGGAACATGCTCAACTAACACAGTAAATGTTCACCGCCGTACAGGCGGCTTAGAAAAACGTACCAATGCCGACCAGTAAGTATTACTCCGTTCACCGCCGTACAGGCGGCTTAGAAAAAAACTTGTAATACCGGCTACCCCCCGCATCTGTTCACCGCCGTACAGGCGGCTTAGAAAATTTAATCTAATGACCTCTGATGCGTCAGGGTGTTCACCGCCGTACAGGCGGCTTAGAAAATAAAATCACCGTCACTAGCCAATGCCTTTGCGTTCACCGCCGTACAGGCGGCTTAGAAATGTTGATACCCATAATCGTATGTTGTATAATTGTTCACCGCCGTACAGGCGGCTTAGAAATCTTCAATGGCATCAATAGAATGATTCGGGTCGTTCACCGCCGTACAGGCGGCTTAGAAAGGGCTTTACATTAAACGCCTGCCCCAACTGAAGTTCACCGCCGTACAGGCGGCTTAGAAACAAATAACTCCCCAAACATCCTGGGTTACGCTGTTCACCGCCGTACAGGCGGCTTAGAAACGGAGCATTTAGCCAAGATGAGAGCTACCATTGTTCACCGCCGTACAGGCGGCTTAGAAAGTTAGTATAGCGCGCGGAGTCCCGTTTTTATCTGTTCACCGCCGTACAGGCGGCTTAGAAATTGAAATATGAAAAGGTGGGTAAGACCAAACAGTTCACCGCCGTACAGGCGGCTTAGAAAGAATAGCTGCCACGGCGAGAACAAGACCCGCTGTTCACCGCCGTACAGGCGGCTTAGAAAGAGCGTATTGGAGGAGATCAACAGACCAACTAGTTCACCGCCGTACAGGCGGCTTAGAAATATTATTAGACGGAACCGACCTAAAAGTAAGCGTTCACCGCCGTATAGGCGGCTTAGAAAAACAGTAAGACGAATGCCTTTCCCGCCATTCCGTTCACCGCCGTACAGGCGGCTTAGAAAATAGATCGCAACGCCAGGACCAGGTACAAAAAGTTCACCGCCGTACAGGCGGCTTAGAAATTGCAAAGGTCTCAAAGAGCGCTTATGCAAGAGTTCACCGCCGTACAGGCGGCTTAGAAAGATAACAAGATCCGACAACTCGGCAAAGGTAAGTTCACCGCCGTACAGGCGGCTTAGAAAGCCGGAGATGCCGCACTAACCGCAGAGTACGCGTTCACCGCCGTACAGGCGGCTTAGAAAAGGATGCGAAAATAACCAAAAATCCATGCAACGATGAGCACTTTTTTAGACCTATCAATCTTTGATATCTGGATCCAATATCAGGTAGGGCTTAACTACCGATAAGAGAATAATACCATAGAAATCATACTTTTTGAGATCACCGACATATTTTATTCTATCAATATAAATAAAATGTAGCCCCTCCCCATCCGAGAGAGGGGCATTCCTTTTTACCAGTCACATATCAGTCTTAATAACCTTCCCGTCCGACATGATCCAGGCCAGTTCAGCATAATGGGCAATCTTCTCAATATCATGGGTTTTTTGTTTCCCGTTCCAGATTCGCAGGGAATACCGCAAAATATTCCAGACACAGATCAAAAGATTCCGGGTAATGGAAATCAGGTCAAAACCGGCCGCCTTGAAAAATCGGAAAACCTAGTATCTTTCTCTTCCGGTTTTTTTACGAGCATGCACGGAGAATGGGGTCGAGTCTACTTTTGACCCTTATTGTTCAGCTTTTTACATGTTCATGCATGTTTTTAGTTTTTCAGTTATATTTTAAGCCTCGAAACTTTCTGGTAATAAGACAAAATCAACGTTATACTCTTCTCTTTTACCATCAAGGGTCAAACATAGACCCCATTTCCACATAATCATCAGTCACTTGGCAAATTTCCCATGATATAGCTATGAATATTATCTTTCAGTTTAACGAATTCCTCAGGTGTAAGCTGTTGATCGGCATCTGAACGAGCTACTGGTGGACACGGATGGACCTCTAACATTACGCCTTTGGCCCCAACAGCAAAAGCAGCAGCAACAAGAGGTTCCAGAATATCAGTACGCCCCGCTGCATGACTCACATCGACTATCACAGGGCAACCCGTCATTTTCCTCAATAACGGTACAGAGGATATGTCGAGTGTATAGCGAGTTTCCTTTGTAAATGTGCGAATACCACGTTCGCATAAAATTACTTGATAATTACCTCCTGCAACAATATATTCAGCAGCGAAAAGGAACTCGTCCAGAGTAGCAGAGAAGCTACGTTTAAGCAGGACAGGTTTGTCTATTTTGCCAAGCTCATGTAGTAAAGGATAATTATACATATTTCGAGTGCCAACTTGTAGCACATCAGCATATGTAGCAACCATTTCAACAAAACGCGGATCCATTACTTCGGTAACCGAGACCATTCCATAGCGATGTGCCACATCCCGAAGAATTTTTAAGCCTCGCTCTCCCATTCCTTGAAATGCGTAGGGAGAACTTCGTGGTTTGAATGCACCACCTCGTAAAAATATCACGCCATGTTGGCGGAGCACTTTTGCTACGTTGTCGAGTTGCTCTTCACTTTCAATGGCGCAAGGACCCGCTATATAAATGGGTTGATCACCAATTTTATGGCCGTTGATTTCATAAATTTGGTCTGGATCACCTTGTTTGCGATGAACTTTGAGTGTTGTTTTGCGTTCCTGACTCATTAAATCCAAGATGTGTTGAAATATTTCTCTAAAGATAGACACAATCGTGTCATCTGAAAAAGGGCCCTGATTCGCCTTGACAAGAGTTGCGAGCATCTCCAATTGTCGCTCCGGATCGAAAACATCATCAGCTACCTCATCCTTGAATTGAAGAGCACTAATCGCCAACTTTGCTCTTTTAATCACAAGTGATAATAATTCGAGATTACACGTATCAATATCCCTACGAAGTTCCGGCAGAGACCTGTATTTTAATGGCATATTTTTCTCCTCTCGTCAGTTTATAAATGCCACCCTTGGTATTGTGATTTCGAAAATATGTTCTTTAAAATCAAAAAAAAACAGCTCACCTGGGGAAAGACAATAAAATCTGTTCCCCATAATTATTCAATGTTTACATTTGACATCGAACCCAAAGGGTTTCTTGCCGTTTTTGTCAGGCCTTCAGGTATTATTCCAATCCTGAGAGAATGGACCATGTTCAAAAGCGATCGGGAACTTAAAGACCTTTCCACTTCTGTGGCCTATACCTTTCCTTATGACTTTGCATCTCAGAATTTCTAAAACCTATTAAAATTGCAATTCTTTTCGATATACTTTCTGATCGCTAAGGAATAAAGAAATAAGTTCCAGTATATTATTATCTAAAACATAACCTTCCCATCCCAGACGCTCCAAATTCTGCTTAACGCAAACCGGTGTACAATCATTACCACTGCTCATTACGTTGGCCACATCCTTTATAAGCCGGTTTATTTCCAGGGGAATCAGTCCTCTGTCCTTAAGCTTTTTTGATATGATACCGATTATCGTTGTCATGAAATACCTCCGATTTGGGTTTTAGAGAAATACTCCCATGAGTCGCAAATTTGTTCCCATATTCACCGGTAAAGGTCAGTATCCGCGACAGTCTTTTGATCGTACAACTTTTTTGAAATACATCCAGACCAAAAGAATTGACCGAAGAAAGAAAGCATGTATGAATAAAGACTCTTCCGACAATGCCGCGATACTTTTTTAGGGTATTGATCAGTTCATAGGCGGATGAACCGTCAAAGTCTCCCATAAGCTTAAGATGGAGGTTGCCTCTGTTTTGATGACAGTAAATTCTGAAGTTTGATGCCATTGTTCTCCTCCTTATCGCTGGTCCCCCCCTTTGGTCATTTGTCACTGCTCCTTAGCCATTACACACTGTTTTCCGCCATTATTTTTTAGATGTGGAAGGTTCTAAAACCAAAGACGTACGCTGCGACTTGGCTGTTTGCTTTGGCTGAACCTGAACCTCGCTTTCGGGAAACAGTATCCTAAGGCATGATATCAGGGTTTCACATTCTTCAGGACGATCTGTTAAGAGAACAACTTTATTCATTGTAAGCCTCCTGTCCAGTTGAGGCCTGAAGGTTTTCCCATTGATTCAATTAATAATACAGCAAAAATAATGCCAATTAATATTGAGTAGGGGTTTTTGCCTTCCGGTTGCGGATTGATGGATAAAATAGTGCAGAATTGGAACTCCAGTTTAAAGTTTCTTTGTGATCCAACCGTTAACCTGTTAAACAAATGAACGTCTTAGGTGTTTATATATTAAACAATATGGGATTAAAGTTTGTACATAAGTTTAACAATTATTCAAAAACCGTGGTTTGTGCGATTCAGGACGGGGTCTTAATGGTGGACAAAAGAACATCATAATTTGGGAAAACAGAGCTTTTGAAATAGTTGCCTGGCATTCTAAAACGGAGGTCCCAGGGGATATCCAGCACGACATTAAATGGAAATGCCTGTTAATTTATCCGCTAAAAAATCAATTGGACATAGAACATTATTTATCCCATTTATATTCTGGCATTATATTTGCTGTTTATTTTGTAAAGGGTATTTTGGCGAGGAAAATATGAAGCCATCAGTACTTATATTCATTTTATCGGGAAGCATTTTACTCTTATTCGAAAATGGTTATTCCCTGAATTTAAATGATCAGTTGGATAAATATTCTTTGACCAATTATTCGTTTCCGTTTGTTAAAAAGAAATGCAATGACCATATTAAGTTTGACAGCCATTGTAAGATTCCCGTTTCTTATTCTTTGATGAAGTGTAATTGCCCCTGCGAATTCATCGACACTCTTAATCAAAACCCGATAAGTACTCCCAGGCCAAATATAACGTCCAATAATTGCTGCGATTTTATAGATGAAATGCGTGAGTATATGATATCACTGCTAAGGCACCTAACCATCGGGAATAAAACAAATTGTGATATAACAATCATTTGCAATCCAAAATTGCTTTCTGCTTTCTATCTTCATCGAGGAATTAAACCGGTATGGGTGACTGAGGATGGGTTGAACAGTACTTCGGAAATTCTTATAAATACTATTATTGAAGCGACGCATGAAGGACTCGATCCAGAGACCTATCATCAGAAAGATATTCTGAACTTAGTGTCTGATATTAAGCTTAGAATAATGTCACATACGCCTGAACCTGCAATCCTGGCAGAACTTGATTTACTTTTAACTGATGCTTTTTTTTCATATGGATTTCACCTGTCGGAAGGAATGGTAGATCCTTATTCCAACAAATTGAATTGGTACATAAAAAAACCGAAGAAAAAGCTGGGAGAAATTTTTCAAACCCTGTTGTTCGATGACCAGATGGAAGGATTTATTCATGCTCTACAACCCCATCATTCCGGATATCTAAGATTAAAACAGGCATTATTAAAATACCAAAAGATAAAAAAATCAGGGGGCTGGCATGAAGTATCTGCCGGGAAGAAACTGCGGAAAGGCGATTATGGAATACGGATTAGCACTTTACGATCACGCCTGATCATTTCAAACGATCTGACAGTGTCAACCCACAGCCATCATGACTATTTTGATGAAGTTTTGGAAGATGGAGTCAGAAGGTTCCAGGCAAGACACGGGCTCAAGGTGGATGGAATTGTGGGTTCAAAGACACTATTGGCTCTAAACGTTCCGGTGGAAGATCGTATCAGACAAATCAAATTGAATATGGAACGCTGGCGTTGGCTTCCTCAAGAATTGGGGAAATGCTATCTCATGGTTAACACAGCCGATTTTAAACTCAATGTTATTGAAAATGAACAATCAATAAAATCAATTAAAGCTATTGTAGGAAAAATGAAGCGACGCACTCCTGTTTTCTCACGAAAAATAACATATCTTGAATTGAACCCCTATTGGAATATTCCCCAAAAAATTGCTCTGAATGACATATTACCCTGTATTAAAAAAGACCCTGGCTACTTAACTGATCATAACATCAGGGTTTTTGAAAACTGGGAAGAAAATTCAAGGGAGCTGAACCCTGAATCCATTAACTGGGCTGCAACGTCTAAAAAAGATTTTGTCTATAAGCTCCGCCAGGATCCGGCAATATCAAATGCCCTTGGACAGATAAAATTTATTTTTCCAAATGAGTTCAGCATATATTTACACGACACACCGGCTCGCAAATTATTTAATATGACAAGACGCGCCTTTAGTTCCGGTTGTATCCGCATTGAAAAACCCATGGAACTTGCCGCTTATCTTTTACAAAATAATTCAAAATGGAGTCTCGAAAAATTAGTTGCGGCGGTCAACCGTAAAAAAAACAAAATAATATTTTTGTCAAAACCGATGAAAATTTATATTCTTTACTGGACAGCCTGGGTGGATAAAGATGGTATTATCAATTTTAGAGATGACATATATGGAAGGGATCGCCAGTTGAGTATTGCTTTTAACAAAAAAGCGACTTCTCCAAAAGTATTATACGGAAAAAATTCAGCAAAAAAAATTTTTCCATCCCGGACACTGCCAGTATCTAATCGGTCCAACATCAATATGAATAAAATTAGAGCACGGATAGTAGCCAACCCTGAGAGGTAATCAAAACGGATCTAAGCCTGAAGAACTCTGTAAAAGTGGTTTCAAAACCTCCCCTCAGACCCAATTATTTTGTTGGGTTTAGGGATTAAATACTCAAAATATTAAATATATTCCTGTGCATGAATCCCTCGCTCCGCCTTGACTTTGAACCTGATTGAAGGTTTTGAAACCACTTCTAAGAATAGGGTCGAAAATGACATGGGTCCTTTTCGACCCTAAACGGAAAAAAGTCTATGTAATCCAGAATACGTTTGTGGACGTAGAACAAATTGACTTCCCTTAATTACATTCCTATAAATCACTTTTACGGAACAACACTCACCGGGACACCTTCATATGGTGTTCTCTTCTTGGATTTAAGCTCCCGGGGGTCCCGCATGGTCTTTAATATTTCAATGCTGCTTTTTAATCCCCTGTTAATCCGGCACATGTCAATAGCCATCCCGGCAACCTGAGCCACAGCCTGAATAAAATTCACATCCTCCAAAGTAAATTCCCAAGGTTCAGCCGTGTAAACTCGCAGAGCACCAATGACATTACCCAGACTCGTGATCGGAACCGACAGTATTGAGGCGATTCCCTCTTTTTTCGCCGCTTCGGGGTACTGAAGCCTCGGGTCGTCATTAACATCATAAATGGCCACAGGCCCATCTTCTAAAGACGAAGCAATAGAGCGTAAAGCGCTCACAGGACCTTTATCCAGATATTCATCACTCAGGCCGAATGCGGCGGCCAGCTTCAGTTCATCGGTTTTTCGATTAACCATAAACATGGCACAACCCTTGATATCCAAAGCTCTTTTGATACTCTCCACCGTCACCAGAACAATTTCTTCCGGATCCCGGGTCGAAGAGATGGCATCGGTAACCTTAAGCAGTGTTTCATAATTCAATATTTGTTTTTTCATGGTTCCCTCCTTTCGTTTGGAATATTTATCATTGAGTTTATAAAAAATTATTTTATGTTCTGATTTCTTGACGAAACTTTGGGGATCTTTTTTATTGATATTGAATCAATAGCCACTTTTATGAGGTTTTACTTGAACATCTTTTCAGGCATTTTGTGTTAAATCCGGAGACATTAATCCGGATTTATTATCACCAACAAACAAGGCCAACTCCAGACAACAATTTAATTCAGTTCTAAACTGTGAAGGCCCGGAAGAATTAGTGTTAAACTTTTAGACTCCCAACAGAACGGATAGCGTTCTGTCAGGAACAAGTTATGCAAATTTTGAGGGGTTTTTCCATTGTTAAATCTCATTTGAATAGAGTTTAAAAAATTGAAGTGACGAAACAATAAACAAAGAGTAACAAATTGAGAATTGGGTCAGCAGAATAAGAAGTGTTGTATAATGGTAATCGAATCGAGATAGAGGTCAGTTTTCAAAAGAGAATATATTAAACTTTTATATTAAAACCGTAATTGTGTCAACAAATTTAAAATTAATTCAAGATACATGTACTAAATTGTAGTATTAATGTGCGGTATGGATGAATGGAAATATCTCATGTGGTAACGTTCCATGTATTTTGCCACGAGCACACGAATTGGTTAAACTGTGACTTCCGTGACTTCCGGGACGCGCCTTAGATTATAAGTTTAACGCTTAAACAGCATATCACGTTCTTTCTGCGTATTCTGGCTGATGCCGACCACCGATTCCGGTGAAAGCCGGCCACGCATTCCGATTGATTTCAGAGCTTGTTAAAGTTCACCTAAGATCGATAATTTTTAATTCGAAAGGGCAGCCGAAGGACTCTGGCAAGGAAGATAAGGGCTGGAACCTGGTGGAGTGGCTGGAGAGCCTACCACCAGGCGAAAAATTAAGCATAAAGATACAGCCGAAAGAGTATGTATGGCCTGCCAAAACCAATAACTTTTAGCTTTAGACCAAAGCCCAAGATAGGCCGCCGGAGCCGAAAACCGGAAACCCTATCCGGCTTTCTGGATACAACTTAGAAAATAATCAAAAAATTACTAATAAGTGTTTTCTGATATTGTTTAAGATGATAAGGGGATTCGTATTGACGAAAGGAGTATTTATTATTAGTATAATATATAGGTTGCATAAATTGAGGGAGAATTTTTATGTCTCACCAAACCAAAAGTGCGCATTCATCAGGCGTTTTTCCAAGCTATAAGAACCCTCCTATTAACGAAGTTGTTTGTGGGGTGCGGTTCGATACTCCTGGTAACCTTTTTATCCCCCATGTTGGTATTCTTTGGGAAAAATTTCGCGCTGATTATCCGATTGTCCAACACGCCCCAACGATAGCATCAGCCAAAGGTGAAATACCGGTAGATAGTGCAACAGGGACACCCTTGCCACGCGTATGGTTTATAAACAAATCGGATGACCAGTTGATACAATTTCAGACCGATCGATTTTATTTTAATTGGCGAAAGAGACAAAGCGATTACCCTCGATATAGCCACGTCATTAAAAATTTCGAGAACGTTTTGAATAATGTTACAATTTTTTTTGATGAATTTGAGCTTGGTGAACTTAGACCAATCGAATATGAACTTAGCTATATCAACCAAATTCCAAGGAGTCAGGGGTGGGATACGATTGATGACCTTCCCAAAATATTTTCGGATTATGTTTGGAAGAAAAACAAAGAACGATTTTTACCAAACCCTGAAAGAGTCTCTTGGAAAAAAGAGTTTCTTTTGCCGGAAAAGAAGGGAAGCCTGATTGTTAATTTAAAGCAAGGTGTCCAAATCAAAGAAAAAATTCCATTGCTTATTCTCGAATTAAGGGCACGAGGGATTGACGAATCAGCGAAAATAAAAGGTGTTCGCGAATGGTTCGACTTAGCACGTGAGTGGATAATCCGGGGTTTTACTGATCTAACAACTCCTGAAATTCAAAAATTATGGGAGCGAGAAGACAATGCATGAAATTGATTTATATAAAGATCCTTACCGGTTTGATACAAGGCAAATTTATAGCATTGTATACGGAGACCAATTAATTGAAGATGATTCCCCAAGTGACCATCCATATACCGGAGCGTGGGATTTTTCGCAAATAACAACTCCATTTTTACCGCCAGTTCGTTACGAAAACACAGCATACGCTAATCAGGAGGAGTCCGACACCTCCATAGTTGATTTGCCAGAGAACCAAGACACAATTACACAAGCGAACGTACTTAAAAACGAAGAGGATCAAGTTCAAGAATTAATTTTTCGGATTAAAACTTCAAGATCTATTCCCTATCGGGGAAGTTTAGCAAATAGACTTCTCGCTTTATATAATGATGCAAAGGAAGAAGATTCTGATTGTATTGGAATAGCGCCTGAATCGCTTCGTAGTTTTAATAAATTTCTTCACTTACATACCAATATAAAGTGCCCAATTATTTCTTTAACACCTGAGTATAACATCTATGCATCATGGAGAGGAAAACAGAATCGAGTGTTCAGTGTTCATTTTTTAACAAATGAGGATGTTCGCTTTGTTATATTTAAGCCGAATGATAGGCATCCGGAACGAAAAATTAGGGTTTCCGGATTAGCAACAATTGACATTATCATGGAAACTTTGACACCTTATTATATTGAGGATTGGGTTTCGGAATGAAAGGTGATCAGATACCAGATCCAGACCACATTGCCCGATTTTGCAAACCTATGCAAGTTTCAGAAGGACAAATTCAAGCAACCGCTTTTATGTTGAGACCAGATGAAGAATACTTATCTGTAAATTGGTTGGAATTTCTCAACTGCCCAAACAGAGACAGCGAAATTACTGAAATTAGAAATATATACTCTGCAAAATTAAATGTCGGAGCGCGTGCAAAATTAGCAGTCATAAATGTTGGCGAGGTTTGTGAAAAAGTCCTAACAGAAAGTCCAGATAGACGAAACATTGAGGTCCTCCACGATCCTATGGAAGATGATTTATTTGACCCTTCACATAGTGGGATATATAACTTGAAACAGGATGACGAATTAATAGCTGAGTTGATTCTTGAAACAGTCCTGGAGACTTACACCGCTCGTCATTGAAATAATATTGAAATTTCGCCTCACCATTCTATTCTGTCAAATCAAGCATAATCCAAAAAATATCGCCCCTCCCCATCCGAGAGAGGGGCATTCCTTTTTACCACTCAACTATCATTCTTAATAACCTTCCCGTCCGACATGGTCCAGGCCAGTTCAGCGTAATGGGCAATCTTCTCGATATCATGGGTTTTTTGTTTCCCGTTTCAGATCCGCAGGGAATACCGCAAAATATTCCAGACACAGATCAAAAGATTCCGGGTAATGGACATCAGGTCACATCCGGCTGCCTTGAAAAATCGGAAAACCCGGTATCTTTCTCTTCCGGTTTTTTTACGAGCATGAAATTCTGATGTTACCCTGATTTTTATCGAGATTGTTGGGTATCGAAAAAACAGAAAATAAAAAGGGAGTTATGATTTAACATAACTCCCTGAAATAATTTATGGTGATCCCAGGGGGAATCGAACCCCCGTTACCGGCGTGAGAGGCCGGCGTCCTAACCGCTAGACGATGGGACCCATAAAAAGCAACAGTTGAAACATGAATATAGAAAACTAAAGTTATTGTCAAACACTATTTGGGGACGTCGAAAAACGCTTTTTTTCAACGGTCTCTATTGGTTGACGGATCACCGGCCTCCGGCTTTTTGCCTTTTCTGAATCCAAAAATCAGATACACAAGCCATCCGATAAACGGAACAACGGCAATCAAACCCCAGAGCGCTTTTTTCCCAATGGTACCGAAATCCTTGCGAATAATATCGACGATTGCAAGAACCGTGAGTAAATAAAAGAAAACAGTGATTTTTATCCATACGGTAACAGTTGCGATGTCCAATTTTATCCTTTCAGATTTACAAACGTTCAGCCACAAAGACACGAAGACACCAAAGATTATAATATAATTCTTTTAATGCCATTTTTATTTTGCCCTGAAAAACCTGGTCCTTTGGGCCTCCGGCTCGTAGAGCCTACGCCTCGGAGAGCCAGGTCAGAGATAGATGGCTCTGCCTTGGAGTTTTGTGTCTAAAATCACAAATTCCAAGCACCAAATTACAAATAAACCCGCCTGCCATTGCAAGGCACGAGCGGGCAGGTCTCAAATTACAAATCATAAATTCAAAACCGGTTCAACGCGCAGCGCAGGTGCTTGCGCCGCGTGAGCGATTGTTTTTTTGTTTGGGATTTTGAATTTCGGTCATTGTTATTTGCCTGCCCTGTTAAATAAATCGTAGATTTAATGCAAAGCATTATTTAACAGGGTAAATGTTTTGGGATTTGCTATTTGGAATTTCAATAAGTCAATGAACTTTTAATAAAGCAAATCCCCTCTGGGGATAACCAAAGCCTGGTCCTCTGGGCCAGGATTCTTTACTTATACATACTCCTTCCTTGTGCCTTTGTGTCTTAGTGGCTGAACTATTACTCAGGTTTTGGGTTTCAAAAGCGCGGCAACTTTTAATACCGCATCCACATACTGACGACTGTGGTTGTAATGATAGATAACGTCGTACGCGCCTTTTTTAGTTATTCCGTTATGCCATCCGTAATGTTTCAAATAGCTTGCAATACTTGTTATGGCATCTGAATGGTTAAACAGATCCACACGCCCGTCATTGTTGCCGTCCTTGGCAAAGATAAGGATGTTGCTCGGCATAAATTGAGCGATTCCCATGGCCCCTGCATAAGATCCGTTAATACGTACGGGATCCATCTTTTCCCTTGCAGTGTATGTTAAAAACGCCTTGAGTTCATTGTAGGCCCATTTGGATTTTCTTTGCGCCCAGTTTTGGAATTTTTTCTTTGTAAAATCAGTGGATTTTGAAACCTTTTCCCAAAACATATTCCGGACATCCGGGTCTTTGAGTGACGCCAGGGTCGAGAGCATATTCAAGACCGAAGGTCCTCCCAAGATTTTCCCAAGCCGGGTTTCAATCAGGATGATGGCCGTAATGATTTCTTTGTCTACGCCGTAGATTCTTTCCGCTTTTAACAGATCGGGCTCATGTTTGGTCATATATTTACGGGATTTGCGGATGTTTTTGGGTAAAGCAAACTGATCATAATTTAACACGGATTCACGGTGGGATAAAAACCCGGACGCTTTTTTTGTTTCAAAATAAACTTTTGGATTGCTGTATAGCTTGATTATCGTATTTTTGTCAAAACCATCCTTTATGAGACTCTCTTGAAGGGTGTCAAAATAGGTATGGCTGTTTTTTGCATGGACCGCGGTTTGGGTAAAACAAACCCATCCCATTATCAACAAAGCGAATCCAAAGACTATATGTTTGATGGGGGTCATTTTCTCTCCGTTTATCTGACTATGGCTGTGTTATGGGGACCTTACTGCCCCTGCGCCGTGTAAAGGTGGTTAAATATTTATATCCGGCTGAAAGAATCAGGGGCAATGCACGGTCATAATGTTGTCCGACATGGGCCGGGGTATGAGCATCTGAACCCAGAGTCATGCGGATACCCAGCTCATGGCATTTTGTAATCATATCAAAAGAAGGGTAGGGTTCCCCAACCGGGTGGGTGTATCCGCTGGTATTGACCTCTACGCAAAGATTCTTTGTTTTTATTTTTAACAATATTTCGTTAAATTCTTTATCAAAAGACCTTGAAGGCTTTCTGCCGAATTTTTTTATCAGGTCGATATGGCATATCACATCGAAATAATTAAAATCGAGCATTTTTTCCAGATGCTCATAATACAGACCATATACATAATCTGTATCGTTCTCGCCGTGTCTCCAGGCGGAACTCCCGCTGACAACATTTATGCCGCCGGGAAAATGTAATGCAGATGCCACAACATCAAAGGCATATGTGTCGACAATTTCCTGGAAAAGTTCTGTATGGGCCGGATTAAAATCAATTTCTATGCCGGCTTTGATACTTATAACTTCTTTGTATTGTTGCTTTAGAAGCTGTATGGCCTGAAAATAATAAGGAATCTCACCCGGAGCCATTGAAAGTCCTTTTTCGGACTCTCGGACGGTCAGATGATCCAAAAAACATATTTCACTGATGCCCAGATTGATGGCGCTTTGGATATAAGATTCCATAGAACCTTGGGCATGATTGCAAAGCAGCGTATGGATGTGGTAGTCGATCATAGTTATATTAGCGTCAATCGTTTAACAAAACAGGTCAAACGCATTTGAATTCCAATACTAAGGAGAACGCTCCACGACGGCGTATATCTCTTTACAACCGACTGAAACTTGTGCTTAAGCATCCGTAAGCCCGAGCCGCGCCGGAGGTGTTAAGAACAATTCGTCGCCAAATTATCCCAATAATTTTTTAAGTCATAATTTCATTCGGCTCGGGCGAACGCGTGCTAAAGCCCTTCAAACAGTCAGTCGGTTTCCAAGAGAAACACGCCGTCGCTACGCTGCACCGAAATCAAATTCGTTTATCCTGGGTTAACACAAAGACTCTGGTTGATCAGATCTAGATGACATGATATGAATTGAATTGTCAATTACTAACACTTGATGAACTCGTAAAAAGTCCGATTTAGACGGTTTCGTAAAAAGCTCAAATTCAAGGCGTGCAAATTTTGTAATCATGAGGCGTACTTTTCGTACGTTGAATGATTGCGGAATGCAGCACAACGCAGAAGTTGGACTTTTTACGAGACCGTCAACACTTAAAGTTCGGGTAAAATTACATTTCGTATGGGGAAAAAAATCTCAAAAACAGTATTTTGCTGCCAGGCATGTGGCTATCAAACGCCCAAATGGATGGGGAAATGTCCTGATTGCGGCGAATGGCAGAGCTTTGTTGAAGAAAATAAGGCGGTTAAACCGGGTCAAGGGGCCATGCGGAGTCTGTCTTTTCCTCAAACACAACCGGTTCCAATTGATTCTGTTACATTTGAACAAGAAGATCGTCTATTGACCGGAATCGGCGAATTTGACCGGGTCCTGGGAGGGGGCCTTGTTTCCGGAACCCTTATTCTGATCGGCGGAGACCCGGGGATCGGCAAATCCACCCTGATGCTGCAAGCCATGAACGGTCTTGCCGGAGCCGGGCGTAAAGTATTATATGTTTCAGGGGAGGAATCCATCCGGCAGATAAGAATCCGAAGCCAGAGACTGACGGCCACCGGTTCTGATTTGCTTGTGGTTTCCGAAAACGATATGGATTCGATCCTGTCCATGGCGGATTCGGTTCAACCGGATGTCATGGTAATCGATTCAATCCAGACCATGTTCAGTCCGGACCTGACCTCCGCTCCGGGGAGTGTCTCCCAGGTTCGGGAGTCTGCCATGCGGCTGATGCTCCTGGCCAAAAGGACCGGAACCCCTATTTTTCTGGTGGGACACGTAACCAAAGACGGCGCTATAGCCGGTCCCAGGCTTCTGGAACATATGGTGGATACAGTTCTTTATTTTGAAGGGGATCGCGACCATGTATTCAGAATTTTAAGAGCGGTTAAGAACAGATTCGGGTCGACCAACGAAATCGGCGTGTTTGAGATGAGAGAAAACGGCCTGAATCAAGTGGCCAACCCTTCGGCGGTATTTTTGGCCGAACGCCCGGAAAATACACCGGGATCCGTAGTTACGGCCAGCATGGAGGGGACAAGGCCGATTCTTGTCGAACTACAGGCCCTTGCCAGCAGCACCAGCTTTGGAAACCCTCGAAGAACCATTCTGGGTATTGATCACAACCGGGTGGCGTTGCTGGTGGCGGTAATGGAAAAAAAATTAGGCATGCATTTAATGGGACACGATATCTTCATTAATGTTGCCGGCGGCGTTAAGATTGTTGAACCCGCTGTTGACATGGGAATCGTGTCTGCGGTTGCGTCGAGCTTTTTAGACCGGCCCATTCTAAAAGGCACCATTATGTTTGGGGAAGTGGGATTAACCGGGGAAGTCAGGGCCATCGGCCATGTTGAAACCCGGATTGCCGAAGCAAAAAAAATGGGGTTTACCCGATGCCTTATTCCCAAAAGCAATTTGAAACGACTGACCAAAATGAAAGGCATTGAAATTATAGGAGTAAAAACCATCTCTTTGGCCATGGAAGAACTGTTCTAACAAACCCATTTTTCCAATTATTAGCCAGGCGAATGGGTGTAAATCACAACCGTTGGTGAAAGAGGGTTCAGGTGTCAGGTTTCAGGTGTCAGGTTTCAGCTAATTCGTTTCTTACTCCTGACACCTGACACCAAATAGCCATAGCAATCTTAGCAACTGACAGTCTTGATTTACACCCCAGGCGAATCGGTTTATGATATGAAAAAAGTAGCTGCGGAACATAACCGGTGGCAGGACCACTATGCGCGCCGGGCAAAAAAAGAGAAATTTCCTGCCCGGTCTGTTTATAAGCTTAAAGAAATGCAGCAAAAATACAATCTGATCAAAAAAGGAGACAAGGTCCTGGATTTGGGGTGTGCCCCCGGGTCATGGCTTCTTTATGCTGCGAGTCTCACAGGAAATAAAGGAGAGGTCGTGGGCGTGGACCTCAAACCGGTTTCTGAAAGGGTTCCGTCTCATGTAAGGATTTTTCAAAGCGATATCCTTTCTATGGATGATGAGTTGTTTAAACTAACCGGAAAAGATTTTAATGTTGTTCTCAGCGACATGGCGCCTGCAACGACCGGCAGCAGACATGTTGACAGCGCACGGTCTTTTAATCTTTGCCGGGCGGCACTTTCCATTGCTCAAGAAACGCTTGTCAGCGGGGGATCATTTGTTTGTAAGATTTTTCACGGAGAAGATTTTAAGGAATTTTCCGATGCCGTTAAAGCGGCATTTAAACGGCACAAGATTTTCAAACCGCAAAGCAGCCGAAAGGCGAGCAAAGAAATTTATATTATCGGATTTGGGAAAAAATAGGAGGTAAATATGTCAGGGCATAGCAAGTGGTCTTCCATAAAACATAAAAAGGGTGCAACCGATGCCAAGCGGGGTAAAATTTTCACCAAGCTTATTAAAGAAATTACTGTTGCTGCGCGTTTTGGAGGAGGAGATCCGGCTGCAAACCCAAGGCTGCGGACAGCCATCCTGGCAGCTAAAAGTGAAAATATGCCCAAAGACAATATTGAACGGGCCATTAAAAAAGGGACCGGCGAACTGGAAGGCGTGAATTACGAAGAGAGTATTTACGAAGGATACGGTCCGGGCGGCGCCGCTATTTTCATAGAGTCACTCACAGACAATAAAAACAGGGCGGTGGCGGATATTCGCCATATTTTAAACAAAGCAGGGGGGAATTTAGGCTCCAATGGATGCGTTGCATGGATATTTGAAAAAAAAGGATATATCGTTGTGGAAAATGATGCGGTAGACGAGGACACGCTGATGGAAGTTGCCATTGATGCCGGAGCCGAAGATGTAAGAGAAGATGACAGTAATTATGAAATCATTACGGAGCCTAAAGATTTTGAAGCGGTAAAGGCCGCTATAGAAGCGCAATCGCTTCCCTATATTGCTGCAGAAATTACAATGCTCCCACAGTCGACCGTAAACCTTCAGGGCAATGAAGCCGAACAGATGGTCAAATTGATGGAAACCCTTGAAGATTGTGATGATGTGCAGAAGGTTTACACCAATGCCGACATTCCCGAGGAACTGATCTGATGTTGATATGGAGACCGTAAAGAGAATCAGAAATGACTCGGGTGTTGAAACCGGTTATCGGATCATGTAAAAGGATAGGTGTTTGTATCTTCATATTTAGTGCCTGAACGAAAACTGTCTTTTTCGCCAATATCTGCGTCAGACTCAAATTTTAATCCTCGAAATACTACCAGTATTCGTGCCTGCCTCGTGAAATGCGAAGCCTATTTCTCTGGGGTGGTTAAAATTTTCGTGTTCCTTGATCTTAACAAAAAATCCTAGTTTTCGTTCGTGCACTATTTAGGCAGGTGGTTAATTTTTTCAATCAGGTCCGTTCCGATTAGTTTCGCCAAATGAGCTTTGGGTTTGTTTTGAGGGTCGCTGTCCGGAAGCTTGTTTAAAATGTTGGCAAATAATTTCTTTACGGGTTTTATAAATTTTGACGGTTTTACGCCTGAGTCTTTTACAGCAGTTATCATTTCATCAATCGGATTTTCAATAGGCAATTCATTGGTATTCAGCGGTGCAATGGGTTCAGCCAATCCGTCTATAGAATAGGTAACTGCTTCCTGTATCGCTGTCTGCTCGACGAGCACCGTTTTATCATATTGATAATTTGCCTCAAGGCTTGCTATCGAGCCAAGATTGTTAATCTCTATAGCCTTGGCCAAACCTTCAGGAATATGTTTTCCATAAAGAATGTCCGTCATTATTTTATCGATGGTCTTTACCGCTTTTTTGATAGATTTCAATTCTTGTTTATTGAGATCACCATCCACTGATATGGTAACGTTGCGATCATCTTTATAATCGAATTGTTCACCTTCAAACATTGTAAGTTCACTCTTCTCCATGCCAAGATTTTCAGAGGTGGCAGAAACCGTATATTGTGATATCCCTTCATAAGTTGAATAAACCGCCTGACTTTGAAAGGAAGATGAAATCGTTACCCTGTCACCTTCATCTGTAACTATGGTGATATCTTTATTTTGTTGGTTGGATGTTTCAATCCGGGTGAGCAACAGTTCATTGTAGATTCTGCTGTTTGCACTAAAATCCGGCTGTTGAGAAATGGTTGTGGCGTATGGATTAATTGAATTCATTTCGGCTGATTCCCTATGAGATAGATTTTATTTTGCCCTGAAAAACCTGGTCCTTTGGGCCTCCGGCTCTTAGAGCCTACGCCTCGGAGAGCCAGGTCAGAGTTCTCCGGCTCTGCCTGAAGAATTGCTGCAAGAGTTTGAAGTGAACTAAAGTTTAAAGTGAGCTAAAGTTAAGGAATTCTGTCAATTATATCAAAACAGCGGAGCGAAGCGACACCATAACTTTAGGCACTTTAGATCACTTTAGACACTTTTAACTTGTACGGCTTTAAGTAAAACAGTCCCTTTCAGGGGCAAACCAAAGCCTGGTCCTTTGGGCCAGGACTCTTTACTATTCTTAAATGATATTATCGGGATTATGTTATAAGAACTTTAAACCTAAACTCTTGAGATAATACCGCCTCATAAGATAGTTATCTGATATTCATCATTATCCATATCCTGAAGATAGGCCGCATAGTATCCGGCTTTTACCGTATCAAACCACTCACGACCCTGCCGGCGGCATGCCTTACAGGCTCCGTGCGGGATGTGGACACACAGGGCCCGATAGCCGGTGGATGCCTGTGTATCAATCTTGAACGCGCCGGGACAGTTTGAACAAAACCGCAAGGTCTCCAGCTGGTTTTCGGAAATGCTATCGGTATCGTAGTATATTCGGCGATTCCGTTCAACAAACTGATTGTTCGGCAAACTATGGTTATTTCTCCGGTGCCAGGCATCCAGGATCGAGTCGCACAGTTCCTTAATATAGTCCATCACCCCGGGCTCCTCCCGGAGCTCCTCGGGTTTAAGATCCGGCTCGCGAACAAAGGAATAGTCAACGCCTGCAAGGGCCAGGATAATTCCGGTGTTGATATAGGGCAAGGCCGACTCGATGGAGTACCCACCTTCCAGCACACAGATATCCGGGTCGAGCAACTCGTTCAGTCTGGCATACCCTCTTGCAGTAAAGGCCATATGCGTGATCGGATCCGAGTAATGATTGTCCTGACCCGCTGAGTTTACTATCAGATCCGGCTTGAATTCATCCAAAACGGGTAAAATAAGATTCTCTATGGCATGCAAAAACCCCTGGTCACTGGTTCTGGGAGGAAGCGGCACATTCAGGGTCAACCCCAACGCCCCGGGACCACCAAATTCATCGGTAAAACCTGATCCGGGATACAAGGTTCGACCGTCCTGATGCATGGAAATATAGAGCACATTGGGATCATGCCAGTAGATATCCTGAGATCCATCCCCATGGTGACAGTCGGTATCCACAATGGCGATCTTCTTGATATGGGGATAGTTTTTGCGGATCCACTCAACCATTACGGCCTCGATATTGATATTACAGAACCCCCGAGCACCCTGTACCACGCGCATGGCATGATGCCCCGGGGGCCGTACCAGTGCAAATGCCTTTTCTACCACGCCTTCCAATACCAGCCGGGCCGCTTCCATACATCCCCCGGCGGAAATGTTGTGAGAGTGGGTGATGCGCGAGTTTACATCCGGTACGCAGAAATGTGCCCGGTTGATATCTTCTTCACGGGCCAGACCGGCCTTAAACTCTTTAATTCCCTTGATATCGAGCAGTCCTTCTTCAAGTACCTGATCCTGGGTATACAATAGCCTTTCCTGTCTTTCGGGATGTGTCGGGCTTATCTCCCAGTCATATGCCGGAAAAAATATCAAACCGGTTTTGCGTTTTGCCTGTATCATGATTCACTCCATCCGCTGATAATTCCCGGCCTGCTCTGAATCTTAACGCGCAGATTCTTACCGGTGGTATTGAAGTCCTTGATCATATTGAAACTTTGCTGTTCGATCACGTCCGTCTCAATATCATCGGACAATCCCAGATACCGGGCGTTGTCCGTTATGGCTTGATTTCCGAATGATATCAAATCGTTAATGGTGTACCATGCAGGTATCTCCATATCCACATCCAACTCCGGGCAAATGAGTCTTTTGAGCTGGGTGTCCGCCAAAAGGGTTATCTGGGCCGTGGTTCTGGCCAGGGCCGCCCCCAGGGCGTTCGCCACTTGGAAATGATCCGGTACCAGGCATTTTATTTGGAACATCTCCTCAACATAGGGTTTGAGTGTTTTCGCCGGACCCCCGATAACCATCACCTGTTCGGGCTTGACCGGATCGGGATGCAGCATTTCGTGGATGGTATACACCGGGTAACTGTTCACCTCGTGAATAAATCCGTCACAAGCCCCCTTTATGGTTTCTACCAGTTCGGCGACAACGGCCCGTGCCAGTTCCGGTATTTCTTTGTTCATTTGGCGGGCAAGCGGAGCAAGAGACTGTTCGGCTTTATTCAAATCACCGGTTTCAAATTCACCGAGAACACACAATGCATCCATTGGCGTGGGCTGGGGACCTCCCATACACACAGGGGGTCCATGGCGATGGGGACCGACTTTCAGCCTGCCCTCGGATATATAAACCTGAGAATCACCTCCGGCACCCACGCTGAGCATCTTTAGGCCCCGGACCAATGTTTTCAATCCACCGACACATACTCCCTGGGGTTCCAGCACAGGAACGCCATTGATGAGAATTCCAATATCGGTTGTGGTTCCGCCCACATCGAGGATGAGTGTTGTATCCGAATTTTTCTTAAGGGCGACACCTCCCATCATACTGGCCGCCGGTCCGGATAAAATTGTTTCCACCGGAAGCCTGTCCGCCGCTGATGAAGAATAGGTTCCTCCATCGGCCTTGAGAAACAGGATGCTGGTGGTTATTCCCAATGCTTTCAAAGCATCTTTTACCGAGCGGACAAATCGTTCCTGGATGGGCATCACAGCCGTATTAAAATAGGTCGTATGCAGTCTTCGGGGGAAATTGAGGCTGCCGCTCATGCGGTGACCCATGGAAACATAGGTAAATCTATCCGCTATCAGCGAATGTATGGTCTTTTCATGGGATGGATTACGCACGGAGAACTTGGAAATGACACCCACTCCCTGGACATGGTTTGTTTTCAAAATTTCTGTAACTTCCAGAATCTGATCTTTCCGGACCGGTATGTACTCTCTGCCCCGGTGGTCGATGGCCCCCTCTATGAGATGAAAATCATCCGATAAAAAATAGTTTCTCGGGTCCACACCCGGGCCGGCAGATACGATCATTCCCGTGGCAGCGTATTTTTTTTCAATGATCGCATTGGTTGAAAGCGTGGTGGACAGCACGACCCGTTTCAACACGCCATAATCCATATCCAGGCCTTGAATGGCCCCCACGATTGAATCAACCAGATTTTCTCCGGTGATTACTTTAGCGGTTGCCACAATTTGGTTATCCTTGACACAAACTGCATCTGTGTGAGTGCCACCGATATCTATGCCCAATATCATATATGACTCCTCATTTTTTTTGATTGCATATATTTCAACAAAGGACTCTCTTAACGCTATTTTTATTTCCTGACAAGACTTTTTGCTTTTCGCAACGCAGCCTAAAGAGGTGCACGGGTACTTAGTGCCTGAACGAAAACTGTCTTTTTCGCCAATATCTGCGCCTGCCCCGTGGAATGCGAAGCCTATTTCTCTGGGGTGGTTAAAATTTTCGTGTTGACTCGGGGTATCCATGCCCCTCGCCCTTGGGGGCAGCTTGACAGCTGTCCAAATCTGCTATCCTGCAGATTTGCCCTTGATCTTAACGAAAAATCCTAGTTTTCGTTCGGACACTGCTTAAGCACAAGTTTCAGTCGGTTGGAGAGAAAAATAAGCCGTGGCGGAGCGTTCTCCCCGTACTGGGATTCAAATGCCTTTGCCCTGTCCCACTTCTTTTCCATCTTGACACATATCATTCATTCATTTATTTATAAATCTGGTTCTGATTAAAAATTCACACTCTATGTTTCCGGTTAGGATTTTCTTATGCCATTTAAAAACACTCAAGAATTTATCAAGAAACTCGAATCTGAAAATGAGCTCAAAAGGATTTCCGCTCAAGTGGATTCCGTATTGGAAGTCACCGAAATAGCGGACAGGATGAGCAAGACCCACGGTCCGGCGCTTCTTTTTGAGAAAATAAAAGGATCATCATTTCCACTTCTTATCAATGCCTTCGGAAGCTTTGGACGCATGAAAATGGCGCTGGGGTGTGACGATTTCGACGATATCGGCCGACGCATAGAAGCATTAATTAAAATCAGGCCTCCCGGCAGTTTTACCCAAAAAATAAAGATGCTTTTTGACTTGAAAGAGCTGGCCGGTATTTCACCTAAAAAAGTGAAACATGGCCCTTGCCAGCAGAGAATTTACGGTCCGGAAGGGCCGTTGCTGGACATGATTCCCATTCTCACCTGCTGGCCCCAGGACGGCGGTCCGTTTATTACCCTTCCGGTTGTGATTACAAAAGATCCGGATACCGGGGTTCAGAATATGGGCATGTATCGCATGCACAAATACGACAATGCCACAACCGGTATGCACTGGCAGTACAACAAAGACGGCAGCCGCCATTTTGACAAATACAAATCCCGGGGAGAGCGCATGGAGGTGGCCGTGGCCCTGGGGGGATCACCGTTGGTGACCTATGCGGCAACAGCGCCCCTTCCTCCGGATATGGACGAACTTTTGCTGGCAGGGTTTATCGGGTCGCGTTCCATCGAAATCACCCGGGCAAAGACCATTGATATTTTTGTGCCCGCCGAATCCGATGTTATCATCGAAGGATATGTGGATCCCGATGAAGAACGCATTGAAGGCCCTTTTGGGGACCATACCGGGTTCTATTCTCCGGCGGATCTTTATCCGGTATTCCATGTGACCTGTATTACCTGCAGAAAGGATGCGGTTTATCCTGCAACCATCGTGGGAAAGCCGCCCATGGAAGACTGTTATATGGCAAAGGCCACGGAGAGGATTTTTCTGCCGTTATTAAAAATGCTGGTTCCGGAAATTGTCGACATGGAACTTCCCATGGAAGGTGTGTTTCACAACTGCGCCCTGGTGTCCATTGACAAGAAGTTTCCCGGACAGGCCAAAAAAGTGATTAACGCGCTCTGGGGTCTGGGCCAGATGGCGTCAACCAAGTATATTGCGGTATTTGATAAAGATATGGATCTTCGGGATTCAAGAACCGTGGTCTGGAAACTCCTCAATAATGTGGATCCCAAAAGAGATCTGCTGTTGTCGGAAGGTCCCGTGGATGCGCTGGACCATTCAGCGCCGTATCCTAATTTTGGCGGGAAAATGGGAATAGACGCCACAAGAAAAACCCGTGAAGAAGGAATGGGGCGGGATTGGCCTGAAGAGATCCGAATGTCTGAAGAAATAATCGAAAAAGTCAGCCGCCGGTGGAAAGAATATGGATTTTAAGAAATTCTCCAAACTTATTATGATCGAGCAAACCTTTTTTGCGTTGCCCTTTGCACTCATAGGTGTGCTTTTTGCCGGAGGCGGCACGGTGATGACCTGGGTCTGGGTGATTGTTGCCCTGGCTGCAGCCAGAACCGCCGGCATGTCATTTAACCGGGTGATCGATGCAAAAATCGATGCAAAAAATCCGCGTACCAGCGACCGGCCGGTTCCCAAAGGAGACGTTCGGCCTGCGGTGGTATGGATAATGGCTTGTATTTCCTCTATTTTACTTATCGGCGCTTCATTCATGCTGAACAATCTCTGTTTTTATCTGTCTTTTCCCGCGGTGTTCATGCTGTTTACCTATTCTTATTTTAAACGGTTCAGCGCTTCTTCCCATTTTTATCTGGGCCTGGTTGAAGCGGCCGCTCCCATTGGAGGATATATTGCGGTTACCGGTGAATTTACGCGCGTTCCCTTTGTTTTAGGGTGTATTATCATGGCATGGATTGCAGGGCTTGACATCGTTTATGCCATCCAGGACATGGAATTTGATGTTAAAGAAAATCTTCACTCCATGCCGGTTCGTCTGGGAAAAAAACGAGCGCTTGTTATCTCCACAGCATGCTATTTGGTCTCTATACTCGCCATGATATATGCGGGATTTTTGACCCATAAGACCGTCCCCTACTGGACGGCAGTTGTACTGGTGGGAATCATATTTTTTTACCAGCAAAGACTGGCAAGGAATAAAAATATCACGTGGGCCATAAAGAATTTTTTTAAAGCCAATGTATACATATCCCCCATACTCTTTTTCGGAACCCTCACGGATCTTTTTATAGGTAAAATTTTATAATCTTTAGATGCAAAATTCATGAAAGATAAAAAAATGATAGTTGTTGGAATTTCAGGAGCCAGCGGTCCCATATTGGGGATTCGTCTGATTGAAGAACTCCTTAATTCAGGAGAAAAGGTTGCCGCCATCGTTTCGAAGCCGGCCGGCCAAATCATCGAATACGAAATCTTACGGGGGGAAAGCCCCTTTTCATCCTTGAAAGAACTGCTGGCAGTGCGGGGTCTTTCCGAAAACCATGATCTGTTGAGCGAGTTCAAAAACAACGACTTTTTTGCTCCGGTGGCCAGCGGTTCCACGAAATTTAAAGCAATGGTTGTGATCCCCTGTTCCATGAAAACACTTTCCGCCATTGTCCACGGATACGCAGATTCACTGATTACCAGAACCTGTGATGTGGCATTAAAAGAAAGGCGCAGGTGCATCATCGTGCCCAGAGAGACACCGCTCAGTGTTGTCCACACCGGAAACCTTCACAGGGCCGCTCTGGCCGGGATTGAGATCGTTCCTCCGGTTCCGGGGTTCTACACCCGGCCCGAATCGGTTGAGGATGTGGTTGACTTTATTGTCGGGAAGGTGTTGAACCTTTTGGGCTATGATCACGATTTGTTTGAAAGCTGGGGGAAAAAGAAACGATAACATGGTGCTTCCGGACAACATACAGAATAAAAAACTTCGCCGCATTGCTGAAAAGGTCTGCAACAACATCCCTGCAAGCAAAGAAGACGCTCTGTACATGCTCACAACCCATGACATCTTGGATCTTGGCACCATTGCGCATTATATCCGGACAAAATTGCATAAAGATATTGCCTACTACGGGGTGAATATGAATCTGAACTACACCAATATCTGTGAGTTGCGATGTCCCTTATGCGCCTTTTCCTGTGATGAAAATGATGAAAACGCGTTTTTGCTGTCTCCCGATGATATTGAAAAAAGGATACACAGTGCCGCGGGTTCAGGGATTGATGAAGTTCATATTGTGGGCGGGCTCCACCCCAATCTTACCATTGACTATTTCGAGCAGATGTTGCGGCAAATTAAAAACATAAAACCGGATATGCATATTGTTGCATTTACTGCGGTTGAATACGATTATTTTGCCAAAAAAAATAAAATTTCCCTTGAAGAAGTTTTTAAACGGCTTATGGATGCAGGCGTGGAGGCACTGCCCGGCGGCGGGGCTGAGATCTTTTCTCCCCGTGTTCGGGATATCATCGCGCCAAAGAAAATATCGGGAACCCAATGGCTTTCCGTCATGCGCACCGCCCACAAAATGGGGCTCAAGACAAATGCAACCCTTTTGTATAATCATATCGAGACTGCCGAAGATATTGTGGATCATCTTTCTAAGATTCGTGATCTTCAAGATGAGACCGGCGGTTTTAAAACCTTTGTACCGTTACAATTCCATAGTGAGAATACCGCGTTGGACGTCACGCGCACAACCACAGGTTACGATGACATTCGGCTCTATGCCGCCAGCAGAATTTTTCTCCACAATGTGCCCCATTTAAAGGCATTGTGGATGTATCTGGGTGAGAAAATGGCTCAGACCCTTCTCAGGTTCGGGGTTGATGATATCGGCGCAACGTATCATAATGAAAAAGTGGTTCATGCCGCCGGTGCCCGAACTCCCGATTTTGGATCAGAGCGTTTTTTAAAAAGACTGATCCATAACGCCCAACTCATACCGGAACGGACAACCGCAAGCTACCGCTCTTTAGATGCCGGCACGGAAAGGGAGTGGGTGGTATGAGGCTTGGCTACATTGACTATCTTAACTGCTATCCTTTTTATTTTCGAATGTTTGAGAAAAAACCTGTCCCAAAGATCAGCATCTATCCGGGTTTTCCGTGCATGCTCAATAAAATGATGGCCCTGAGGCAACTGGACATGAGTCCCATTTCTTCGGCAACCTGCGCTCAAATTGCTGATGATGTGCTTGTGCTTCCGCAATTTTGCTTAAGTTCGGTAGGGTATGTGGGATCGGTGATTCTGATCAGCAAAATCCCCATTGAAGATTTGAATCAAAAGAAAGTGGGCATTACCCGTGCGTCACATACTTCTGTGGTGCTGTTGAAAGTGTTGCTAAAAAAATATTACCGGTTGGAACCGTCGTACATCCCCACCGAACCCAGGCCGGTGCTCAAAGATATGGATGCCGCTCTGGTTATCGGCAATGATGCAATGGCCATAACCACCGAGCCGGTCTCTTATATTTATGATCTGGGCGACCTTTGGCTTCGAAAAACCGGCTTTCCCGTGGTATTTGCCGTGTTTGCGGTCAGACAACGTGTTGTTGGACAATATAAACGCCAAATAAAATCTGTGGTTTCTTCCTATCACGGGTCATTGCGCTGCCTTGAACAAGAAAAAGAAACTGTGGTTTCACTGGCAAAAGCAAAGTATCCGGATATTGTTTATGATATCAACGGCTATTTTGATCTGTTGCAGTTTAAATTTGATGAAAATTTGAAAAAAGCCTTAATGTTTTATTATGAAGTTGCAGCAGAGATGGGGCTGCTTAAAAAGGTCAGCGGATTAAACTATTTTGATATTGAATAGGGGAGCATTACCGATTTGTTAACATGGTTTTCACCCATTAACTTATTCATTTTTTGAGCGAAAGCCTTGCAATCAGGTTTCAGGTGTCAGGAGTAAGAAACGAATTAGCTGATACCGGGTATAAATCAAGACCGTCCTTTGATAAGATTGCCATGGCTATTTGGTTTCAGGTGTCAGGTGTCAGGAATCGCCAGACCTGAACACTGACACCTGAAACCTACATTTCCCCTGAAACCAGAAAGTCTCGGATAGCAATTAACAAACTGGTAATGCACCCTTGAATAGTAAAGGAAGACGTGATCGAACACAACGAACTTTACCATAAGATATACCGGGGAGACAGAATATCTTTTGAAGAAGCGCCGGATCTTTTTTCCTGGGACCTCATTGATCTGGGAAAAGCCGGGGATATGAGACGAAGATTAGCATACCCAAAAGATCACGTCGGGTTTATCATCGATCGGATTGTTAATTTCACCAATATTTGTGAAGCGGCATGTGCGTTCTGCGCATTTCATGCCCGGGCCAATCTTATTCAACCTTATGAACTGACACTGGATGATATTCTCCAAAAAGTTGAAGAACTTATAGCTGCCGGAGGAACCCAGGTGATGCTCCAGGGCGGACTTCACCCGGACTATACTCTGAGCAAATATATTGATATGGTAAAAACGGTTAAAAACCGTTTCCCGAAAATTTATCTGCATTCCTTTTCTCCTTCTGAAATCGTACACATATCCCGGAAAAGCTCGATGCCCATAGATGATGTTGTGAAGGCATTAAAAGCGGCGGGTCTGGATTCCGTGCCGGGCGCATCGGATCTGCTGGTTGACAGAATACGCAAAAAGGTAAGTCCGAAAAAGATCACGGTGGATGAATGGCGAAAAGTCATATACTCTTTGTATCGAAATGAAATGAAATCTTCCGCAACCATGACTTACGGAATGGGTGAGACCCATGAAGAGAAGATTCAACATCTTAACGTGATACGCGATGTTCAGGATGACACCGGTATTTTACAAGCCTTTATCCCCTGGTCGTTTTCTCCCCCCGGCACACGAATGGAACATATACTTCCGGCAACAGGCATGGATTATCTTAAGATGGTTGCAATTGCCAGGATATTCCTTGACAATATCACCCATATTCAGGCCGGATGGCTTACCGAAGGTTTGAAGCTTGCCCAGATTGCACTGACAATGGGGGCAAACGACATGGGCGGGGTGCTCATGGAAGAGGTGGTGGTAAAGGCAACCGGAATAAAAACTACTACCAACCATGAGGAGCTTGTCCATATCATTAAAAACGCCGGCAAGATTCCTGTGCAGAGGGATTCCCGGTATCGTGCAATACGGGAGTGCGGGTAAAAACCAGTTTTAATAACCCTAACCCGTACAAACCTGAAAAAACAAATAACAAATTCCAAATCACAAATAAATCACAATAACCGAAATTCAAAATTCGAAACAGGTTTTGATCATTGAATGTTGGAATTTAAAATTTATCTGTTTTTTGTGCTTATAAGGAAATTGTTGCTTAAGTTTCCAAACATTCACAACCATCTGGTATTGCAATAAATATCATCTGTCGGAAGGAATGTTCATGACAACACTCGATCTTGCTTTTTCAACCTGTCCTAACGACACATTTATATTTCATGCGATGCTTCACCATTGCATTGATACCGGCAAATTACGGTTTATTCCCCACATGCATGATGTGGAGTCACTGAATAAAATGGCGTTTTTTAAAACATTTCATATTTCAAAGCTCTCATTTTATGCCTATCTTAAGCTGAAACAAAACTATAAAATCCTTGATTCAGGCTCTGCACTCGGATATGGTTGCGGACCTCTTCTTGTGGGAAGATCTTCCGACATTTTATTGTCTGAAGCAAAGGTTGCCGTACCCGGGGAATACACAACCGCACATCTTCTGTTGAAGTTATGGAATCCTGAAATACGCGATATTGAAATCACCCGGTTCGATAATATACTTGAAGGGGTCCGGATCGGAAGATACGATGCCGGACTGATCATTCATGAAGGCCGGTTCATATTTCCGGAATATGATTGTGTCCAAATCATCGACCTGGGAGAGTGGTGGGAAGGCCAAACCGGACTTCCCATTCCCTTGGGGTGCATTGCGGTGAGGAAAGATCGCCCGGCCATTGACCTGAAAGATGACATTGAATCCGTTCTTCGACATTCGATTCAATACGCGTTACAGAACAAAACGGAATCCAGAGAATTTGTCAAATTGCATGCACAGGAACTGGATGATCAGGTTATTGACGGGCATATCGATCTGTATGTCAACAATTTTACCCTGTCACTGGGGGATACGGGGAGAAAAGCAATACAGACTTTAGAGGAGATGGCTCGGTGGAACAACATCCTGTAACGGCAATCGTCATGGCCACCATGCTTGAGGCCAAGCCTTTTGTCCTGGGTATGTCTTTAACCCGGAGCCGGAAAAAACCTTTTGCCGTATTTGAAAATGACCGTGTTTTTTTGATTATCTCCGGTATCGGTAAAGCAAACGCGGCCATGGCCACGGGTTATTTATGTCATACGTGTCACCCGGCCCGGGTTTTTAATCTCGGTGCAGCGGGTGCCGCAGATTTTTCACATGCTCTGGGAGAAATTTTTCATATAAACCAAATTATTGAATATGACAGACATAAATTAACAACAAAAATACCGTACATCCATTACCCTGATATCTTAAATGGGTTTCAAACGACCAGGCTTTCCACCAGTGACATGGCGGTTCTTGACCCTGATGACCGCAAAAAGATTTCCATGACTGCAGATCTGATTGATATGGAAGGTGCGTCAGTTGCTCAGGCGTGCAGGAAGTTCGATACAAAATGTTTTATGTTCAAATTTGTCAGCGATACACCGGATCATGCAAAAGACGAAGATATTGTGGAGAATATCAGACGGCATCGTTCATTTTTTTATGAGTTTTTTATCCGTTCTGTTCTGCCGGTTATTTAAATAACGAGACATTTGAAATCTGAAGGTTTCAGGTTTCAGGTGTCAGGAATGATGAACACAGGTGCTAAGTCTCACTTTATTTGAGCCATTTTTGAAAGAATATTTAATTGTCATACAGGCAATTTTAATCATTCCGGTATACTACCAATAACAAAAGAGAGTTATAATCCAAACTAAGGAGGAATTATTGATGAATACAATGAAATGGGATAGTGCTCCCGAGATGAAAATTGATACAAGCAAAAATTTTATGGCGGAAATTGAGACCAACAGGGGCAGTATTAAATTAGAACTTTTTCCTAACCACGCACCCAAAACCGTCAACAACTTCGTATTCTTGGCCCAACAGGGGTTTTACGACGGGCTATTATTCCACCGGGTGATCAGCAATTTCATGATCCAGGGCGGAGATCCCACAGGCACCGGTGCAGGGGGTCCCGGCTACAGTTTTGAAGATGAAGTTGCGGATAATCCGCTGACCCACGAAACCGGCATAATCTCCATGGCCAACGCCGGTCCAAACACCAACGGGAGTCAGTTCTTTATCACACATTCCCCACAGCCGCACTTGAACGGGAAGCACACCGTATTCGGAAGGGTGGTTGGCAGTCAGGATGTGGTGGATTCAATCCGGCAGGGGGATAAAATGGAACGGGTAATAATAAGCGAGGGTTAGCAGTCACAGGGGCCTTCGGGTATAAATCAAGATTGTTGGTTATTGAGTTAAATCGTAAGGTGTCAGTGTTCAGGTTTCAGGTTTCAGCTCTTCAAGTTTCTCGACCCTGACACCTGAAACCTGACACCTTTTCCCCAAAGCTAAATACGTAGCCCAGACGAACATGAATTTTCATATTGCCAACAGCCGTGATTCACACCCGGGGCCTTTTCTTTTTAGATTTTTTCTGTGAAGGCCTCAAGCGCTTTTTGAAGCATCCGGCGTATAAAGACCTCTTTATCCTCATATGTGAGTTTGGTGTACGCAAGATAGTCAGGATTTGATTCCGCCAATTCCGGCGGATTTTTTCTGCATGTTGTCTTTATGTGTTTAAAATTTTGAACCAGTTCCATTAAGCCGAATTTTCTTGCTTCAAAGACTTTGACCCATTTCAATCGCCACATCATTTCAAAGCGTACCTGATCTGCCAAAAACAGGTGGATATCAACAACGGCCATTTTCTTTTCGTTGCTTAAATAGTGAAAATCGGACGCCGTTCCAAAATCAAGGACGCCCATAATTAATTCATAATACGCCAGGGAACTTGCTTCACCCGGCTGTGCCAGGTAATACAGCACTTTGTTTGAAAGATCCGAAAGGCGAGTTTTCAAGCCATAAGTTTCTCCAAAGCGTTTTTGCCAGGGACCAAATATTCTTTTTTCCAGCACAATAGTTCGATATGATTGAAGATCAATAATTTTTGTCATGGCAAACCCAGTGTCAAGTGTTGTCTGTTTTTTTTACGAATTTTTTAAATGCAGATCTTTAAAATAGTTTGATTATAATTTCAATGGATTTTAATTGAGTTGAAATGGATTTGTTTTAATGAATTAAACGCTTACCCTTTGTATAATTTGCAAAAAATGATCCCTTGTCATGGCATAAAAAAAATACAAGAATGCTTGACTCCATTAATCAATTGGTATATGGATTTTGCCCGATAACGGAAATACGGTCTATTTTGATACCGTGACTTAATTTTATTGTAAAAGGAGGCTTTTAAAATGGCTTTTATTCCTACTGTTGACGAAGCAAAATGTGAAGGTTGTGAGGAATGTGTGGATGTTTGCCCTGTTGAGGTATTTGAAATGCAGGATGATAAATCAGTACCGGTAAATGCTGACGAGTGTCTGGGTTGTGAAAGCTGTATTGAGGTTTGCGAAGCCGGCGCAATTACAGTTGAAGAGATATAATCAAGTTTTAACTGCATGTTCCCTGGTCCTTTTTCTTCACAAGGACCGGGGAACCACGCCCGCCAAATGGTTTCCGCCACAGATTTTTATTCCTTAAAAGAAAAAATGAATAATGATATGCTATTTGATTTTTACAACACCTCTGGGTCATATGGCGGTGATATACCGTGTAACGCCGTTTGCGGTCATTAAAATTTTACTCCCCAGCCAGGACAAAAAGGGCCTTGTTAACGCCGCTGAAACTTTTGGCCGTCACCACACCGGTTTTCATGACAACGCCTTTAGGGTAAAAGAATCCATAATCGATTATTTCAAAGGAAAGCCCATATCCCTCCCCTGGGGATGGTTGGAAACGGGCGGCCTGACAGAACTTCAGAAATCCGTTCTTGCAAGTACCGCTGATATTCCATACGGTGAATTGAGATCGTATAAAGATATCGCAGTAGCGGTTGGCCGTGCCCGTGCCTATAGATTTGTGGGCACAACCTTAGCAAATAACCCTTTTCCTATCCTGATACCCTGCCACAGAGTGATTCGAAGCGACGGTTGCTTTGGCCGGTTTGGCGGAGGATCGGACCTGAAAAAAAAACTCATTGAGCTGGAAGCCTGTTAAAAGGGTACAGCTTGCCGGGCAGGACCGGAATTTCAGATGTAACAATTTGAACATCGAACGAATTAAAAGATGAACATCGAACATCGAACCTCCAACATCGAATGGTGAATAAAAAAAATGAAAAGAAAAAGAAATAGTCATTTAACTTACATTTCGCTCTTTGAAAAAATATTTTTAGAATTATTGGAAATCGATTTAAAAAATCAATCAGGTATATTTGAATTGCCACCAACTGGGCTGAAGATTATTGTACACCGAACTGGGGACATCTAACAGCCAATTGATCTGTTTATGCAGATCACCGAGTCCTTTCACCATTGATTGTATGCATACCCCATCGCAGATTATTTCCGAGTAGTGGACATTTCGAAAGAAGTATCTAACATTGTTCCATGTTGGCTTTTTCGAATTCATTCTTTGGGGCAGAATGGGCAGTTTTTCTATGTTTTCTTTTGCCATATTCATACGA
>Ga0222695_1000146_pt1 | contig 45635 bp, 34 predicted proteins | sample AntAcemetage1398_FD_179834 | JGI IMG/M metagenome (GOLD analysis project Ga0222695, IMG submission 179834) | Saline water microbial communities from Ace Lake, Antarctica - #1398 | ecosystem: Environmental > Aquatic > Non-marine Saline and Alkaline > Saline | place: Antarctica: Ace Lake...
CATTTTTTACATCATGCTTTGCCATGAATGCTTCCACTTCTTTCTTACTTAAAGTCATCTCAATCCTCCTTTTGTTGATCATCTTATAATCAACTTAGAGAATTTACACAAAATTTATGATACTCCCTTTATCGTCAATGACACATGTTTCTCTGATAACTATTTCATTATTTTTATTTAAAATAGCTTCAATATTTTTTTTCAAATCTAAACTTTCAGAAGTTAAATCAACATCTTTTGTACGTGAAAAATTTAAACGGATAAATCCGGAATCGCTCCATTTTTGTTTATAACAGGACATACCTTCTCCCGCCTTGTTGAAGGGATATAATTTTCTAATGTTATTTTTTATTTCTTCCAAAACATTAGTTTCGATCTGAGTATATATTATTGCGAATGTGTACATGTTTTTGTCCGATGGATTATCCCATTCATTTAAATCTCGGTTTTCTAAGAAATAAAAGGATATTCCTACAATAACGATTATTAATATCGTTGAAAATATTAGTATTTTATAATTTTTCAAATTTTTTCTCACAATTCTAACTTTCTAGCAAATTCTAGCAATTCTTTCTAATTCAATCAAGTTTTCTCTCTAAAGCTCTCTCCTTTTTCATTGGGATATTTTAGTCTTGAATCTTGTACAGTTAATTAAGGGACTAGAACATTACTATAGAAATGTTTCAGGTTCTTTTCTTGTGGAAAAATATGTGTTGAGACGTTTTGCAATTTTAATATAGGTAGGGTCTTTTATTACTCTAGCATTATTTTCACAGACTTTAACGCAGGCACCACATAAGATACATCTGTCAACATTGGTGATTGAGGTGTCTGTTTTTGAGATGGCCTCTGTCGGGCAGATCTTTACACACTTCATACAATTGATACATCTGCTCTTTTCTGTTTCCGGAGAGAAAGAAGGTGAAGGTTTTCTTTCCATATAGGGACGATTTCCGGGAATTTTATCATCAGAGAGTAGGTTTAGATCTCCGGATCTCAGTTTTATATCGATCTGTTTTCCAAATGTTGTAATTTTCTGGAGATCATCTTTATCCGGTCTTAAGGCTGCAATGGGAAAAGCTTCAGAGGAAAAAGAATGTTCAGCAATAAATGCCGCAGCTGCAACTGGTTTAAATCCGATTTCAATAGCAAGGTCGTATAACTCAACAAGAGCGTCGTCATAATCTCTGTTGCCGTAAACAGCAACGATGACTGCCGGAGCTCCTGATGATCTAAGTTTTCTAATTCTATCTACCGCAACCGAAGGTACTCGGCCGCTGTACACAGGAACTCCTATTACTGTAAGGTCAGAATAATCAGAATTTTCAGTAATTTTGTTTGCTGAAAGAGTTAAATCAAATATTTTCGTAGTTTCGAAACTCATTTGATCGGCAATGGTTTTTAGTATTTTTTTTGTGCCTCCTGTCGGAGAAAAGCAGATGATGTTCAATTGTTTGTAATCCATAATGATCCTTTTTCTAAAGTTAAATTGATGTTTAATTATTCGATAGGCTGTTTTTTTAATGTTACCAGGGTTGCATTTGCATCGTTGCTTGTCAGTTCCTCGACGGTGTTGTAGAGGAGGTGAGGGTTAAGCGAGCTGTCAATTGCAATCCTTGGGTTGATGTCGTTACTTTCCGTTCCGTAAATTCCTGAAAACAAATTCTCAGCGTTTAATGGATTGAAAATTCCCAGGAATATATCTGTTCCTTCCTTTGTGTCATCAAGGTCTATTGCACTTCCGGATTCAAATTCACCGGTAAAATATCCTGCGATATAAAGGTCCATGTTCTTATCAAAAGCCACATCAGTTGCAATTGAATCGCCTTTTGAAGGAAAGCTGAAACGACACTTTACAGTTCCTCCAAGATCATATCTGAGCACTGTCGCAACTTCTTTTTCATCCACCTCTTTTGATCCTGCAACGAAAAAGAAATTGTCAAGGTCTGTAGCTATATCCCATGCATGAGAAAGATCCGTGGTTTTTGTCCAGTGAAGTTCTCCGTCTGCCTTAAGTTTTACAAGAAAACCTGTTATCTTTTTTTCCGGATTTTCATCTCCAGTCTTGAGATCTCCGGCGGTATAACCGGCAGCAATAACGAAGTTATCACTTCCAACGGCCACAGATTGAATTGAGTCAAAAACTTTTGTTCCAACTTGTACAAGAAAGATCTTTTCACCAGTCTTTGAAAATTTGCCGATGAATCCATCTTTATCCCCAACTGATTCAGTTCCTTCAAAAGAGCCGTCAACTCTTCCGCAGATGAAAATGTTTTCACTATCATCAACAAAAATAGAATAAATAGAAACACTTACGTCGTTGTTGAGTTCAAAGTCGATTAAAATCGTTCCATTTTCATCAAACTCTGTAATAAACCCAACTAGATTAGAATTTTCAGTAGCAGTTCTGTCTCCGGCCGCAAAGAAGTTACCATTTTTTCCACAGGAGAGGGCATTGACTGATTGACTTTGACTATTACTGAGTTCAATTTTCCATGACATCTCAAGGCTGGTATACTTTGAAATAAAGGCTTTTCCTTCATATTCTCTGCTGAAATAGATGTTCTCCCCGCAGGCCACAGAACTTTTAATTATTCCTTTTTCGAGATCGGTTGAAGATTTCTCATAAGTGTAGCTGTTTAAAATTTCCCCAGTGTCAGCGTCATTAACTGAATCATCCACTAAGTTGTTATCAAATTCAGGATTTTCACCATCAGAACAAGAGATCAAAGCAAGCATAAACGCCAAGAAAATAAACCATTTCATAGAAACCTCCCAGTTTTAGCAGGTGAAATTATAGGATATAAGGGGGAAAGATTCAAGAAATACCCTACCTAAATTTTATCTTTATAAGAAGTGCATCGATACTTGCATATATTACAGGAATGAGGATAAGAGTGATCAGTGTTGAAACTGCAAGTCCAAACACAACTGCGATTCCCATAGGATTGAACATTTCGTGACCTTCACCGCTCATCATGGCAAGTGGGATCATTCCGCCAATTGTTGTTGTTGCAGTCATGAGAATCGGTCTAAGTCTGTGTCCGCCTGCGGTTATTAGAGCATCTTCAATGCTTAGATTATCTCTTTTTCTGATTAATTTTGTATAATCAACAAGAACGATAGCGTTATTAACAACAATTCCGACAAGAATGATCATTCCCAGAAAGGCTGGAACTGAAAGCGTATTCCCAGACACCAGAAGTCCGACAAGAACACCTGTGATGGCAAAAGGGATCGAGAAAATGATCACAAAAGGATCAACAAATGATTCAAACTGTGCAGCCATTACCAGATAGACAAGAATAATTCCAAGAAGAAGCATGATAAGGAGGTCTCCGGATGTGTCCTGCTGGTTTTTTATGCTTCCGCCGTAGATCACCTCAATGGTATCAGGTATATCTGCTCGTTTGATAGCTGCATCAACCATGTCTGCAACTTTTCCGATAGCAATACTATCCTCAAGTCGAGCACCGATAGTGATGATTCTTTCTCTATTAAGTCTGTTTATGGCAAGAGAGGTGAGTCCTTCTTTTATTTCAGTGACATCTTTAAGTTTTACGGTGGTTCCGTAAAGTGTTTTCAGCTCCATTTCTTTTAATTGCTCAAGATTGGTTCTGTCTTCTTTTTTGTATTTAACCATTACGTCATATTCATCGCCATCTTTCCTGAAAATAGTCGCAGTCTTACCGTAGAAAGCTTCCCTGACTGAAAGTGCGATCATGGAGGTTTTGAGTCCAACCTGGCTTGCTCTTGATCGGTTGATATTCACTTCTATTTCTGGTTTAAGACTGTCCGCATCGTTTGAAAGATCCTTAAGTCCGGGGATCTTTTTCATTTCATCCATAAGAATAGACGCATATTTGGCACTGTATTTAAAATCTTTGTGAGCAAGTTTAATTGTGACTGGTTTTTCGCCACCATTCATCATATCGCTAATTCCTGATGATGTTTTAACGTCCATCTTTTCAATTCCGGGAACTTCGTTTATAACCCTTGTTCTGATCCTGTTAGCATAGAGCATGATACCTTCTTTTCTATCATTCTGAGAAATAAGTTTTACTCCAACAGTTGCCGTGTTTGTGTCTTCAACTTTACGTGAGAACCCTGAGGTGTTGGGACCACCGCGCATGAAGCTTCTTTTTAGGTAGTTTTCAGGAATTTCCTCTACCATAATATTTTCTATTTTCTGTCCGACCTTAAGAGTTTGCTCGATTTTACTGCCAAGAGGAAGCTCGTACTCGATCTGAATCATTCCTTGATCTTCCTGAGGCATAAAGTCGACACCGATCACAGGAATAAGCATCAGGGAGCCGGCGAATAAGGCAAGAGAGATAAGAATCGTTTTTTTCCTGTTATTGAGAGTTATTGCAACAAATTTTGAATATTTTTTCTCAATGAATATAAGAAAAGATTCTCCAAACCTGAAAAGCCAGTTTTGTTGTTTTTTACTTTCTTCAAGTGAAAGTATTTTTGAGCAAACCATCGGAGTAAGTAACATTGCTGCAAGAAGAGAAGCTGAAAGTGTGAGAATGACAACTCCTGCAAGCTGGCCGAACATGATACCGATGATTCCGCCAACAAAGAAAAGAGGAGCAAATATCATTACGGTTGTAAGAGTAGAAGCAATGATAGCTCCGCCAACTTCACTTGTTCCATCAACAGCCGATTCAAGCTTTCCTTTTCCTTTTTCCAGATGCCGCGTAATGTTATCCAGAACAACAATGGAGTTATCCACCACCATCCCGATAGCAAGTGAAAGTGCCATAAGTGAAACCATATTCAATGTATAGCCAAACCCGTAAAGGAAGGCAAAGGCAATTATGAGCGATGCCGGAATTGAAAGCAGAACAATGAAGCTTGATTTAAAACGTCTCAGAAAGAAAATGACCACGAACATAACAAAGAGACAGGCTGTTAGAACTGCACTTGAAAGGTTTCCGATCATTGTAACAATGAAATCAGAAGTATCCATCAGGATCTCCATTTCCATGTTTCCGGGAAGTTTTCCTTCCAGAGATTTTATCTTATCCTGAATGGCAGTTGCAACCTGAACAGTGTTTGCTCCGGATTGTTTCTGAACCATCATAAAAACCATATATTCGCCATTTTTTAAACCGAATTGTCGCTGGTCGATACTTCCCCAGAAAACTCTGCCGATGTCCTTAACTTTAAGAATCCCCTGTGGAGTGTTGGCTATGATAGTTTCTTCAACATCTTTAATCGATTCAAATTCTCCGGGAACTCTTATTGTATAGTCAAAAGATCCCATCTCCATGTGTCCGCCAGGCAGTGAAAGGTTTTCTGCGGCAAGCGCTCCTGCAACGTCAGAAACACTAAGATTTAAGGCTGCAAGTCTCTGCTTATCAAGGGACACCATGATCTTTTTAGACATTTCGTTAAATGTGATAACTGAGCCGACTCCGGGAATTCTTTCAATTGGATCTGCAATATAATCCTGGATATTATCTCCATTGAAACGGACATCTTCAGTGCTTGATGTAACTGCAACAAAAATTATGGGCATCATGCTGAAATCAAATTTAAAGACCATCGGTTCATTAACATCTTCAGGCAGATATGTTCTTGCCATATTTATTTTATCCCTAATGTCATTTGTCGCCTCACTGAGATTTGTTCCAAACTCGAATTCACAGGTAACTGATGAAACATTTTCCATTGAACGACTGCTTATATTCTTTATGTCAGCGGTTGTTGAAAGAGCCGATTCAATAACTTTGGTGACTTTTTCTTCAACTTCTTCAGAGCCAGCACCTTCGTAGATGGTGATAACAGATATTGCCGGAGATTCAATCTCAGGCATAAGATCTATGGGAAGGTCTATCAGAGAGTACAGTCCGAAAAGTCCCATAATTATAAATATTACGGAGACTAAAACAGGTCTCTTTACGGCAATTTTTGGCAGATTCATTTTATCCCTCGCTCTTTTTTGTCTCTTTTGCTTTAGTGGCTTCTTTAACTTTAATAGTGTTTTTTACTTGAATAGTTTCAACTACTTTGACTTTCTGACCTTCTTCAAGTCTTCTTCCTCCACCGATCACGATCTCTTCATTTCCGTCAAGACCAATTTTGATTATTGAGTATCCATCAGCAGTTCCACCCATAACGATTTCTTTTGTGAAAACTCTGTCTGCTTCATTTTTGATGTAAATGAGGCCAGCTTCATTATCTCTTGTAAAAATAGCATTTCTCGGAACAACCATGTTTGATGTTTCAGGAAGAGTTATCCTTACCCTGATGGTCATTCCCGGTTTGTAGATATATTCTTTGTTATCAAGTGTCAGTTCAACTTTAACACTTTTTGTGCTTGAATTAACTTTAGAATTAATAAAGTTAACCTTTGCAGTTTCAGATCTATTTGGAAAAGCATCAAAAAGGATCTTTGCCGTTGTATCTTTACTGATTCCTGCAATTTCAAGTTCACTGATAAAAATATCAACTTTAAGCTTGTTGCTTTGAACAACTTCAAACATTGGCATCGGGCTTGCGGGAGATGCCATTTCTCCGATTTCACCTCTTTTTGAAGATACGAACCCAGAGAAAGGTGCACGGATAGTAGTGTAGTTTAACTGTTTAGAGTTTCCCTTATGAGCACTTTCAGCAAGCTGTAACTGGGCTTTTGCCGCAGCAAGTCCTGCCTGGGTCTGTTTGTATCCGCTTTCCACTTTTTCAAAATCGCTAGCTGAAACAGTGCCGTTTTCCTTTAAGCCTTTAAATCTTTCATAATCCTGACCGATATTGTCAAAAGCGGCCTCTGCCTGCATGACTCCTGCTTGGGCTGCTGCTATCTGAGCTGATGACGCACTGACTGCGATCTGGTAATCACTGGGATCAAGCTGCGCAAGGACCTGGCCTTTTTTTACCTTGTCGCCTTCCTTGACATGAAATTTCTGAATGGTTCCGCCCACTTTAGGGTTGATATAGGCAGATTTATAAGCCTTAACAATTGATGCAGTGTCAAAAGTTCTGGCAAAGCTTTTTATCTGAGGAAAGGTTGTTCTTACAGCCTGAATTTCAGGTGTTTTGTTTGCTTCGATCTGTTTTGAGCACGAAGCAAAAAATGCAATTGCGGTTATCATGATTATTAGTGTGATTCTTGTTTTTCTGTTTTTCATTTTCTATCTCCAATTATCCAAAAAGTTGTTTGTTAAGGTTGTCAACTCCACCAATCAGGAATTCAAAAATATCCTTATTCTCAATATTATCCATTCTCCATGGGAACTCTGAGATAATTGAAAGTGATTTCAGTGTCTTAGCTCGATTTGTTATTCGTGAAGAAAATGAAACAAATGAGTGAAGAAAGCCGGTGTACATCAGAGAGATCTTTTTTGTACGGTCATCTTCAGGGTCCTGATCTAAATAATTGGCCATTATACCGTTTAGCCAGTTAAGTTCCATGTCTCTGTGGGACAGTATTTTTTTTGCAATATCCGGTGAGTTGAAAATATATTTCTGGATCTCAAGAAATACTTCTGATGAAATCTCTAGAAATGATTTAAACTCTTCATATTCTCCAAAATGTATCTTAAGTTGTAAATCAGAATACAGAAAGAGAATGTCTTTAGGAGTTTTAGCTTTTTCAACAAGAGGCATAAATTTTTCGTTTAGTTTTTTATTGAAATAATCGAATCCCTCAACAAGCATAGCTTCTTTTGAATCAAAGTAATAGTAAAGTGCTGACTTGGTGAGTCCTGATTTCTGAGCAACATCACTGAGAGTTATTTTGTTAATGCCGTGTTTCTGAATAAGAGAAACAAAGTTCATTATGATCATTTCTTTTTTTTCTTCACTGCTTCTTGCGCACATTTGATTCTCCCTTAATTTGTTATTTCTTCATAGGGAACACCGATCGTGATCGCCAGTCTGTTGAGAGCGACCTCATGTTCATAGATAGAAGTAAGGAGTTTGAGTTTTGCACTTCGAAAAGCGATAGAAGCATCAAGAAGATCAGTTTCAGTAGTGAGTTTCTGGTTGTATTTATCCTCTTCAATTCTAAGGTTTTCCTGTGATGAATCTATTTCTTTTTTTGCGATCTTTATGGCCTGAGACTTTGTGTTAACATCGTTTTCAAGCTGAATTAGCTGAACTTCCATAGATTTTTTTGCGGCAATATTTTCAAGTTTGGTCTTTATTTTTTCTGAACGGGCCTTTTTATAGTTGAAAATCGCAGAGCCCCAATCAAATCCTACGTTCCAGCTTAATGTTCCGCCGATAAAAAGCGTTCCTTCCGGCTGAAAATTCGAAGCATCCCAAGTTTTCTGATAACCAGTAGCAATGGCAAGTGTAGGGATGAGAGGTTGAATTGCTATCCATTCAAGATGTTTTGCTATCTTATCGCTTTTTTTAAGCATTTTAAGTTCCAGACGGGATTTTTGCATCATGTTGTTTAACTCATCGCTTTGAGCAGAAAGTGTGTTGGAAGAGGTCTTTTCCATGTTTAGAGTAAACGAATTACTTTTTCTATTCATAAAGATAGACAGGTTCTTTTTGAGAAGTTTGAGATTTCCTTCAACGATCATAACCTGCTGCTCAATTCTGGCCAGTTCGATCTCGATTTTAAGAACAGCTCTTTTGTCTGACATTCCTGCTTCTACAAAGTTCTCGGCCTTGGTTCGGTATCTTTCAAGTTGTTCCTTTGTTTTATTTAGTATCTCAAAACTTTCTGTGAGCATTTGATGGTTGTAGAAAAGATTTATAACTTCCATCTTTATCTGGTCTGCGGTTAGTTTTGCCTGAATTTCAGCTATGTCCTGACCTAGAGATGCTGCCTTATACCCATTGAACACGCTCCAGAGGGGAGTAATAGGTTCAACAACAGTTATATTCATAGTTCTGCTTTTGTCAGGAAGTTCTCCAATAGAGGCAGTTCCGGGAGGAAGTCCAAGTAAAGCACCCATGTCAAAAGGTTCCGGCTCAGGTTTAAACTTTAGCCACTGATAACCCATTTCAAACTTTGTGGTGGGCAGAAAGTTGAAGATAATTGCGTTTTTTCCATCTTTAGCTGCCTGAGCACCGACTTGTGATGCCTTAACTTTTTCACTCTGCTGAAGCGATGTATCTATACAGTCTTTAAGCGAAAGTGTTTCAGCTTGCGCGAGAGCTGTAAAGAGTAGCAAAAGAAGTGTAGCTGATAAGAATTTGATTTTCATGCCGTCCTCCGAACATTAAACAATCCAACGTTTGAACAAAAAACAAAAACGTTCAAAAGGTTTATAGTTTAAGAATTCAAAAAGTCAAGAAGAAAATGAGAAATTATTGAATTTATTTTGTAATTTTCAAAGTCTTAAAAAAGTAGACAAAAGCTAAATAGACTCTAAACTTATCGAATGAATATCGTTCTTGTGTATTTTTCTAGATTTCTGAGGTAGATAAAATGATGAAAAAGCTATTTATTCTTATAACTATGGTCATAGTTGTGCTGACAGGCTGTAAAACTGAAAAAAAAGTCGAATATGACACTGTAATTATTGGTGGCGGTCTTGCAGGATTAAGTGCTTCTTATGAGCTAAAAGACAGGAAGATACTTTTATTGGAAAAAGAAAAGCGTATAGGTGGAAGGATATGGACAAAGGATGCAGAAAATTACACCTATGAAATGGGGGCTCTTTTTGGATATGTCCGTAAACTTTTACCGGAGAGATCAAGATCGAACCAGCTTATAAAGGAAAGTAATAATGTGGGAGTTTATATCAGGGATAGGGTTTATCTGGGCAGAGATATGCGGTCGGCTGTATTGGCAGCTGTGGAAAAAGATTCAGATAGAGTGGCACTTAATAAGTTGAAAAACGGTTCTACAGTAAGCGAGGTTATTCCTGAGCTTTCCAGAGATATAGGAAGTGTAATAGAAGCATCTTTTAATGTTATTCATCCGGGTGATTTTGAGGAATATACCAAATCAAGAAAAATGGATGCTTTTGTTACTTTTAATACCAGCCATTATGTGAAAGGGAACAGGTCTCTTATAAATGTTTATGCAAAAAAGATCGAAGGGAAATATAAACTCGGAGCAGAGGTTTTTTCTGTTGAGAAAAAAGACGATCATATCATAACAAGATATAAAAAAGATGGAAAGACTCAAGTTGTTACTTCCAAAACTGTAATTGTAGCTACACCGGCAACAGTAGCCGCTCATTTAATAAAGGGCATGGACAAAAGAAGTGAAACTTTTCTCAAGTCTGTCAAGTACGGGAAAGGCGTGGTCGTTGCAGTAGTGACTAAAAAAGGAAAGGAACCTGATTTCAGCTATATAGTTACACCTGGAAAGAGTTTTAACACTGTTTTTAAAAGCAGATCCTATGATGATAAAGTTTCAGTTTATGTGGTTTATTTTATTGATTCATTTCTTGAAAAACATCCTGAAATGAAAAGAAGTGAATACATTGATATTACATTAAATGAACTAAGATCAATGAACATCGGTAATTTTGATGAAGATAACATTTTAAAGACTGACTATCATCTGTGGAAAGATCTTGGAACAATAATTTCAGATGAGACTTATGGAAATTTTGATGAGAAATGTCTTGTGCCGTTGCAGGGAGTAGTTCTTGCTGGAGATTACACTTTCTGGGAAAAAATGCAGATACCGTACGGAATTTCTGCGGCATTTTATAGTGGTAAAATTGCAGCAATGCAGGTCAAAGAGTTATTGGAGGAAAAATGAAAACAGCTATCAGACTATGTTCCCTTTTACTTTTTCTTTTTGTGATGTCCAGTTGTTCAGATTCCGTTAAATGTAAGAAGAATCTCAATGCTTCAGGAATCGGGCAAAAAGAAGGAGTTGACTATATTTCAATGTTCAATTCTAAAAAACCGCTGTCAACCTGTTCAAAGTATAGGATCAGTGATTTCAGACCTGAATTTGATAGTGTGCTGCATGAGGGGAATGTTGCTTACTACGGTTTGATTGCTCAGGCACAGGAGGACAGTGTGCTTGCAAAAAAGGTTGCAGATGTATCAACAAAGTCTAATCTTTGGGAATATGGATACGGTTATGGTGCAACTTCCGCCGATAGTGCAATTGTTCTTGAAGCGCTTATACAACTTGATGTCAGACGGGAAAAAATCGACAAGTCATTGGATTCTATGATCGTAAAATACTATGATAACCGGCAGGGATGTTTTAAGACAGTTGAGGGTATTGGCAGGGCAAAGTACTGGAAAGGATGTTCTGCCGGAGTTACAGCTCATATCGGATTTCTTCTTAACCGTTTTAATAGTGATAAATACAGAGATATTATTGAGAAATGTGCAGATTATGTTTCTAAAAATAGGGGCCCAAAAGGTCTTTGGTCAAGCAGGTGGTTTCCTTCATTTACAGTTCCTACATATTACAGCATCAGACTGCTAAAAAATTTCAAAGACAAGTATAAGGATATAATATCTAAAGCTGTCGATGCTGTGAAAACATCACAGAATGAAGATGGTAGCTGGAGCGGTTCGGTGATTGAAACAAGTGCGGCTGTTCTAACGCTGAAACTGGTTAAAGAAGATGGTGAAGTTTTTTCGGAAGCTGAAAAATGGTTGAAGAACAATGACAATTCAAGTCCTGAGCCAATACTTTTTTACTGGTTTGAGAAACGCAGACATAAAATGTTCTTTAGTTGTTATGATGATGGTGATATAAGTCTTGCTTGGAAAAAGATCGCCTTAAATAAATGAGGAATAAATGAAAGTACATTCTCTTTTTTCATCTCTGCAGGGTGAGGGACGATTTCAAGGGTCCCCCTCTTTTTTCATAAGACTTTACGGCTGTAACCTTGACTGTGTTTACTGTGATGCTACTGAAGCTGTAAAAGGTGGAAAATTCAAAGATATGACTGTTTCAGAAATTGTTGATGAGGTCGAAAAAGCAGGAATAGAAGATGTCTGTATCACTGGTGGTGAACCGCTTTGTCAGAAAGAGGAGTTGAATGAGCTTGTTAGTAAACTTCAAGATCGTAGAATAACCCTTGAGACTAATGGCAGCCTGGATATAGCAATGAATTTGTTGGGTAGTAACTCTGTTTTCTGTTCTGTGGACTGGAAGACTCCGGCATCTGGGAACGCTGATTTTAACAAAAACAATATTGAAGTTTTAAAGAACGGAAAAGGCTGGATAAAGTTTGTTGTAAGTGATGACGAAGATCTCAGATTTGTAGCCGAAAGATTAAAATATCTTGACGGTATTGAAGTATTTATCAGTCCTGTTTTTGAAGAAGGACAAACATTGTTTAAGAAGGTGTCAGACTTTGTTATGACCCACAGAAATGTGATAATGCAACTTCAGATGCACAAGATACTGGAAATAGAGTAGAACCCTCAGGGAATTTCCCCCTTATGTTTTTTTATTAAACAGTTTTCTCACAGTCTTGTTTTCTTTCTGGCATATTTTTTGCATTAAAATACTTAAGAATGGCGTTATTCAAAATTTGGAGACTGAAATTGGAAATGAATTCTGATACACTTAAGCTAAGAGCTTATCACGAAGCTGGTCATGCCGTTATAGCTTACTTCTCTGGTTTTTCTTGTAACTTTTTGGAAATAACACAAAAGGATCCACTTAGTAATCGGGAAAATTATAACTTTGGGCAAAATACAGGCCTTATCAATGCCATGAATAAATATCGGGATAATCCTGAGTTTTTTGATAATATTCCGAAAGTTGTCAAAATCAATAGCCGAAAAATGGCAATTAAGACAATTATTGTTCTTCTTGCAGGTCAGGCTGCAGAGAAAATTTATATAAATGGAGGAAAGCCTGTAGTTAATCTGCCTATTGATCAAACTGGTGAGGATATAGGCGTTGCTGACAATATTGATTATTTTCTTTCGGTCGTTAAAAGTGGACAGCATCCGATGAATTATCTAAAGATCATTTTCAAACAGGTTGCAGAACTGATTAGTGGCAGGGAAGTATGGACATCCATTTCAATGATTGCGGAAGCATTGTTCGTTTCATCTCAAAGAAAACTTAATCAAAAAGAGATTGAAAAGATGTTGCATGATACTGGCTATATGGATTATCTGAAAAAGTTAAAACAAAAGTCGATTAACAGGAATGAACCTCAGAAGGTGAATAGCACTGAAACATCTGTAAGTTCTGATGTTTCCAAAGGTTTTAGCAGGGAAGAGCTTTTAAAGATGAAGGAGTCAATGAAAAATACTTCAGGAAGTGAACCTATGGTTGACAAAAAAGAAGGTGTCAAAAAAATTGCTGAATTTGTTAAGCATATGAAATTGACGAATCTTTATATAGGACTTGCTGAAGATCCGAAAAAATTCGACAAGACCAGCAACAATATCATACTGGAAACTCATTCTAATGCAGTAGCTAAAGATATTTTAATGTATTTTATCTGTCTTGGAATGCAGATAAGTCCTGATTCTTCTAAAAGCAAGGAAGCTTCTTCGGTTTATGTAGCAACGAAATGACTATCTTCCCGGGCACTGGGATTTAACTTCTTTAGGTATGTTTCTAAGACCGTATGCGGCATTAAAATGATTTGAGAATTCTTCTGCAAGTTTTTCTGCTCTGTATCTGAAAGCAGCTCTATCTTTCCATGTGTTAATTGGGTCGAGAATTTTGGAATCAACGTTTGGGCAGGTTTTGGGGATCATGACGTGAAATTGTTCATTTTCTTCGTATTCAACTTTATCAAGTGATCCGTTAAGGCTGGCAGTTACGATGGATCTTGTGATGTTGATGTCCATTCTTTCACCTGTTCCATAAGGTCCGCCACTCCATCCGGTATTTACAAGATAGACGCTTACACCGTGCTTTTCCATTTTTTCACCAAGGAGTTCGATGTAATCCTTGGGGTTTCTTGGCATAAATGGTTCGCCGAAGAATCTTGAAAATGTTGATACAGGTTCCTTTATCCCGGTCTCTGTTCCAGCAAGTTTGGAAGTATAACCCATCAGAAACCAGAGCATTGCCTGATTTTTTGTCAGTTTTGAAACGGGAGGAAGAACTCCATTCGCATCAGCGGTGAGAAAAATTATAGTTGATGGATGTCCACCGCGAGCTTCTTTTTTAACGTTTGAGAGAAATGATAGCGGGTAACTTGCTCTTGAGTTAGGAGTAAGTCTGTCATCATCAAGATCAATGCCACCATCAGGATACATCATGCAGTTTTCTATCATAGCTCCGTGCTCTAGATAATCTGCATCATGAAATATTGCGTTATAAATTTCAGGTTCTTTGTCTTTTTTGAGATTTATAAGTTTCGCGTAGCATCCATTTTCAAAGTTGGCAACTCCCTCATCGTTCCATCCGTGTTCATCATCGCCAATAAGTGCTCTGTCAGGATCTGCGGAAAGAGTGGTCTTTCCTGTTCCACTGAGACCTAGGAGAAGCGCGGTTTTGCCGTCAGGACCTTCATTTGAGCTACAGTGAAGAGGGAGGATGTCATGGTCAGGAAGATAGTAGTTCATAACAGTGAACATCAACTTTTTGACGCTTCCAAGATAGGCTGAACCGTAGACGATACCGATATTGCGGTCGAAATCCATGGCAATCACCATGTTCGATGTTTTTCCATTTGGAAGTCTTCTGAGTTTTCTTTTATATTTTGTTCTGTTCAGTTTGTCATAAGGAAGTGCGATAAAAGTAAAGTGTTGATCTTTGAAGATACTTTTATCAATATCTTCCGGAATTGGACGGAACATGTTGTCGACAAAGACAGAGGTGAAAGCTTTGTCAGTAATTGTTCTGACCGGAAGAGCATAGCTTGAATCGGCTCCTAAAACTCTGTCATTAACGTAAACACCTTTTTTCTTTTTGAGAGTTTTAACAGCATCCTCGAAGATCATGTCAAAAATCTTGGGATCAATTGGCCGGTTGTTCGGTGAATGCCAGTCAATCTTGTGTTTTGTGTCCGCATGTTTAACAATAACTGTATCCATTGGACTTCTTCCTGTTGACTCAACTGGAGTCCAGGTTGCAAGAGCACCATTTTCAGTAATAAGAGCCTTGCCTTTTGAAACCGCATTGTAGATTAAAAGTTCTCTGGACATATTCATCTGAACTGACGGATGGCTTGCAAGCAGCTCGTCAATATGCTTTTGAAAATCCATTCCTCGCTCCATCGAAAAAAATTGTTAAAATACAAACAAAAAGTCTTTCTTCCGAGAATATACGGATTGTGTTAAGAAAATACAAAAAATATTAACAAAAAATCAATAATTGTCTTGAAAGAAAAAATGAATATAATGAATCCGTTTGATCTTTACTTGTTTTTTTGTCTGGGGAGATGATATGAAAGTCATTGCCGGTTTTTCGAAAGTTGTTCTTTTTGTAACTCTTCTTCTTGTTTCTTTTACTGTTGCTGCTATTGAGATCGATACTGACAAACTGAAATTTTCACCGTTTGATGATGGTTATTTTTCAGCTTATGGTGCTGAAGGACTTGAGAAAGGACTCTTTTCAGTTAAGTTCAATATGAAGTTTCAGCCTGATCTTCTGGCATCTTACGATGCTCAGGGGAATAAGGTGAGATCAATTGTCGGCAATCAGCTTCTTGCCGATCTTGCTTTAAGTTATAGTGTTGTAAAGTGGTTCGACGCTGCTCTTGTTCTGCCAATTGTTATGTGGCAGGGCGGAGACGGATGGGACGATTCAGATTCTCTTCCTTCGGGTGGAGTAGGTGATATCAGACTTGTTCCCAGATTTCAGGTTCTAAATATTATGAAGGGTCTTTTTGCCATTTCCATTGTTCCTGAACTGACTTTTCCAACAGGCCAGGCCATTCATTCTGCAATGGGAAGCTCAACTGTAACTTTTAAGCCTACGATTGCTATTGGAAGCGAATCAAAGTGGGTTGGTTTCACTACTAACTTTTTTTATCAGGTTCTTGAGAAACAGACCTTTGTAAATTCTGTTTTTGATGATGAATTCGGTGTTAAGGTCGCGATGAACGGACATGTCATTCCAGAAGTTTTTGACGTTGTTGCTGAATTTAAAGCTGTTACTTCAATTGATAGCCCTTTTGACAATAAAGCTATCGATCATATTGAGCTTGGTGGTGGAGTTGTTTATAAAACTCCTGTTAATTTTGATATCTCAGTCGGAGCTTTTTGCGGTTTCGGTTCTGCGGTTGGCGTTTCTCAATATAGAGTTGCTCTGGGATTTTCATGGAATATGAATTTCCTTAAAAAGGATAAAAAGCCATCTGAATTGAAAGGTGAGCCTTTAAAAGTTGAAAAACCGGTAAAAAAAGTTCCTGTTAAGAAGAAACCGGTAAAAGTTGAGAAAAAAATCGAAAAGAAAACTCTCATAAAGAAAGAAGAGCCTAAAAAAGCAAAGAAGCCTGTTACAAAGAAAAAATTCAGAAGAATCGTTATTAAGAAAAGACCGAAAAAGGAAAATACAGACAAAAAACTTCAGGCAGCTATTATGTTCGATCAGAATACCGATTATATTGCAGATGCACTTGAAATTGAAAAGATAGCACTGCTCCTTTCAAGAAACTTTATGCTTAAGCTTAGAGTTGAAGGTCACTGTGATGATACTGAAAACAAGATCATAGCCAAGCACAGAGCTCAGAAAGTTATGAAGGTTCTCATCAAGAATGGTGTTGAACCAAATAGAATTAAAATTGTATCCAGAGGAAGTTCTGATCCTGTTTCAAAAGGGGATAATGATCTGGATAGAGCAAAGAACAGAAGAGTTGAATTTTATATAATTACTGATTAATCAAGAGAGTTTCCTTTTTTTTCTTTAGTTTTTTATTAAAACTTGATAACTCAAACTTTTTAAATTATAAAACATCGGATTGTTGGAGGTGTAACAAGGTGGATTTTTTTGAAATTATGGAAAAAGGCGGGATTCTGATGTATCCCATACTTTTCTGTTCGGTTATCAGTCTGATAATACTTATGGAAAGGCTTGTTGCGCTTCGTAAAAGCAGGATCGTTTCCGGATATGATCTTGTCATCCATCTTGCACAGACAGGTTCATGGTCCGAGCTTGCAAAAGAGGTCAAAAAAAGGGATGATTATCTTTCACTGATACTTGACCTTGTTCTGGCCGATGACACTCAGGAAGACCCTGCGAAAGTCACTGAGATGTATGCGAAAAGAGTGAGCAGCGGTATTTACAGATGGATATCAATTCCAGGAATTATGGCTACAATAAGCCCTCTTCTTGGACTTCTTGGAACGACTCTTGGAATGATAAAGATATTTAACAGATTCACAGAAGCCGGTGGCAATCCTATGATTCTTGCCGGTGGAATATGGGAAGCTCTTATTACTACGGCAGCAGGACTGACTGTAGCGATCCCGAGTCTTGTAATATACAGATATCTGAGCTACAGAGCTGACAGTGCGATTGAAGATGTTGAGTTCACACTTGAAAAGGTGCTGATGTATAGAACAAAAAGTGATATTACGGGAAACATGAAGTTTTCTGAAAAAAACAGATAGTTAACTACATTACTAGGAGAGAAAGATGAAGAAGATCCTTATTATCGGAGCAGTTGGACAGATTGGATCCGAGCTCACACTCAAAATGCGTGAAAAGTACGGTAATGAAAATGTTGTTGCTTCTACAAGAAAGACCCAGCCTTCCAAAAAGATAATGGAATCAGGTCCTTTTGAGTTTTTTGATGTAAAAGATAGAAAGAAATTGGAAGAGATCTGTGACAAGTATGAGATCGATCATATTGTTAACATGGCTGCTATCCTCTCAGCTGTAGGTGAAAAGAATCCGATGCTTGCATGGGATGTTAATATGAACGGACTTATAAACGTTCTTGAAGTTGCCAGAGAAAGAAAGATGAAACAGGTTCTTATGCCGAGTTCTATCGCTGTTTTCGGTCCTGAAACTCCTCAGGTCAATACTCCTCAGGAAACAGTTCTCAAACCAACCACAATGTACGGTGTTACAAAGGTTGCCGGAGAGCTTCTGTGTGACTACTATGTTAACAAGTACGGTCTTGATGTAAGAGGTCTCAGATATCCCGGCATAATCAGTAACGAAACTCTTCCCGGTGGTGGAACAACTGACTATGCAGTAGCAATTTATTATGAAGCTATCAAACAGAAAAAATACACATCTTTCGTTAAGGAAGACACAAAGCTTCCAATGATGTACATGCCTGATTGTCTCAAGGCTACTATTGATCTTTTCGAGGCTGATTTCAGCAAACTCAAACACCACTCTGACTTCAACGTTGGTGGAATGAGCTTTACAGTTGGTGAAATGGCTGAATCAATAAAGAAGCATATCCCTGAATTTGAAATAGAATACAAACCTGATTTCCGTCAGGCTATTGCGGACTCATGGCCTGATTCAGTTGATGATACTGCCGCTAGAAAAGAGTGGGGCTGGAATCCGGATTTTGATCTTGAAAAGATGACTGTTGATATGCTCGACGCTCTTTCAAAGAAACTTAAATAAAATGTCTTTTTAATTTCACTTAATCTTTTGTAATAACCTAAACAACCATCGGTCTTGTTCTCTCAAAAAACTTTTCAATTAGGGGCCCCAACTTGTATTCAACATACCCCAATAAAGTCCTGTAATAAAATGCAATGCAACAACAATTCCGAGAATAACACTGAATGTTACTATCCCCATTTTGGGTCTCATCCAATGAAAAACAAAAATGTAAAAAGATGCTACAAAAAGGGGTGCTGCAAAAATCACTACATAGGGAACTAGTCCAGGTCGCATAATAACAGCGGGTTTAGAAAATACGTAATTCCATGGTCCAAGAAAAAGCATCACTTCTCCGTAGTACACAAATGCTGTGTTGCCGCCTAAACTGATAAACCTATAAATACTTGATGCCTCTACAATTAGAAAAATGGTAACAATAATTGTGACAAAAAAACTGGGATGTGTTCGATTCACTTTCATTTTTTCCACCTAATAACAATCTATTTCATTCTCTCAAAAATCTCTCTATTTTTATATTTTTTCAGGGTTATTGTCAATTAAACCGCTCGGATATGTAGCGAGCATAGCTATTGTCTAAATGTTTTGATATGCTCGACGCTCTTTCAAAGAAACTTAAATAGAATGCTTTTTTAATTTCACTTAATCTCTTATAATAATCTACTCTTTTTCTCCGGATTTAAGATCACTTCATTTACTTAAAGAACACTCCTTCTTCTTTGAAAGTGTTTCAAAAGGTTGCAACTAATAATATATTTAATACAATATGTTACTTGATCTAGATTTTTAAGGAGAGGAAGATGAGGGAACTTATTATTTTTATGATGTTCTTTTTGTTGTTTTTTGCGTGCTCGAATAACACAAAAAAACCGATTAATGACTTTGATATTATAGACAATGTGCAGACCGATAAAGGAAGTTTGCCTACTGATAATGAAAATGTTGCAGAAGACAATGAAAACGTTACAGAAGACAATGAAATAAATGATGATGATACTGAAATAAATGATGATGATACTAAAATCCCTGAGAGAGAATGTGAAACTGTCTGCGGAAAAGGTATTGAGCAATTCATTGATGGAGAATGGAAAAACTGCACTGCTCCGAAAGACGGAGATAAGAAAGATTGTGAAAAAATGAATAGTTACGGAACCTGTGAAGGTTTTGAAACATGTGTTTTTCCGGAAGGGTGGGGTGAATGTGACGCACTCGATCCTGAACCGGAATATTATGATGGAAAGGACAATAACTGCAACGGTGAAACGGACGAAAACATCATTAATCCTGTTACAGATGGAACTGCTGACGAAGGCCTCGAAATGATTGAGGGAACTGATCCTGAAAATCCGACAGGAGAAGATGGCCTCACACTTTCAAGACAGTCAAAAGTTCTTCCATATCTATGGGCGGCTAATCACACAGTCCATTCGGTAAGCAAATTTAACACTGACACGAAAGTAGACGAAGCAAGATATTGGGTTGGTCTCAATCCGAGCCGAACAGCTGTTGACCTTGACGGAAATATGTGGGTTGGAGGAAGAAATGACGGAAGGCTGACAAAAGTTCTCTGGGACACAACAAAATGTCCTGAAAGCAACGGCACTCCCGGAATACAGACTTCATATATTGATGGAACAACAAAAGACGTTGTCCAGGTAAACAGTGCCGCTGATCCCTTTGCCGATGAATGTGTCGTCTACAGTGACATTCCCAATGTTGACTGGTTGAGCATCAGAGGACTTGCTGTCGCTCCTGATGGTAAAATATGGATCGGTTACAGTTTAGGTGGAGTTCAGTCAATAGATCCTGAAACTTTTGTCCTCGGACCGTATTATTCTGCTGCTGCAGTTCCGGTCTGGAGACCTGACGCATCAAATGTTTTTCAACCTGCGGCGCTGGGAGAAACCATTAATGCCGATGGCGTTTACGGTCTTATCGCTGATTCAAATGGACTTTTATACATAAGTGCTCTTAACAACAGAAAGCTTTTGACCTGTTTTGATACAAACACTGAAACATGGATTGGTGCTTACGAAAAGTTAGGTACCTGCACATACGGAATAGCAGTTGACGGAAAGAACAGAATATGGCTGGGGGGTTATCCGGACTGTATGGGTGTCGTAATGTTTGATAATGATGCCAAAAAAGCATATTCGTTTCTCGTTCCTGATGCAGCTGTCCTTACACCAAAAGCTACGTCTCCTGTTCAAATGGCAGACGGTGGAGCTAGCGGCGGCAAAGTAACACATGATACAACAGGAATAACGGTCGATCCGGCAACAGGTAATATCTGGACATCTTTCTTTCGCCATGGTTATACAGGGAAATTGGTTCTTGATGAAACTGATTTCACGAACAGTTTATGGACATTTATCGCAACGACAAGAGATGCTTCCAATGTTCTTCTTCCAGGTGTCGCCGTTGATTTGAGGGGTGTGGGTTTTGATCCTTACGGTTATGCCTGGACTCTTGGTCTTGGAAGTGATAGAGTATGGAAAATTGATCCTGCCACTAATGCAAGAGCTGCCGATCTGCCCGAAGGAAAATCAATTGGTGTCGGCTCACATTATACCTACAGTGATTTTACTGGCTCAACAGCTTTCAATTTTACTGCTCCAAGAGGTGTGTGGAGCTATATTTTCGGGAAACCTTCAGCCTGTTCAATTCCATCATCCATCTTTGTTAAAGCAAATGTGCCGGATAAAACTTATATTGGTGTCAGGATTAGGTCGCTTAATAAAAATGATGTTGCAATAACTGGCTGGGCACCGGAAATTGTTACCTCTGAAAAATATTTTGATATCCCCAAAGGACTTGGAGAGACAGAGATAGATCTTACAGACTTCCGCGAACATTTTCTGACAGCGGAAAAATTTGAGATTGAGGTTCTTATGACTACGACAGATAAAAGTATTCTTCCAATCCTGAATTATGCCAATGTTATGTGGAAATATGATCCAGATGCCTGTGACAATTAAGACTGGAGTTTATTATGAATAAGACAGCATTAATTACCGGAGCTTCATCAGGAATAGGAAAAGAGCTTGCAAGGATCCATGCACAAAAAGGGGGTGACCTTGTTATTGTTGCTAGAAGCGGTGATAAGCTGGATGAGCTCAAAAAAGAGCTTGAGGAAAAACACAGCGTTAAAGTTACAGCAATAGTGAAGGATCTCGGACTTTCGGGTGCAGCAAAGGAGCTGTATGACGAAGTTAAAGCTGCAAACATCAAGGTTGATTACCTTGTTAATAATGCAGGTTTTGGACTAATTGGAACGTTTCACGAACTGGATCTTGATAAGCAGGTCGGGATGATGAATCTCAACATGACGGTGCTCACTGTACTGACCCATCTTTTCTTGAAAGATTTTGTGAAAGAAGGGTTTGGAAAGATTCTTAACGTGTCTTCTGTCGCAAGCTTTATGCCGGGGCCTGGACAGGCGATCTATTATGCTACAAAGTCATTTGTTCAGTTCCTCAGCAACGCTATATTTGAAGAATGCAGAGGTACAGGCGTAACGGTTACAAACCTTATGCCGGGAGCTACTAAAACAGGATTCGGAGCAATATCGGGAATGGATAAAACTTCGATGTTCAAGAAAACTGCAAACGCATATGATGTTGCACTTGACGGATATAACGGAATGCTCAAAGGAAAAATGGATGTGATGACTGGTGTAATATGTTCTCAGAGGCTCATGTTTAAAATGCTTCCGTTTCTCCCTAAAAAGATGGTCATTAAAACAGTTAAAAAGATGCAGGAAGTTTGATATCCAATTTAGGATCGGCTTTGTTTTTTTTCAAATAGAATTGAGTTTCCTTTTCCAAATCAATAGAACGCAGTTCGTTTTTTATATTTTAGGGAAGGATTTCATGCGTTGTCTTATGGAGGAAAAGAATGGAATTTAAAATCATTAGAACAAACGAAGATTTCACAGAAGAATTAACAAGAACTAAATATGTCGATTTTCTTTTTCAAAATCTGTCACCATTTGGTGATCCAAAAGAAGATATTGAAAAGTCGATAGATTATGCCTTTTCAGATGCAGAGGGAAAAGGCGGTTTTATTGTTGCCGGTTTTGATGAAGAAGAGCTGGTTTCAGAGCTTATTATGAATAGCACCGGTCATAAAGGCTACATCCCTGAAAACATTCTTGTCTACGTTGCCACAAAAGCGGGGAAAAGAGGTAAAGGATATGGAAAAAAGATAATCGAAAAGTCCCTTAAGATAGCCGGAACTGATGTGGCTCTTCATGTAGAGCATGAAAATCCGGCAAAGAAACTTTATGAACGACTAGGTTTCAATTCTAAGTATGTAGAAATGAGATTTAAAAAGAGTGGGAAGCAATAATGTCAACATTAAGAATAAATTCTCAGAAAATACTGGATAACATGTCTAAAATAGATGCCCTTATGGAACAAAATGGTTCAAAATGGAGCCTTGTTCTTAAGGTTCTAGGTGGAAACAAAAAAGTAATAACCGCAATTAATAAAGGCAAGAAACTGAAATGTCTTCATTCTGTTGCAGATTCAAGACTTTCCAATCTGGAAGCTCTGAAAACAGTTGATCCTGAAGTTACAACTATGTATATAAAACCACCTTTGTTAAAACTTGCTGCAAGAGTCGTTAAAAATGCAGATATTTCCCTTAATTCGTCAAAAAAAACCATTCAGGCGCTAAACAGAGAAGCTAAGAAAATCAATAAGATCCATAAAGTTATAATTATGATTGAACTAGGAGAGCTCAGAGAGGGGATACTGCGTGAAAACACAGTCGATTTTTATTCAAAAATATTTAAACTCAGCAATATTCAAGTAATAGGTCTCGGTACAAACCTCGGGTGTATGTACGGGATAGAGCCAACTTATGACAAACTGATGCAGCTTTGTATTTACAAGGAACTTATTCAGGCAAAGTTTAAAAAGAAACTGGACTTAATTTCAGGAGGCAGCTCCATAACACTGCCAATGTTAAAAAATAAGAGTCTGCCGGTAGGAGTTAATCACTATAGGATTGGAGAAGCTGTTTTTATTGGAATGTCTCCTTTTGACAATAAAAAGTTTATGAATCTTTCAACTGATACATTTACTTTTTATGCAAGTGTTATTGAGCTCGAAAAGAAAGACTCTGTTCCAGACGGTGTTATTGGTGATGCAGGTGTAGGTCACATAGTTGATGAAAATGAGGAAGCAGGGCAGCATTACAGGGCCATTCTTGATTTTGGAACTATCGATGTGAATGCAAGTGATCTTACTCCAATTGAAAAAAGTGTGAAATTTGTTGGAACCTCTTCTGATATGACCGTTTATAATATAGGAAAGAAAAAAGGGGAACTAACTGTAGGAGATACAATTCGATTTAAACCGAACTATATGGGCGTTGCCAGATTAATGATGTCAAATTTTGTGACGAAGGAAGTAAAATGAAAATGTTTAGATTAATATTATCAACGATTATTTTTATAACGATTATTTCGTGTTCTGCATCACCTGAAAGCAGTCTGAAGAATGTCGATTTTGATAAGGTGAAAGCTGCGGTTGATGAAGAAGATAAGACAAAGTCAAAGGAACTTCTTTCCGATGAAGTGGAAGCTGTCGGAAAACTCTGTGAATCACTAAAGGCAAAAAAGATTAAAATGAAGCATGTTGATGCAGTTGATGCTTACCGCAGACTTGAATTTATGATGGCTCTGGGCGGTTTTTACAGAGTGCAGGAAGCATTGAAAAGCGGGACAATAAAAGAAATTTCTGACAAGGACAGAGAAGAGATAAAATACATCTGTGATAAACTTGTTTTCGATGCTGAAAAAATTCTTCACAAATAGAAAATGCAGGGTATATTAGCCTTGTGAAAATTGTTTGTGTTCTTTACCTTATAATTCAGAGGAGATTATGATGAACAAAATTGACAGTGTACTTATTTCTCATGTAAATGATCTTAAAGAAAAAGGAACTGCAAAAGCTCCTGAGATGGTTATTTCAAAAGTTATCCCGGCAATCGGAGAAAAAGGTCCAAGATACGTTGTAGAAGGATATGACAAAGAATTTATCAAAATGAACTCAAACTCATACCTCGGACTTTCTCAGAGAAAAGATGTTATGGCTGCTGAAGAACACGGTACATCTACTTATGGAGCTGGCCCGGGTGCTGTACGTTTTATTTCAGGAACATACAGACCACATCTGGATCTTGAAGATAAACTTGCCAAGTTTCACGGAAGAGAAGCTGGAATGATATTTTCAAGTGCATATGTGACTTCAATGGGCGTTATTGTTCCCCTTACAACAAAAGAGACAGTTATTGTAAGTGACGAGCTTAACCACAACTGTATCATTAATGCAATGAGACTTGCACGTCCTGCTGCAAAATACATCTATAAACATAACGATATGAAAGACCTCGAAGCAAAACTTAATGATGCCGCCGGTAAGGGAAAGAGATGTCTCGTTATCACAGATGGTGTTTTCTCAATGAGAGGCGACTACTGTCCTTTCGATGAGTTCGTTGCTGTTTGTAAGAAGTTTGACGACAAATTTGAAGAAGGTGTAACAACTATTGCTGATGATTCACACGGTGTTGGAGCTTATGGAAAAACAGGTCGTGGAACTGAAGAGATCTGTGGCGCAAAAGTTGATATTATCATCGGAACACTTGGAAAGGCTTACGGAATCAATGGTGGATACCTTGTAGGAAGCAAAGCTGTAACAGACTATCTTCGTCAGACCGCTCCTATGTACATCTACTCAAATCCTATCACACTTGGTGAGACATCAGCAGTTCTTAAGGTTCTTGATATCCTTGACAGCGAAGAAGGTGTTAAGATTCTTGCTCACCTTAATGAAATGACAGAAAGATTTGAGAAGGGACTTGTTGATAATGGTTTTGAAACTATCTCCGGACCGCATCCTGTAACTCCTCTTATGGTAAGAGACACTCAGAAAACAGCTGAGATCGTTAACTGGCTTACAGAGAATGGCGTTCTTGCAACAGGACTTAACTACCCCGTAGTTCCTAAAGGTTCTGAAGAGATCCGTTTCCAGATCAATGCTGACCATACAGTAGCTGATGTAGATTACGTTATAGACGTTCTGAAGAAATATAAAAACAAATAGATTTCCCATCTGTTCTTAAAAGTTTCCCAGGATAAAATTCTGTCAAGGCAGATCTACTTGCAAAACAAGCCATTTTTTAATATCATGTGCATGTTTTTTATTAAAGATTAGTTTGTTTTCTGTTGGAGAAACCCATGAAAAAATTATTTATTTTATCTTTTTTGTTTATCTTTCTTGTTTCGTGCGGAGGGGATGATATTGCGAAGGAAAAGATCGATTCGATTCTGACATTGGAAGCAAGAACTGATGTTTCAGAACAGGGATTTGAAAAAACTTCTCAGTTCAGCTCAATAATGAGTCGTATTACTAACAACAGTTACAAAACAGAGTTGAAGCATGGTGAATTTAAAGGTTATAACCGGAAACAGGCCCTTTCTTTTTCGGCTGAGGATACAGGGCGGGTAAAGTTCTTTCCGTTAAAAAACGGTAACAGAAGTTTTTCTCTTTCTGCAGATATTGGAAAGGCTAGCAGTGTTTATTCTGGTAAGTGCAATGACGAAAATCGTGTTGACACAAAACAGAATTGTCTGAAGCGGTTGGAAGTTGACAGGAATTATGGTGTTATTGAATGGTTTGACAACACGGGAAAAGGGATAGAGCATGGGTTTGACATTGCAGAGAGGATGAGTTTTGACGGTGAAGTGGATCTGGAGATTTCAGTTGAGGGTGCAGATGTTCGTCAATCAGGAGATGGTGTTGTGTTTTTGTTTGATGAAAAAGTTGTTGCGCAGTATCGGGATCTTTTTGTTATAGATGTAGCGGGGAAAAGCATTTCAGGAACGATTAAAGCAGTAAAAGATAAAATTCATCTTGTTTTTAACGACAGTGATCTTGAATACCCAATAGTTGTTGATCCGACAATAACGGGAATTAATGCAACTGAAACCAAAAAGATCACAGCAGGTGACGGAGCGGCAGATGATTATTTCGGCTATTCAGTCTCCATCAGCGAAGATACCGTTGCTGTCGGTGCACTTTATGATGATGATAATGGAAGTGGTTCCGGCAGTGTTTATATCTTTGAACGTAATTATGGCGGAGCGGATAACTGGGGCCAAGTGCAAAAGCTCATAGCAGGTGACGGTGCGGTAAATGATTATTTCGGATTTTCAGTCTCCATCAGCGGAGATACTGTTGCTGTCGGTGCGTATAATGATGATGATAATGAAAATGATTCCGGCAGTGTCTATGTTTTTGAACGTAATTATGGTGGAGCGGATAACTGGGGCCAAGTGCAAAAGCTCATAGCAGGTGGCGGTGCGGAATATGATTATTTCGGATATTCAGTTTCCATCAGCGGAGATACCGTTGCTGTCGGTGCACTTTATGATGATGATAATGGAAATGATTCCGGCAGTGCATACATTTTTGAACGCAATTGTGGCGGTGCTGATAATTGGGGTGAGGTGAAAAAGCTTACCCCCTCAGAGGGTGCGGCAGGTGATTCTTTTGGAATGTCAGTCTCCATCAGTGGAGATACTGTTGCTGTTGGTGTGCCTTATAATGATGATAATGGAATTAATTCCGGCAGGGCATATATTTTTGAACGCAATCATGGTGGAGCTGATAACTGGGGTGAGGTGAAAAAGATCACAGCAGGTGCCGGAGCGGCAGATGATTCTTTCGGATTTTCAGTCTCCATCAGCGGAGATACCGTTGCTGTCGGTGCACTTTATGATGATGATAATGGAAGTTGTTCCGGCAGTGCATACATTTTTGAACGTAATCATGGCGGTGCGGATAACTGGGGAGAAGTGAAAAAGATCACCGTATTAGACGGAGCGGCATATGATTATTTCGGATCTTCAGTTTCCATCAGCGGAGATATTGTTGCTGTCGGTGCGTATTTAGATGATGATAAGGGCGATGATTCCGGCAGTATCTATATTTTTGAACGTAATTATGGCGGTGCGGATAACTGGGGAGAAGTGAAAAAGATCACAGCAGGTGACGGAGCGGCAGATGATTTTTTCGGATATTCAGTCTCTATCAGCGGAAATACCGTTGCTGTCGGTGCGTATTATAATGATGATAATGGAAATGATTCCGGCAGTGGCTATATAATAAACTTGGAAAAAACAGGTGATCCAACAGCGGAAAAAATCACAGCATCAGACGGAGCGGTAGGTGATAATTTCGGACATTCAGTCTCTATCAGCGGAGATACTGTTGTTTTCGGTGCGTATGGAGATGAAGATAAAGGCAGCGCCTACATTTTTGAACGTAATGATGGCGGAGCGGATAACTGGGGAGAAGTGAAAAAGATCACAGCAGGTGACGGTGCGGCAGATGATAATTTTGGAATTTCAGTCTCCATCAGCGGAGATACTGTTGCTGTCAGTGCGTGGAAAGATGATGATAAGGGAAGTGATTCCGGTAGTGCATACATTTTTGAAAGGAACAAAGACGGAGCGGATAACTGGGGAGAAGTGAAAAAGATCACAGCAGGTGACGGAGCGGCAGATGATCGTTTCGGAAATTCAGTCTCCATCAGCGGAGATACAGTTGCTGTCGGTGCGTTTGTAGATGATGATAAAGGCAGCGCCTACATTTTTGAACGTAATTATGATGGGGTGGATAACTGGGGTGAAGTGAAAAAACTCACAGCAGGTGACGGTGCGTTATATGATGATTTCGGAAATTCAGTCTCCATCAGCGGAGATACAGTTGCTGTCGGTGCGTATAGAGATAATGATAATAATAATGGAAGTTGTTCCGGCAGTACCTACATTTTTGAAAGGAACAAAGACGGTGCTGATACCTGGGGTCAAGTGCAAAAGTTAATCGCATCAGACGGTGCGGGATATGATTATTTCGGAAGGTCAGTCTCCATCAGCGGAGATACTGTTGCTGTTGGTGCAGACGGAGATGATGATAATGGAAGTCGTTCCGGCAGCGCCTATATCTTTGAACGTAATGATGGCGGAGCGGATAACTGGGGTGAAGTGAAAAAGATCACAGCAGGTGACGGTGTGGCAAATGATTATTTCGGACATTCAGTCTCCATCAGCGGAGATACAGTTGCTGTCGGTGCGTATGGAGATGATGATAATGGAAATTATTCCGGTAGCGCCTACATTTTTGAACGTAATGATGGCGGAGCGGATAACTGGGGTGAAGTGAAAAAGATCACAGCAGGTGACGGTGTGGCAGATGATAATTTTGGAAATTCAGTCTCCATCAGCGGAGATACAGTTGCTGTCGGTGCGTATGGAGATGATGATAATGGAAGTGGTTCCGGCAGTGCATACATTTTTTATCTTTTGGGAAAAGATGTTCCTACAGTTACAATCTGGCCGACAGCATCAGATATAACTTATGGCCAGACACTTGCTGATTCAATTCTAAGTGGAGGATCAGCTTCATTTGAAGGATCTCCAGTTGCAGGAACATTTACATTTGATGACACAACAACATTACCTGATGCAGGCACGGCAAGCTATGATGTTACATTCACTCCGACAGATATAGCAAATTACAATACAGTTGCAGGTACAGTAAGTGTAACGATAAATAAAGCGATACCTACAGCAGCACTTACAATAACAAATACTCCTGTAACTTATTCAGGAATTGCTCAGACAGCAGTTGTAGAAATAGGTTCAAGTTCAGTTGCGGGAGCAGTTGCCAATATTGTAAACGGTATTCAGACAGATACAGGAACATATGCCGTTACAGCAGATTTCGTTCCGACTGATACGACAAATTACGAAATACTTACTGAACTTTCTGCCGGTAACTTCGTGATAAATAAGGCGACACCTACAGCAGCACTTACGATCACAAATACTCCTGTAACTTATTCAGGAATTGCTCAGACAGCAGTTGTAGAAATAGGTTCAAGTTCAGTTGCGGGAGCAGTTGCCAATATTGTAAACGGTATTCAGACAGATACCGGAACATATGCCGTTACAGCAGATTTCGTTCCGACTGATACGACAAATTATGAAATACTTACTGAACTTTCTGCCGGTAACTTCGTGATAAATAAGGCGACACCTACAGCAGCACTTACGATAACAAATACTCCTGTAACTTATTCAGGAATTGCTCAGGCAGCAGTTGTAGAAATAGGTTCAAGTTCAGTTGCGGGAGCAGTTACCAATATTGCAAACGGTACTCAGACAGATGCAGGAACCTATGTCGTTACAGCAGATTTCGTTCCTACTAATACATCAAATTACGAAACACTCACTGGACTTTCTGCCGGCAACTTTGTGATAAATAAGGCTTCAGCCACAGTTACACTTAGCGATCTGGTTCATACATATGATGGAACACAGAAATCTGCAGTAGCGACAACAAACCCTGCGGGATTGACGGTAACTTTTGTTTATGATCCTATAAGCCCAATAAATATAGATAGTTATGCTGTTACTGCAACAGTTAATGAAGCTAACTACGAAGGCGGCACAACAGGTACACTTGTAATTGAAGAAGAGATAAATGGTGTTTGTGAAAATCCTAAAGAAATTGAATCAATTCCCTGCATACATAACGGTTCTACAACCGGAAGAGAATCATCAATGACCGATTACGGCGATTACTGCGGAGCGGAAACGTATCCATCAAAGGATTTTATCTACTCGATAGATCTTGAAGCAGGTGACAGAATTGAAATTATCCTTATTCCTGCTGAAGGGTTTAACGGAGTCCTTGCAATTACAAATACCTGTGGAGAGAACGAAGATTGTCTTCAGTTCGTAGATGATGGAACAGACGGTGGTACTGAGACAATTTTTCATGAATCAGATGAGGATGAAACCATATATATTATTGTTGAAGGTAATGAAAATTCATCAGGCGACTATACTCTGGAAGTAAATGAATGGATCGAAGAAACAGATGATGATAGCGATACCGATGCAATGACCGACATGGATGAGAAGACAGATGCGGACGAGCAGACTGATACAGACGAGGAAGTAACGGACATAGATGAGGAAATGACTGACACGGACACTGATACTGGAGACACTGGTAATTCCGGAGTTGATGATGATTCTGTAGATATGGACAGCGATGCTCTTGATGACAGTAATGTCTATCCTGGTTCCGAAATTGATGGTGGCGGTTGTAGTTGCAGCATGGTTTCCATTTAAAGTTAGTTTTTTAACAATAATTAGGAGTTTGTCATGGTGAACTGGATACAGTCTTTCCATCCTATTGTTCAAGCTTTGATAGCAACACTTTTTACGTGGTTTGTTACTGCACTTGGGGCTGCAACGGTCTTTGGAACAAAGAATCTGAGTAAGAAGATGCTTGATGGAATGCTTGGATTTGCAGCAGGAGTCATGATCGCCGCGAGTTTCTGGTCGCTTCTTGCACCGGGAATTGAGTTGGCGGAAAATATGGGAATGAATGCCTGGCTGATGGCGGCTTTCGGTTTTATGAGTGGAGGAATTGTTCTTAGACTTGCCGACAAACTGCTTCCGCATATTCATCCGGGAACTGATCTTAATACAAAAGACGGACCTCCTTCATCGATGAAACGAAGCACCCTTTTAGTTGTTGCTATTACACTCCATAACATTCCTGAAGGACTCGCAGTAGGTGTTGCCTTCGGTGCTGTGGCGGCGGGAATTGAATCTGCATCGATCGGTTCTGCAATTGCTCTTGCTATTGGTATTGGAATTCAGAATTTTCCTGAAGGTGCCGCAGTTTCTTTTCCACTTAGAAGAGACGGTATGAGCAAATGGAAAAGTTTTCTCATAGGTCAGTATTCAGGCATGGTCGAGCCAGTTGCCGGAGTAGCAGGAGCGACTTTTGTTCTCTATATGAGAGAGTTTTTGCCTTTTGCTCTCTGTTTCGCTGCCGGAGCGATGATATTTGTTGTTGTTGAAGAACTTATACCTGAATCTCAGAAGGAAGAAAAGAACATAGATTTTTCAACGATGGCTACAATGATCGGATTTACGGTAATGATGATTCTGGATGTAGCTCTAGGATAAATGGTCAGATCTCTTTTCCGTTAAAAATTATCTTGTAAGAGAAATTACTTACCATTTTCGCCATTTTTGAAATTCCGCAGTATCTATCCTGAGAAAGGGATACCGCTCTTTTAAGTTTTTCAACGTCAGTGCTACCTTCAACAAAGTAAGTGATTCTGAAATCCTTAAAAATTTTAGGGTGTTCCTCGGTAATATCTGCTTCTATATCAATGTTGAATAAAGTTGGCATATCGGTTCGCATTTTTTCAAGAATTGAAACTACATCCATTGCTGTGCATCCTACGATAGATTGAAGATATAGATGTTTCGGGGTGGGTCCGGATGCAGTTATCGGATTAAGGACATCGTTTTTGTCGTTGAAACATGCAAATTCCATTTTTTCTTTCCATATAACACCAGCTTTCATAATTTCCCTCCAAATAATAAAGTTAACACCAGTATAATATCAGAGATGGTAACAGTTGCAAGATTGTATTGTTCACAGTAAAAATCTTGACATTAATTTTGGCATTTGCTACCTTCCTCAAGTTAAGAGAAACTTTTCCGAGGTACAGAAATGGGTCTTAAAAAGGTCTTGATAATTATTTCAGCCGTTCTTCTTTTTTCAATGCCGCTTTTTGCAGATCAAAGGATGGATTTCATGCTTTCCAATCTGGCAGGATCTTCAGATCCTCAGGGCGATTTTTTGAAAATGAGCAAGGAGTTCACAGCTGTTATGGCGCCTATGTTCTACGGTGAAGCTGAAACCCGTGGAATCGCAGGATTTGAGATAGGTTTCGGATATTCGCTTACAAAGATAAGTGTTGGAGAGAGTTACTGGAAGAACTCTCTTAATGATGAACCGGTGGATTCGGGTGTGCCACCTGTTTATAGTGCTGCTGATCTGCATATCAGGAAAGGGTTTGGATTTGGATTAAAACTTTTTGGAAACTTAAGATACTATCTTCTTTCAGAAATGATAAGTGCCGGCGGTGGGTTTGAATACTGTATAAACGAAGGAATAAAACTGGCTCCGGATGTTTCTATAGGTGTTGGTTATAATAGACTTTTTGGTTCCAATGACCTTAGAATGCAGATGGTGGATCTCAGATTGAAGATATCTAAAAGCTTTGTTCTGAACAGACAGGCCAAGATCACTCCTATCGTAGCGTATAGTCACCTTTTTTCCTGGGCGGCAAGCAACAGACTCAGTGGCTATTTTGATTATACAAACAAGACTGGAGGTCATGTATTCGAACCTGTTGACGGACACCCTTTTTATCTTGCGCAGGAATTTATTAATATTGACAGAATCTTTTTAGGACTAAAAGTTGTAAACGGTTTTTTTGGATTTGATCTTGAGGCAGTTATTCCTGTTAATGCCGGTAAAGCATTCAGTATAAATACCGGTTTTTCTTTCATAATGTAATGATCGATCTTCACTCACATCTTCTTTTCGGTCTTGATGACGGTCCTGAAAGTCCTGTGGAGAGCTATGAAATTATAAGGCATCTTTCGTCCTTCGGTTTTACAGAACTTGTACCGACTCCACATAAATTTCATATGCTTTTTAATCCCTCGGCAGGAGATGTGGTTGAAAAGATAAATCATCTTAAACGAAGTATAATAAAAAGATTCACTTTTGAATATATGTGTAAAGTGGATTCTATTCTTGGGCTAGAAAATTATCATGAGATATGTATTACAAGTAAAAAGGAGAAAGTTATCCTCATAGAGTTTGCGTCAAGTGTTACCTCAAAAGAGGAAATATTTAAAAAACTATTTGCACTCAACAGTGCCGGAATCGTTCCTTTGATCGCTCATATTGAAAGATATAGAAAAAGTGATGATTTCTGGATCGAGTGTAAAGAAAGATATAGAGCTCTTTTTCAGGGATGTATAAAAACGCTTGCAAAACCATCTTATGACGGACGAAAAAAACAACTTCTCAGATTATTCGATATTGATCTGATAGATAATATGGCAACAGATATTCATAAAGCGACACAGCTCTCAAAAGTAGAAAAAGGGCTTGATTTCATTATGAAAAGATTTGGTTCTCAAAGCCAGAGATTCTTTATCGACACGTTTTCCTGTTAACTTCTTTGTCAAAGTTGAAGAAAAGCCTTAAAATAGAGAACTATTTAGCTAAAAATTTTGACAAAAAAACAACTTTTTAATAGTCTGACGTGGTTATCGGCATAATGTAGTGTGTTATGTTAGCAAATATTAACTGTTTTACATATATGAGGTTTTAAGATGCTCAGGAAATCCTTGGTTTTTATTATTCTGACACTTTTTGTTTTCGGACTTTTTGCTGTTCCTAAAGTTGCAGTTCTTAATCCAAAAGGCAGCAAAGGGGCTGCAAAGATGGCAAAGAAACTGGAAAAGGAGTTGAAGCTTACCTACAGTACGGTCAAAGAAATTAATCTAATTGATTCCGATGAACTTCTTTCTTCTGGAAAGAAAAAGGCTTTTAGGTTATGTAAAACGAAAGTCAGATGTGTAGAAGACAATTCAAAGGGAATCAGAAAGGCGGCTTTTATTATTTTTCCAAGGATAACAGAAAAGAACGGTGCACCAAAAGCCACGCTTTACTTTTTCTCGACAAAAACGGGAAAGAGGGTTCTTAGAAAAATGGTTCAGGGTGATGAAGATACTGATGCAGAAGATTTTGCAGCAGATATTGCAGCAGCGATCATTGATATAGCAGGAGACCTTCCTGATGAAAAAGGAATGTCAATGGAAGAATCTGAACCAGAACGGGAAATCGAGAAAGGTCTTTCAGGAAGAGAAAAGAAACGTCGTTTCAGAAGTGGGTTTAAAGCCTACAAGACAGGAAAGACAAATGATGCGGTAAAGTTTTTTAGAGAAGCTGGAAAAAACAAGTTTGCAGATAATGTCCAGAAGATTGATGAAGCTGTAAAGAAAGCTCAGATGCTTATAAAGGGTGGTGAATATGATAGAGCTGTAAGAGTTGTTGACGATGTACTTGAAAAAGACAAATATCTTAGAAGTATGGGTTATAAGGAGCTCCAGTTTATTAAGGAAACAAAGCAGAATCTTCGTTATGAAGCTCCTGATAAAAATGATTATCTGAAGGCAAAAAAAGCATTTCAGAAAATTAAAAGAGAGATACAGAAAATAGCTGAGTGGAAGACAAAAGAATCTGAAAAACTTAGATCATCGATTGATCTGAATCTTAAAGATAAGGTTGCAAGAGATTTTGAAAAAAATGAAAAGAAAGCACGTTTAAATGATAAGAAGCGAGAAAGGACCCACCTTAAGAAGATCGAAAAAATGAGAAGTGATCTTCAAAACCTTGATTCAAAATATCGCGACAAGATTGCTGGCATAGAAAGAGATATCTCAAAACATAATAAAAGACTCGAAGATGAAAGAGGTTACGAGGAAATCTACAGAAATAAGATAGAAAAGGAACAGAAAGATATACGCAAAAAGTATAAAAAGATTTCACTTGGTTCGAAGAAAAAGCTTATCATAGCAAGAAAGAAATTTGAAAAGGATGGTGCGGTAAAGGAAAAAGAAATCGAGAATTATTCAAAAAAACAGCAAAAAGTTGTTCAGAATATAGAAAAGAAAATGAAAGTTCTTAGAAAAGAGATAGAGAGGATGAGTTCTGTTTTTGATAGAGAAGAGCAGAAAGCAGTGGAACTTTATGAAAAAGGGCTTAGAAAAAGCGAAGCAAAAGACAGGATAGATAGGGCAAAAGCTGAGAAAAAATCCACAAAAGCAACAGAAAAGCTCAATAAGCAAATAGAGGGTTATGATAAGGGTATCCAGAAACTTGTTCAGCAGGTGGACAAGTTTGAAAAAGCGATCTCCACTTATGTTGAGAAACAGGAACGGAGACTTCAGAAGATCCAGGAAAATTCTGATGGTAAAAGAGAACAGATCGAAAGGAAGTATGAGAAAATTAGAGCAGCAGCCAGAGAAAAGGCTGAAAAGGCATACGAAAAAGAACGTTCTGTTATGTCAAAGAAGATAGAAAAGGCGGAATCGGATGTTATCAAGATCGAAGATAAATATAGTAACTACGAGAAAAAGGCTCAGTGGAAAAATGCTAGGAAACAGCTCAAGAAACTTACAAGTCAGCTTGTAAAATTTGAAGATAACTATGAGAAGTATGTTTCAAAAAAGATTGCTCCTGTAGAAAAGGGTTACAAATCTGATCTTGCGAAACTTATAAAATCTTTTGCAGCATTTAATAAAAAGATAAAGATGGAAATTACCGCATACAAGAAGAAAAAGAACATTGAGAAAAAATCTTTTAAAAAGCAGCTTAAGTTAAAAGAAAAAGGGCGTGCAAAGTTTGAAAAAGGAATTAGACGTAAAATTTCCGTTGCAAACACAAGTAGAGATAAGACTATGAAGGCAATTGACGGTAGAGTGAACCGTAGAGAGAAAAAGAGAGCTGCCGCCGCAAAGAAGAGACGTGTTGCATTTAATGCAAAGCAGAAAAAGAAGAACATTGAATTGCAGAATATGGAAAAACAGCTTTCGGCAAGTGCGAAAAAAAATGAAAGAACTCGTTCAGCTTTGTCTGCCAAACTTGAAAAGTTCAGGATTATTGGTGAGAAGAAGCTTAATACTCAGGAAATAGCAAATGAAAAGAAGAGAGAGCAGAACGAGCTGAAAATGGAAAAGGAAAACCAGGCTGTTTTTATCAAATATGACAAGATAGCTCAGCAGGATAGAAAAAAGCTTTCTGCCAAGATAAATCAGCTTGAGAAAAAAATGAAAGGTCTTCTTGGTCAACGTGGTAATGAGGAAAAACGTCTAAGAGCAAATATTGAACAAGCTGAGAAGAAGACAGATTCTATGCAGTCTGCATCGTCTGCGGCAGCTAAAAAAAGGCTCGCGGACAATGATAGAAATCTTGCGAATGCTGAGAAAAAGGAATCAGCAGCTAAGAAAAAATATGATGCAAAGCTTAAGACTCTTGATAAACAGTATAAGTCAAAGGTTGATGCAGTTCTTAAAAAAGCTATTAGTGGCAACCGTAGAACAGGTCAACTTTATAAAAAAGAAAGAGACCGAACTTTTGAATATAGTGCATTTACAAAAGATCTTATGAGAGTTAAAGCCGATGCATATGCTGCAAAAGGCCTGGAAAGATTGAAAAGCGACGATATTGGCGAGGCGAGAAAAGAATTCTTTCAAGCGCTCTATGTCGATTCAAATTCCAAGACTGCTAAGAAAGGACTCAAAGCAATTCAAAATAAGGCAAAAGAACTTTACAACAAAGCATATAAGCTTGTTCGGGAAGATCCAACGAGTGCCAAGAAGATACTTATAAACCTTAAGAGAGATCTCGATCCTTATAGTGAATATTATCTTAGAACTCTTGCTCTCATTGAAGAAGCCAAAATGGTAGATTAAAAGATCTGTGCCTTCTTTTATTTTTTTGTAAAAAAGCTATAATTAAATGAATCTTGGAGGATATTGATATGAAAAATTACATGAAAATTCTATTTATGTCTGCTTTTCTTTTAATTTTAGCCTGTGAAGCTGATATGAATGATCCTTACACGGGGTATGATGATTATGTGGATAAAAGTGACTGGGACTATCAGGAACGTCCTGACAGCAACGTGCTTGGTGGTGGAAGCTCAGACAAGGATAATGTGGGCCCCGTTGTTGATAATGATCAGGATGTGGAAGTTCCTGATACTGATGAGTTAGAAGAAGCAATATATACTGAAGAGCCGACAGTTGATTCCTGTGAATCAGGTTCGGTTTCTTCAACTGAAAAGGAAAAAGTACTTCAGCGGGTTAATTATATCCGTTCTCTGCACGATCTTCTTCCTGTAGTATATGAAGACGATGATGATGTCTATACAGCAGAATGTTCACTTGTTATTGCTGCAAATAAAAAATTGGACCATCATCCGGACAGTTCTTGGGACTGTTTTACTGAGGATGCGCACACCGGATGCAGCAATAGTAATATCTATATTTACAGTGGTGGAAATCCACTTAGTGTTTCAAGTGAAAATATTATAAATGCCTACATGACGGATATCGGTGTTGATATTCTCGGACATAGGCGGTGGTTAATCGATCCTTGGCTTGCCCACGTATCGTTTGCCAGAGTAGATGATGTTCAAAATAAAGTTCTGGGTTCAGCAATAAAGGTAATAAACGATGAGCAGCAGGATATTTCAGGAAGCGATATTGAGTTTGTTGCTTATCCTTATGAATATTATCCCAAAGAGCTTTTTAATAGCGATGTTCAGATGTCATTTACTGTTGTTGAAGATACGACTAGCAAATGGCAGAACGATGATGTTGATTTTCTAACTGTAGCGATAGCTGTTACTGACCCTGACAATAAAAAACTGACGATATCTGGCAAAGCTTATGATAACGATGGATACGGAGTTCCTAATATTATCAGATGGAAAGTTGATTCCGCCCAGGAAGGAGTGAAATACAATGTTGTTATCTCGAATGTGAGAGTTAATAATATTGCGAAAAATTACAGCTACTGGTTTGAGCTGAAATAGTATAGATTCAGATAAGTATTCCTGCAATATTCGCCGTCAGAAAACAGGCAAATGTTCCACCGATAAGCGCCTTGATTCCCAGACTTGCAAGTTCACCTCGTCTTGATGGAGCCATTGTCCCGATTCCGCCCAGAAGTATGGCAATTGAACCGAAGTTTGCAAATCCACACAAGGCGTAAGTTGCTATAACGGTACTTCTTTCAGATAGAGCTGTAATTGGATTAGCATTCATTTTTGAAAGTGTATCATAGGCAATAAACTCGTTAAGCACTGTTTTTTGTCCTAGCAGAGTTCCTACACTTGCAGATTCTTCCCATGGAACTCCCATTAGAAAGGCGAATGGTCTGAAAATGTATCCCAGTATTTCTTCCATTGATGTTCCAATATATCCAAAGAGGTGATTGAAAAAAGCCACAAAAGCAATGAAGGCTATGAGCATAGCGGCAACGTTAATTGCAAGATATACTCCTTCACCGGCACCTCTAGCTGCTGCATCAAGGGCATTCTGATCAGTAATTTCAATCTTTATCCCATCGAGGGTCGCGGTCTGGGCTTTTTCTGTTTCAGGAACAATTATTTTTGCAAAAACAATTGCTGCCGGAGCACTCATCACACTTGCGGCAATAAGATGTCCAGCACTGATACCCATATTTACATAAGCTGCAAGGACTCCTCCTGCAACAGTTGCAAGTCCTCCAGTCATGAGGCACATAAGTTCACTTCTTGTCATTTTATCAATGTATGGTTTAACCATGAGAGGGGCTTCTGTCTGACCGATAAATATGTTGGCTGCGGCCGAAAGTGATTCTGCGCCACTAGTTTTAAGGACTTTACTAATAAGCCATGCAAAGATCTTAACAAAAAACTGGAGTATTCCAAAATAGTAAAGAACTGCAAAAAAAGATGAAAAGAATATGATAGTTGGCAGAATTGAAAAAGCAAAGGACCATTCTTTTAAAAGCCCTCCAAAGACAAACTCAGCACCTTCATTAGTGAAATCCAGCATTTTGATAAAGATGCGGTTTAAGAATGCGAAAATGATCTCACCGGGAGGAGTTTTAAGGATAAATAATGCAAAGGCAAGCTGGAGACCGATACCGTAACCTACAATTTTAAAATTTACCTTTTTCCTATCTTCACTTATTAGCCAGGCTAATCCTATAAAAAAGAATATGCCGAAGAAACTTATAAATCTGTACATTTAATTATTGAGCCGAACAGGCATCAGTTGAATCGGCTGTGATGTCTCCACCGTATATTGGTGCAGCAGCCATGCTGTAAATATTAATATTAGAACCACTGACAATAAAACTTCCAGCATCTCCGGCAGATGTGTTAAAAGCTGAAACATTTACTGTTCCTACTCCAAAGCCATGTCTACATACTAAGGCCCCCGTTGCATCAACATCGATGACAAACAGTTGCAAAGTGTCGGCACTGGTGAGACCTACGTTGTTTGTACCAACGATTATCTCTGTCGGATCACCTAAAATGTAAGCTATAGGGTTTGTCAAAGCAATTGTGTTGTAAGTCTGGTAAACAATAAATGCTGCGGGGTCTGCTCCAGCAGCTGCAGTATATCGAGCATAGGAATATACATCTGACGCTCCTTCAGTATTAACTATAGGCAATGTTCCAACAGTACCTGTTATAAAAGATGATTCCAGTAACATATTACTCGATAAACTATCTTCAGTTGTTACGATATATGTAAAAGTTCCATTTATGTTTGCTGTGCCATAAGGGATGTCATAGTTCGGATCACCCGCAAAACCACATGTTTCAGCTTGAGCTTTACACGTATTATAAATATCAAGATATGCTGTAGTTGCTGCAGTATCGGCACAATCTTCGTAAGCTTGATATTCAGTCTGGCCTTTAGTGTTTCCATCTTCGAAACAGGTAGTTGCACAAGCACTATCTAAACACGCTTTAACACAGTTGGCAATTGCAACACAATCAGCAGATCTTGGATCAGTTGCTGTATCACCAGTGTTTCCAGTGTCACCAGTATTTCCTGTATTCCCTGTATTGCCAGTGTTTCCTGTATTGCCCGTGTTTCCTGTATCACCAGTATTTCCTGTATCACCAGTGTTTCCTGTATTCCCTGTATTGCCCGTGTTTCCTGTATCACCAGTGTTTCCTGTATCACCAGTATTGCCAGTGTTTCCTGTATTGCCAGTGTTTCCTGTATTGCCCGTGTTTCCTGTATCACCAGTGTTTCCTGTGTCACCAGTGTCACCAGTGTCCCCACCACCATCAGTACATGAAAGCCCTGTAGCAAGAGCTCTGCAAGATTCACCAAAGTTTAAATTACACACTTTTTTAACTGTCCACAATTCGTTTGAACAGACAAGTATTTGAGAATTATCAAAATTACATTGTTCCTGACCTAGAACAGAGCACGAACTTCCTTCTACAAATCCTGGGGTTTCATCATCAACGCAAGAAAATGAGAAAACAAAAGAAAAAACTGTCAAAATAAAAATAAACCTTTTCATATTTACCCCGCATAGAAAAAAAATCAAAGTTACAATTAGAAATAATAAGGATTTAGGCAATAGTGTCAAGAGATAGATAAAAATCATTCAACTGGTTCAAATGAATCTAGTATCTTTTTCACAGTTAGTGGAGGAAGCCTGAAATGAAGACCTTCCGGAACTTCAACAAGATCCTGTGGATAAAACTTTTCAACACCGACAAACGACATTTTTTTATCAAGTATAGCAGCTTTGCTTTTTTGACCAGTATTCCTAAAAATATCTACTGAATATGCAAGCTGATCTTGTTCTCTGACCTTAACAATGGTTCCTGGAGGAAATATTCCTACAGCGCTGAAAAGGGCTTTAGCCGCAATTGGTGAAAAACATTTCATTCCACACATTTTAAAGATCATTTCAATAGCATCTGTTCTTTTTAATGGAATTGTTTTTCTGTTGGGCCACCATCTTGTTGCAAGATCGTAGTAGTCACATACTTTTATAATCTCTCCAAGAGGAGTTGACATTACGGGTTTATCTGGAGGAACAGGTTCACACATAAAAGTGTATGTGTCATGGTGTCTTCCTGCATTTATTGCGGCTTCCATCATAGCAAAGTTAAGAGAGTTCAGTCTACTTAAAACGGCAAATCCTTTTCCTGTATGAGAGGCGTTCTCACCTTTAGAATTTTCAGGAATACCGATATCATGGAAGTATGCAGCAACGCCGATCCTCGTCAGAAGATTTCTGTCAATACCAAGCTGAGATGCAGCCGCAACGCTTAGAACCGCAACATTTGAGAGGTGAGTGGCAATAAAACGGTTTTTAAGACTGTTTAGTGATGCAAGCGTAAGAATATGAGATTCCTGAGTATCCTGAGCACCATCTGAGATAAGATCAATAATATTCTGAACATTTCTAAGAGCTTTTCTAAGAGGAATCGGTTTATGCGATTTAATCTTGTTAAGAAATAGTTCGAGGTCAGTTATCATGTTTCTATATGTTAATCTTGTGAGCTGACATTTATCAAGAATGCTGAACATATCGTCGCCTTCGGAACTGGCTCTCTGTACAAGTTCAACATAGAGTTTTTCTCTTTTTAAGGCATTAAGAAAATGATCAAACACATCATCCGGTTTGTACTGTTTCGATATTGTGTCAAAACCAGTGAGAATAAACTTAACCATTTCTCCTGGTCTGATAGTTTTCTGAAACGAAATCGTTGCAACCTGAAGATCGATAAAAAATCTTTCAAGGTCACCGAAATTTATCTGTGAAGTTCTTTTCTTCTTAACTCTGGTGTCGTTGATCAGAAAGTCATGCCCATTGAAAGTTAAGCTCAGTGAAGCGTCAGATGAGAAAAGCATTTTTATGGTGCCGAAAACTTTTTCAATGTTTTTTCCGACAGTGTCATTCTCAGGGCCGTAAAGATGGAGTGCTTTAATGAGTGAATTAAAGGAAACGGAGAATTCGTACATCATCTGACGTTCAATTCTGTCCGAATTCTCGAAAAATTTCTCAGAGATTGTGTTTGTGTTCTTTTCTTCGCTCATATAAATTTTCCTGCTATCTTTTTAATCAGTGATGCAGTTTCTCTGTTTCCGTTCTCCATTCCCTCAATAAAAAATCTTCTTACGGCTTCGTCCTCAACATAGATAAAAAGTGATCTGAAGATAATTTCTTTTATATTTTTGTAAGACTTGATAAAAAGGCCACCTGATGCTGAATGAGTCTGTTTAAGTACAGGTATCAGGTCTTTGTATATCTCAGGTTTAAAAAGTCTACAGAAATTCTTGAGGTTCTCAGGTTTCATTTTTAACAGGTTTTCAAACTTTGAAGCTTTTGCAATATGTTTTGAAAAAGGAGTAAGGGTCGGGGCTTTAGCCAGAATATTGACAGCTTTATTTCTTATGTAACTATCCTCGAGAAAAAGGTTGTTAGCAAGAAGGTCATAAAGATCATCACGTCTTAGTTTGATTATCAGGTCAAAGTATTCTTCGATCTCATCTTCATCAAGTTTTTTTAGGTTTCCGGATTGCATTGACCGGTTGACTATCATTTTTATTCTTGGTTCCCTAAGTTCAAGGATCTTTCTAAATGCAACTGTTCTAATTTCCCTTGAAGTAGAGAAAACAGCTTTTTCAAGGGCTGGCAGAGCTTCTTCAATTGAGAACTCCATCAAAACGCCGAGAGCCTCAATTCGAGCCTGTTTCTGAGGGTGTGTCAGTGCTTTTCTTATTGCGGGAACAACTTTCGGATCTTTTTTGTTTTTCATAAGTGCCAGGGCGTTTCTTACAACTGTCCAATCTTCATGGGTTGTCAGATCAAGAAGGTCCTGACTGATCTCAATTTTTTCAGACATCCCCTTGAGAATGGTTATTCTTGTCTCTGATGATTCCATTGCTGTAATATGTTCAAGAATATGCCCAAGCATTTTACTTGGGACCATTGTGAAAAGTTCTCCGACTGCATTTAGCTCTTCTTCAGGAAGATCGGTAACTGTGGAAAAAACATCGTTAAGAAATTCAGGATCTGTAAGAGATGTCAATCCATTGTATATTTTTTTCGCATATTCCGGTTTTGTGGTTTTCAGTTTTTCAGCAATAGCTTTTAAAGTTTTTATGAAAAGTATTGCTCCTCTGACTGAACCGAAAATAAGAAGTTTTTCCCAAAGCTGAGATGCGGTATCCAGAAGTTCATCGCCAGTTGAGTTGCCCTGATTATTCACCAGTCTTAATGATAATTCTCTAAGGAATCTATTAACAACAAAAGCATCATCGTTATGTGTCAGTGCCTTTTCAAATTTAAACATCTCCATCTTTCCGACGGATTGGTTGATAATCCTTTCATCAAGGTTCGTTTTATATTTTGTAAGATCAATGTTATCACTTTCCTTAAATATAAGAGCAGAATACTTCTGAAAATCATCTTCAGTGAATTTTGCACCTGTTGAGCTCTCTGATGCTGAGTCTCCACCACTTCCCTCACCACCATCTTCTGAAAATTCATCATCACTGCCAAATCCTTCAAGTCCCGGACCGTAGGAAAGTTCTTCAACTAGAATCGGCGAAAATGTGGCATCCTCAAGACTTGCTGAAACGGTAGTATCCTTTATAAGTTCATCTTCAGTGATGTATCCGATATTGTCAAAATTGTGATCCCAGAGCAGTGTGGCAAGGTCATAGTCCTCGTTTGCAAAGAGTGTGCACTGGGCAAGGATGTTAAAAAGATCTGAAATTTCTTCTTTAGTTGTTCCCTGCTGAAAAAAAATCTCTCTTAGGCCGTCGTTGTAAAGAAAGAATACAATCTCTTTATCTTTATCACTAGTGTTTAGAACCGCACTCCCCAGCATGAATCCTTTAGGTGTGATCCGTAATGAAATAGAAGGCATTGTTGATAAGATATCATCCAGTTTTTTTCTAAATTGGACAGCAAAACGGTCAAATGCAGGGTTTGATCTGGGATAAAGCGAATATCCTCTGATAACTTTTCCAAAAAGTGCAACAAGTTCCTTGGACGATTCAACCAAACCTGAATTCCCGGCAACACTTTCAGCATTTTCCTTAAAGAATTCAAATACATCCCTTTTGCTTTTTGACGAACCCTTCATAGCATCACTTCTCATTGTTCAAAACTATTGGAATCATTGTATCAGATAGGATTTAAAGTACAAAGAAAACAAAGCTGAGTTTGGAAACTATCTGCCCCTTTGTTTGACTTTCATTGATCTCTGCTGGGAACGCATCATCTTGTTCTGAAGTCTTGAAAGGGCTTTTCTATCAAGCATAAGCTGGTACCACATTTCACCGTACTTATCCATCTTATATAGTTTGTTGTTCTGAAAAGCGGTAAGATGATCCTTGATCTTCTGGTTATCAGGCATAGCTTTTATTGCCTTGTTGAGGATCTCAAGAGCTTTTTCTCTGTTGCCAAGTTCTTCAGCGTAAAGATAAGCTGCAACTGAATATACAAATGGATCTTTCTTGTTAAACTTTATAAGCAGCACAATATTCTGATCAACTTTGTCTTTTTTGTTATTCTTGATATGACCTATGATCATCATGATATAGCCAAGTGTGATCCTCGGGTTTGATTTCTGAAGGTACTTGTATGCTTCACCGAACTTTTTCTGAGTATAGAGAATAATTCCGATCTGACTATCAATCTGGGCTTTAACAAGAAAAGCGTACTTGTTGTACTTGTATCCGCTTTTCAGGATATCAACAGCATTGTTGAAGTTCTGTTTCTGAAGGTCAAAATTTGCGCTTGTAAAAACATTCTGAAGCTTTTTTGTGAAGTGTCTTGTCAGAAAGAAAAACAGGGCAATTCCGACAACAAGACCGATGAATATGCCGAAACCGATGTTTATGAAATATCCTATGGCTACACCGACGGCGATTGCGACTAAAAGAGAATAAAGCAGACTTAGCATTAAAAAACCTCCTAAAAACAATTCTTCCCTAATGTATTTAGAGAAAGAAGAATATCAAGAAAATTAGGATTTAGAATCTTTGGGTGTCATCAGAAAAACGAAGGGAATTGAAAGAAAGGCTGTGATGGCGCTGACAGTAAAAGTAATATTAAAATCAAAAACATCTCCCATCCATCCAACAGCAAGCAAGGTTAGAGAGCCAATCCCAAAACTTAATGTCATGTAGATGCCGTTAAAAAATGAAGGATGCTCTGTTCCAACATTCTGGACAAGTGCAAGCATGACAGGCGAAGTGGAAAACATAAGAATTCCTATTGGCACCAGAAACGCTATGGCTACATAACCATCTGATATCATAAATAAAAACATGAAGATGGGGGCAAAAATAGATGCAACAAGCAAAGTTTTCCTTTCTCCGATCGAATCACAAACAGGACCTGCAATAAAAGTTCCGATAGCTCCTGAAAATTGAATAACTGTCAGTGCTATACCTCCGGCCCAGAGGGACTCTCCTTTGCTCGCAAAGAAAAGCGGAAGAAAGGTAGTGAGAGAGCCTTTCATAAAGTTTCGAAAGAGTATGAAGAGGCTTATACCGGCAAAAAATGGAAGATTCTTTTTTAAGGCTCCTTTCGGTGTCTGAACTGTTTTTTTGTTTTCAAATTCTTCAGAGATCCTTATTTTTCCAATTTTGATATAGAGCAGGAGTGAAGCAGCAAGACCAAAACCGATAAGCCGGCAAGTTCCATCA
>Ga0222695_1000149_pt1 | contig 45427 bp, 39 predicted proteins | sample AntAcemetage1398_FD_179834 | JGI IMG/M metagenome (GOLD analysis project Ga0222695, IMG submission 179834) | Saline water microbial communities from Ace Lake, Antarctica - #1398 | ecosystem: Environmental > Aquatic > Non-marine Saline and Alkaline > Saline | place: Antarctica: Ace Lake...
AAAGGTGAGCCTGCATAGATAGTTTTAATCTTATTTTCAATATTTAACTTCAGATTATGTTTGCTATATCTTAAGGGTGAAAGAGTCGGAATTATAACGGTTTTGCAGCCGCTATTTTTGTAATAATCTGACAGATATTTACTTGCTACAATAACACCGTCCATTTGTTTTTGCAAGACTCTCATTCTGAAAAAAGAATCAAGACCTTTAATTATTTTAAATAAAATGTTGGTTCCTTTTGTATTGTACCACTCTGTAACATCAGCAATAATTTTAATGTTCCGTTTTTTGCAGAGATTTTTTATTTTATACAATGCTGTAGCCGGATAATTATACACAATGATTGCTTTTATGTCCTTACCGTTTTTTATAATTTCTTCTATGTGATCAATTCTTGTTAAATATTTGAACCACTCCATGTTTGACTTAGGGTATGGAACAGACCAGCATTCAAACCCCTGTACATCTTTTTTTGTTTCAAGAATATTTGAATTAAAATTCAACGACTTATCAATATCTATAAACACAATATCGTATCCAAGTTCCCTAAAAATTTTTGCATTACTTAAAACTCTGTGTGCAGCTGCATTTTTGTCTGGGAGTTCAAACCCGCCGATGTATATTATTGTGCCTTTTTTCATAAACCTCACAATTAAAATCTATTGACATCATTCTTGGAAGCGATTTTCATTTTTCAATCTCTTCCAAATAGGCGTTGACAACGATCTTTCTATCGAATTCTTTTTTCATCTTTTCTCTTCCGTAAATTCCCATAGTTTTTTTGTCTTCATGAGATATCCTAATTAATTTTCTAATTGCTTCAACTAAACTTTCAGTGCTTTTAACTTTAAAACCTATTCCAGTTGTTCCATCATCAAATGTTTCCATGCATCCGGGAACAGTTGAAGCAAGAACAGGTCTTCCTGTTGATGCAGCCTCAAGAAGAACGTTGCACATTCCCTCGTGATATGACGGGATAACAACTGCATGACAGTTTTTTATAAATGGATGTACATCTTCCTGTCTTCCATGGTATTGAAATATTCCATTTTTAATCATTTCATTGAAAACTGAATCATCAAAATCATTTTCTTTTTCTCCAACGATATGAAATTCTGTTTTAGGGAAGTCAGTTTTTATAATTTGTGCAGCTTCTATGAGTTCATTTATTCCCTTTTCCTTCATAATCCTCCCAATAAAGAGGAATTTCATCTTTTTATTTTCAGGATAGTTCTCAAAGCTGTGAACAGATGTGTTTACTCCTGAGCCGGGTATTACTGTCGTGTTTTTTTCTACGACTATTTTATTACTAATCATAAAATTCTTTATGAATTCATTCTGGAAAAAAACTTTTTTTGCTCCTTTTAAGCCAATTTTATATAGAAAAAGAGTGAATTTTGAAAGCAGGCCTTTATTCTGGATAGAAGTTCCAAGTCCTGTAATGTTTGAAAGACACTTTTTCTTTAACACCCTACAGGCTAATCCTCCAAAAACATTCGGTTTTATTGTGTATGTCAGAACGACACTCGGAGATGTTTTTTTAATGATTCCTAAATAGGTTATAAAAAGAAAAAAATCTTTAAAGGGATTCGTTCCTCTCCTTTGAACTTGAGTATCAATTAATTTGCAACCCATTTCTTGAAATTTTTGTTGTCCAATACTTTTTGAATCTTTGGGTGCTGAAATGGTTACATCGACACCTTTTCCTAAGATAGTTTCTATAAGTTCTTTTCTAAAAGAATAAAGTCCGGCAATATAATTGGTAAGGATAAGAACTTTCTGATTCATCAGATATCCTTAAGATCTTTTGAGTAAATATAGGACAAAGCTCCTCTATGGATCTCAACTTCTCCGATTTTCTCAAATCCATTATTTTGATAGAATTTGTTTGCCTCAAGTTCAGAACCGACAATAATTTTATATTTAAGGATTCCCTTGTTTTTAAAAGCTATATCAAGCTTATTCACAAGTTCTTTTCCGATTCCTTCTCCTGAAGCCTTTTTATCAACAACAATTGAAAGCAACTCCGGAAGTCCTTTACCAGCATCAGATCGCATCCTCATCGGTGCAAAAAAAGTTTCAAAGCATTTTCTGACAAAAGATCTGGCAAAGATATTTGATAGGGCAAATTTTATCAAAAGAGATTTGTTTTTTAAAAGAAATGATTTGAAAAGTCCGGAAGTGGTTGCTGTTCCAGCTACAAACCCTACAACTTCATCGTTTCTTCTTGCAGCAAATACAATTTCGTTCTCAATCAGGTGTTTGTACAATGCTGAAAGAAAATCATCTGTCTGCTGACTTAAAAATCCTTTTGTAATTCCGTTTTTATGAAGTCTGGCAATTTCAAGAGAATCATCGGATCTTGCTTTTTCAATTACTATTTCATTCATTTCCAAAGTTCCTTAATTGTTATACAAACTCTTTCAAGATCTTCATCAGTCATGTGGGTGTCACTCGGAAGACAAACTCCATTTTCAAAAAGATATTGAGAAATCTCGCCATCTATCACTTCATATTTTTCAAAAAAAGGCTGAAGATGCATGGGTTTCCATACAGGTCTTGATTCGATGTTATCTTTTTCAAGTGCTTCCATTATTTGAAGAGGTTTTACTTTTCCTTTTAATAAAATACAACTTAACCAGTAGTTTGGTTCATTCCATTTATTTATCGGCATAAACTCCAGTCCGTCAAGATGGGCAAGTTCTCTTTTATAGAATTCAAAGATGTATTTTTTCTTGGCGACTCTTTTGTCAAGAACTTTGAGCTGTCCACGTCCAATTCCTGCAAGAACGTTGCTCATCCGGTAGTTATAGCCCATTTCACTGTGTTGATAGTGTCTTGCCTTGTCTCTGCTCTGTGTTGCCCAGAATTTTATTTTTGCTATTTTCTCTGAATCTTCAGAAACAACCATTCCTCCTCCACTTGTAGTAATGATCTTATTTCCGTTAAATGAGAAAATTCCCAAATCTCCAAAAGTTCCAGTATGTTGTCCCTTGTAGTATGCACCAAGAGATTCTGCCGCATCTTCAATAACCGGAACATTTTTGTTTTTACAGATATCAAGGATCTTGTCCATATCAGTTGAAAGACCGTAAAGATGAACAACTAAAACGGCTTTTACATCAGGAAACTTTTTAAATGCTTTTTCTAGACTGCTTGCAGACATATTCCAAGTCGTCAGGTCGCTATCAATAAAAACTGGAATTGCGTTTAAATATAAAATCGGGTTTGCACTTGCAGAAAAGGTGAGAGTAGGGCAGAAAACGATGTCTCCTTTTCCAACACCTGCAGATTTTAATGCAAGATGTATGGCAGCTGTGCCTGTAGTAAGAGCAGCAGCATTAGAAACGCCGACTTTTTGAGCAAATTCATTTTCAAATTCAGTAACATTTTTGCCAAGTGGAGTTATCCAGCCTGTATCAAAAGCTTCTTTTACAAATTCCTGTTCAAATCCCTCGTCGCTCATGTGAGGAGAGGAAAGAGGTATTCTTTTGCCCATTATATTTCCTTAATTTTAAAGGTCATGGAACATCTTTTCCGAGATTTCACTTTCCGAAAAAATTATGATCCAGATCGTTACAAAAATTATTTTTATATCAACCCATATCGAGTGGTTCTCAACATACCATCTCTCAAGTTCGATTTTTCTTGGAATAATATCTTCCTTGTGAATGTCTTCAACAGTTCTTCCTTCGGTCTCAACGCACATTTCTTCTTCATCTCTGAAAACAATTGAGCCTATGCCGGAAAGTCCAGGTTTTACTTTGCACAGGTATATCTGGTCTTGTTCCGGGTAGTAGTTGAAATATTTAACAGTTTGAGGTCTCGGCCCGATAATACTCATATCACCAAGAAACACGTTGAATATCTGTGGGAGTTCATTTATTTTTGTTTTTCTTAAAAAATTCCCTACCGGAAGAATTCGAGGGTCATTTTTTAGAGTAAGTTCACCACTTCCAATACTGGGACTGTTTTTCAGCATTGAGGCAAACTTAAAAAGTTCGAAAGGTTTCCTGTTTTCCCCAACTCTTTCCTGAAAGTAGAATATTTCACCTTCTCCAGTAAATTTCAGGATGATCATTATCGGAATAAAAAAAGGAGAAAATAAAACTATAGATATAAAGGAGAGTATAATATCTAAAAATCTTTTCATTTATTTGCCTCTTTTTTTTGATCAATTATTTCCCAGTGACCGCCTTTGTCCGGGCCCACTCTTTTTATAAGTCCCTTTTCTTTTAAAGCATTAAGTTGCCACTCAACACCTCTTCTGGTAAGTCCTGTTGATTCTGCAATTTGTTTTTGTGTTGTTTTAGGGTTGTCTTTAATAAGAGCTAAAACTTTCTCCACAGTTTTCTCCACAGTTTTCTCCACAGTCTTCTCCACAGGTTTCTCCTTACTTTTCTCCTTACTTCTAGGAAAGTCAGGACTAATATAAAAAGTTGTAAGGAAATAACTGCGGTTTTCATCTGTCTGAAACACAGGTTCCGGCGAATTGTTTGTTGCCATTGCTTTTCTTATTTTCGGGATGCCTGTTCCTCTTCCTTCAGTCAGATCAAGCTCTTTTAAAAAGTCTCCAACTCTCCGGTTTCGATAAGTTCTTACAACAACTTTATCTTTTTGTAAATCAGTTTCACTTGTGGGGGGAAGAGGTCCGGGAAAAGAAAGAATGTCGATCCTATTTTTATAAATTGAAATTTCAACTGTGTCCTGCAGTTCATAACTTTTATGATAAATCGCATTTGCAAGAGCTTCTTCAATTGCTGTAAGAGGATAGTTGAAAACCCGAATTGCTTCCGGTTGAGTATCGATTTTACGGACATGTTCTTTTATCACAGAGTTTTTAATGTACTGAAGAGACATTCTTAACTGGTGGTGGATCGGACCGGTAAATATTTTTTCAGTGAAAGAATCTCCGACATCATCATGATATTCGACTATTTCTATTTTTGCTCCTCTGAAAAATTTTGATGGCTCGGTGTTAAACATTAAAAGCCCTATATTTACAGGTTTCAAATATTCTTCAGGTCCTCTGACTATCTGCATTTGACGACAGAGATCTGGGAAAGGCATCTTTTCAGAAATTTCATAAAGATCACTTCCAATATCTTTTAAAAACTCTTTTATTAATGTAATGTTTAAATCTTCAAATTCAGCATTGTGATTAATTCTATCGTCAAAAGGAACCTTAGCTGCAAGCTGAAGAAGCTGAAGTTCTTCTTCTCTATTTGCTTTTACTGTGGAGGCAAAACGTCTTATGAAATATTCCTGTTGAGAATTTCTGACAAGTTTTTCAGGTGCTTTATAAGGTCTTGTGTCACCACCGGGACACCAGACAACAAGAATCTGTTTTTCTTTATAAGTCACAGGAGCGACAACAGGAAAATAGTTGGGACTTATTAAGTGACAAAGCTCAAGAAGTTTTTTTTGAATTTCATCAATTAATTCATGAGAAAGACCTTTAGGCGGTAAAATGGGTTTTCCATTGTTTTCTTCAACACCGATAATAATATATCCACCGCCCCAGTTGTTATTGTCATTTGCAAAAGCTGTTACAGTGTGAAGAATCTTTTCCGGATTCCAACCTGCTTTAAATTCCAGTCGCTCCCATTCAATTGCCTGACCGTTTATGAGATCGTGTATATTTATGGGAAGTGACATGACTATTTCCTCACATCCTGTTGTCTAAGTATTTGTTTTTTTCCACATGCCCAAAATCGGGGATGAGTTCAAAGAAAATTTTCACAATATCCTCTTTTGACCAGGAACCGTTTCTTTTAAGATCATAGATCATCTCTGTAAAACTGAGAAGCAGATCAGGACCGAGAGAGAACTTATTCTTTATAATTCCTATATCTTTAAACTTGTTCATTTCAACTTTTTCATTTTCGGTGTAGAATTCTTCAAAATCTTTTTCTCCAGTGGTATCACTTTTGAAAAAATAACATGGCCATTTTTTTGATGCGATAAGTTCCTTTGCTTTTCCTCTTGCCTCATCTTCTGATTCACAGAGGTAAGGGGTGTAGTTGAGGTTCTCTAGAAACTTAACTGCAATGTCAGAAAACTTTATCAGGTTAAGTTTTTCACTGAGTTTCGGAAAGAAAATGTCTCTGTTTTCTCCAACCATACCCGACATGAGGCAAAGCTCACCACTTTCCTGCCCTGTTACGAAGTATCTTCTCACATCATTAGGTGCGGATATCGGCTGTTTTTTCATTATTCTGTTTTGAAAACCGTGGAGCAGGCTCCCGTCAGAGAATGCGACATTTGCAAATCTAGCGGTTGAGATGTCAATCTCTCTACTTTCCTGCATTAAAAACATTTCCATGATTCGTTTCGAAGCACCCATCATGTTAACAGGGTTTGCGGCTTTGTCTGTTGAAACGCAGAAATATTTTTTAGTGCCACTTTCTTTTGCAAGTTTCAATGTCTTTAATGTATTGAATATATTAACTTCGATCATCCGCATTAAAGTATAGGGGTCTTTTTCGCTTCTTACATGTTTAAGAGCTGAAAGATTGAAAACATAGTCATATCCATGGTTACAATCCCATAATGAATCGAATATTTCCGAGCCACAGTCAATAGCGAATGTGGCAAAGTCCCCTTTAATATATCCAACAGAACTTCTGATGTTTCTGACAAGCTCAACAAGGTTGTTTTCACTGATGTCAACAACATGAAGTTTTTGGGGGTTTCTTTTAAAGATCTCGATTACTACAGCCTGGCCAATTGAACCTGCACCGCCTATCACTAAAAATGATGAGTTTTTGATCTCATCCTTAATAAATTCATTGTGTGCCGCAATGTCTTCAATAAAAAGTTTATCTTTACGTCCAATGAGAGAAAGAATATCCATAAGTCCTCCATTTTGGAAAATGATGCTTATGATACTCTAACAAACACAATTTGGAAATTTTTTGAGGTTGATGATAATGTTTATTTTTCAATTAATGGTGTTGTCCGATCTTATAATTGACAAATCAGCCAGTTTTCTTATAATGCTTGAACCACATTGATTTGACGGAGCGTTTTGATGAGCATTTTTGCTATAGATTTTGATGGAACGATAACGGACAGTCATTTTCCTGAGTTTGGGAACATTCGTCCTGATGCATCAAGGATTATTCAGCGGCTTGTTATGGCAGGACATACTGTTATTATCTGGACTTGCAGACCTATAAACGGTCATGGAATTGAAGAGATGGAAAAATGGCTGGAAGAGAAAGGCGTTCCTTATCATGGTGTAAATGAAAATGCGAGAGCGTTGAAATTCTCGACCGGGCCGAAAATTTATGCCGATATATATATAGATGACCAGAGTCTTGATTTTTATGAAAAAGGTATTGACTGGAATGTGATTGAAGGGAAATTTCAAAAGCTTGGTTTTCTCAAGGACAAGAACAGATACAAAGGCAAGGGAAGATATAAAGAAGAAAATCCCAGTTTAGTTTCAAAACTTATTCGAAAATTAAGTTCCTGACATGTAAGAGAGTTTTACTTTTTCTTTTTCTTTTTCTGACCATATCCATAGTTGTAGTTACAATATTGATTTTGATCATTTCCGTATGAAGTGTTGAAAAAAGATGATTTTATTCCATTTATTGCGATTCCAATATTATGTCTGTTTTCCGGAATTTTTGAAAACATAACCTTTTCAATATTGTTAAGTGCGTTTAGAGGTGCTCTGCCAACTTTTACAACAAAAATAAGCACATCAAGCTTATCGCTCATGAAAACAGGGTCTGTAACTGCAAAAACAGGAGGCAGATCGACCAATATAAACTGATATGTTTTTTTCAGTTGCTCAAGCATTTCACGAAATTTATCACTTTTAAGAAGTTGTGGCGGATTTGGAGATTCTTCACCAGCAGGAATTATGTCATAGTTAAAAGCTGATTTTAATATAACTTTATCGAGTGAATTCATATTGGTTGTAAGATAATTGGTAAGTCCGGGAGATTTTGCAACTTTATTGTGAATGTGCTGTGTCGGCTTTCTCATGTCTGCATCAATAATTATCACTTTTTCATCAAATTCGGCACAAGTGATGGCAAGTTGATTCAGTAAAAAACTTTTACCCTCTGAAGGTACTGAGCTGGTTATTGCAATAACTTGTTTTTTTCGAGTTGTTGAAAAACTGATATTTGTGTGAAGAGAGCGGAATATTTCTTTCCATTGGAGTTCATTATTCAACCTTTCCTCTTCGTTCATTTGAGGTATTTTGGCAAAAATAGGGATGTCCGGAAAAAGATTCTCGATCTCTGTGGAAGATGTTGCGACTGTTGTTAAAAATTCTCTGATCATTATCAGCAGTATTCCTGTGAAAAATGCCAATATTAGTATTATTAAAAGATAAAGTGATCCTTTAGGTGAATTTTTTTCAGCTAGATCAGCTCGTGCATGATCTATGACGGTCATGCCTGAAAGAGTTCCACCTTTTTTTATTTGTGATTCATAGAGTTTTTGAAGAAGAAAAATGTAGATGTGTTCTGTTATTTTTATGTCTGTGGTAAGAGAACTGAGTTTTATTACATTTTGAGGAATTCCTGAAAATTCGGTCATGATCTTGCTGTATTCTCTCTCAAGACTTCGCAGTTCGTTGCGAAGACTGGATATGATGTTCCCGGTGAGTTGATGAAGAGTTCCTGATGTTTCCAGGATCTTTTTTGATATTTCGATCATTTTTGGATGAGCCGGTTTAACGCTTGACAACATTGACGTCTTTTCAAGAACAAGAGCATTATATTTGGTAATTGAATTTGTTAAAGCAGTGTCCTGTATATAAATAGGTGACGGGAGAGGTTCATCTTTCGCAGAGTCGGCTTTGCTGCTGAGTCCCTGAAGTATATCGAGTTTCACCTCGGTCTCTCTTATTTGTGTCCGTAATGTCTCAACTTGTGCCATAATGCTCTGTATCTGTGTTTCAGGCAAGATGGTTCCCTGATTTTTTTGAAAATCTCCAAGTTCGATTCTTTCTTTTGTAAGTTTTATCCGAAGTGCGGAAATTATTTCTTCAAGAAATTCTTCAGTTGTTTTAGCCTCTGCCTGTTCCCATTTAATTTTCTTTTCTGAATAAATTGAAATTAACTGGTTGACAAGTTTGGCACTCAAATAAGGATTGATGTCGGAGTGTTTAATTCGCAACAATGCAGGTTTTTTTTTGTTGCCAGCCGGTGAAAAACAAAATGATTCGGTAAGTTTTTCAAGGGTTTTCTTTGTCGTTTTAGTGGAAAATGAAAAAACTGTTCCGACAGGAATGCTGCCTGTTTTTAAAAGAGTGATCTCTTTATTATTTACAGGACAGGAGACATCCCAGGAACATTTCCATTCCTGTTTTGAATCTTCAAATGACAGAATATATCCCGTTTCTGTTGATATCAGTGTTCCCTTTTTGTTTAAAAGCACATTGGATCCGTCTTGTAAAAGTGGTCCGCCAAGTGAGGACGTGTTCTTAAAAAGGCTGTTTAAAAGATAAAAAAGAAACTGACTGTATTTTCTTGAGAATTTGATTCTCAGATTATTTCTTTCTATAAGTTTTGCAGCAACGCGGATGCTTTTAAAAATTTCTATTTCGTTCTGTATTTCCTGAGAAGATGTTCCCATTAATTCCTGAATGCCCGGCGTTGCTGTTGTATCGCTCTGAATGTGTATAAGAGCCGATGTTTCAAAACTTGGGGTTTTCATAAGCACATAGGTGGATCCACCTATTACAATGGCACAGAAAGTAACTATAAAAAGAACAAAATGCTTTAAAATGATATTTCCAAGCTTTTTGAGATCGATATCTTCCATTAATGCTCCATGCTTTTTATGGTGCCCAGTTTTTGTAGAGCAGTGTTCCTGTATACAACATTTGAAATGTGGGAAGTAACTGTTTAATTATTCTGTTATAACTTGTAAGAGCAGTCGGTGATACAAGAACTCTGTCTCCGGGGATCAGCATAATGTTTCCGGCTTTACCTGAAAAAATATCATCAAAACTTAATTTAACAAGAAGGTGTTTATCAGCTTTTTGTCTGACCATATAAATTTTACTTGTTGAGGCATAAGGAAGCACAAGTCCACCTGCATCAGCAAGAAGATCTATAAGGCTGTATGATCCACTTTTGATCTCGAATGCTCCCGGATTTTTAACTTCTCCGAGAATATATGCTCTGTTTGAACTTGCATGAGGAACATAAAATGTATCACTGTCTTTCAGGTAGTATTTAGAAAAGTCTTTAGTTCCAGTCGCTATATCACTGATGCTTATTGGAAAGACCATGTCGTTTCTTTTCATATATATAAATTGAATTGATCCGGTTTCCTGATGAACAGGAACCATTTCCGTGATCGCTTCAAGAAGGTTGGTATTTACTTTGATCGGGTGTTTGCCTGCATTTTTTACGCTGCCGATCACATAATAGAACTTGCTTTCATATTTGACAATATCAAACATTATATGCGGATTGACTAAAAAATTAGAGTAAAGTTTTTCCAGTTTGACAACTGTTTCTTCACGCGTTAATCCTGCAACAGACACTTTTTTTATTAACGGAATGTTAATGTTGCCTTTTTCATCTACAGCATGTCCGAAAATTTCACCGAGAGCAGTAGACTGTGAACTATCCTGCGGATTGCCGTAAATAGTGATCTTTATCTCATCTCCTACACCGAGATAATAAGTAAGCTCTCCCTCTTTCAGACTTTTAAAGTTCTCATCCATATTCATTTCTTCAACACTAAATTCGCTTTTTGGTATCTCTGCGAATTTTTTGTATTTTGAAGAGGAGCAGGAACCACTAAAACACAAACTTGCTACAATAATTATCAGTACCGATTTCAAATACATTGTGTGCCTTTTAAAGAATAAACTCATCTTTACAAATATAAAAAATATTAAAAAACAGACCAATCTAACCAAATGAATGCCAGTTGTCAAACTCTCTGTGCAATCTTTCTGAAAGTTTATCATGTTGTAGTTTTTAGCGAAGATTGAAGAAGGTTAGGGTGAGTTATTCTTTTCCTTGCCGATTTTTCTCTTCTCTGCTAATATCCTGTTGGTTTTTTTTAGTTTACTATTGAGGTTGCTATGAAGATTGGAGTTGTCGGTTCGGGTTATGTCGGTCTGGTTGCGGGTGCTTGTCTCGCTGATTTTGGTCACAATGTTACCTGTATGGATGTTGACAGGAAAAAGATCGATAGTTTAGTTGATGGTGTTATGCCGATTTACGAGCCTGGTCTTGATGATCTGGTTATGAGGAATTATAATTATAAAAGGCTTGATTTCACTTATGATATTGAAAAAACTGTTAAAGAGAATGATGTCCTTTTCATTGCAGTGGGAACTCCGCCGAAAGATGATGGAAGTGCTGATCTTCAATATGTTCTTTCAGTTGCTGATGATATTGGAAAATATATTGACGGATATAAGGTTGTTGTTGACAAATCGACTGTTCCTGTCGGGACTGGAAAGCTTGTCAGCGAAACAATAACGGCTAGACTGAGGGAAAGGGGCGTGGAATTTGATTTCGACGTTGTTTCAAACCCTGAGTTCCTGAGAGAGGGAAAGTCTATTCAGGATTTTACTCATCCGGACAGAATTGTTATCGGTTGTGATTCCCAAAGAGCTGAAGATGCGATGAAAAAGGTTTACAGGGTGCTATATCTTAACAATACACCTTTTGTAATTACCAACATCGAAACTGCCGAGCTTATAAAATATGCCAGTAATGCTTTTCTTGCTGTTAAAATATCATTTATCAATGAGATGTCTCAGCTTTCTGAAAAAGTCGGCGCCAATGTTCAGGAAATTGCAAAGGCGATGGGAATGGATGGCAGGATCAGTAATAAATTTCTCCATGCAGGTTGTGGTTACGGTGGAAGCTGTTTTCCGAAAGATACAAAGGCGATAGTTGATATTGCGGCAAAAAATAATGTTGAAATGAAAGTCATAACTTCCGCTATTGATGCAAATGAAGTGCAGAAAACAAAGATGGTTGAAAAGATAGTTGATTCAATGGGTTCTGTGAAAGGAAAGATACTTTCGATTCTTGGACTTACATTTAAGCCTGAAACTGATGATATGAGAGAGGCTCCAAGTCTTATAATAATTTCGCAGCTCATTAAAAAGGGTGCAAAGATCAAAACTTTCTGCCCGCAGGGTTTTAAAGAGGCAAAGTGGAGACTTTCTGATCTGAGTGACAGCATTGAATACTGTGAAGACAGTTACGAAGCTGTAGCGGGAAGTGATGCCGTTGTTATTCTCACTGAGTGGAATCAGTTTAGAGGTCTTAATCTTGAAAAGATAGAAGAAGTTATGAACGATAACTACTTTTTTGATCTTAGAAACATCTATGCGACTGATGATTCAGTCAGGAAACTGTTTAGATACTCCGGTGTAGGTGTTTAGAATAACTAGGGTGAGTTGGTAACTATTAAAAAGCAATTTGTTCAGTTTATAAAACATTGATTTATTAAAACTGGTTTATATTATACTTTCTGTGATCATGTAATTTTATTTTTTAGGAGGAGGAAAAACCATGAAAAAGATTTTGTTTTTATTATTTATCGTTGTTTTTGTTTCATGTGGTGATGACGGAAAGGTAAAAGTTTCTCAAAATGATGATTCTGATGGTCAGAACTCAGACATTGAGACAGCTGATGTTGCAGATGAAGAAGTTACAGACGACGTGTCTGATGAAATGGCGGACACAAAGTTAGAAGATAACGATTCGGTCAAAACTGATAATGAAATTGATGAAATAGATGAAATAAATGACGAGGATGCAGGTCCGAAAGTGGGAAGTGAAGGCGGATCTTGTTATAACAATGATACTTGTAATGATGGACTTATCTGTGAAGATGATGTTTGTGTTTCCTACACAGCTCTGTGTGGAAATGGAATCGTTGATGAAGGTGAAGAATGTGACGACGGTAATGCCGTGACTGAAAAATGTGAATATGGAGAGATTGCCTGCGTTGTCTGTGACAGTTCATGTAAGTCAGTTACGGGCGAAACCAGTTTCTGTGGTGATGAAGTTGTCGATACTGAAAACTCAGAAGTCTGTGATAAAAACTCTAAAGATTGTAGTGAAGTTGATGTCAGTTTTCTTAACGGTACTGCTGAATGCAAGGAAGATTGTAGCGGTTTTAATACAGAAGAGTGTACAAAGCCCGGAGATATGGTGACAATTCCTGAAGGAAAGGTGACAATAGGTTGTAACGATGTTGATTGTGAAGATGATGAATTGCCGCTTCATGAAGTTTTTCTTTCAGAATTTAAGATAGATATTTACGAGGTGACAGTCGATCAGTATAAGGACTGCATGGAAAATGGTCCTTGCGAAACACCCTCTGTAACGCTTGCAGCATGTAACTATAATTTCCCTGAAACAAAGAAAAATCATCCGATAAATTGTTTGACCCGGGAAATGGCTCAGCAGTATTGCCGATGGAAAGACAAAAGACTTCCAACTGAAGCTGAATGGGAAAAAGCTGCAAAATACGGACGCTATCCATGGGGAAATGAAGCTCCTGATTCAAGTTATGCTAAATATAATAGTTCAGGTACAAGTGACGTTGGAGCTTATCCAAAAGGAATGACAGCGGATGGTGTCTACGATCTTGAAGGAAATGTTTCGGAGTTTGTAGAGGACTATTACAAGGATGACTATTATGATGAAAGCTTTGATTTTAATCCTTTAAATTTGGATGATGCAAGTGGTGAGGTTGTTGCGCGTGGTGGACACTACCAGGTTACGGAAGAGAAGTATCTTGCAATTTATCGAAGAGCGAAGATTGAATCAGACCAAGCTCTTCCGATGATAGGTTTCAGATGTGCTCAGGGAACCGCAGATCATACAACTGAAACAATTACTGTAGCAAAAGGCGGAAGAGTATACTCGCCATCTGAGAATTTTATTATGAATTTCGAAGCAGGAACTTTCAGCGAGGATATGGAAGTGACTATTTCTCAATATCCCAAAGATTATTTTACTGACAGCGAAAAGATAGTTACTGATTATGTTTATCAGGTAACATGTAATGGCGGTAATTGCGATCAGACCTTTCTGAAGAATGTAAAGATCGTAATGCGTTCCGCTATTGACTTTAATGTAATTACGGGGCTGGTATTCATTGAACGACAGGTAATAAAACAGTTTTTTGAGATTGAAAATGAATGGGAAAAAGCATCTGGATATCCTTCATACTGGCTTGTTGATGCTTCCGGAGATCCGATCATGTCCGGAGATCCTATAATGCAAGGAGATCCTATAATGCAAGGAGATCCGATCATGTCCGGAGATCCGATCATGTCAGGAGATCCGATTATGACAATAATTCTTAATTATCCTTATAGTAAAAGACCTTTCTTTGTTATATTCGATGATGATGGGGAAGATGACTAGAGTGAATAACTCCCTCAATCCCTCTTTAAAAAAGAGGGAGGCTTGTTCTTTTGTTCCCTCGCTTTGTGAAAGAGAGGGTTAGGGAGAGTTTGTTATTTCTTGAAATAATCCAGATACCATTCAATAAAATTATTAATTCCAGTCTGAATGTTCGTCGAAGGTTTATATCCAAGATCATCAATAAGATCCTGAACATCTGCATAGGTTTCCGGAACGTCTCCAGCCTGAAGAGGAAGCATTTCCTTTTCTGCTTTTTTGCCGAGTTTATTTTCAATTGCCTCAATGAAAGACATGAGTTTTACAGGTGCGTTGTTTCCAATGTTATAGATCTTGAAAGGGGCTTTTGAAGTCGAAGGATCCGGGTTTTTTCCGTCCCATTCGGGTTTTCCTTTGGGCGGGTTGTCAAGAACTCTTGTTATTCCTTCAACAATATCGTTAACGTAGGTAAAATCTCTAAGCATGTTACCATAGTTGAAAACAGGAATAGATTTCCCTTCAAGGATGGCTTTTGTGAAAATAAAAAGAGCCATATCAGGTCTTCCCCACGGTCCGTAGACTGTGAAAAAACGAAGACCGGTTGTAGGAATCTTAAAAAGGTGGCTGTAAACATGAGCCATGAGTTCGTTAGACTTTTTTGAAGCTGCATACAGACTGATAGGGTGGTCTATATTGTCACTGGTTGAGAAGGGAAGACTTTCGTTTGCTCCGTAAACACTTGAGCTTGAAGCGTACGCCAGATGGCCAACCGAATTGTGTCTGCATGATTCAAGAATATTAAGGAATCCTGAAATGTTGCTTTCTATGTAAGCTTCCGGATTTGTTAGGGAATATCTTACACCAGCCTGGGCTGCAAGATGACACACCCTTTCAAATTTCTGTTCTTTGAAAAGCTTATCCATTCCTTCCTTATCGTTAAGGTCAAGTTGTATAAAAGAGTAGTTATCATGCTTTGTGCTCTGGATCAGTTTTCCATATTCAACACTTTCTTTATTAATTCCAGTGTTTTTAAGTCTGTTGTATTTAAGGTTTATGTCGTAGTAATCATTTATGATATCAAGTCCGACAACTGTGTCACCACGCTCAATCAGTCTTTTTGCTTCATGAAAACCTATAAATCCTGCGGTACCTGTAACTAAAATCTTCATTTAGACCTCATTCGTCTTCGGTTTCTTCATCTTCCTCGGCTTGAATCTTATCAGCGATGTCTTTGGAAAAAGTTGTGACCATATTTCTTCCGTTCTCTTTTGAATAGTAGAGTGCCTGATCGGAATTCTTGACAAGGTCTCCTGTGCTCATCGAAAGACTTGGATAAGATGAAACTCCGAAAGATGCGGCGATGTTCAGAGTTGATCCGTCAGCATTTATCGTTGTGTCTTTCACGAGAATTCTTATTTTTTCCGCGAGTCTGAAAGCGCCTTCAACGTTTGTGTTGTGCAGAAGTACCACGAATTCTTCTCCGCCGTATCTCGCAGCAATATCGACCTTTCTGATGTTGTTTTTCAGAGTTCTTGAAAGGAAGCGTATAACATCGTCACCAGCCTTGTGTCCGTAGGTGTCGTTTACTCTTTTAAAATGGTCAATATCAAGCATTATTATTGAAAGGGGATGTCCGGTTCTACTTGCTTCCATAAGCATTCTTTCAAGTGTAAGCTTAAGGTATCTTCTGTTGTAGAGACCTGTAAGACCATCGACATTTGACAGGTCTTCAACCTTTTCATACATTTCAATGTTATTTAGTGCAGATGAAACGACCTTGTTGATCATTCTTCTTGATGTCGTGTAGTTTTTCTGGAGCTCGAAATCATCACTGCTGCGTGTCAGAATGGTTATTGTGCCTTTAATATCGTTGTTAAAAGTGATAAGCCTTGCAGATAGGTTGTCAAACTTGTTTAGCTCTTTAAATGCTTCTTCAGTAAATATCGGATTTTCTTTCCTTTTGTTGATCTCATGAAGTTCGTAGTTGTCATCAAGCTTTCCATTTATCATCATGGAATGGATCGATGTTGTATCGGTGACCTCACTTTTGGCGAATTCTTCGATATGCTCCATCTTCATAGTATCCATTGAGTTTACACCTGCTCTGATCTTGAAAGCGTGACCATAGTGAATATCATTTTTCTGTTCAGTAATGAAGACCGCTCCAGTTCCCGGCATAACGTTGAAAATAGCAAGAGCAGTAGCCTGAAAAAGAGAGTCTCTGCTGAATGAGTCAACGATGTTGGATGTTCCGATATATAGATTTTCTTTTTTGAGCTTTTCTATTGATATCTGTCTGAAAGCTTCACCCTGACGAATAAGCTCGACTATATCATTCTTTATTTCTCTAAAATCATCAAGAAGCTGATGTTTAAGGGAGGTGGATTCCTTTTCAACCATTTTTTTCTTCATTTTTATATCAGCTGCAAGAACATACTCGGGCTCAAGGGCCATATCTCCGCATTCAAACATGTTTATAGGGTAATACAGACGATAATTATATTCCGGCATCTGAGGAATATCTTCCTGTTCAGCAAGAAGAGTCTTTGCTGCAAGCTCGATCCTGTCGTGTACAACTCTGTGGATAAGACCTCGAAGCTCAAATTCTATTTCGCTATTGTATCTTCTGCCTCTGTTTCCAGGGAGAAGCTCAAGGAGGTGTATTTCGATCTTGATGCCACCGAAACTCTTTGTCCTGACCAGATAGTTCTTAAGTGGTTTAAAAGGATCGTCGACAATAGTTTTGCTGTTCTCGTCTATTTTTCTCTGAACTTGTTTTTTAGAGGCTTTTTCACGAAGAAGATGGTCCCACAGGTCTTTTCTGTGATATATCCAGACACCTATTGAAACAAGGGTGAAAATAATGTAGAGGATAAAATCATGCGGTACAGAAAAGTCTCCAGTAAGTATAAGGATTGCCAGAGAAACTATTGAAAAGCAGAGATAGTGGATCTGATCAAGTTTAGTCAGAATATAGGGCAGGGCTAAGAACAAAAGTGGCAGAGCCAGACTCGAACTGCCTCCTGTAACTACAACTGCAATAATAATAAAAGGTGCGGGTAGTGGTTTTAGATGCTCAATGAGGATGAGGTAGAGAAGAAAAACAGCGAATATTCCCCAGACAGCGATAGTAAAGCTTGCGCTCTCGCTTACTCTAATTGAAGCAAGTGAGAAAATTAGTGTTAGAACGTAAAAAAACGGTCTTGAATTAATAATTTTAGTCATTGATGTAGTACTGATCCTTTCTAATCATTTCAAATTTCTTTCTCAGTATTGCCTCAGCAGCTTTTGGATCTTTTCGGTATCTTTCGATCCTGAGTCTTGTCTTGGCAATGTCCGACTTTATATCGTTGAGACTCTTTTCTATATCGTTAATTACTTCACTGTTTCGTGATATTTCAGAATGTGTCGCTGAAATATCATAGATAAGTACACCCAGTATCAGCAGAAAAATAAAAACAGGAACAGTAACCGAGAGTCTGTTTTTCATTCAGATGCCCTCGTTGCTATTGCAATGTTTTCAAATTTCATTGATTTCAGTGTATCCAGCACTTTCGTAACATCTCCATGTTGTGTTCGTGTATCAGCTTTAATCACTATAAGATACTTGATGCGCATTCCGCTGTCAAATTTTGAAAGTCTGGACTTTAACTCATCTATATCCGGGACAGGAATGTCATTTACGCTCATTTTCCCTTCAGTACTCATGGTGATCTCTATCTTTTCTATTTCAAGCATTGTATTTGAAGATGAAGCTTCCGGAAGATCTACTTTCAGTCCCGATTCTCTGACGAATGTGCTTGTAAGTGAGAAAAAGATAAGAAGTGTGAACAGTACATCAACAAGAGAGCTGATGTCTATACTAAACTCTTTTTTTGTCTTTTTCTTCAGATTCATTTAAATTCCGTTCTATTTGTAACAAAAACAGCCATGTAAAGTATGACAAGTATAGAAGTTAGAAAGCTGAAAATAGGAAGAATGACTACTCCGGCGTAGATAAAAAAGAAAAGCGAAGGGGAGAACCATGTTCCAAAGTTGCGTGATGAAATGGGGGGGAACTGTGCCTGAAGGAACTTTAACTGACCAGTGAACTTTGCAAAAATAACATAGAGTAGTAAAGCTGAATATATTATTGCAAGGATAGTTGAGTTGTTCAGTATTACGGGCAGGAAGGCTATTGTCGCCGTGAACTCATATGAAAAGAGAAAGAAAGGGCTTCTGTTCTTTCCGGGTTTTACGGATAACCTCATACTCTCAAAGTAATATATGAAAGTGGCTCCTAACAGTGAAAGGATCGTAAGACCCTCGGAACCGGATTTGACGGAAAGCATTGAAGTCAGAAGGATAACGACAAAAAAGAACGTGTTGAACATTCTGAAATCGAAGTTTTCTCTTTTCAGAAGAGAGAGCAGCATTTCTTTTGAAAGCTTAAGAAAAAGTCTGTTTGAAAAGAAGTCTTTTTCAGGAGTATTTTCAATGCAGGTGTCAATAAGTCTTTCCTCTGCCTCGTTTTTCATTGCCGGAGTGTCAACATCTTGCCAAAGATAGCCTGTCATATCGCAGGCGTGAAACTTTTTCTTGTCGCCAAGGACTTTCATTCCTTCAGATATGGAAACGTCGCCTTTTTCCTTGTAGATCTTACCAAGTTCTTTAATAATTGACGGTTTGCACAGGAAAAGACCAGTGTCAACAGCATTATACGCAGGAAGTTGTTTGTCGATTTCGGTAATGATATTCTCTTGTGTGAAAACCTTGGTTGCATCGTCAAGATCAAAAACATTCTCAATGTCTCTGTCTATTGAAAGAACAGTTTCAGCATTTTCAAGCTGTACCTGGGCCTTTTTTATAAAGTCCGGCATAAAGTCGTTTGAAAAAACATGGTCAGACATTGAAAGAAGAAAGGGCTCATCCTTTATCAGAGCTTCGCCACCTCTAAGAAGGGAAATGCCGTTACTTTTGTTGTATTCTTCATTTTCAACAGTGACTATTCCGGTCATGCCTTTGTCGCTTATGAACTTTTTTATCTGATCTCCACGATAACCAAGTACGATAACAATGTGCTCAATTCCTGCGAGTTTCATTAACGTGATAACTCTTTCAATAAGTGCCATTCCGCCGATTGGCATCAAAGGCTTTGGTTCGTTGCGACCCTCACTGTTAAGCCTGCTTCCAAGTCCGCTGGCAAGAATTATTCCCTGTTTTACCATTATATTACCTCTGATTAACGGGTTTCATATCGTTAGCTATTTCTGCTTTTTTCGTTTTTATAAACTCTTCGTAATTGTCCATATCACCCTTGTCAAAAAGGACAGGTGTTACAAAAGTGTAGGCAAGCATTTCAAAAAGAAGAATATCAAGTAGCCACGGATTTCCGGTTATCCCTGTCATTATTCCACCGAAAAGAAGCAAAGCAACAGCTATACCCATGGCTATTTTAAGACCTTTATTAAAAACTCTTCCGTGATGCGCAAGAAAAGGTCTGTATGAAAGATTGTTGTAACCGATCCAGAATAGAACAGGAATGATTATAAACTTGTAATAAGGAATTATATCAGATAGTTGAGTGCCAATAACAGCTACAATATAAAAAGCGGATACTGGTCTGGGAGTTCCAAGCCAGAATTTTGGATAACTGATGTCATAAACAGCGTTTCTTGCATGTCTTATACATCCGAAAACGACTGGAACTAGGCCCATTATAACAGCAAGAAGTATGCTCGTTTCTCTATAGTAGGCGTAAACTATAAAAGAAGGGCAGACAGAGTAAGTAACATGGTCAGCTATAACGTCAAGCTCTTTTCCAAAGTTATTGCTCATATTAGTAAGTCTGGCGATGGCTCCGTCAAGATGATCAAAACAGAAAGCCGCGATAATCAGATAGCATGCTGCTGTAATATTTCCTTCCATTGCCAGTAGAGCTGAACCGAATCCGATTGCTATGTTTCCAATTGTGACAACGTCTTTAAGATGAATTAAGCCCATTTTTTACCTCACAGTTAAAATCCTAAATTCGATGCTTATGATAAGCGAAATCGCGAGAAAATCACCTTTTTGCAGATTTATTGTAACGTTTCTCTTTCTTTTCCGGATGATACGGGATTTTCGTTCTGATCTACGCCGTTAAAAAAAGCTTTGCTAAGACCATCTATCATTCCACTTTCATCAACTTTATCCTTAAAAAAAGACTTATCCTTAAAAAGCTCAAGTTTGACCATTATCGGTTTATTTATTTCAATACAAAGTAGAATTGCTGCTGAAGGTGACATTTCAAGAATAGATGTTTTTTTGTTTTTGCTGTAAACTTTGGCAATGAGTTTTTTATTTTTGCTTTTTTCAAGAACGATCTTATCAATTGAATCGCCTGTTAGTTCAATGAGTTTTGAAACAAGTTCAGAATGTACAGAAGATTTGTTAACAAACGCATCAATAAGAGATGAGCTGCTCTGAAATGTTGAAGGAACGGGAAAAGTTTTCCCGGAATTGTTTTTTAAAATAATTACCGGTCTGAAAAAGACTTTGTCATCAGCTATTCCGGCAATTCTCATTTTAACATTTCTCATAATTTCTTTCCCCTCAGTGTATTCTTAAGAATATCTGTTATTTTGACTTCCAATATTTTTCCAAGATCTTCTTCAGTTGATCCTATAACATGTGTTATGAGATTATGTTCGCTTCTTCCCATGAAAGTATCACCTTTGGGGCTTTTTGATTCAACAAGGATTTTCTGTAATTCATCAAGGTATCTTGACCTGACTTTGGGAATCATTTCCTTCTGTCTATCAAGAAGCTCGTTCAGTCTTTTGAATTTTTCCACTGTTGCAACGTCATCTTTATATTCTGAAGCTTTTGTCATTGGTCTTGGTGAATAGTTGAATGCATAGATAGTATCGTATCCAACATTGGTGATCAATTCAAGAGTCTGTTCAAAATCTTCACGGGTCTCTCCCGGAAAACCGACAATAAAATCACTACTTAGAGAAATTTCAGGGCAACTTTGTTTAGCCATATCCATTTTTTCAAGATACTGCTCTATGGTGTAACGTCTTTTCATCTTTTCGAGAACATTGTTACTTCCGGATTGAGCAGGAAGATGAAGATAGGGCATAAGCTCGGGAATATTACTGAATGTTTTTGCAAGCTTGCTGTTGAAATCTTTTGGATGACTTGTTACAAAACGAAGCCTAGTTAAGCTGCATTTTTCAGAGATAATGTGAAGTAGGTCCGAAAAGTCCATTCCTGTCTCAGGATCTTTGTAACTATTAACATTCTGGCCAAGCAGGGTGACTTCAAGGACCCCGTTATCTTTCAGTTTGTTTATCTCATCAACAATTGAAGAAGCTTTCCTGCTGATCTCAGGACCTCTGACATATGGAACAATGCAGTATGAACAGAAATTATTGCAGCCATGAATTATTGTAACGTAAGCAGAGTATGGTTCAAAGAACTGTCCTTTTGATTCTTCAGGGAAGATCTCTTCTCTTGTAAGATCTTTTTTTTCTGTAGAAATATATGGGAACTTACCTGAGTTGGCGACCCTAGGTATCTGATCTTCAGAACCTGGTCCGAAAACACCATCGATGTAGGAAGCTTTTTTAACTATTTCCTTACCAAGCTGCTGAGCAACGCAGCCCATAATAAAAATAAGTGTACCTTTTTTCTTTTTCAAAGGAAGGTATCTTCCGGCACAGCTGAAGAGTTTCAAAAGTGGTTTTTCACGAACGCTGCAGCTGTTTATTATGATTAGGTCAGCATCTTCAGGATTGTCAGATCTATGCCAGCCGGAATTTATAAGCATAACGCCTACTCTTTCGCTGTCATAAACGTTCATCTGGCAGCCGAAAGTACGGATAAAAAAACGTTTCAAAAGATGCCTCCAATTAAAAAACCGCTAACAGAATATTAAAGTAGGGAAGTATGTCAACACAAAAGATTTTACGGCAAAAAAAAAGCGGAGACTGAAGCCTCCGCTATAAAAAAGATGCCTTCCTAAATCAATAGGGTATTGAATTTCCGCATATCTGATAAACATATTCAGTACCGAAAACAAAAGCCTGTCCAAGATCATTAACAACCGTAGGTCCGTCAAGGATAACACCATTTTCAGGATCACGGTTCTCATCCATAAGAGATTCTTTAACTGACGCACTGAGCACGTTCATATTAAGTTCGCTATCAAAAGAACGTTTAACCTGAACAACAAAGATCTTCTGAGTGTCTGTTGCTTTTGAATCAGTATCCAGATCTTCAGTGCCACAGTTAACGGCAGCATACTGAGCTGGGCTCTTTTCTGTTGTTCCGATAGTTGCCATAGAAGGTCTGGCGCACCCTTGCGGAGCTGAGTTAACATCGTAGATTATTCCGCTTCCATCGCTTTTTTCGCTGAATACATAAAGATTCTTGCTTACAACAATAGTTGCGTTTTCGTCTGAACCATCCTGAAGGTGTCCGCCTATAACTGCCACAACTTTCTGAATTTCACCAAGGTCATCCATTTTAAGAGTGGACGCCGCAGGAGATACGAGACCGTTTTTGGTGAGATCTACACTGTCTTCACCTTTTCTATCTGTAAGAGGAAGAGGAGTGCTTGATCCGGCAACTGCAAGCTCAACGATATTGTCTCCAACTACAGGATCTTCACCATCAATGTCTGATGATCCGCCAATAATAAGTATTCTCGGAGTTATAACATTATTTTCATCAACAGTGGAAACATCGGCAAGTGCATGGTTGCAGCGAGCTGTTTTCATTGATGCGAATTCTGTTATTGAGTAAGGAGGCCGATTGTCTACAACGTAGATCTTTGAAGAAGATGAACTCTCGTTACAACCGCCGGCAATATAAACTTTTCCATCAATAGTTATAGCTTTTGCTTTTGTCACACTTTCTTTTGATTCAAGAGTTCTATATCTGCCTTTTTCGGGATCAAAAAGCAAAATGCTGCTTGAATAGCTTCCATCATCACCGGTTCCAAAAGCTATAATTGCTTTCCCATACGGGCTTCCATCATCAAGAAGAGCTGCTGCATGATACTCAAGTGGTATTCTAAGACTATCTTCTTTAGATGATGTAAGATTATGCATATCAAAAACCGTCGTGTTAGGCATTACTGCTTCATAGTCAAAACTATATCCACCTGAAAGGTAGACAAGGCCACCTTTCAGTGCGACTGCAGCAGCACCTCTTGATCCACTTGAATCGAAATAGGATCTCAGAGACGTGTCTTCATATTTTTTTCTATCCTTTACCACTCTGACGAAATCTGCAGTGGCTCCAAGAAAAAGGTCTACCTCGTAGTTTTTTGCGTCATCGTAATATATGCCGTCAAGACCACCGGTAAGCTTAAGTTTTTCATTCGTGTTGGTTACAGAAACGAAAAACCTATAGTAGTTTCCTTCCTTAAGAGATCTGATGAAATTTTCTTTTCCACCTCGACTGCTATCAACCGAAATAAGTTTTGACTGTGCAAAAACATAAGGTTCAGCAGGATTCGGAGTTGAGTATATTTCCAGAAGGATCTGATCACCCCTGGTAATACAGTAGGTATAATCTTCACCATCAGGATCATCTTCATAGTAGCTGCAGACTTCATTGATATCAATGGGAAGTCTTAACCGGATCTTAAAATCGCCAGTATTACCCGAATCACATGATACAAGCATTCCGGCAATCATTAGAAGCAGGAGAGCTGAAAGCATGCTTCTCATTAGTTCCTCCAACCAGTATTTTCTAACATTAATAAGTTACCACTCAATGACTTTGCCTTCGGGTTCTTCAGTTCTGGTTCCGTAGTAGATACCGACTGCCGCTCCAGCTATCACAACAACAGAAACTGCTGTAATGAACCATGTGGATTTGTAAAAAGGAGTTCTCTGGATCTCTGCCATCGACTCTTCTTGATCACCACCTTCTTTTGAGGAGATATCTCCTTCAAAATAAAAATTTTCTCCAACTTTCAAGTTGACTCCACCCTGAGGTGCGGCATCCTGAGCAAATGCTGGGGAAACGAAGCTGATAACAAGAATTGCGATAAGTAAGTTCTTAATTACTTTCATCTTTCTACCTATCAAATAAATTGTCCATTTGTGTCACCAAAAACTATCTTCGCCTACTGCTTATCAGATTTTTAAATAACAGTCAAACTTTTTACTATCAAAAAACGTCTTTTCAAGTTCAGCTTATATTCGAATTTTCATCATCTTCATATAAAAGGAGTGATCTATAGGTCTCAAAAGTTTTAAACACTCCCTCAAATGAAAGTGCCTTGCGGTTTGCATACATCCCGACAAAATCTATTGCGTCCTTGTCGTGTTTTTTCTTCTGAGGTTCAAGCTGATCGGAAATAAGGTCGCGGATTATTTTATTGTGCTGTTTTCTTACTACACGGACAGCAGTTTCACGATTGATGGAATCTTCCGGCGAAAGAATAGAGCTCAAAGATGTTAATATTGTGCCTGAAAGATAAACAATGGTATTAACCTTATTCTCATCATCGACGGAGTTAACTTCTGTCTGGATATGGTAAGTTTTGTTCCTATGTTCTATATTTGAATTGAAGCCTGGGAACACAAACATGATCAGTCGTCTTGATTTCTGACGTATCTAGAGATCTTACGTCTTCTTCTTGTATGCTTTTTAACTTTGGCCTCACTTTCCCTGAGTTGAATTTTTCCTGCACTGACTTCACGCAGAGCAATAACAGGTTCTTTGTTTCCTCTGGTGTTTGTGATAAGAGGTTCAGCGCCGTCAAGAAGCTGTCTTGTTCTTTTAGCTGCAAGTATGATAAGTTCCAATCTGCTCGAAACTTTTTCCAAACAATCTTCAACAGTTACTCTAGCCATTCGAATGCCTCCAAAAAACATAAAATCTCGGCGCAATTATACTCGCAGTTGTTATTAAATCAAATTTTTAACAGTTAAACATGGTTTTTATGAACTGAAACCGTCATGTTGTCATAATTTGACTATAAGGTTCTGTAGAGTAAAATGCTCCAGAGTGTTGAATTAGGAGGATAAAATGAGTTTGAAAGCTGGTGTCGTTTCTGCTGGAAGTTGGGGTACAGCGTTGGCTGCACTTCTTGCAGGCAAAAAATATGATGTGAGTATCTGGGCAAGAGAAAATGAGATCATTAAATCCATCAACGAAGAGAGTGAGAATAAAATTTTTCTTCCGGGAATAAAATTGCCGGAAACTTTAAAGGCGACTGAAGATATATCGCAGGCTGTTCATTCTAAAGATCTTGTTGTGATTGCAACTCCTGCACAGCATTTGAGAGAATCTCTTCGTCAGATAGCTTTTCTAGTCTCACCGGGAACGTATATTGTTCTTGCGTCAAAAGGTATTGAGAAAGGAACTTTAAAGACAATGCATCAGGTTGCTGAAGAAATGCTTCCTCCTGTTTTGCATCGGAATATTTTTGTGATCTCGGGACCGACTTTTGCAAGAGAACTGGCACAGAAAGTTCCTACATGTGCGGTTGTTGCAGGTCATAATTCAGATAATATGGGTGCAGTTCAGTCGCTTTTTAATACTGACTACATGAGAATATACCGGTCAGCTGATGTAACTGGTGTAGAACTTGGCGGAGCATTGAAAAATATTTATGCAATAGCTGTCGGTATACTTGAAGGAATGGAGCTTGGAAAAAATGCTCAGGCTGCTCTGATAACAAGATCAATAGCTGAGATGTCCAGGCTTGTCATTTCAATGGGAGGGAATCCTATGACAATTTCAGGACTTAGCGGTATTGGAGATCTCGTGCTTACTTGCACAGGAAATCTTAGTAGAAATCGTCAGGTTGGGATCCGTCTGGGAAAAGGCGAGAAGATAGATGATATTCTTAAAAGCATGATAATGGTTGCGGAAGGAGTTCCTACAACGGCTTCAGCCTATGATCTTTCAAAAAAGTCCGGTGTTGAAATGCCCGTTGTTGAAACTCTTTATGGTCTCATTTATGAGAATGCCGATATAAACAGTAGTATAAAAAAACTGATGTCCAGAAGTCTCAAGGATGAACTTGAAACATACGGAGGAAACTAATGATTAACCTTCTTCTAAACGGCAGTGAAGGTAGAATGGGTAAAGCTATCTCAAATATTGTTTTCCTGACAGAAGGTGTTGAGATTGCAGTTGCCTGTGATGCTGGAAAAGGTGTGGAAACTGTCAGTAAAGAGGAGACAGAGAAGATCAATGTGGTTCTTGACATAAGTTCTCCAGAGGGTTTTGCAGCTTCGCTTGCGTGGGCTGTAAAGAACGAAAAGTCCTTTGTTTCAGGTACGACTGGATTAAATGAAAAGAATATGGAAAAACTTGAGGAGGCATCTGAGAAAATCGCTGTTCTTCATACATCTAATATGAGTCGGGGAGTAAATATCCTTTTTGAAGTTTTGAAGAACACGGCGATTCTTGCTAATGACGCAGATATTGAAATAGTTGAAATGCATCATAACAGAAAAAAAGATGCTCCTTCCGGGACGGCTCTTACGCTAGGAAACATTATTAAGGAAAATCAGCAATCAAGAAAATTGAACGATGTTAAGTCAAGAGATGGTGTTATAGGTGAACGGTCTGGGAATGAAATTGGATATTCAAGTATCAGATGCGGTGATGTTCCTGGAGAGCATACTGTTATCTTTGCATTTGAAGGCGAAAGGATCGAGATTACGCATAGAGCTCTGAATAGAGATGTCCTTGCCCGCGGAGCAGTTTCAGCTGCTAAGTTTCTAACAGAAAAGTCTTTTGGTAAATATTCGATGAAAGATGTTATAAATCAAGGATAAAAATTTTATCTAACCATTCTTAAATTTTTACTTCTTATCAGTTGACAACGCTTTATTTTTCACTAAATTAGTCTGTGTAAACTTTTTTTGCTGGAGGCAATAAATGAGCGTGAAAAATTTTGATGTCGTTATTATTGGTGGTGGTCCTGCTGGAATAATTACCGGCGTTACAGGAAAGAAACAGTATCCAGACAAATCATTTCTCCTGTTAATGGAAGAGGCTAAAGGTCTTGTGCCATGCGGAATACCATATGTTTTCCATGATGTTGGAGATGTGGATAAAAACCTGATGGGACCGAAACCTTTTGTTGATGCGGGGGGAGAGGTTCTTGTCGAAAAGGTTGAAAGTGTTAATCCGAAGAACCATGAGGTTGTTCTGGCGAACGGAGACATTGTTAAATATGAAAAGCTTGTTTTTGCAACAGGTTCACTTCCAAGTATTCCTAGATTTATCAAAGGGTATGACCTTGATGGTGTCGAATACATCAAGAAAAGCTATAACACAATAAAAGCTCTCAAGGAAAAAACTGATGTGGCAAAAAATATCGTTGTTGTAGGTGGTGGTTTTATCGGTGTTGAGATGGCTGAGCAGCTTGCAAGGGATCCTGAGAGAAACGTTTCACTGATTGAAATGGAAAAGTACTGTCTTTACAGAGCATTTTCAGAAGATGCCTGTGTTCTTGCTGAAGAAAAGATAAAGGAAGCAGGAGTAAATCTTCACACTTCAACTAAGGTTCAGGAAGTTAAAGGTAATGGAAAAGTTGAAAAAGTGGTTCTTTCTGATGGAACAGAACTTGATGCAGATATTGTTATTATGGCTATTGGATACAAACCTAGAATTGAGATCGCATGGGACGCAGGCATAAAACTCAACGAATGGAAAGCAATCTGCGTTGACAACTATCTGAGAACTAGTGAGCCTGATGTTTTTGCAGTTGGAGACTGTTCAGGAACGAAAGGTTTTATCACGGGCAATGACAACAATGTAATGCTTGCGTCAACGGCAACAGCAGAAGCTAGAGTTCTCGGCTATAATCTTTTCTCGATCAGGTTGAAAAGAAATATTATGGGAACTCTCAGTGTTTTCTCAACAGATCTTCGTGGTAAAGTGTTTGCTTCAGCAGGTGCTATTGAGCAGGTTGCAAAAAGTGCGGGTATCGAATATGTCGTTGGGAAATTCATAGATATTGACAGACATCCCGGAGCATTTTCAGATACGAGTGAGCTTAGAGTGAAGCTTATTGTTTCTCCGATCGATGGAATTATTATAGGTGGTGAGATCTGTGGTGGAAAGTCCGCAGGTGAACTTATTAATGTTATCGGTCTTGCGATACAGAAGTCAGTAACAGTTTTTGAAATGATCTCATTTCAGATTGGAACACATCCTCTTTTAACTGGAGCACCGACGAAGTATGCTCTTGTTAAAGCTGCTGAGTTAGCTGTTATGAATATGAAAAAATATAATTCTTAGTCCAGATTCACGATAATAGCATTCACCAGAGGTTTTTTCCGTGTTATTGAATAAAGATGCCTTCTAACTTTTATTCTTAATTCTTCTTCAATATCTTTCCAGAATGGATCTTCCGGAATTTCTTCTTTAAAGTGATCGTTGATGATTTTATGGATCTCTCTTTCTATTTTCTTCATTTTTGGAAGAGCTGCTATTCCCGATGAAACTAGTCTCGGCCTTGAAATAAGTGTGTTGGAAAGAAAATCGACAGTCATGAGCACGTTCATAAACCCGGCTTTTGCTATTCTTTTCCTGTCCTTTATCGTTTCTATATCAACAAGGTCAGGGTCGTTGTTTGAAACAACTTTTACTGTCAGATCAAACTTCTGCGAGATTATCGGCATCTTTTTTTTCCTGTAAGCAAGCATTTCTCCGTCAGAAATAACGATTGAATTAAATCCATTCCTTTTTGCAAGTTTAGCATTGAGGTTAAGGAATCTTCTGTGACCGTGAACAGGAAGTACAAGGTCCGGTTTCACTGTCAGCACAGTATCAACTATATCCTGCTGGTTTGCATGGCCTGAGACATGTATTTTATCTGTGTTCTCGTAATACACTTCGGCACCTTTTTCAATGAGGTTGTCTATCATTCTTCCGATAGACAGTTCGTTCCCCGGAATATTTTTTGAAGTAAATATGATCGTGTCTCCATACCTGATCGATACGGACTTCATCATGTCAAGGCTAATCCTTTTCATAACGCTTCGGGGTTCGGCCTGTGATCCGGTTACAATTAAAAGAAGTTTGTTTTCCGGGATCTGATTGATCTTAGACTGCTGGGTAATAACTGAAGGCGGAAGTTTCATATATCCAAGTTCAGAAGCAATGGCGGTATATGAGTTGACGCTCCTTCCAAGAAGGGCTACAACACGTTTCTGTGAAAGCGCTATATCTATTATGTTCTTTATTCTTGTTGTGTTTGATGAAAACCCTGTCACAACAACTCTTCCAGGGGCGTTCTCTATTATCTTGGAAATGTTTTTAATAATAGCCGTTTCGTCTTCTGATTGTCCCGGATGCTCAATATTTGTGCTGTCAATCATCAGGATATCTGTGTTCTCTGAGATTTTTTCGGTAAATGGAGATTTTCCGGCTTTTCTTATCTTAAAGTCTCCGGTATGAAGTATTTTGTAGTCACCAACTTTTATCACAAGTCCTTTTGCTTCAGGGATTGAGTGGGCAACGTCTATCATTTCAATTTTAAATGGGCCGCATTCAATAATGGGGGTTTTTTTAGAGTTGAAGGATACGATATTTTTGTATTTTGCAAATTTGCTTATTCTTTCGGCGAGAATGTTCTGAGGAAACTTTGTCATGTAGACTGGGATATTAAAGCGCTTTAAAAGATAGGGAACGCCTCCGATATGGTCTTCATGTCCATGAGTTATCACACATCCGTGCAAATTAAGCTCAAGTTCTTCGATAATGTCAAAATCGGCAATAAAAAAGTCATCATCCATAAAATCATCGTTGCCGGGGAACCCCATTCCGCAATCGATCATGATGGCATCAGTACCGTATTTTATTATTGTGCAGTTCTTTCCAATTTCCTTGAGACCGCCAAGTGGCAGAATTTCAACTGGTAATGTCATGTTAACCTCGTTTTGATTTCGATTTTTATTTTGCGTCTGCAATTTTCTCTTTTATGTAAAAGGTCTTGTTCTTATTTATTGCTTCTTCAAGAAAGCCAGCTCTGGCAATGGAAATGCTTCTGAAATCGCCATTTATATCAAAAGGAGGAGTCCAGACTCTTTCGTATGTGTAAGTAAGGGGATTCACGGATTTTCCGTCAACAAGAACAGTAAAGTGAAGGTGGGTGGCAGTTGATCTTCCTGTGTTTCCGGCTCCGGCGATGACCTCACCTTTTTGAACATGTTTTCCCGATCTTGTCAGGTATCTGTTCAAGTGTCCGTAGATAGTTTTCATTCCGTTGCCATGATTTATTACGATAGCTTTTCCCAGGCCGCCCTTTCTTCCTACAAAAGTGACAACTCCGTTATCGGCAGCTCTTACAGGAGCGTTCTTTTTTGCTTTAATATCAATACCGTTATGAAATCTTCTTCTCCTGTTGAACGGATCTTTTCTATAACCGTAGAAACTGGTTATACGTCCACTGTCTAACGGTGTCCGGAGTTTTCCGGGAGGTGAAAGGACAATACGGTTTGTCGTTGTGAAGTAATCTCCGTAAAGATAGTCTCTAAAAGCAACAAGAGAAAATTCACCCATGGACGCACTTTTTATTGCAAATCCAAGGATTCCAAAGTTGTGAACAATGATATCATTATCGAAAATTCCTTTTATAAGAAGTGCAATTGAGTCGCCTTGCTTGAGATCATCAAGAATTCCCCAGTCCCAGAGAAGTCTTTCTTTAGCCATTTCATAAAAATCAGGATAATCTTTTGAAAATGATTCTTTAATAGTGAAATGCCTGACGACGGTCTTGATCTCAAGCGCTATATCATCAACTTCTTTTTTGTAGTGGTTTCCAACCTTTTCAAAAGTAATTTTTTGTCCGGATGACCTGTTTCGATAGTTGTGAAGATCAAAAGATAGAACTCTATTTCCGGTAGTTGTTATCGAAAATACATCTCCGGCCATGAATTTAACGATTCCCGCTCTTTTTTTGAAAAGGGTCCTTGCAGTTTTCCATTCTTCTTCGCCGACAACCTCGTTAAAGATCTCGTCATATTTTCCAGCAGGAACCTGAATATATGATGTCTGGATATTTCTCTTGCCACTTTTATTATCCCAGGAAATACCGATGTTTGCATCATTTTCCTGGAAGAGCTGACAGCCGGAAAAAAGAAGAAAAGCTGTGTATGTGATGACCGGAAAAAACAAAAATCTATTCATATAGCTTTCCAGCAGACAATTTACAGCGAAATTATAATGATTATTAGGAATTTGTCAAAGTTCGGGATTAGATTGAGGTTTGAAAAACCTAAAAAAAATGATAGTATGTCGAAGCTTTATTTTTTATTTACGATAAGAAAATGATCGAATACGGTTTTATAAAGGAAATCGATGCTGCAGGTAACTTTGAAAAGGTCGAGGATTATCTGAAGCAGAAGTTTGAAGTAAGAGATATTTTCAGTCTAAAACAGGTTCATGGAGATAAGATTCTGGTGGATGAAAGTGGTGAAGCTGATGGCATTATTGTTACAAAAAAAGATTTTGCCGGTGTTGTAAGGACAGCTGATTGTTTTCCGGTCGTTCTTTTTGACAGGAAAAAAGATGTCGCCGGAGTTTTTCACTGTGGCTGGCGTGGAACTGAGCTTGGAATACATGAAAAAGGATTTAGAAAAATGCTGAAGATGGGCTGTAGAGATATTGAAGCTGTTATTTTTCCGGGGATAGGCGAGTGCTGCTTTGAAATAGGTTTTGAACTGGAAGAAAGGTTTAATAAAGTTGGAATTCCGCTACTGGTCAGGGATGGAAAACTGTATGCGGATATTTTGAAAAAGCTTGAAAATGATCTAAAGGGTCTTGGAGCTGTCAGTGTTGCCTCAAAAGCAATCTGTACATATTGTAATAATGGATATTTTTCGTATCGAAAAGACGGAACAAAGAAAAGACATGCAACATTTATTGCAATATTTTCGTAAAAAACCATGTGCAGGGATACAAACTAGAGATGATTAGAAAGCTCTTCATAAAAAAAGAATCGCAAGAAGGTCAGAAGGTCATGACTGATAAAGAGCTTGTTGAATCTGCACTTGCAGGTTCGAAAGATGCATGGAAAGAGCTTATTGGCCGTCATTACCGGCTTATCTCATCCGCAGTTTTCAGAATAACGGGTGGACGGGATACGGATGACGTTATCCAGGAGGTTCTGATCCAGTTGTTCAGGTCGCTTGGTTCATTCAGAGGTGAATCGGAATTTTCCACTTTCCTCTACAGGCTTACTCTAAACACAGCCTGCAGAGAAGTGAAGAAGATGACAAATCTTTCTTCGCTTGTTTCGATAGGAAACGAAGTGGTTGAAAAAATGATAGACAGGAAGGGTAGCAGGGATTGCACCTATGACAGTCTGGAGAAAGATGATATGACTAGGATGCTTCAGTCAGCAATGGGAAAGATAACAGAAGATCAGAGACTTTATCTGACGCTTCATATTGTTGAGGGAATAACGCTGAGGGAGATATCAGAAATGTTTGATGCCCCGATCACGACAGTTGCATCAAGGATAAAAAAGGCGAGAGTTATGTTGCTTAAGGAAATGGAAAAATTGTTATGAAAAATGAGCACATCTTATTTATCAGAGTCGTTGAAGCGGCAACTGGTGAAAAACCTTTAAATAAGAGAGAAAAAGAGCATGTTCAAAACTGTTCTCTCTGTCAGGGAAGATTGCGTGCTGCTGAATTGACAGATGGAGCGCTTGCCGATTCCCAAAAGGTTTTACCTCTCATTGATAGCGATAAGATCCTGCAGATGGCAGATAAGGTTTTTGAAAAAGAAACATCACAAAGTTCAATGTCGCCTATTATGAAAATTTTAGCTGTTGCTGCTTCATTTGCTCTAATAATTTTTATTGCCGCGTATGCAGGTGGTTTTTTCAGCAGTGAAGTTGAAACACCACTCCAGAAAACTGCAAAAGTTAAAGAAAATAAGGTTAAGGAAGAAGACAGAAAGATAAAACCGGACAAACTTCCCATCGGTATCATGAAGATAGCCGCAGGTTCGGTTTTCAAAGGAGAAAGATGCGAACTTAAAGCCCTTGCAGATAGTAAGGTAATTGTTGAGAGTAATACATATTTTATTGTTGAAAAAGGTCGAGTTGAATTTTCGGTTACAAAAGGCGAAGATTTTATGGTGAAGCTTAATGATTCCGGACTTGTGAGGGTTCTTGGAACAGTTTTTACCGTTGAAGTTAATAAAAAAGAAAGTTCAGTGAGCGTTTCTGAAGGTCTCGTTGAACTCATTGATCTTGGACGTGGAATTTCAAAACATCTTGCTCAGGGTGAAAGTGGAATTGTTAGATCGCTTTTGGTAAAAAGGATCGTAAGTAAACCTAAAAATATCAAAAAGCCTTTACTTAAGAAGGTGGTAGTTAAAAAGGTTGCAGAAGTTAAGCCTACCATAGAAAAAGTCCAGCAAAAGAAGAGCCCGAAGAAGTTTAAATTCAGTAATGATCCTGAAATGATACAGGCTGAGATTAGAGATCTTGAGATATCTCTAAAATTTTCCGATACTCCACTTAAAGAACTGCATCAGCTTTTTAAACTCTACACAAAGAGCAGCCGTTACGGTTCAATTCTTAATTACTGGAGATCAAAAGGCTCTATAATCAGATCAAAAAGCAATCCTGATTTAAAGGAAATGCATTATCATGCATGTAAGGCTTCGATCAAACTTAACGTATATAACAAGGTTTGTGCAGAATTTAAGGAGAGTTATCCTGATGGTTCTTTCCCTTCAGGAATGGATTATCATTTAAAGATGACCCAGTAAAAAAAAGGGCTCCAGAAGGAGCCACAAGAGTTTATTGGTGGATAGACTATTTAGTCAACAGAAGCTGACTTTTTAATCCAGACATAATGTTAGTAACCCTTCGTACCTGTTTTTACGAAAAAAAGTGAAAAAAACTTATTTTTGACGAAAAATCTTTTGTTGTTATAATTTTCTCGATATTTTTTTTGTTTTGTGAGGAATCCAATGCCTAGAAAGATCCTTTTTGTTTTTGTTGTTATTTTGATATCGGTCAACTGTTATGCTCAGTCTCAGCAGGAATATCTTAAGAAGCTCTACACTCAGGGAGTTATTTCTCTTGTGAAAGCAAAAAAGAAGTGTGTGGTGCTTTCACAAAAGAACAGAGAGCTTGTTAAGTCTATGGCAAATGTTCATAAGATTGCGAAAGAGAAGGGAAATCCATCAGTTGGTGTTTTTGCTGAAACAGACTATCTTCTTGGATTTCTTCAGGAAAGGGTTGATGACGTCTGTGGTAGACTTGATCTGGCAAATGAGCAGACAGTTAATATCATTGTTTCATCAGAATCTGAAATTCTGGTCGAAAAGATGGCTCTGTCAAAAGATTTCTCTGATTATGTTGATAGGATTTTCGGAACAGAGTATTCAAAATTTCTCTATCTGACTGCAACACCGGAAAGTCTTGAGAAAATGCACGGAAAGTGGGCTAATAACATGGCCGCCCAAAGAAAAGACATTTATTCTATGATAAGAAATATAAAAAAGGGCAACAAAGTCCTAAGAGAAGAGCTTACAGACTTCACAAAAGCTTTCAAATACTACTACGAAGATGTTGCCGGAATGTTCGATGGAAAGAAGAAAAAGGAAAAAAAGTCTCCAAAATCCAAGTAGTGCTACAAAAATATAGAAATCATTTTCATATCTGATATAAACAAAGTAGTGTTAATTTTTTTTGATAGTTCGGAGGTAAAGATGTTCAGAGTTGTATTTATCGCTGTATTGATCTCTATCGTATCAGTTTCAGGGCTTGAAGCGAAAAGTTGCAAGGATGTAGACGTAAAGTTTAAAAAAATGATCACGGAAATAAAGAGAAACTGGCAGAGAGAAGATAAAACTGCTGAACAGAAGCTTGCAAAAAGTGAAAAAGAGCTTCAGGATTATCAGAAAAATATGCCCGGGGATCTTAGAACAAAGAATGCCGAGATAGAAAAAAGTCGTCAAATGGAACTGGCAGGTCTGAAAAAAACTTACGAAACGAAGTTGAAAAATCTTCAGAAGAAAAAGGAAAGAGGATCCCAATCAAATAAAAGAAAAATAAAAAACCTTGAGAAAAAAGTTAGTGTTCTCAAAGAAAAGCTGACGGGTTTTGCAAAAGAAAAGGATAAACTTGAAAAGGTCAGGCAGAAACTTGAGGATGATTTCGGAAAGCAGCAACAAAAGATAAGTCGGCAGAATGAAGCAGAGAAAATGAAGATGGAAGACGAGGAGAGAAAGTTTCTTTCCCAGATAGAAAAAGAGTATCAAAAACGTTTTGACGAACTGAATGTGGATCTTGCGAAATGGGATGAAAAAGAGACGAAAGAAAAGGAAAAAGTTGGTGTTTTTGATTCCCAGATAGAGAAATTTGCTCTTGAAATGGCAAATAAGCTTGGAGAAGTTCAGGCGGGATTAGATAAAAAGAGAGATGCTAATGCTAAGAAGTTCAAGGATCAGGAACTTGAAAAAAAGAACATGGAACTTGATATGGAGCTTGCCAAGAAATCTCAGAAGATGAACGATGAGCTAAAAAAATACCGCAAGAAAAAACTTGGTGAGAAAAAGAAAGCCCAGCAGGAATTTAAGAAGTTCCTTAAGAAAAAAGCGGAGTTTAAAAAGAGAACCCAAAAGTTTATAAAACTTGCTCAGAAACAGCGTGATGTGAAGATAAAGGCAAAGAAAAAGGAAAAGCAGACCTTTATGAAAAAATGCGATAAGGAACGTGATCGCCGGGAAGGAAAAAATAAGAAAATGACAGATCTTAAGTATACGAAACCTCTTAAAATGATCGGTCAGAAGGAAAATAAGACAAATAACAAGATTGCAACGGTCAATGATCGGATCGCCGCAGCGCAGAATCAGGCATCCAAGATAAAGAATAAAACTGATAGAGAAGTTCAGCGGGATACTGGAAAAGCAGGGGATAAATTCAGGACAGATAAGGGTAACGTGAATAAAAAGTACGATAGACGACTTAATGAATATAGGACCAAAGTAGAAAAGAAAAAAGCGCGTCTTAAAAAAAATAGAGATAGACTTCTGGCTAAGGCTGAAAAGAAAAAACAGCAAAGACAAAAAGTTCTGGACAGGAAAAGAACTCAGTATGAAAAAGAAAAATCCAGATGTAAATAATGAGGTTTAGATGAGTGTAAACAGTATTAGTGAAATAGTTGAGAGCTTGTTTTTAACAGATGACACATTTTTGCTTAAAGTGAAATTTGAGCAAGAGCCGGTTCCAGGTCAATTTGTAATGCTCAGTATGGTTGACGGGAGGACAGATCCTTATCTTCCAAGACCGATCTCGGTTTTTAACTGGGAAAATGGAGTTTTACATCTTCTGATCAAAGTTGTCGGAAAGGGAACGGAGCTTCTTTCAAAAATGAACCTGGGCGAAAAACTCAGGATCGTGGGTCATCTGGGCAACTCATTTCCTGATAGTGAAGGCACAGTTTTTTTCGTCGGTGGCGGAATTGGTGTTGCACCTCTACTTTATGCCGCTAAAAGATCAAAAGCGGCAAAAAAAGTGTTTTTTCTCGGCTTTCAGAATAAGAATGCTATCGCGTGCCAAGAACTGTTTGAAGAAGCCGGTGAAGTTGTTATCTGTACTGATGATGGAAGCCGTGGCGTGAAAGGTTTTCCTCATCAGGAATTACAACGTAGGCTTGAAAGTGGTGATGTTCCCGATCTTATCTGCACCTGTGGGCCTGAAATTATGATGGAAAGTGTTCAGAAAGTAGCATCAGAATATGAAAAGACAGAGATATACCATTCACTTGAAGCAAGAATGGGATGCGGAATTGGAGCCTGTCTTGGATGCAGAGTTGAAACTAAGGGCGGAGTTTATCTGGTTTGCAAAGATGGGCCGGTCTTTAACGGGAAGGATATCTTCTAATGAATGAAAAGGGGAAAACAGGTTCTTCAGTTGTGGTTGACCTGACCTCTTTTATCATATCCGGAGGAAAAAATGAGATCTATACTTTTTAGTGCTGTTATTTTTGCATCACTTTTTCTTGTTTCATGTCAGGCAGATGATGTAGCGGAAGCTCAGGATTGTCAGTCTCAGTCTGATTGTCCTGTGGGAGAAGAGTGTATTGACGGGAAGTGTCTTGACCCTAGCAGTGGAACTGAAAGTGATAATGAAACAGGAGATGACAGTGGAGCAATTGAAGAGGGTCCCTGTGAGCCGGGAAAAGTTGTTGAATGTTACAGCGGGCCGGAAGGAACTTCAGGTGTCGGACCATGTGTTAAAGGCCGGAAAACATGCAAGGATAGTGGAACGGGTTACGGGTCTTGTGAAGGCGAAGTGACTCCCGAAAAGGATAAATGTACCGACAGCATTGATAATGACTGCAACGGAACGGTTAACGACGGTTTTGAAGCAAATGCAGAGGGCTGCCTGTGTATTCCCGGAAGTAGAGAGTGCCTGGATGCAGAATCACTCGTTGTTTGTAACAATGACGGGACAGCTTTTGAAGACATCAAGTGCGATCCAGTTCAGGGTTTAAGCTGTGTGGACGGAGCTTGTGACGGCGCTTGTTCTCTGTCGGGTCTTGGAAAGAACTACATTGGTTGTGATTACTATCCAACTATCACTGCAAACAGTCTTCTTGACAGTCAGACTTTTTTCTTTGCTGTGGCAGTTTCAAATTCAAACAGTGACGAAGCTCAGATCACTGTTACTCAAAACGGAAGCCAGATAATTACTGATACCGTTTTGGGAAATTCAATGAAGATAATTCGTCTTAACTGGACGTCTAATTTGAGTAATACTATGACCACGCTCAAATCGGGTGAATCATACAGACTCAGATCGACAAAACCCATAACGGTTTATCAGTTTAATCCACTCGATTACAAAATAGGATCGACTTATTCATATTCCAACGATGCATCAATTCTGATGCCGACAAACGCATGGGGTAAGGAATATATTGTTGCATCTCGTGCTTCGATCGAAGATGGCCCCGGATTCTATTCGGTTCTAGCATCTGAAGATAACACCACGGTGACAGTCACTCCTTCAATAACCGGAAATCATGATATTTTTGCCGGAGCAGGCATAAATATGGACGGAACAGGAACAGTGACTCTAAATGAAGGTGATATCCTCCATGTTTCTTCTGCAGGAAAAATGGATGGACTTTCTGTTGATGTTACAGGAACGATGATAAGTGCGGATAAACCCATTCAGGTGATCGGTGGACACAACTGCACCTATGTTCCATTCAATCAGTTCAATGCCTGTGATCATCTTGAAGAATCAATGTTCCCTCTGAGCACACTTGGAAAAGCCTATATTGTTTCTGCTCCATGGATTACGCCGAACACAGTAAAAGCCGTTATGACAAGAATAATTGCGGCTGATGAAGGTACGACGACCATAACTTACGATCCGGGCAATCCCGGTTGGCCGACAATGATAAACGGAAGAGGAAGTTTTATAGAAATAGACAGCGATCAGGCATATAAAATAGTTGCTGACAAGAGAATTCTCGTTGCTCAGTATATGAAAGGACAGGGTGCAGGAGGAGGAACAGGTGATCCAGCTTTAAGCCTCGCTGTTCCGGTTGTTCAGTACCGTGATAATTACCTGTTTCATGCACCGGTGAACTATGACCAGAATTTTGTAAATATCATCTCCTCAAGTGATGCGGAAGTAACTCTTGACGGTGGCCCAGTAGCAGGATTTATCCCAATTGGAACAACAGGTTTTTCAACTGCAAATATTTTGCTTAATGATGGAAATATGGGTAACCACACGATTACATCTGCAAGTCCGTTTTTTATTAATGTATATGGATATGGAGACTACACCAGTTACTGGTATCCCGGTGGTCTTAATCTGATTCCTCAGAAATAATTTTCAACGCTTCCCCAAGCTTTTCATAATCCTCTTCACAGTTATAAATTGCGGCGCTTAATCTGAGGATTCTGTCGTCAGTGGGATAGATGGTTGATATGAGTGTTTCGATCCCAAATTTGTCAAAAAGTTCAAGCTGAATTATGTCTAATCCGGTCTTTTCATCGATGAGTTTTTTTGAGCCTAATTTGAGTGTTGTTATCGAGCCTGTAAGTTCATCCGGAGCCCAGTCTTTTATGTTGAGTTTTTTGCAAATTATTTTCCTGCCGATTATCACAAGTTTATGATTTTTTTTCATAACTTCTTTCCAGCCACCATTAACTGATTCTTCAATAAATTCAATGGTTTTTCCGACGCAGATGTAGCTGATGTAATCCATGGTTCCCTGCCAGAAAAATGCATTTTGAAAGCGTTCATTTGCCGTCTTACCAATGTTGAAAAATCGGCTGATAATTAATGGTTTAATTTCATTCTGTTTTTCAGGTTTTACATAAAGAAAAGCTGCCCCTTTTGGAGCACATATCCACTTGTGACAGTTGCCGGTGTAATAAGTTACTCCAAGTTCAGTGATATCAAGCGGGATCATCCCCGGGGCGTGTGCTCCGTCAACAAGGATCGCAATCCCTTTTTTGGCTGCAAATTCAGCGATTTTTTTAACAGGCATTATCAATGCACTTTCACTTGAAATATGGTCAATAAATATGAGTTTTGTGCGCTCGGTAGTTTCACCTATGATTTTTTGATAAATTTCTTCACCGTTTTTTGGAAAAAGTGAGATCTCTGCCGTCCGCACTTTTATGCTTTTTTCTTTTACCATTTTTTCAAGCAGATTTCTGCATGAAGAGTAGATAAGATTTGTCGTTACAACTTCGTCATTTTTCTCAAATGAAATAGAATTTATGACCGTATTAACGCCTGTCGTAGCATTTTTCACAAAAACGGTATCTTTTGATGGTGTTCCTATAAAATCTGACAGAATGGATCTGGACATTTCGATCAGTTCCCGGGATTTTCTCGTGTAAAATATTGTAGAGAGATATTCCATTTCATCTGCAAGTTCATTACGAAACCTGATTATCTCAAGCGGGCACTTTCCGAAAGAACCGTGGTTTAATGGCGTTGTTCCACCTTTTAAGGGAAAAAGATCTCTATAGTTGTCTCTCATATTTTTCCTCCTGAAATTCTCCTGATTTTATCAAAGGCATTAGGTTAATCCAGTTTATAGTTCAATAAGCTATAAAATTGATGTATATATAAATATTGCTTTTTGTGTAACCTATAGGTAGATTCTGGTGTCAGATTACTGTTTGACTTATGTCAATTTTGATGAGATAGGCGGAATTTTGAATATATTAAAATTTTTCAGATTAATTATCAGAGGCGTTGCTATCTTATTGTGGACTCTCCTTATTCACAATGTCTTTGTTGATATTCCAAGACTGTTCACAAAGAAAAAACGCTACCCAATGGCTGTTCATGTCTGGGGACGAGGTCTTGCCTGGCTTATGGGGATAAAAATTCACAGAATAAATGAAATGCCGGAGGTTCAAGGACAGATAATTATTTCAAATCATCTGGGGTTTATGGATGTTCCTATTCTTTCGACGGTCTTTACTGCGGTATACATGATCAAAGCCGAAGTGAAAAAAGCATTTTATTTCGGGCCTGCTCTAGCTAGAGGCGGACACTTTTTTGTTGAAAGGGGAAAGTCGACTTCTCTAAGACAGGCGGCCAAGGCACTTCTTAATTTTAAAAATGATTTCTGTGATCTGATAATTTTCCCGGAAGGAAAGGCAAGTCCGAGTGCAAAGAGGCTGCCTTTTAAGATCGGCGCTTTTGCGACAGCTAAGAAACTCAACAAAAAAATTCAGCCTTGTGTGATAGATTATCTTCCTGACAGACAGCTGCATAAATGGGATGTGAACAGAAAAATGCTTCCTCAGCTTATGGACCTTTTCGGAAAGAGACGTATTGATGTCAGTATCGAGTTCTTTCCTCCTGAAGAAGTTGAAGATCCCAAGGAATCAGCTCAAAAATGGCATGACATCATGGAAGAGAAGCTCAAACAGTATGACAGGGAAAGAGGAAATGATAAAGTTTAACGGTTGTGACATAAAAGCCGTCGTTTTTGACCTTGATGGAACTCTTTATGACCTGTCTTTCAAGGTTAAATTAATGTTCTTTCTCAAAAATTTTAAAAAGTGGAGTCTTTTCAAGGCTCACAGAGAAGTTCAGAGTGAATTCAGAGGTAAGGATCTTGTAAATGGAAAGGATTTCTATGATGCCTATCTGGGTGCGATCTCAAAAAGGACCGGAAAAGATGTGGTCAGTGTCGAAGACTGGTATTTCAACAGGTTTGAGGATACTTTTTCAGATATTCTCAGAGACCACGGCAAAAAGAGAGAAAATCTTTTTCAACTGTTTGGTCATCTTCAGGAAAACGATGTGAGAATGGCAATTTTTACTGATTATGGTTTTATTGAAAAAAGGCTTGATGCTTTAAATATTGATCTTCAGAACTTTGAAATGCTTATTTCTTCAGAGCTTGAAGGTGTTTTAAAGCCATCAGCGAGGCCCTTGCAGAAAATATCGGAAACAATGAATATCCCCGCCCGGAATATCCTCATGGTCGGAGATAATTACAATACGGACGGAAAAAGTGCGGAAAAAGCAGGAATGAACTTCTGTATTATTTCCGATGAGAAAGAAGAATATCATTGTTCGTGGGATGTTTTTCTTAAAAAGATTGGTTTGAATATTTGATAAATATGGTGCCCTGGAGGTTTAGATGAAAAGGTATGACATCGCAATTATCGGGATGGGAGGCGTTTTCCCCGGTGCAAGAAACGTAAAAGAATATTGGGAAAATATTAAAGCGGGAGGCACTTTCATAGAGGATATGCCTAAAAGATTGTGGGATATTGACAGTTTTTACAGTGATGATAGATCAAAAATTGATAAGCAATATACAAAAAAAGGTTCGTTCGTTAATAATTTTGAGTTTCCATATGAAAAATACAGGTATCCTCCAAACACACTTAAAGCTGTAGATCCAGCTCAGAGAGTAGCGCTTGAATCGACAAGAGAAGCTCTTGAAGATGCAGGAATAGAACCTAACAGTAGTGCCCTTGATGAAGCTGTGACAGTTCTCGGCGTAAGCGGTGTTGATGACTATGCTCATGCCTGTGCCTATATTCGAAGACATAACTATTTTGACTTACTGAAAGATCAGCTTAAGAAAAGCGGTGTTTCGGGAAAAACAATATCAAAGCTTTCCGAGCAGTTTGACGCAAGAGTTGGTGAAAGGCATAAGATAAAAATGGAACATCTTGCAGTTGGAGCAATTCCTTCAGCAATTTCAAACAGGGTTGCCCAGGTTTTCGGGGCCAAAGGTTACAATATGACGGTTGATGCTGCCTGTGCGTCATCATTTGGTGCATTGGAAGTTGCCTGTCACGCACTTATGGCTGGTGATGCCAGAGTTGCAATAACCGGCGGTGTTGACCTCGGTGTGAATCCGGCAATCTACATTGGATTCTGCCGGGTTGAAGGAATAAGTTTTTCAGGTGTTTCCAATCCTTTTGATCATAAAGCTGACGGACTGGTTATTGGTGAAGGTGGTGGAACAGTCATTTTAAAAAGACTTGAAGATGCTCTTGAAGATGGAGATGAAATAAAAGCAGTTATTAGAGGGCTCGGAAGTTCCAGTGATGGAGCAGGTCAGGCAATATACAATCCATCAGTTGAAGGACGTGCAAATGCTTTCAGAGCAGCACTTGAAAGAGCTGAAATAACAAGTTATGATGTGCAGTTTCTTGAAGCTCATGCAACCTCAACAATTGTTGGTGATGCTAATGAGTACGACGCCATTGCTTCTGCTTATGCTGAGGGAAGATCTGTTGATAATCCTCTTTATCTTGGAAGTGTTAAATATCAGATCGGCCATCTTAAAGCAGGTGCAGGTGTAGCAGGATTGATAAAAACAGTTATGGCGATGCAGGATCATACTATTCCTCATATGCCGCTTTTTGAGAAACTTACTCCCAATGTTGCAAAAAAAATAGACTCCTTTGTTGTTCCGACAGAGATGATCGAATGGAAAACAAATAAGGACGGAAAAAGAATCGCTGCTGTAACATCAAGCGGTTTCGGCGGTTGTAACTATCATCTTATACTTGAGCAGGGAGAAAAATATATTCCTGTGAATGAAAGAAAGAAAATTGCAAGAGATATCGCTATCGTAGGTGTTTCAGTAAGACTTCCGGGAGCTGATAATTTAGATGATTTCTGGAATAATGTCACAAGAGGAAAAAAAGTTTTCACCAAAGTGAATGTTGACGAGCTTGACTGGAAATTTCATTATGATACAGGTCCGCAAGCCGAAAGGATTTATACAAAAGTGGTTGCGAGAATCAAACCTTACAGTTTGAATTATTTAAAATATAAGATTTTTCCGAATGCTGTAAGTCAGATCTCTTCAACTCAGTTTCTGGGTCTTGATCTTGCTGATAGACTTCTTGAGGGTGCTGGTTTTGACTTTAAAGCTGAAAAAAATATCGGGTTAAGTATCGGTTCTATTCATGATGATTCTTTTCCTATTACATTCGAGCCGATGATTGCTGATGATTATGCTGCTGCAATTAGAGAAAGTGAGATGTCCGGCGAGATCGATTCTCTTGAAGAAATTCTTGCTGCGACAAAGAAGGATGTTATTAAAACGACTCCGCCCATTACAGAACACACTCTTCCGGGCTGGATGGGGAATATAGTTGCAGGAAGAATCGCTAACAAACTTAATCTGGTCGGTCCCAACATGGTTGTGGATTCTGCCTGTTCATCAGGACTTAGTGCTATGATCCCTGCGATGTATCAGCTTGCTTTCGGTGATGTTGATGCCATGATAAGCGGTGGTCTTAACAGGCAGATGACAGATGTTTTCACTTCAGGAGTGAGCGTTATTAAAGCACTGGCGGTTGATGATGCAAAACCTTATGACGAAGAAGGTGCCGGTTATGTTGTCGGAGAAGGCGGTGTTCTTTATCTTTTAAAAAGACTTGAAGATGCAAAGAGAGATGGTGATAATATCATTGCTGTTATCCATTCTATCAATGGAACTTCGGAAGCTGAAACAAAATCTATGCTTGCTCCGACAGATAAAGCTGTTCAGAGGGCCATAAACAAGGCTTTTAAAAATACTTATATTCCTAAGGAAAAGATAGGAGTTGTTGATACTCACGGTTCAGCGAATAAGGCTTCAGATCTTGTTGAAGCAAGAAGTATTGCTGAAGTTATTGGAAGTAAGACGAAGGATCCCGTATTTGTCACGGCAATAAAGAGTCATATCGGACACCTTTACGGTGGTTCAGCTGCTTCTTCAATGCTCAGTGTTATTCAGACCTTAAGGACGGGAAAAGTGCCTGGGATAAGGAATCTTAAGAACGTGAGAAAGGAGCTTAAGGAATATGAGGATAGAATAAGACCGGTTAAAAAGACAACCGCTTATCCTAAAGAATATACTGCGGGCGGAGTTCTTTCACTTGGACTTGGCGGAACGAACTATTTTGCAGTTGTATCGCTTGGCGATGATATTGATAATAAAGATTCAGAGAACGTTGAAAAGGAAACAAAAATGGAAAAACAGGAAAACAGAGCTTCGCAAGGAGCTAACATTTTTACTGAAAGTGCTGCCAGTATTGAAGAGCTTGGAAATAATCTCACAGACAGTATAAACAGTGGCAAGATAGTGTCTGCAGAGTTTGACGATCTGGATTCAATAAAAATTGCAATGACTTATGGTAACGAAGCTGATCTTGTGACAAAGCTGAAATCAACGACGAAGTTCATTTCTGCAGGGCATGATACGGCTCATCTTGAGAATCAGGGTATTTTTATTAATTCTGAATTGGCTGAGGACAGCAAACTTTCTTTCTGTTTTCCAGGCCAGGGAACTCATTATATCTCAATGGGAAGGTTTCTCTACGATTCAAATGACACTTTCAGGTCAGTTGTTGACGAAGTGGACAAACTTGCCAAAAAGCATTTTGACTTCAACCTTGTTGATCATATCTATGCTGAACCTGGAGACAGTGAAGTTGAAAAGAAACTTGGAACACTTGTAGGAGCTCAGATATCACTTTTTGCCATAGAAATTGCACTGGCTAAAGTTCTTGAGGAAAAAGGGCTTGTTCCTGATGTTCTTATCGGACATAGTTTTGGTGAAATATCGGCAATG
>Ga0222695_1000157_pt1 | contig 44201 bp, 37 predicted proteins | sample AntAcemetage1398_FD_179834 | JGI IMG/M metagenome (GOLD analysis project Ga0222695, IMG submission 179834) | Saline water microbial communities from Ace Lake, Antarctica - #1398 | ecosystem: Environmental > Aquatic > Non-marine Saline and Alkaline > Saline | place: Antarctica: Ace Lake...
CATTTTATCCATGTAGTCTATAGGCTTAAATGGAGAAGCAATTACTTGATGGGATACATAGTTCCAGTTACCAAAAATCTTTTCAATTTTCTTGTCGTTTCTTGTTAATTTAAATAACAAGTACATTTCTATTGCCATTTCATGCCTAATACTTCCATTCTTTTTAAAAAGATTTGTTAATATTGGCTCAACACTGGCATAATAACTATCATCATTCTCTACTACAAGCTTAATATCATTGTGATATTTCTTGAATTCTGAATCTATTATTTTGCTTCCTTCAATTTCTTTTATGTTCCTTCTAAGTATAATTCTTTTAAAAGCAAGATCCTCTTCATCTGAAAACTTTATAAAACTTAACTTCCAAAAAGATCTTAACATTTTAAATTCATTTGGAGAAGAAGAGAGCAAATCATCCATATCTATACCATTTTTAAAAAAATATGGAGAAGGAAAAAAGGTGCAAATAAATCTACAATTAACACTTCCTTTCCCAATATTAAGTAATAATTTATTTTTCACATCTTTGTATTTGTAATTTTCTGGATAATTAGCTTTTGGATAATTTAAAAAAATACAATTTTTCTCATCGACATTGACTAATGTTCCAATTCCATAAACTTTTCTTTTTATAAAAAAGTAAACACTATCGCCCTCCTTCATTGAAAAATAATCGGCAAATGTTCCTTCATGATGTGGCATCCATTTATTATCAGGACAAGAAAGAATTGTGGAATACACACCTCTTTTTATACAATCTTTCATTGAATCGAAGTTGTTCATACTAAAGATATATCCAGCCATAAATTAACCTATCAAAAAATTTTTTAATGAAATCCCGATCTTCTCAATTACGCCAACAACCAAAGCATTACCCATAAAAAAGACTCTTTTCCCGTTTGACATTCCTTCAACTTTTGTATGTTCATCTGGGAACATATTTAATCTTTCAGTTTCAAGTGGAGTTAATCTTCTTAAGCCTTTGGGAGTGGTCACTACATGTTTAAACCTTGAAGGAGATTTTCCACCTTCTCCCGTAATTATTGTTCTAGATGGTTTATCTAGATTATCAGGAAATATCATTCCGCCTTCGCTATAGTTATATTCAAAACCATTAGAATTTTTCCTCATTTCCTTTTTAGGTCCTTTCAAATACTTCCATTTATCCATATCTTTTTCATCTATATAAAACGCATCGTCCACCACATCTTTAATCAAGATCTCTCCCAGAGTTTTAACTTTTCCGTTATATTCCGGGATGGTTTTTGAAGTGTGAACTTTTCCATTGATCATCATTCCTGTATTCTGAAAAAATCTAGAATTATTATCTTTGTTAAAATCTTCAGAGACTTTTACGATATCTCCGGCAAGTTTCATTACATTTGGAAACAAAGTTTTTTCTTCTTCATTTATCACAGGAAAAGCTGACGCGATTACACCATTTTTATGGATCCAATCATTTGGTTCCGCTTTCTTTATTTCATTATAGATCTTTGTGCCTTTTCTATAAGCAAGAATGAAGATCCTTCTTCTTCTTTGAGGCATTCCATATTCAGCAGCGTTTACCACTCTCCATTCAACCGCATATCCTAAAGAATCCAGACTCTTTAATATAATGGCAAAGTCTCTTCCTCTTTGTTTTGATGGTGATATCAAAAGCCGATCAACATTCTCTAGAAAGAGATATGAAGGTTTTTTATCTTTCTTTTCTGTCAGAATTTTATGTATTGACCACCACAAAACACCTTTTTTACCAATCAATCCTTTAGAGTTCTTCAAAGTTGTTGCAACGGAATAATCCTGGCATGGGAAACCACCAACTAGAAGATCATGGTCCGGAATATCCGACGCATTAACACTTCCAATATCTGAATTGCTATGCCCCTCCTTTCCCCATTTTTTTTCATAAACTAAAGAAGCATGTTGTGTTTTTGTAGAAGGTTCCCACTGATTACTCCAGACAACTTCATATGGGGATTCGAACTTCTTTTTGTACCCAGATGAAGCTGATCTTGAGTTCCAACCTTCTAGCCCCAACCTAAAGCCACCAACACCTGCAAAAAGTTCAGCAACTCTTATTGTTTTCACTTCGCTATCTTTTTCATTTTTTTTGTTCACTTTTGTCTCACTTTTCATACCAACTCCTTAATTTCAACTGCAAGCGCATTAGCTAACTTCTCAATATTCTTAATAGTTATATTCTTCTCGCCTCTTTCTATCATTCCAATATAAGTTCTGTGAAGACCAGCTCTATAAGCCAGTTCTTCCTGAGAAATACCCATTTCATTTCTCAGTTCTCTGACTCTTTTCCCAAATTTGACAAGCACGTCCATAACCACCTCCTTAATTTTTCTAATTATAAATTTTTGCATACTATAATTCTACATACTACAGTTAGCAATTCACCCTAACCAACATTTTCCATAAAACACATCCCAAAAACCCAACAACGAACAGACCAAACGCCTCTCTGATGAAAAGCAGGGATAGATTTAAACTTCAGAATCTACCGACACTCCTTCAATATCTAGCTAAAGGTGGAATTCATGACAACATGGATATCTTTTTCATCTTGCTGGAGTATCTTGCCAGAATGAATGAAGTTGAAGAAAAAGAAGTTGTGGCTATAATAAGAAAAGAACTTGGTAGTAAAGCGGAGGAACTTATGCCATCATTAGCAAAAAAATGGTTTGAGCAGGGAAAAGAAAAAGGCATCGAGAAAGGAAGAGAGAAAGGAAGAAAAGAAGGTGCTTTTCTCAAGGCTGTTGAAACTTGTAGGAATCTTCTTAAAGAAGGACTGTCATTTGAAACTATCTCCAGAGTTACCGATCTTTCTGTAGAAAAAATTCTCGAAATTCAAAAAGAAACAAAATAAATTCTCAAAATTACTCTCACTAGCCCTCGCTTTTAAAAAGCGATGAGATTAATTTTACATTTTCCATCTTGTTCAATCAGCAACAGTGTGTTAAAATCTTCTTTCGAGGTTTGTTCATTTTAAATGGGAGGAGAAAATGAGGAAAGTAACTATATTTTTCATCATGCTCCTTGCGGGGTTTACTTTTTTAGGAGTAAATATGGAAACTAAAGAAGAAAAAATGGTTAACGAAAACTGGAAAAAGAAGCTATCTCCTGAACAGTTCAGGGTTTTAAGAGATGGCGCTACAGAAAAACCTTTTTCGGGTATCTACAACGATCAGACAGATAAGGGTCTTTACCGCTGCGGTGCTTGCGGTGCTCTTCTTTTCAAATCCGAGTCTAAGTACGATCATGGTACCGGCTGGCCGTCATTCACAGAATCGGTTGAGGGAGCTATCGAATATCTTCCTGATGATTCACACGGCAGAAACAGGATCGAGATACGCTGCGCAAAATGCGGAAGTCACTTGGGTCATGTTTTTGATGATGGTCCACGTCCGAGCGGAAAACATTACTGTGTTAATTCACTTTCACTTGATTTCGAACCTGGTGTTAAGGAGAAAACGATGAAGGAGCCGGCTCTTGAGACTGCTTATTTTGCCGCTGGTTGCTTCTGGGGAGTTGAATTCAAGTTCAGCCAGCAACGAGGTGTAAAATCGACTGACGCAGGATATATGGGCGGGAAAACCGATGATCCGACTTATAAAGATGTGTGCTCAGGCACAACTGATCACGCAGAAGCGGTAAGGGTCGTTTTTGACAACTCTCAAACTGATTTTGAAACGTTGGTACGATACTTTTTTATGATCCACGATCCGACTCAAGTCAACAGACAGGGCCCTGACTTTGGAACTCAATATAGAAGTGCAATTTTCGTTGTGGATGATGCTCAAAAAAGATCAGCTCAAAAGATCATAAAAGATCTTTCACCAAATTATTCTGAAAAGATCGCAACTCAGATCGCGCCTGCAGGAACTTTTTTCATGGCCGAGGATTATCATCAGGATTATCTCAAGAAGCAGGGAAAGGAAAGCTGCGGGATGTAACAACTCTCTAATTTTCCTGCCAAATCAAGAACGGATAGCCCTCATTAAAGCTGCCATCGATATTCCATATCTTATCGAAGTCCCATCCAGCATTTGTAAATGTGGCTTCTGTTTTCATTTCTGCTGTCGTTTTACCAACACCACCGAGGCTCTTTTGTTGTCCGGAAGATTCAGTGTCCCAGAAAGATTTTGAGGATGACCCCCCAGTTCCTTCTCCGATAAATCCACCGGCATAATTAGATTCAGATCCACTTACAGAACCGGCACTGTAACAGCGTTTAATGGTATTATAGTTTGAAGCCCCCTCGTCTCTCCCAACAAAGCCACCCATAGATTGGTATCCATTTATGTCGGACAAACTATAACTATCTTCAATAACACTATTTTGCATGAAACCTGACATTCCACCTAAAAAGTAATTTCCCTCAACTGCTCCGGTACTGAAACTTTCATATACTTCACAATTGTCCACATCTCCTATCAATCCTCCGCCAATATCATCACTGTGGACATTTCCGGTACTGCTACTTTTATTTATTTCCGAATTTTTTGCCGCCCCGATCAATCCGCCCCCTATCGACAAAGTGCCAACACTTCCAGAGCTAATACAATTAGTTATCGTTGTTTCATCAACCATTCCGGCAATGCTTCCTGCATAGCTGGACGCTGTAGAACTTCCTGACAATTCTATCCCGCTCACACTTCCGTTCAATATATATCCTGCAAGCAGTCCGACATACTGATGACCCTTAATGGACGCTTCTTCGATCCCGATATTTTTCAGAATACCGCCTGAAACATAACCGAAAAGTCCGAGATAGTTTGATTCCCAATCTTCAATGGTAAGACCTGAAATAATACTATCTCCTCCATCAAAACTACCACTGAAAGGCTTTTCCAGAGAACCTATCGGATTCCATGTACCACCATTTTCAGTAATAAAATCCGTTAGATCAATGTCTGCTGTGATAACAAAATAACCTTCAGGACAACTTCTTACACTATCAAGATGTTCAGGCAAAGAAATTTTATAAGGATCTGATTGTGTTCCTGAACCGCTTTCAAAATCACCACCTTCACAGTCAGCTTCCTTTTTAATCATAAAAACGGGATATCCATTGTTCTGATCTGCATCTATCTCCCATACATCTTCAAAATCCCAGCCAACTCCAGTAAAAGTTTCTTCTTTTTTCATTTCCGAAGTACTTTTCCCTTCACCTCCCCCACTTTTACTCATCCCGGAAGTTTCCAAATCCCAGAATGAATTGGAAACATTGGTACTAATAGAAGAGTTATTGTCCCCTATTAACCCTCCTGAAGTATCAAAATCGAGCACAGAACCGCAACTATAACAGTTTGTAACTGACCCACTTTCTATCTGACCGATTAATCCTCCTGAAAATCTTTCATTTTCAAGATCTGAGGAACTGTAACAGTCAACTACTTTAGTATTGTTATCAATATAACTTATCAGTCCTCCGACATAATCCACTCCTTTTACGGTGCCTGAACTAAAACTTTCTAAAACATGTGCCGACAATCCTGATCCGGATAATCCTCCTACAAAAGTAATTCCCTCAATAAAAGAATTACTGTTACATCTTGTAACCGTGGAGCTGTAACCCAATCCTCCAGACATTCCTCCGACATACATGGAACCTTTTACTTTTCCAGAAGTTACAACATTGAAAACTTTGCAATTCCCAGCTGTACCAGTAAGAATTCCGACACCAGTATCCCCGGTTATATCGGCATCTTTAATCGTTATATTTGACAAGTTCGCATCTTGAGAAACACCGAAAAGACCTACCCCAAGACCTTCCACCCTATTAATATGAAGATTTTCGATGACATGTTCTCTTCCGTCATAACTACCCTGAAACCACAACTCCGGATCTGCATCGGCCTCTATTCCGGTACCGATAGGGTCCCATCCTTTTCCATCATTATATCCGGCACCACTTTCTGAAAGATAGTTTCCCAGATCAATATCGTTGAGCTGAATGAAGTTACCCTTCAGACAATTTCTAATATTATTCATGTCTTCTGGGGTTGAGATGTGGTATGGACACTCTATCGTGCCTGATCCTCCCGAAAATTCTATTCCGGGACAAAGGAACGTGCCTGTGCATTCCTCTACTGACTCCACACACCTTTTTGAAGTTTTGCTCCATTCATAATTATCAACACATCCACAGATGAAATCGTCTCCACTTTCAGTACAAGTTCCATTTGAATGAGACATATCTTTACAGGGATCTCCCTGACAAGGATCGTTGCCCTCATTGCTGTCATCTTCAGGATATTCGATTTCTTCAACATCTTCATCTATAGTAATATCCTCATCATCAAGTTCTGTGCTATCAGTATTTTCACTGTTGTATGATGAATCATCATTTCCTGAATTTTCAGCAGATCCACAACTATTTAAAATGAAAATTACACTTACGAGAAAAACAAAACAGCTTAATTTGTCCATATCAATCTCCAAATTAGTGATTAAATCACATAAAGCTAAGCTTGACATCATTCTTTGTCAAAATATTTTTAGTTTTAGTAAACGATTTTTTTTGCCGGTTACTATTATTTATCAACTCAGATCGCACCGGCAGGAACTTTTTTCATGGCCGAGGATTATCATCAGGATTATCTCAAGAAGCAGGGAAAGGAAAGCTGCGGGATGTAGAATTCTTGTTACAGAACCAAAATCTTTTAATGTCCAGGTTGAAAAATTTGCTTTTGATTGTTCAATAACATACTTTTAATTTGATTACGTTACGTTTTTCAAATTGAGGCTTGCCAATGATCAAATGTTACAGAAAAAATCTTTTAGGATTTCTTTTTATCATCTTAGTTGCAATTTCAGCATCAGGTTGCGCCGTCACAATTAGGCAGGTGAAAACAATTCCTGTGACAGAATCCACTACGACGACAATGGTAATAAGAACAATTATTACCAACGCTAAGAACACTGATATTCTCAGATATAAGATTAGAATTCCTGTAAATGTAAACTACAGGCAGAAGATAAAGGCCGTAAGATTCAATCCCGAGCCTGATTCGATAACTGATGACGGGACAGAGCGTTTCGCGGAGTATCTTCTCGTAAATCCTAAAGACATAACAATGTTAAAGATGGAGTTCGACCTTGAAATATACAGATACGATGTACATATTGCCTCGAACTTCGATATAGATTCGGAAGATGAATTAAATCCGTCCAAATTTATCCGCGACGAGGACAAAATCGAATCCGATGATCCTGAGATATTAAAGATCGCTTCAGAAATAAACGGTAAAGATAGATACGAGATCGTGGAAAAGATCTATCTGAAAGTAATTGAAAAGCTTGAGTATGACCAATCAATTGGTCACAAGAAATCATGGAAGGGAGCAAAAAAATCATTGGATATGGGAACCGGAGTATGTAGTGACTACACTGACCTTTTTGTTGCCCTGTGCAGAGCTAAAAACATTCCCGCAAGATATGTCAGCGGATATTCTGTCAGCGAATATGAATCAGATATGGGACATGCATGGGCGGAAGTATATTTCAAGGATAAGGGGTGGATAAGGTTCGATACAACATGGGGAGATGATATTCTGACCGATACTGACTTCTTTCATAACACACCTAGATACGTAATCCTCATGAGAAGTAGTCGGGACCATTCGACGAGATACTCCTACAGAGGTGATCCACCAACAATATCATCAAAGGTTAAGTTCACTAACATTAAGGAACACAATACTTTTAACGGCAAAGCGTCCAGTTTAGACTTAAATGATCTTTTAAAAGACAATCTATTTAAAGATATGCTTGATAGGAACAAAAACATCTATACCCGATATGCAGAGGCTAAAAAATTCAACAAGAAGAACACAGAAAAACTTGTTAATACAACTGCTCTTGTGTTTAAAACGGAACATCTTGATAAAGATGAAAAAGAGATACTGAAAAAATTCATAACTGACACGCCTGAAAAGATAAAAAAGAAGAAAAAAACCTACAGACAGATCTATAAAAGGTATATGTGGCTCGCAAAATACAGGATTATGCTTGAAGAAAATAAGACAAAGGGGGGGAAGAAATGAAAAAATTAATAGTTATCTTCGTTTTGCTTTCTCTTCTTTTCAGTTCTTGTTCATCTGTTCCCGCCTGGAAAAAAGAATTTAAAAAGGGTGTGGGAATGCATAAGCTGCAAAAATATGATGAAGCTATAAGTTTCTTTAAAAAAGCTCTTGACCTGAACGAGCACTATGAAAAAGCCGCTTTTAATATCGCTACCATATACTATCAGAGAAAGGATCTTGATAATGCGGTTGAGTATTTGAAAAAAACTCTGAAGATCAATCGTCGGAATAAAAAGGCCCGGTACATACTTTCCACGATCTATTTTAACAAAGGTGACTATCAGGAAACATATAACAGTTTACTTCAAACAAAAGGAGAACAGGCAACTTCCTTCTTCCGGAAATTCGTAAAAACTCTTGTTAATGAGGGATACAATTTCAAAGGGGATATCTCGCTGGCAAAAGATCATAAAATTAAGAAATACGATTCCGGAAAAAACAAATGGACTGAGTGGAACGAATCCACAATAACTTTTGAATTGGATTATGCCCGTTCCGGAAAAACCACAATGAGACAATTAACGAACTTTACCAGCGCCAACGAAGAAATGTCAGAACATGCGGAAAAATTGGTGAAAGATTTGAAGTTAAGCAAAAATGAATCTAAAAACCCGAAAGAACTTAAATTCCGCATTAAAGGAGAGCTACTTATTGATCCTATTGAAACTAAAGTGACCCTCTATCAAAAAACATTCGAACAGATAATGGATTCCAATTTACTTGTTGTCGCAGAACCAGACACAGGTTCATGCTGGACATCTGAGATGATGAGCACATCCTTTTCAGGTGAAATAGAAACTGAACTCACAATTAATCCTGACGGAACAGTAAAGGAATGGAAAACAGTTGATAGATATAAAGCTAAGAAAACCATTGCTGAATGTGTCGGAAAAAAACTGGCAGAAGTGAAATTTATTAACTTTCCTGATTCAGGAGAAAGAAAACTGACTGTTCACAGCACAAGAATGTCCTTTTATAACTTCTTTTAAAAGATAATGACGGAGCATTAAATGCGCTTACTTTTATTTTTTATCGTAATTCTTTTTCTTACATCCTGCGATCCTATGAAAAAGTATGAAGATATTGCTGATCAAAGTAACGATGAGAACAATACTACTGTGGAAAATGACGTTCCGGATGATGAGAGTAACAATGACATTGATATTGTCCCTACAGATAATGATACTGAAGAAAATGAAGAGAATGATGCTGATATGGGAATCTCAGATCTTATCGGCACGCTCTGTACCGGTCAGGATAAGTGCTACAGCAACGATAGAGAGATCGAATGCCCTTGCGTTAATGATCAATTTTATGGTCAGGATCTGATCTATGCGCAAAAAGAATACTGCATTTCAAAAAGTTTGACCCTGTCAAAAGAGGATACCGACGAAACGATCACTGATCACAACAACGGTCTTGAATGGCAAAGACAGGCGATAACAGAAACCTTTACCTGGGATAAGGCTTTAGAATATTGTAAAAAACTGAAATTAAAGGGATTATCTGACTGGAGACTTCCTTCTTCAGATGAGCTTTGGACTATTGTTCACTTCAAGGATGACTACTCTCCGGCAATTAATAAGACCACCTTCCCTGGAACGCCTCCCGGTTCTTTCCGGACTTCTGATAATTCACTCCCGGATCCAGATAATTCAAGATCCGTCTACTTCACCTATGGCGGAATAGCCATAATGAAAAAGAGTTCTGAAGGTTATGTGAGATGCGTGAGAGGTTCGCAGTTAAGTAAAAATCTTTTTGAATCTTCAACGGTCAGGGATGATACCTTAACTATTGACAAATCAACTGAACTGAAATGGAGTAAAACTTCTGAAACGGCTGACATATGGCTAAACGCTCTTGAATATTGTGAAGACTTGAATTATGCAGGAATTTCAAGCTGGAGACTACCGAATGTAAATGAACTTCAATCACTGATCGATTCATCCGTGACATCTCCCGCTTCAACATATTCCGAGTTAAAAGCAGAGAAATACTGGGCGTCAACAACTGACTGTTTTTACTATCCGACCTATGCTTTGTCAGTAAACTTTGATAAGGGAACCATTGAAGGAAGTTTCAAAAAGGATCCTCTAAACATGATCTGTGTTGCAGAAAAAGATGAAATTGTTGATCAGACTTGTTCAAGCGATAGAGGATGCCCCGAAGGTAAAAGCTGCATTGCGTCGCAGTGTTTCAAACCTGACACTTTTATTTCCAGATGGAAAACTAACAATGAAGGTAGCACCAACGATTATCAGATAAGAATACCTACAGTTGAAAATGGAAGTTATGATTTTACAATTTACTGGGGTGACGGAGCTAGTAACAAGATAACAACGTGGAACGATATGGCTCTTATACACTATTATCCGAAACCGGGAACATATACTGTCGGTATCGAAGGTGAATTTGAAGGATGGCAATTCTGCACAGAAAGCAGCTCTGAAAATCTTACATGTAGGGATTCAGGAAAGATCCTTGAGATCGTTAAGTGGAACTCTCTTAAATTCGGAGACACACAAAGTCAGTTTGCCGAATGTAGTGGACTGAGAATAACAGCGGACGACACGCCTGATCTAAGTAGTACAAAAAGTCTCAGAAAAACTTTTTACGGATGCACTTTTATAGCCGGAGGCGAGCCCTTCAGCAACTGGGACGTTTCAACGATCACAGATATGAGCTACCTGTTCTACAATGTCCAGGTCTTTGACAGCGATCTTTCCAAATGGGACGTTTCAAACGTTACAGATATGAGCTATATGTTCAATGGTGCAAAATATTTTAACGCAGACATTTCCGGTTGGGACGTTTCTAAAGTTACTGATATGAATCATATGTTCAATAATGCTGGATCTTTTAACAGGGATATCGGGAACTGGAACGTTTCTAATGTAGCGGATATGAACAACATGTTCAATAATACTCAGCAGTTCGATCAGGATATATCCGGTTGGGACGTTTCCAAAGTTACCAATATGGGCTGGATGTTCTATTATGCGATTTCTTTTAACAGTGATATTTCAAACTGGAACATCTCAAATGTTACGAACTTAAGTTGGATGTTCTATTATGCGACTTCTTTCAACAGGGACATTTCTAACTGGAATATATCAAACGTAACTGAAATGGAAGGTATGTTTAAAAACGCCACCGCATTTAATCAGGACATCTCGGAGTGGGATATTTCCAGGATCACCTATTTGCAGGAAATTTTCTATGGTGCGACTGCATTCGATCAGGACCTTTCTAAATGGAATATTTCCAATGTCTATGACTGGAGCGACATTCTTAAAAATGCTGAATTATCCACTGCAAATTACAATGCTCTCCTTAATGGCTGGATACTTTTCGATCTTCCTTCCTACAAAAATTTTCATGCTGGAAACTCAAAGTATACCCAAGCAGGAGAAGCGGCAAGAACTAAGCTTGTAGAAGATTTTAACTGGACAATTACAGATGGAGGAAAAACCGAATGAAATATGTTTTTTTAATTACCCTTCTCATGCTTATTTCATGTGATCCTCTAAAGAAATTTGACGGAGAAATTCCTGATCACAATGATAACGAAATTGTTCCCCATGATGAAGAAAACGATGATTCTATTGAAACAGATGATACTGACTATGAGATCCCGGATAGCGGCGTTACCAATCCTGAAGGACTCAACTGTACAGGACAGAGCACCTGTTTTAATAAGGAGGAGGCTATCGAGTGTCCGTCAGAAGATACAAGCTACTACTACGGTCAGGATGCTCATTACGCAATTAAAAACAAATGCATTAGAAGACATGTGACGATTACAGGATCCAATAATGAAGAAATCGTTGTTGATGACAATACAGGTCTAAACTGGCAGAGAAAACTTCCTGATAAAAAACATTCATGGCATGACGCTTTTACATATTGTAAAGATCTTGATTACGGAGATTTTAACGACTGGCGACTTCCAAATTATAATGAGTTATGGACTCTAACCGATTTCGGGAATGCAAACTCTCCTGCAATTGATCAGACAGGTTTTCCTGACACCCCAAGTGACCTTTTCTGGACAAGAGATAAATATCTGACTGCTCCTGAAGCTTCATGGGGCATCGATTTAAAATATGGGGACGCCTTGGGAAGAAAGGATTCAGGAATAAACTATGTGAGATGCGTCAGAGGAAAAACTCTTCCGGGCAGCAATTTTATTACTGAAACAGTAAAAGATGACCAGTTGCAGATAGACACCTCGTCAAATTTCAAATGGTCAGCTCCTTATAATGAAATGGTTGAATGGAAAGATGCTCTTATCTACTGTAATGAATTAAATTACGGGGGCAATTCAAACTGGAGACTTCCGAATATAAACGAGCTACAGACACTTGCTGACGTTTCTCTTCAAGAACCAGCTTCAGAAATAACCTCATTAAATTCAACCAACTACTGGTCTTCCACAACAGATATTTATTATTATACCCACTACGCACTCACAGTTGACTTTTTTTCCGGAGAGATCATCGGGTTTGGAAAACTGTTAACGGCAGACACTATCTGTGTTTCTGATGTTAATGATACGGACGAGAACCTGTGCTCAAACGATCAGGGATGTCCAGAAGGAGAATTCTGTGTTAAAAAACACTGCTACAAAGATGATGAAGAATGTCTATCCGATGAAACTTGTCCTGATGGTCTAAACTGTTTTGACGGACTTTGCTATAATGGGGATGCATTCATATCCAAATGGAATACCAATTATTCCGGTTTCACAAACAGTAACCAGATAAAACTTCCGTTAACCACAAGTGGCACATACGACTTTACAGTCGACTGGGGAGATGGAAACAGCAGTAAAATAATGGAATGGAACGATCCTGAAATTACACATACTTACAAAACAACAGGAATATATACTGTCATAATTGAAGGAACTCTTTCCGGATGGAAATTCTGCAAGATCAATGCTCAGGATGGAGATTGTGTTAAAAGTGATTCTGATAAGATTCTCGAGATAGGTCAATGGGGCAAACTTATTCCTGGAGATAACGGATATCATTTTGCGGGATGCAACAGTCTTGATATAACCGCAGATGACACCCCTGATCTTAGTAAAACAACAGCCTTGTCCGGAACTTTTAGGGATTGCACGAATCTTAAAGGTAATAACTCTTTCAGTAAATGGGATACTTCGAACATTTTTTATATGAGTGGAATGTTTTCCGGAGCTTCTAAATTCGATCAGGACCTATCTGGCTGGAATGTATCAAATGTTACTGAGATGAACGAAATGTTCTACCGTGCTGAATCATTTAACGGAGATATCTCTGACTGGAATGTATCAAATGTTAATTCCATGACGGAAATGTTCTACCTTGCTGAATCATTTAACAGTGACATTTCTAAATGGAACGTTTCCAATGTTAATTATATGGAAAGTATGTTTCAGGGCGCTGTTTCATTTGATCAGAATATATCCGACTGGGACATTTCGTCAGTTTTTGAAATAAATTACTTTTTAAAAGATGCCGCTCTTTCAACTGGAAACTATGACCAGTTACTAATAAAATGGTCTGAACTTCCTCCATTTAAAGGACTCTCTTTCGACGCAGGCAATTCAAAATACAGTGCCACAGCAGAAACGGCTAGAACAAAACTAATTGAAGAACATGAATGGAAAATAACCGACGGTGGAAAAGAGTAACTCTACTTCGCTTCCACAACTATATCATCAATTGCCCAGCCGGGATAATCGTAATCACTAGGATCATCGGAAGTTGAATTTTTCTGGATACCTGAGCTAAAAAGGAAACGGAACTTAGTTGTTGCGGCACACTGGGATGCAGGAACAACGCAGGATGGATTAGTCCAGCTTTGACTGCTGCCCAGCATAACCGACCTCACCTTCGATCTCCCAGGAATCTGGAGAGGTGCAATTAAAGCTGTCATCTGAAAAATCTTTGATATCAAAAGGACCGCTATTTGTGCCGTCACAAACAAGTGTTGTCCATGTTGAACCATTCGTTGAAACCTGTACAACACCTCCATCTTTGTATCCACCGTCACTCCAGAAGCTGTACCACTGCCAGAAAGCAAAGGAGATATCTCTTCCTCCACCGCTGTAAAGACTCATATCAATTTCCGGCGAATAGAGTGCAGCTCTTTGACAGTTAGTGTAATTGTTTATATCGGTAACCCAGCAGACAGAACCAGTATGACATGATGATAGTCCTTCGGCCGGCATTGTCCAATCCCAAGTGTCAAAAGGCCAGGAAGAACTTCCCGCATATCCATCAACTGCCTCGTGAGTCCAACCTGAAATTGATACTTCAAAAAGATACTCTTTAATTATTCCAATCGGAGGCAGAACATCATCATCAGTTACTTCATCAACATCAGGGATCACAACATCATCTGCAGTATCTTCATCTACAACAGTATCGCCTGTATTTCCTGTATCGCCAGTGTTTCCTGTATCGCCAGTGTTTCCTGTATCGCCAGTATCGCCAGTATCGCCTGTATTTCCGGTATCTCCTGCATCAGCATCAGTCATTTCACTATCAGGTTCAGATCCTTCAAGGAATTTGTCCCAATCAACCTTCCGAGGCGATTCACAACTTGTTAAAATTAACATAAAAGCTATTGAACTTAATAATAATAAAATCGGCTTCACCCCTAACTCCTTGAATTGACGACAATATATAAAAACTATATAAATTAGATGTAAATTAGTCAATATTTCAGCAACTGATATAGGATTGAACTATCTTCCATATACTTTGCGGGATCTAGAACTCTACTTCGCTTCCACAACTATATCATCAATTGCCCAGCCGGGATAATCGTATGAATCAGGATCTTGGGAAGTTGAATTTTTCTGGATACCTGAGCTAAAAAGGAAACGGAACTTAGTTGTTGCGGCACACTGGGATGCTGGAACAACGCAGGATGGATTAGTCCAGCTTTGACTGCTGCCGGCATAACCCACCTCACCTTCTATCTCCCAGGAATCATAAGAATCACAGGAGTATAATATGTTATACTTCCCGTAAATATCAAAAGCGCCACTATTTGTTCCGTCACAAACAAGTGTTGTCCATGTTAAACCATTTGTTGAAACCTGCACGACACCACCATCTTTGTTTCCACCGTCACTCCAGAAGCTGTACCACTGCCAGAAAACAAAGGAGATATCTCTTCCACCACCGCTGTAAAGACTCATATCAATTATCGGCGAATAGAGTGCAGCTCTTTGACAGTTAATGTAATTTTTCATATCTGTAACCCAGCAAACTGAACCAGTATGACATGAAGCAGGCCCTTCCCAAGGCATTGTCCAATCCCAAGTATCATAAGGCCAGGAAGAACTTCCCGCATATCCGTCAACTGCCTCGTGAGTCCAGCCTGAAGTTGATACTTCAAAAAGATATTCCTTAATTATTCCAATGGGAGGTAAAGAATCATCATCTGAAACTTCATCAACATCAGGAATCACAACATCATCTGCAGATTCATCAATATCAGCTACTTCATCAGCATCTTCAGAATCCAAATCGGTCTGTTCGACATCAGTTGTATCTTCATCGGCAGCTGTATCGCCAGTGTTTCCTGTATTTCCTGTATCGCCAGTGTTACCAGTATTTCCGGTGTTACCAGTATTTCCGGTGTCGCCTGTGTCGCCTGTATCACCAGTGTCTCCAGTATTTCCTGTGTCACCTATGTTCCCTGTATCTCCCATTCCTGTATCTCCTGCTTCTTCAAGAACACAGAAACCATCATAAGAGCAAATATATCCTTCAGGACAGTCAAATACTGTAAAACATGGAGTCTGGGCATCATCGATCTGACACGAAATAAAAAGTGCAAATAAAACAAAAACACTTAACTTCAAAAATTTCATGACGCTCTCCTTAAATTTAAAAACTAATGAATTATACAGAAATGATAAAAACAAGTAAAGAACGTTAATCCTTAAAAACTTTTCATTTTTTTACCATTTGCTATCATACCTTACCATTGACTAAAAACTGGGAGAAACCATGAGCTTCATTGATATTTTAGATGCAGTTGACCGTTTTGTATGGGGAACTCCGCTAATCGTTCTGCTTCTTGGAACAGGTGTTTTTCTAACTATCAGATCAAGATTCATCCAGGTTCGTGGATTTAAACGTGGCTGGATGCTTCTATCAGGAAAATATGACGATCCGGCTGAGGCTGGAGAAACAACTCACTTTGAATCACTTGCGACAGCTCTTTCAGCTACGATCGGAACTGGAAACATTGCAGGAGTTGCAACAGCTATCACAATGGGAGGTCCTGGCGCAGTTGTCTGGATGTGGATAACAGCAGCACTTGGAATGTCTATCAAATACCACAGTTGTTTGCTTGCTCAGAAGTACCGAGAAATAGACAGTAAAGGTGAAGTTGCAGGAGGTCCCGCCTATTATCTTAAATTAGGACTGAAAAACAAAGGCCTCGGCATATTTCTCGGGTTCTGCTTTGCCGTTTTCACAGTCATTGCATCCTTTGGGATCGGTAATATGGTTCAGGCAAACTCGCTTGCTCATCCACTGGAAACCGAGTTCGGAATCCCTAGGATGATGACTGGACTTGTCATTGCTGCACTTGTCGGAGCTGTAACCATCGGTGGAATAAAAAGAATTGCAAAAGTAACATCAAAACTCGTTCCTTTCATGGCACTTGGATATATTTTTCTGGCTCTTCTTGTTCTTATTTTTAATTACGAAGGAATCATTCCGGCGTTTGGAACAATATTTAGATACGCATTCACAGATGTACCTAAATCTGCAGGCGGCGGATTTGCTGGAGCAACAGTTTGGATGGTAATGAGATTCGGTGTTGCCAGAGGACTTTTCTCAAACGAAGCAGGACTTGGAAGTGCAGCAATTGCCCACGCTCCAGCAAAAACTAATAAACCTGCACGTGAAGGACTTGTTGCAATGCTCGGGCCCTTTATCGACACAATTATGGTCTGCACCATGACAGCACTGGTTATCGTTATTTCAGGACTCTGGGACACGACAAACCAAAGCGGAGCAGCACTTACTTCCGCAGCTTTCTCTCAGTCACTTCCATGGATAGGCAAGTTCGTTGTTCCCATCAGCATCACAATTTTTGCATTTACAACCCTGGTAGGCTGGTCATACTACGGTGATAGAAGCATAAAATATCTTTTCAACAGCAACAAAATGGTAACAGCCTATAGACTTCTTTTTATCTTCCTCATTCCGGTAGGCGCAGTCGTTAAGCTTGATGTTGTCTGGAAATTTTCTGATATTGCAAACGCTCTCATGGCATTACCTAACCTCATCGGTGTGATCGCACTTTCAGTTGTAGTTAAAAAGATGACAGATGAGTATTTTAAAAAAGAAAAAATTCTCTAGATCAGCTGAGATAAAAACATCTTTTTCCTTGACACGCTCTGTTTTTTTCTCATAATTTTCCGGGATTTGTTCTACAAAATTAAAAAAGGATCTTATTAACAAAGGGAGATAGTTATGAAAAACAAAACAGTTTTTATTACATTAGCTTTAATTTTTTCAGTTTTCGCATTATTTAGTTTCAACTGCGGCGGAAGTGACAGCGAAGATAATGATGGTGATGACAAAAAAGCCAGCTTTGACGGCACAATTGACGGTGAAACAGCAAGTAACGAACAGGAACAGGCTACAGAAAACCAGTTCGGTGCACAAATAGCTGGTAGTGTTATCCAGATCTATCTTGTTCCTTCAGCAAGTTCACTGATCCACATTACCGGTGAAACAAGTGAAACTGTGACTCTACCGGGCAATCTTACGATCAGCGAGCTTACATATGCTGATACTGCTGGAGCTTATCTTTATAAAAGCGGAACTGTAAATCTGGATAAATGTCCTGGTGCTATCGGAGACGTCTTCACAGGAAAACTTGATGTAGTCGTTGAAAACACATTAGATTCAAGTACAAAAACCATTAAAGCCAATTTTTCAGTTACTGTCTACAATGTTGCTTCACCAAGTCTCAACTGTGAATCGGGAAGCTCTGATGATGTTCCTGCATGCGGATATTCTGCTGAAAGATGTGAAGGCGGAGTATGCTGCCCATTTGTTGAATGTTACAACGCGTGTTTTATAAAGGACTGTCTGTCAACATGTGAAAATGTTAACGAGATGATGGAATGTATGAACTGTATGACAAACTGTGCCAACGTTGAATGTTCAGAACACATGACCAGTGACTGTGAAACTGCATATGGAAAATTAAACGAATGTATGGACACCAACGAATGTGGTGATGACCTCATAGAAGATGAAAACATTGAATGCTCCAGGACAAACTGCTGCAGCGAACTTGAAGCAGCTTTCAAAGGATAATTATTCCCCCTATAGATTCTTTCGGAATTTAACGATCGCACTCGCAAATATTATTGTTCCTGTTGTTCCCATTATTGCAAAACTCTGCCACAGATATTCAAATGGCGTTCCCTTAAGATAGAGTTTCCTAACAATTGAAATGTAATGGGTAAGAGGAATAATATTAGCAATATATTGAAACAATTGGGGCATATTCTTGACTGGAAAAACAAAGCCGGAAAAATAGATAAATGGCATAAGAATTATAAAAAGTGAAGCCATCATCGCCTGCTGCTGTGTATTTGAAATTGTTGAGATCAGCAGTCCTAAGCCCAATGTGTTGAAAAGAAAAAGTAAAGTCGCACCACTGAGTACAGCAAGACTACCTTTGAGTTCTATCCCGAAACCGAAAATAATAACAAGAACGGACAAGGAAGAAACTATGATCCCGAGAATAAAGAACGGTAGAAGTTTGCTCAGCAGGAACTGCCCTTTTGTTACCGGAGTTACAATTAGCTGCTCTATCGTCCCTGTTTCTTTTTCCTTAACTATCGACATTGAAGTAAGCAGAACTGTAATTATAAGAACCAGTAGTCCCATAATTCCGGGAACCATGTAAAGTTTCGTTCTCAATTCCGGATTGTACCAAACCCTTGTTCTCACAGAAACTGAGGGAACTCCGGAACTTAACTTTGATGATATTCTGCTTATCATTATTTTCGTGCCGTAACTTGACGCTATGTTTGAAATATAGTTAAGACCACTTGAAGCATAGTTGTTGTCAGAACCATTTATAAAAAGCTGCACACTTATCTTTTCGCCCTTTTCTAATTTCTCGCCAAACCCTTCAGGAATAACGATAGCAGCTTCAGCCTGACCACGCTCAATAACCTTGTCCATATCCTTTTCACTGTATGACTGAGTGGATCTGTAAAAATATGTGCTTCCAAAAAAACTGTTAAGAAACTCTCGACTTTCCTGTGACATATCCTTATCAACAACAGCTGTGTCCATTCTTTCAATGTCAAAATTCGCAGCAAGCCCGAGAAGAACAAGTTGAATAATGGGTACAACAAAAATGATCGGAAGCATCCTCTTGTCTCTTCTAATCTGTAAAAACTCTTTTTTTATCATCCCCAGAAGCAGTCTCATTTAAACCACCTTCATATTTTTCAGTCTGATAGCAGAAATAAGGATCGTAATTGTTGAAAAAAGCATCAAAGCAAGAAGAGGCTCCCATGTACTCTCAAACCCTGCCCCCTTCATGAGAACAGCTCTAAGCAGAGTCACGAAATATGTTGCCGGCAGAATTTTTGTCACATACTGGATCCAGACAGGCATTGATGCAATTGGAAAGACAAATCCGGAAAGCAGCATGGCAGGAAGAAGCGTTGAAAGCGCGGCAATAAAGAAAGCAACCTGCTGAGACGTTGTTATAGTCGAGATTAGAATACCCTGACCAAGTGCCGCAAGAATAAAGACAAAACTTGAAACAGCAAGAAGAATATAGCTTCCCTTCACCTGAACATCAAACGCGATATTACTGATAATAAGAATAAAAACAGTGCTGAGGATCGCCACAAAAAGATAAGGAACGGTCTTTCCGATTATCACACTCACAGGACTAAGCGGTGATACCATGAGCTGTTCCATTGTGCCGGTCTCTCGCTCTCTCACAACCGAAAGCGACGTGGATATAGTCGTTGTTATCATCAGAATAAAGACTATGAGCCCTGTTACCAGAAAAAGTGTGGATTCCAGTTCCGGATTGTACCAGATTCTTGGTTTAAGCTCGAGAGGAACATCAACGGACATTCCGTAAGTTCTTAAGATATAGTCTCCCGCGACTCTGTTTGAAAATGAATTAACATATGCTGAAATATATCCGTCAAGAATCCTTGCAACACGTGCCTCAGAGCCGTCAAGAAGTGCCTGGATCTCAACCTTCTCTCCCCTTAATATTTTCTTTTCAAAACCCTTGGGAATTACAACCGCAACCTCAACCACTCCACTGTCAAGCAAAGCTGATGCATCCTTATCGCTATCAAGATCCGCAACTTTTTTAAAGTATCCACCTGAAGTAAAAGTATTGATCAGCAGTCTTGAACTTTCCGACTTGTCTCTATCGACAACAGCAAACGCAGTGTCTTTGACATCAAAACTTAAAACATATCCAAAAACTATAAGAAGAAAAGCCGGAACAAAGATAAGAAGAAGAAGTGTCCGCACATCTCTAACTATCTGAATTAGCTCTTTTTTTATAACAGCTAGGATGTTCATTTGTCACTCCCTGTTGAAAGCGCAATAAAAACATCTTCCAGATCCGGTTCTTCCTTTTCAATACCGAGATCCATTGCTTTAAGCTCTCCGGGCGTACCTTCTGCGACAATATTACTTCTTACAATAAATGAGATTCTGTGACAGAATTCAGCTTCATCAAGAAAATGCGTTGTCACAAAAACTGTAGTCCCCTGCTCTGAAAAATCATATATCATATCCCAGAAATTTCTTCTCTGCAGAGGATCAACTCCAGCTGTAGGCTCATCAAGAAAGATAATTGAAGGCTCATGAATTACAGCACCGGCAAAGGCAACTCTCTGTTGAAAACCTCTCGGCAGTTCACCTGTCAGGATATTCTTCACATCATTAAGATTGAGCAGTTCAAAAACTTCGTCTTTTCTTCTTGAAAGCTTTTTTTTATCAAGACCGTAAATCGATCCGTAGTAATCAAGATTCTCGCTCGCCGTAAGATCTTCATACATTGCGTATTTCTGACACATATAACCAATGTTTCTTTTGACAGATTCCGGATCTTTTGCAACATCAAAACCTGCCACAGTTGCTTGTCCGCCATCAGGCATGAGAAGACCGCACAACATTTTTATTGTTGTAGATTTGCCGGCTCCATTTGCTCCCAAAAATCCGAATATCTCACCTTTCTTTACATTTAGATCAATTTCATTTACCGCTGTGAAACTGCCGAATGTTTTAAGCAGTCCTCTGACCTCAATTACATTAGTCATTGCCTTTTCCTTCAAGAAGCGAGATAAAAACATCTTCCATCGTTGGTTCAACAATCCTGAAACGTTTAAAATCGGATATTTTTGCGATATTTTTTTTAAGCTCTGTCTGACTGATCACTGATTCATTAAAAACAGCATGCATCTTGTCACCAAAAAGCTGAACAGAGTTGACTCCACTAATCATTCTTACCGCCTCAAAGTTACTGCGGCTGTTTTCTGTGACTATTTCAGCAATTGTTCCGCTAAATTTATTTTTCAATTCTGATGGCGCCCCTTTTTCTATGATCTCGCCCTCATTCATAAAACAGACTTTGTCACACTTTCCGGCTTCATCCAGATATGGAGTTGATATCACAATGCTCACACCATCACCGGCAACCGTTTTCAGGATCTTCCAGAACTCCCGTCTTGCTACCGGATCAACACCATTTGTCGGCTCATCAAGAAATATGATCTCGGGAGTGTGAATAAGTGTGCATGCAAGCGCCAGTTTCTGCTTCATTCCTCCTGAAAGTTTGTCCGCCCGTCTTTTACTGAACTGTTCTATCCCCATGAACTCAAGCAGTTCCTTTTTCTTTTTCTTAAAATTACGAAGTCCATGAATCTCAGCAAAAAAATTAACATTTTCTGAAATAGTAAGATCGCCATAAAGTGAAAACCGCTGAGAAAGATAACCTATTTTCTTAATCATGTTCTTTTTATCTTTTACAGTATCCATACCCAGAACGCTGCAACTACCTTCATCCGGAGCTAAAAGACCGCAAAAAAGTCTGATCAGAGTTGTTTTCCCAGCCCCGTCAGGACCAACCAGACCATAAGTTTCACCTTTTTCAACATTAAAAGTTATGTCTTTCAACACTGTCCTGCTTCCAAAACTAAAGAAGACACCTTTTATTTCAAGCCTGTTTTCCATTGCTACTCTTTTACCAGACTCACTTCCACCGGCATTCCTGCTTTGAGCATTCCCAATTTATTGCTAACCGTTATCTCAGCACGGTAGACTGTCTTTACACGCTCAGATCTTGTCTGGATATTCTTCGGTGTAAACTCAGCACTTTCTGAAATAAAACTTATGAAACCATTTATCGGCTTATCAGGATAAGAATCTGTCATCACCATTGCCTTTTGTCCGATCTTTACTTTGCCTAGATCGATCTCCGGCAAAAAGACGGTGACCTTTGCCTTTGACATGTCTCTAACAATACCGATAGGAACTCCACGGCCAGTAATCTCTCCATTTTCGACCAATCTATGGACAACTGTTCCGTCAACCGGGGAAAGCACCTTACAGTCGGATATCTTTTTCTCAACTATCTTGATCCCAGCCTTGGCTTGTTCAACTGAGGCCCTGGCAATATCGATCTGCTCACTTCTTGTTCCGTTGAGGACCTTTTCATTTTCAGCACTCACCTGATTGTATACTACTTGTGCCTGCTCAAAATATGTTTTTGCATCATCATACTGTTTCTCAGGAATTGCACCCTTTTCAAAAAGGCCTGAAAGTCTATTAAATTCTCTTTCAGCTTTATCTTTCGCTATCTCGCTTTGCTTAAGCATTTCACTAACTTTTTTCCTATCCTCTTTTCTTGCTCCATTTCCCGCAAGTCTCAAATGCGCCTTTGCACCTTTAAGAACTTTCTCCAGCTTATTAAGTTCCAATTCAAGATCCATAGAATCAATCTGTGCAACAACATCTCCTTTTTTTACCTTCTTTCCCTCATCAAGTTTAAGATCAATAATACGACCACCGGCAAGAGAGGATATTCTCACTGAATCAATTTCAACAGTTCCATTAAGCGGCATCTCTTTTTTATCATCCTTTATCAGATCGCAGGAAACCAGCATCAGTATGGACAGAGCTATCATAAACTTTTTCATTGTCTTCCCCCGTTATCCTTGTAAATTCCAAAAAATAGAGTTGAAATGATCTGCTCAATAAGATCTCCCGGCGAAATATTGAGCTCGATCATCTTTGCAGGAGTCACCAGCATCTCGACGGCACTCATGAGCACGTTCATGAAAACTGTTGTGTTGAGCCCCTTTCTCACTTCACCTTTTTTGATATTTTCCTTAAGAACACCTTCAAACTTAACCACAATTTTCCGTCTCTTTTTTTCAATTATATCAAACAGTTCCGGCATATCCTTAAGGTCATTTATCATCGGTTTAGAAAGTGCGAACCTTAACTGCTTAACAATGTGTGAAAATTCAAAAAAAGTCTTATCTATCGGCAGGGCCTTATCCAGAAGCTCACTCATCTGATTTATGAGACCACTGGTCATACTCTCTAAAGAAGCTTTCATTATTCCATTCTTTGAACTGAAAACTAAATATAGGGTCTTTTTGCTGATCCTGGTTTTAGTAGCGATCTCATCCATTGTGACACGCTTATATCCATAAGTGTGAAACAGCTCGCCAGCCTCTTTAAGTATCTTACCTTTTATCTCTTCACTCATATCTTCCTCCTAAAACCCCAGAAAACTCCGAACACTCTAAGAAACGAAATTCGTTTCCATTGTTGCAAATAAAGTTTTAGATGTCAAGGCTTGAGCAAAGATTTATAAATTAAATTTTATTGATAATTTTTGTCAGAATTTCCTCAACCGAACAAACTCGAACCTCATTCCGGTCACCAATAAACTGTTCTTTCCAAATTGAAAGATCCTTGAAAAGAACCGCAAAAAACACCGTTCCAACAGGTTTTTCAGGTGTTCCACCATCCGGCCCTGCAATTCCACTAACTGCAAAACAAATATCTGCGCCTGAGATCTTTTTAACACCTTCGACCATTTCTCTAACACATTCAGCACTCACTGCTCCGTGTTCTTTGATTGTCTCTGGATTCACACCTAGTATTTTGATCTTTGATTCATTCGAGTATGTGATATAGGATTCACTCAGAACTGCAGAAATTCCAGGGAAATCAACAAGAGATGAAACTATCATCCCACCTGTACATGATTCAGCTCCGGAAATAGTCAGTTCCATTTCGATTAGTTTTTTTGAAACTTTTTCAACTTTATTAAACATTTCAACAACCTTTTTACCATTTACGCAATAGATTTTTTACATTTTCCTTAAGTTTTTGTCAATTATTTGGTGTTAGACAAATTTTTATATACAATGACTTCGAAACTTACTTTTTGGAGGAAAAATGGCTAGAGAAAAAACGCTGATTCTGATCAAGCCCGGTGCAATTCAAAGAGAACTTATAGGGGAAATAATTTCTAGATTTGAACGCAAGGGAATTAAGATCACAGGCATGAAAATGGTAAAGATGAGTGACTGGCTCATTGAAAAGCACTATGCACATCTTATGGACAAACCTTTTTTTAAAGACATTAAAAAATCCATGCAGCGAACACCTGTAGTGGCAATTGCACTTGATGGTCATGACATTGTAAAAAGAGTGCGCACACTCACCGGCGAAACCAATCCCCGTGATGCTTTACCGGGAACAATAAGGGGCGATTTCTCAATATCTCTAAGTAACAACGTAATCCACGCGTCAGCAACACCCGAAGAAGCTTTGGTAGAACTTCAGCGATTCTTTAAAGAAGATGAAATCTTTAATTACCGCAGAATGAATGTAATGGATTATTCTGAAGACTAATCTTCAATTTTAAATGAGATCACAAAAACTATTTCACAAGCTCCAGGCCCTGTATCGGTTCTGACCATGCTTGTATTTCTCATAAATCCGCCTTTTTTTGTGACATCCACCAGAAATCCTTCAAAACTTATTATGTCTCCTTTTGAAACAGATTTGAGTTCATCCTCGATCAGACTTGTTGATGGGATCATATGCCAGTTTGAGCTATTATGTTCAATTTTATCCCTTGAAACGGGCAGATAGTCTTCTCTTGTTCTCCAGAAATAAAATCTTCCGGACTGCCAGATCTTAAGATGGTCAATTACAGACTGATCGCTCATTTCCTTCCATCCGAGAGCAAGATCAAAAGGGACAACTTCTGCCCCGTCATCAAAATAGTATTTTTCTTTTCCAAGCACCCTCGCTCTGACCTTTACCGCAGCTTTTGTAATGATAGTATAGCCTTTATGATCGATTACCTTACTACCTTTTGTGTTTACCTGCTCTGGAGCTGTTTCGACAAGAACCCCTGGCTCATAAGTCTTTCCGGAAGACTCATAAAAGAAATAAAAGTAAACGCCAAAAAGAAGAATGATAGCTACAAGTGCTTCAATTCCTGAAAACCCTATTTTTCTCATTTTTTCACCTTAAAACCGCATTCCTGTCTTGCCTGGTTATATTCATCTATATAATTGCCTTTTTCATCTCTTACTGCGAGCGTTAAAACCGTTTCCGCACCCTCGCCATAACCAATTGAATAAACTGATATTAATGCTGGCTTTCCCATTTTTGGGATTATATCAACTCTGCCACTGACAAACATTCTGAATTTCTTTGCAACATCATAGACCCTATCTCTGTAAAGATATGGATAAACTGTTATAAACTTTCCATTTTCTGATAAATGTTTATGTGCCGTTTTAAAATAATCATCTATACTTCCATTAAGCTCAAACCTTGCAGCCGACTTATCATCATGCGGACTAATTGGACCTTCTTTTTCAGTATAATAAGGCGGTGTAGAGGTTACTAATGGATACTTTTCATCTAGTTCAAGATCACGAAGATCTCCTGCTTTTAGCTCGAACCTCTCTTTAAGACCATTTGCTTCAAGTGATCTAAGTCCCAAAGCTCTTCTGTTTTCTCTAAGCTCAATTCCAATTCCACAAAGTTCAGGAAATTTCCAAAGCAAGATCATTGGAACACTGCACAGACCGCTTCCCAGATCAAGAAAACGCAATGACGGATCTTTTTCTAAAGTTTTTATTGCCATCCAGGCGGTAAGCATGTCATCTGTGGAATATCTCTGCCCTGACTCGGGCTGGTAAATTATAAAATTTCCTGAAAGAGTATCTATACGGAAACTTTTCATATTATCAGCATACAGTCGCCATATGAATAAAACCTGTACTTCTCCTTTACAGCTTCCTCATAAGCTTCAAGAATAAAATCTCTATCAGCAAAAGCGGATATCATCATCAGAAGAGTACTTTGAGGAAGATGAAAATTTGTAAGTATCTTGTCTGCAAATTTGAATTTATATCCCGGATAAATGAAAATTCCGGTATCTCTATCACTCTTCTCAATTTGCCCGGAAACAGATACCGCACTTTCCAGAGACCTCACAGTTGTAGTTCCCACAGCAAGCATCTTTCTTCCGGCTTTCTTATCCCTATTAAGATTTTCCGCTGTACTTTGGGAAATAAAAAAATGTTCTTCGTGCATTTTATGTTTAGTAAGATCTTCCGTTTTAACCTGCATAAAAGTACCGAGACCTACATCAAGAACTACTTCTTCAACATGTCCCGCACACTTTTTCTTAATGTCAGTCATTATTTTATCAGAAAAATGAAGCCCGGCTGTAGGAGCTGCAACAGAACCCGGAGTTCCGGCATAAACAGTCTGATATCTTTCTCTATCCTCAGGCCTGCTTATCTTTTCATTTCGTTTTTTAAGAATATAGGGGGGAAGCGGAACATCCCCGAACTTTTCAAGATATTTGTGCAGATTATCATTGTCCATATTGAACTTTACAAAACTTGAAAGACCATCTCTGCTTATTATCTCAGCATTCAGACCACTCTCAAGAGAAATAATCTCCCCTTTGTACAACCTTTTTGATGCTTTGATCATCACTTCCCAAGCATCGTTCTTTTCCGGCTTCACAAGAAGAAACTCAACCTTTCCTCCGGTTTCTCTTTTTCCAAACAACCTCGCTGCAATAACTTTAGTCGAGTTAAACACCATCGTTGTATGGTCATCAATATAATTTAAAAGATCCTTGAATTCAGTGTGAATAATTGTTCTTTTCTTTCTATCAAGAACCATCATCCTGCTGTCACCTCTGGCAACTGCAGTTTCAGCAATCAGTTCCTGTGGCAGATCATAGTCAAAAAGTTTTACATCCATCAGTACATTTTCCTTATTTCGATTCCTTTAAGATAATATTTTAGAATTTCCTTATACTTTTTTCCCTTTGCAGCCATTCCTGCCATTCCCCACTGACAGACACCAACTCCATGCCCTGCGCCTTTGCCTTTAAATACGAACTTTCTTCCAGACTTACTAACGGTGAAATCATTTGACCATATTGTTGAGAAACCAACTGCAGCTCTAAACTTGTTAACAGGAATACTGACTCCGTCTACAACTACGCTTTTTACTCTTAAGACACCTTTAACAACTTTGATCTTTCTAGCCCTTGAGACTTTGTATCCTGCTTTTTTAAGCTTCCCGGCTATGGATGCCGCGGTCACCAGACGTTTCCACCTGTAAAGCGAGGATTTCTTACAATATGGACATCTAACTGCGTGCAGATGAGACATTTCCCTACCCCACACCTCTTTAGCCGAAGCAGTACTCCCACCGCATGTAGAATGAAAAAAGATCTTTGCAGGATGGCTGCCTATCGTTATTACTTCACCTTTTGTCTGATCTACTGCTTTGTTTGAAGTAACATCTTCTCTATTTAGTCCACCATAAACCTGATCAAGAACACTTGGAGCAAGGTCATACAGTTTATTTCTGGGATTAAACATCTTCTGATAAACAGCAAAAGTTCTTGCTAAAACTGCCTGTGTTTTCTTTGCTTCAACCGGCCATGATGGAATAGCTTCCTTATTGATCACTCCCCGCACATAATCTTCAATAAAAAGATCGTTAACAACTGTGAGCCTGCCTTTTATTGAGTGAATCTCTATATCACCACGAAACATTCTATTACCGACTTTTATCATCATCAACTGGGGAGAAAATCTTATCATTTCAGCATTGATCTTCTTTTTTCCAACCCAAAGACTATGATCTTTGAATACAACTTTATAACGACCCTGTATCCTTGCGATCTTTTTTCCATTTTCATTAAGAATATCGGCATCGCCTTCAACCTGAACTGAATTCACACCGACTTTGATACCGATTCTCAGATAAGGAGAAAACCCTTCGGCAGGATTGGATGATTTGAGTAACTGATCAACTATCTGTCCGTTTAGAAGTATTGGAAAAATTAATAGAAGGGTATAAAGGAATCTATTCATTAACTTCAACGATCTCAGCTTTTTTCCCTTTGAGGTTTTCCTTCAGTGACTTCTGAGCTTCATCTTTATCGGCAAATCTACCAAAACGCACTTTAAAAACCGAATCATTTACTGCAAAAATATAAGATTCAACTTTAAGAGTCTTTTGGAATTCTTTTGCCTTTTCAAGGTTTTCAAAAGATGCAAACTCAATCGCATAAAAAACAGATTTCTCAACTGCTACCGGTTCTGTCTGTATGCTACTTTCTGAGTTATTTACAACTTTCACTTTTACCCTGATCTTTCCACGACTTTGATCATCAATAATTAAAAAAGATTTCTTTGAAAGATCGATCACATTTTTCCCAGGCCTATCAGTAACCTTCACAACAACACTTTTCCCAGTATCAACGGATTGAACCAGAAGATATGTCCCAAAAGGAAATCCTCTTGCGGCACAAGTCATTTCATTCTCATTAAAAGTTGATCCGTCAGCCGCTTTCTTTCCGTTAAAATCTTCACCATAATAAGTTGCATAAAGATAATAGACATCTCCCAAAGATACAGGGTGTTTAATCATATATGGAGATTCACATGAAGCAAAAAACAGAAACAAAAGTAAAAAAAGACTAACTCTCATCTTTGCCTTCTTCGTAGTATGTATTTTCATAGTACATCTGATTGTGATACCTCTTAAAATGCCTTCGTTTTTCCATATTAAACATGTTAACTATAGGGCCGATAAAATTAATCGTCGGATTTGTAAGTCTTTTTGCACTCATTTTAAACACGTCTCTTGGCGTTGAATCAATATTGACCACAAGAACAACAGCGTCAACATTTGAAGAAATTGAGATAGCATCGTTGACTGGATTAAGAGGAGGAGAATCAAATATGATGATATCGTACTCGCTTTTCATAATCTCAATAACCGTTAGAAACCTCTTACTTTCAAGAAGTTCAGCAGGGTTAATCGGAATAGAACCGCTTGTAAGAACATCAAGTCCATGTAAAAGATCTCTGTGCACCACTTCATCGAAAGACTTATCTCCGACAATTACTGAACACAGGCCACCTTTCCTGTCAATATCAAAAATTTTGTTAACTCTCGGTTTTCTCATGTCGGCATCAACAAGAAGCGTTTTCTTCCCTGCGAGAGCAAAGCTTACAGCAAGGTTAGTGGAAATGTTGGTTTTACCTTCTTTTGTTACCGAACTTGTTACAAGAATTGTCTTAATGTCCTTATCCGGATCTATAAGTCTGATACTGGTTCTTAAAGATCTCAGTGATTCAACAGCGAAACCCTTATGTTTCGAGTCAAAAACTATTTCATCAACTGTGTTACTTTTTTCAATTTCATAGAGAGGAATAACACCAACAATTGTTTTTCCGGATAAATTTTCAACTTCCTTCAAACTTCTGAATCTGTTATCAAAAAATTCGATAAGGAAAATTATAAGAAATCCGAACACTACTGAAATAATGAGCCCTATCATGAAAATAAGTTTCTTTCTCGGTTTAACAGGAACAATTGAAACTTTTGCCGCATCTATTATCCTGATGTTGTTGTTTTTAAGCAGAGCACTAAGATCAGCCTGTTTTGCTCGCTCAAGAACTATATCAAACAACTTTTTATTAGTTTCAACTTCCCTTTTCAACTTACTATATTGAATATCAAGTTTATTAAGATCAATGGACTCCTTCTGAGTTTTTTTAAGCATCTTTCGATTCTTGCTCATTTCGTTTTCCAGTGTGTCAAGCTCTATCTTATAGCTCTCAATAACACCCTGAACTTCGACTTTTAAAGCTGATAGTAAATTCCCACTTTCAGCCTTAAGGCCCATAATGACTGGATGTTTTTCGCCATAGAACTTCTCTTTTTCATCAAGCCTTGATCCAGCCTCAAGATACTTAATTTTAAGATCTCTAACCACTGAACTATCTTTACTGACCTCTTTTAAAAACATTTCTTCAGGATTCTCTGTATCTACTTTTGCATACCCCTCGATCTTGGAGGTGATGGAATTCTTCAGAATTGCCTGATCTGTTAATTTATTGGTTAATTTTGTAATTGTAGAAGAAAGAAGTGACTGCTTTTCTTCAAAAGTTGTTGATAAAACATTGTTATCTGATTTGAAATCAAATAATATTTTTTCTGATCCTTCCAGATTTTTCTTAAGATTAAGACTCTGAGCCATAAGCCACTTAGCAGCATCTTTTGTGGCAAAATATCTTTTCTCAAGATTAAAATCGATGTACGCTTCTGCAACACTATTTGCCAAAAACGCCGCTTTTTCAGGATCAATGTCTTCCACACTGATGTTCACCATATTACTGTTCTTCTGTGGGGATACCGTGATCTTATGTTGAACAATACTGACTGGATCAAGTCTCTTTTTCGCAATATTATCCATTTCATCAGTTTTAACACCAAGAAATGTAAGAACATCATCTCCCTGGATCAACTCAAGAACTTTTGATGAAACAGCCCGGCTTTTAATAATCTCATATTGAGTAGCGTAGTACTCCTTGTTAGTATAAAAATATCCCTGACTACCGGCAGACACAATCTCCATTCCCATGCCTAAAACATTAGGGGCCTTTGGTTCAATCTCAATTGAAGCTGTTGACATATAAATTTTCGGTGAGCGAAATATATATGCAGCAGTTAATGACAGGACAATTATTATAACGGATGCAAACGAAAAATAATGTCTTTTTAAAAGCCTGAAAATTTCTTTAATGTCGATCTCTTTCTCGTACATTAAAAAAACCTCTCTCTTACAAAGACGATATCGCCAGGTTTCAGATAAAAATTCTTTTTATTTCCATTAACAACTTCTTCAATATTCACTACTAACCTTTTCTCTTTTCCGTTTTTCTGTTTTCTGGTAACAACGACGTTACTAATATCAGCAAAATTAGTAAAGCCACCTGCAAGAGAAATTGCCTCAACTATGCTCATAGCCTCTTTCATTGGAAAATTCCCAGCACTTTTAACCTGTCCTAAAATAAAAATTCTTTTACTGACAAATTCCTGAACAAGAACAGTTACCTGAGGATTCTTCAAATAACCTTTTCCTAAAAGATCAGATATTTTTTCTGCAAGTGAGAAGCTTGTATAATCTTGAACATCAATTTTGCCTGCAAAAGGAAACATTATAAATCCCTCTGGACTAACCTGATAAAGACCGGAAAGCTGTTTTTCACCATAAACCATTATTTTCAATTTGTCTCCAGGACCAATGTAGGAAATTGAAAGATCATTAGAAACACCTTCACTTTCACCCGATTCTGTAAGACTGGATCTTCCCGTTTTGTCCTTATCTGCAATCTTTATTGTACATGAAACATTTACAATAAATATGGCTATTAAAACTGAGATTAATCTAAAAAAGGACATTAAATCAATAATCTAGGGTTAATGTGAGAAAAACCTTATGATTTAAGAAATCATAGTAAGACCTGTAAGTCTTGTGATAGTTCCCTGTCGGATTTACAGTACTGTTCCATGTTGCTTCTGTCGTTCGACTAAAGTTCGATTTTCTGTACTGGAATTCATACCCAATTTTCATACCGAGCCATCTAAGAATGTTATATGAAATCGATGGAGCTATCACCATCAACTGATCTTTTCTGTCGTTTCCCGGAACTTTAACAGTATAATTCAAAGTACCGCCGATAATGCCTGAAGTGTCTTTTGTGTAAACATTCGTGGTAGAATTATAGGCATAGTCTTTATCAAACTCAACAGTTGACCCATAGTTAATAAATGAGTAGCTGAAATTAAGCTTACCGAGGAAATACTTAGCAAACTTCTGCTTAAAATCCAGATAAAGCCTGTGAGTCGAATAATACTGATAATATGCAGAAGGCCTGAGATTTTTCAAATAACCTACTGAGAAAAATGTCTTATCAAAATATTTGAAAATAAACTCAGCATTGGCATTATAATCATGCTGCACTGTCTTACCGAAAGCTGCTGAATAGCCACCTGAAAGTTTTGCTGATATATGGGGAGTAATTTGACCAATAAGACCGGCAAATACATTTAGGGGCATAGTTTTTGAAGAATCTCTTATACTAGATTCATAAAAATCCTGATATCTGAAACCACCCTTAATAAACAGCATCGTTCTTGGTAAAAACTTCCATCTTCCAAAAAGATTTCCAACAACAGAGTAGTAATTGAAATCCTTATAGGGTGACTGGTCTTTTGATTCTTCAAGATAATTAAAATCAAATCCTGCACTGATCTTCATATAAAGAGTATCTTCAAGATTTTTCAGACCAAGTCCAATATCAAACTTTTCCAATAAATTTCTGTGTATGCCTGAAAGATCCTGTCCGTTCGGAGTTGCTGTTCTGGTAAAACTGTTGTTTATATCAAAGATTGCCTTACCATCCTTATTAAATTCACCAAGAAAATCACTGGAAATATCAAGATCTGAAAATCTCTTGGTTGTTGATTTACTGTCAATTCCAAGATAATGGTTGTAGTCAAAATAAAGAGAAAGACCCACAGTGTTTTTCTTGTTGTCATGTTTTAATCTGAGTGAAGGTGCATAATGAAGAATCATGTCATAAGTTATGCCAATTAACACGGGATTGCCATTGTTGGCAATATGATCTTCAATAGACGAATCTTTAGAGGCTTTTCTAATATTTGAAACATATTCGGGTGTCAGTGAAAGACCTATATTTAATACAGTATCTTTTGTAATTTTAAAACCTTTTTTTGGTTTTTGAGTTTCTTCGGCATATACATTAGGAATAAAAATTAAGGAAAAAATTATAGTAGAGATTGCCACTTTTAAATTAATATGAAAAATAAATCTTTGCATTAAGTATATCTTTTTATATTTTCTAAATTACCCTTTTACTCAGTCGGACTGGCATCAATTATCTCCGGAGTTCCAATATGCTCCACATATTCAGTTGCAGATTGACTATCCTCTCCAACATTTCCCGGAGATTCACTGTTCACATCTCCACCTTCAACTCCTGCAGCATCTGCAATACCTGACCCTGAGACTGCTTTTTTATCTGCATCAGCTACGAATTCACGTCCAAAGCCCAATCCCATCGAATCATTTACACTTTCGCCTTCATCACCACCGGCAGCATCTTTATTGACTTCTTTAATTACATTCGTCTTTGCATCAACACTTGTAAGCATCCTTTCACATGACTGCGATTTTGAATACTCCTTCTTTGCAGATGATGTTAACCCTCTTATAAGTATAAGCTGATTTAAAGCTTCTTTTAATTTTTCTACTTTTACAAAATCCTGAACTTTTCCATATGCATTGTCAGCTCCCGCAGAGAGAGCTTTAACTTTAGCAAAATAATGATCAAGACACATTCTCCATCTAATGTCTTTTTCTTTTTCTGCCTCTTGTTTGAGCTTCTGAAGTTCGCCTTCAATTTTTGTAATAGATTTACTCTTTTCTTCCGCTTCGTTTTTAATTACCTTTTTATCAAGCTTTGCATTTTCTGCCTCTTTTCCAAAAAGAGAAAAAACAAGTACTGTGAAAATAATCGTTAAAAGTAACTTTTTCTTCATCGTCCTCTCCTTTAATTTGAAGGACTAAACACAAAAGGGAATGTAACACTTGCCGGACCGCCATCAGGTTTAGGAAAGCGCCAGCGTCTTACAACTCCTTTAATACATCTTGTAACAGATGCATCCCCAAGAGTGTTAGCAACAATATCAACGGACTCAACACGTCCCATCATATTTATCATTATAGTCACAGAGACCTTACCTTTCAAGCTCGGATTAGCTAACAGCCCTTTTTCATAGCATCTTTTCACCGCTCTGGCATTTCTTTTAACTATCTTAGAAATACTTTTCGCGTCCACACTTCCATCAATTTCAGCAGCTCCAACTGTTGCTCTTGCAACTACAGCCTTCTCTTTTCTTCCTTTTACGCCGAGATTTCCTTTTGATTTCTTAACATTAAGGTTATCAATCTTAGAAGTCTCTGTTGCTCCGACATCACCTTTTCTACTTCTCTGACTCGAACTTGTTGCAATACCTATCTGCTTAACTCCTGCAAGTGCAGTGTCAATATCTCTATCCTTTCCTCCGTCACCAAGAACATCGGAAATAACTCCTGAGCCTCCACCACCTATTGATCCAATAAGCTTAAGCAAACCCTTTCCTGCAACTTTTTTCTGCATTTCAGCAATTCTAATAGACTCTTCCTTCTGTATTGTTGCAGCATCCCTTGCTTTTTTAGGCTTATTAGCGTTTGAATCAACTTTCGTCTTTTCCTTCTTAGCAACTTGAGTAGCATTTTTGTTGTTACTATTTTTAGCCATATCTTTATCTTCAGGAAGCTTAAGATCTTCCGGTTTAGGTGCAATAAGTTTAGCAAACCTGTTTGGAACCTTAGAAAATTCTGTTGGGTCAGGTGCAGGAACCGTCGGCAAATAAACACCTAAGATCAAATAGCCAGTAAACATAAGAACCATCTGAATGGACGCAAAAGGCCAATCCACTCTCTGGGTCCATGAACCTCGTATTGATTTCGGAAGTTTAAGCTTAGGAGCTTTAGGCGGAGGTAAAATAAATTGAAAAAGCACTATTGCACTTCCAACCATAACCTTTCCACGTGAATCCTGGGAAAGAGGAAGGATGAAGGCATTACCCCTTTTCTTGAGCATACCTTTTTTTATAACATCTTCAATGTCTATTACTTTTCCTTTCAGAAAAACTTTTCCTGTCATATTCTTCATCAGTACAAGCTCATATCTGCCTGACCTGAAATAGAAAATCGGAAATCTACTGGGAAGAGAAGACGACGGAACAACAAAGTGTGACTTTTCTGAGTCGCCGACAAAAATAGTCTCGGCTTTTCGAAAAATCTGCTCGTCTAAAATTTTCCCGTTGTGTATAACTCCAACTCTGAGTACTTTTGCAACTCTATCTTGAGCCATTTACAACCCCTTGAAAATGCAATAATATTTTCTCAATAAACAAAACTTGCGGCCGGATAACCGACCGCAAAAAATAACTATCCCGCAGATTGAATCGTAGCAAATTTAAACTTGCCGAATTCCGCCTGTCCCGCAGTATACATAACCTCAGCAACAAGTCTGTAGGGAGTATCCTTATCCAAGACAAGTGTACATATTCCTTCAAACTTAACCGTCGTATTAACACTGGCCAGCCTTCTTTTCTTTTCAGCAGCATCAACAAGAACTTTGTTCAGTGGAATGATAAAATATCCATCTTCTCCACCTCTTTTCTGTGACGCTTCAACTTTTCCGTCCTTAATAACAAGAACTAGCTGGTTATCAACAACTATCGCAGACTTTGATACTGTAACCATAACTGTTGCAGAAGGTTTAAGCATCGACGTGGATTTAGCAATATCCAAATCTGGTCCAGGAACGATGTTGATCGGATCTGTAGCGTAGCTTTTAAGAAGGAAAACCAACATGATAGTCAGAATATCCATGAGGGAGTTAATATTAATATCAACAAACCCGCCATCCTTATCTTTTATCTTTGATGCCTTCTTTCTTTTAAGCACTTCCTCTTCATAATTTTCGGGGATATATTCATACGTTCTTTTTTCTTCAGTCATTTCACACCCCTATGCTACACCGGCACTGAGAACAACATTGGGAAACAATTTTCTTGTCTTGTCACCGTCTTTCTTTTCCCTTGTTGTATCCATCACTTGCATGATGAAGTTGAACTTAATGTTCGGTTCAGCGCTGATTATAATGTTTTCCTCTGTCGGATTTGCATCCTTAATGTCTGAAATGATCTCTACCAGTCTGTTGTAATTATAAACTCTGGCATTAACCATCTTTCCGGCAACATCCTCTTCCTGACCATCAATTTTAGGAATAGTCGGACCTAGCGGATCATCCTTATTCTCAATTACCTGATCTCTTGCAAAAACAGTTATACCCCTATCCGTCAAAGCTATAGTAAGCTTAAGGGGTTTGTCTTCAGGATTGTCGGGAGGTGCGCTTATTACGTCGGATGGACCAATATTAGGCGTAGCAACATTAACAACCGCAATCTTCACCGCCTCCATAGATGTAAGCAACAGAGGAATCAGGATAAGAATCAGGTTCATGGCGGCCTTCATGTTTATTTCCTGAGGCACGTCTTTCTTTCTTCTTTTAGCCATTTCAGCCTCCTCCAGTTACAGTGTAAATCTTATTCAGCAGCACCTTTCTCCCTGCTAACAAGAAGGTTGACGAGTTTTACGGAATATAGATCCATATCGTCAATAATCTTGCCTGAGATTCCTTTGATGATAACTGTAAGAACTGTACCCGGAATAGCCACGATGAGACCAAAACCAGTCGTGTTCATCGCCATAGCGATACCACTTGCAAGCATTGCTGACTTCTGCTCAGGAGCAGCGTGTGCAACAGCATCGAAAGCTTCGATCAGTCCAAAAATAGTTCCAAGAAGACCAAGCATTGTAGCTGTACTTGACATTGCGAAAATAGATTCGGTGAGCTTTGTAATTTTAGGAGTTACTTCAAGAGTAGCTTCTTCCATAGCATTCTGAATCTCAAGCTCGCCTCTATTAGCTCTTGAAAGTCCAGCTTTCATAACATTAGCAAGTGCAGCATCGCCAGCAGCTGTACAAAGCTTGATAGCTTTGTCAACATTGTTAGCCATAACAAGTTTCTGGATCTGCTTCATAAGATTTGCGCCATTTGTGTTAAACTTTACAAGAAGAAATACGAACTTGTAGATCGCAACACCGATAATGTAGAGTCCGCAAAGAGCGATAAAGTGCATGAATGGTCCACCGTTTCGATAAAAATCTGCAAAACCTTGCATAGTAAAACCTCCAAAAAAAAATAAATATTAACTAGAAGACATCTTCTGTATAAAGAGCCTTCTCTACCTTCTTCTTAAAACTTACACTGAGGTCCAACGTCCTATATGTGAACCTCGCCCTGGAAAGAAAATACATTGCTTCTGGCTTCTGGATAGTTCCTTCGATCTTTATCTCTTCGAGAACTATGCCTTTCTTCTGTGCAGTAAGTGGCTGAATAAACAAAACAGCTAAGACAATTACAGCACAAAAAAACAAATATTTTTTTACATTACAAATAAACATAGCAGAAAGATACACTCAACAATTAATAAAATCAATTTTTTTATTACCAGTAAAACAACACCTCATCTATCATCCACCTTCACTTTTTATCAGAATTTTTCTCTTCTTTCTCCTGGCTTTTCAACTCTTCCAGTCTACCAGTCGCAGCTATACTTAGCTTATCATTGTCATCAGCTATAGAAAATCTCTCTAAATAACTTTCCCATGTAGGGACATCATCCTTTTCTAGTGCCTTTTTAAAGGCTTCTTCTTTTGCAGATGAAAGAAGCTCTTCATACCTAGCTTTGGCAGCTATACCAAATTTATCATCATCTCCCTTTATAGGAAAATCCTTAAGATACTTTTCCCAGATCTCAAACTTATCCTTTTCAAGAGCTTCCTTAAATGCCTTTTCCTTTAAAGCAATAAACTTTTTATGCTCCTCTTCAAGCTCTTTTTTCCTCTTTTCAGTTCTGGCCCGCATTTTATTATAGTATTCCAGCTTTTTCTTTTCGACACCAGCTTCCTTAATATACCCGAAAATCAATTTCTTCTGCTTTCTGTAATCAGAACTTCTACGTACAATTTTTAAATACTTATTGAAATATTCTATTGCTGTATCAAATTTCTTCGGGTTTTTGTCTCCTTCCACATCAGCATCAAGATAGAGCACCGCTAAATTGTATATAACCGATTTTCTCAATTTCTTGCTTAAAGCGCTGTCCTTTTCAAGTTCCTTTAGTATATCTCTTGATTTTTCAAACTTTTCAAGTCCCTTATATGCAATTGCAAGATTAATTTTAGCAGCTTTAAAATCCGGAGCGATCTTCAATGTAAACTCCAACTTTTCCTTAGCTGTAGCAAAGTCCTCAATTTCCATTGCTAGAACTGCAAGAATATTGTTAACCTCTGGAAGTTCGGGATTAAGCTTTGCTGCCTTCTGAAGATGAACAGCAGCCTTTTTCTTATCTCCTGACTCATAAGCCAGAAAACCATAAAGTCTGTGAAGTCTAAAGTTATCCTCAGCCCACTTTTCTGCAGTTGAAAGGGCCATTTCAGCAAGCTCATACATCTTTTTACTAAAATAGATCTCAGCAAGTGTTATTACGGCATCCGCATTCTGCTCATCTTCCTTTAAGGCAACCTTCGCATATTTTTCTGCTTCTTTTTTATCACCATGCCTCAATTTGAGCCAGGCAATAAAATTGCTCTTTATCACATTGTCTTTCGTGTTTTTTACAAGATCTATATAGAACTTTTCCTTTTCCTTCGATTCTTTCCCAAGAAGAATATTAACATTATACAGAGGTCGCATAAAGTCAGGGTTCATTTTGTAGCCCTTAATATACCATTTAATACTCTTTTCTTTTTTTCCAAGTCTCTGATAACAAAGACCGATATTAAAAGCCATCTGATATCTGTCATCATCTTTCTTTAGACCCTTTTTCCATTCTTTAATAGCCGATCCACAATCATCATTAAAATACTTGGATAATCCTTCTGTGAAATCTTCATTCGATGGACCGATATACTTTGTGCCGTCATAACTTTTCTTTTTCTTTTTCTTCTTTTTCTTCTTTTTCTTTTTGTCGCTTTTACTGTCTTTCTGATCTTCATCTTTATCAGATTCTTCAGCGACACCTTCTTCTTCCTTTTCATTTTTGCTGTCTTTTTTCACATCATCATCTTTCTGAACTTTTTCAGAACTCTTTTCTTCTTTTTTCTGAGATGTTACACAGCTACTAAAGATGAACGGGATCAACAATATTAAAGTGATAAGAAGTTTTTTCATTTTTCCTCTCCTTTTTCACTTTGTTTTTGAGGGTTCTCTGGTTTTTCTTCATTTTTTTTGTCTTTCTTTGAAGCTTCTTTTTCGCTGGCAGCCATTCCCTTTTTGGAATAAACTTTCTTTTGAGATCTATCGAGAGAAAGAAGTATTGGATATCCGGTTTCAAGAGAACTGTCGACTGCAAATTGAGGGGTTTTTCCAACCTTATATTCAGCTGGTCTCATGACAGATAGCTTCTCCGTTATCAACTGTGTCCATTTATTAAAAACTTTCATCTCTCTTGCTCTTGTTAAACCACTGGAATAAGTAGTAACAGCCTTTTCCTCAATCGGGGCAGCCTGATCCTGAAGCATCTGCATATAGATCTCTTCTTCTTCATATGTAAGTCCTTTGGGGGGCTCTGCATTAAAAAGAGTATCAGAAAAACTCTGATAAAGAACTCCCATTCTGTAAATAGAGGCAATAACCCACTCATAAACCTTATACTTGAGCACTTCCTTATAGCGACCCTCAAGCTCTTTCATCACTTCTACCTTCTCTTTCAGACTTTCAGCCAGCTGTTTATCATCCTTTCCACCAATCTTCAATTTAATGTAATCGTTAAAGTCATCTTCAAGCAGTTTGAATTTTGCTTCAGCTGCATAAAGAAGTGCTTCTTCAGACTGAACATCTTTTTCTTCAAGATACTCAAGGATCTTGGAATGATATTCCTTCGCCTTTTTCCACTTACTGAGCTTTTCTTCATAAACTATCGCTATCTGATGATAAGCTCTCATAACAAGATATCCGACTTCTTTATCATTTCTGAATGTGCTTATGAAGTTCTCAAAGCTTTTTATCATTTTACGCCAGTTCTTTTCCTTTTTATACATAAGACCGGCCAAATAAAGTGCTTCCTTTCCTTCCACTTTTTCGTTTACCTCTGAGTAGTAAAGTCTATAGTAGAATGAGGCTTCGCTGTATCGCTGCAGTCTTTCAAGCAGGAATCCTGCGTTATAAAGTGCATCAGGTTTTTTCTCATAAGTCGGATATTTTTTATAGAGCTGCTTATATGCCTCAACTGCCTTTTCAAAGTTATAACTTCTTTCTGCATTGTATGCAACCAGATACAACGATTGAGGAGCAAGTGAAGAATATGGGTACTCATTGTATATTCTTTCATGAAGCTTCAGAGCCGAATCAAACATCGTTGCTCTCTGGTAGTTAATTGCCGCATTTGAAAGCGCCTTATCTGCATTTTTATTATATGGATTTTCTTCAACAAGTCGTAGATACTCTTGGGCCGCTTTTTTATATTTCTTCTCTTCTTCAAGCTTTTGAGCATACATGAAAAGTGCGCCCGCACGATATGTTGTGAACTCCTGCTTAAGTTCCTTGCTGACATTTTCTTTTTCAGACAACCTGTCGGTAAGTATCTTAGACCATTTCGCAACATTTACCCAGTCCTTTTTCTCAGTATAGGCACTTATAATATCTCTAGCTGCAAGTATTGAAGCCTTGTGACCGGAGAACTCACTTATTATCTTTAGATACCTTTTCTCGGCTTCTTTAAATTTTCCATGATCAAAATATATCCTACCTACGGTATAGGCTACTACTGGTTTATCTTCGACCTCACTGGCAGTCTGAAGATAAATATCACTTGATTCAACAAGCTTTTTCTCAAGTTTGGAAAATGGTGTTCCCCTCTTTTTCTCACTTTCGATAAGTCTTTCAGGCGATTTTCCCCAGAGCATTGAGTAACACACAAAAGTCTGAAATGCAGAATCTTCTCTAAGTCTATCCTGATTATTGTCATCTCTGATCCTTTCATAGATAACAACTGCCATTTCTATATCACCGGACTGAAAAAGAGTATCTGCAAAATTATATGTTATATCGTAACTTTCAGAGGTGTAAGGGAATTTAATTAGATATTCTCCATACGCTATCGCAGCTATCTTATATTCATCAACAGCGAGGTTCATTTCCCCATCCTGCTTATACTTCTGAGCCTGTCGATGATGAAATGAAGCCGTATCTAAAAGAGCATTCTTTGCCCAATCAGACGCTTCTCTTACAGCTGTGGCATTACCTCTGTTAACTCTTGCCCATTCACCATCGGCAGCATATCTTTTAGAAAAGACCTCTGTCTCAGCTGATGCCTTATCAAACTCTCTGGCCTTATTGTAAAGTTGGATTAATCTATGGTGTATTCTCGGTGCATTTTCATACATCGGATTTCTGTCAAGAACAAACCTGTATGCTTTTTCAGCTTGAGAAAAACTGCTGTTCTCATAGTAGTATTTTCCAAGTTGCTCAAACACATCCTTTTCAAACTTTGAACCATCAATATTCTCAAAATATTCTATGGCCTTAGCAATACTTCCCCATTCCTCGTCCGCATAACTGATGGCGATATACTGAATTGATTCTTTCCTAAGGTCCTGACCTTTATCGACACCTTTTTCCTTCATTTCATCGGCAAAGTTTACCAATTGAACAAAACTGTCAATAGCATTCTGGAACATGCTTTGTCTGTAGTATGTCCAAGCCAGCTTGTATAAAATTTTATCGTAAAAAATGTCTTCTTTGAACGCTACACCTTTAAAAAAGTATTTCTCGGCTTTTTTCAAATCGTTTGTGATGAAATAATAATCTCCAACTCTAAGATAAAGTTCAGCAAGATAAGGTGTCTTAATATTTCCCTCAATAAGTTCAAGCCATGTCTTAACAGCTTTATCTCCCTGATCAGACTCAGAGTAACAGTATCCAAGCATGTAGTAAACTGCTCCAAGATATTGAAATTTTGGAAAAACTCTTATTATTCTGTCGTAAAAATGTATTGTTTTATCAAGATTAATAACAGAAAGCTCCGGCTCATCATTTCTTCTCTTTTCCTCATATGCTGCAAGTTGCTTTTCATAATTCTGAACTTTCTTTTCATGTTCAAGCATAGATTTTTCATAGTACAGCTCTGCCAGTCTATACATCGCACCTGGAGTGTACTTCTCATTTTCAGGATACTTCTTTATAAACTCCTCAAAAAGAGCGATCGCATCCATTCTGTTGACGCTCTCATTCTCTAGTTCATTTTTTATTGTGGGAGCATATTTCTTCTCAACGACTCTTTTTTTCTCTTCTACACTTCTTTTTATAAGAGAACGTAGCTCTTCCTGGTACTGTTTAATGACAGCCTCATATCGAAGAACCTGCCTTTCGACATAACCTTCCTCAAAATCTTTTTTGTCAACTATCAGTTCCAATTTAGAAGATTTTTCAACTTTTTTATTTTCTTTTTCTTTAGCTAGGAGAGGGCAGAAAAATAAAATAAGAGTCAGAATTATGATCAGTTTTTCAGATCTCATTCATCCTCCATATTCATATAAAGAGCTCTTATCTCCTTGGCCCTTTGAGTTCTCAGTTTTAAAATGGTATCCGTCTTTTCCTGTTTCTTTTCCCAAGCCACGTCGATAATCCCAAGATCAGCTTTTAAAACAAGGTCTGAAAAAGTAGTTCTTACCCTGTTAATATTTGAATACATGGCAAGTGAAGCCATTTCTGTAACTTCTCTTTTTATGCTCATCAAATCGCTTTGATACTCATTTATTTTGTTTCTCTCATTTTCATATGACATTCTAATTTCCTGAATGATACCCTTGACAGCATTGTTCAGCTTTCCATAGAATTTTTTCAGATTTGCATCTATACGCTCTGCATTTCCAAGCAGTTTATCAATCTGTTTATTATAAATATCAAGGTTGCTATCTGATTTTAATAAAAGTTTATTCTGTTTCTCAATTATACTGTTGAGACTATCTCTAGCGATTATTACTCTACTCACAAGATCTCCACCGAGAACAAGTCTATTCTTTTCTTCTTCGACCTCTTTTTTATAAGCATCAAGTGATTTGACCATCTTGGCAATTTCGTTCTTCTCATCCTCAATCTTCCTGACCAATCTCTCATCTTTAACGGTCTCTTTTGTATTCTTCTCGTAGTAGAGACTTATCGCATCCAGTTGATCGAACAAAGACTTTGTCTGGATAGTTATTCTGTGTATTGTTCCTTCCATCTCAATAATCTTTTTGGCATATTCAAAAGCTTTTTTTTTAATCTGATCAGAAGTAAGGGGAGTTTCCTCTATTATTCCGAGCAGTTTCCTCTTTTTATTTTCAAGCTGATCGTAATCGTCCTTTTCAGCTTTGCTAAGTAAATTCCAGAAAACCTTTTTTCTTAACGTCAGCAATTCACTTTTAATAGATACGATCCTATTCTGAAGGAAGATAACCGTCCTTGAGCCCTCTTTTAGTGGAGGAAAAATCGTTGAGATGTTCTTATTCTCAATAATCGTACTTATCTTCTTCTCAAGCCTTTTTACAATATTAATTTCCTTTTCAAGAACAGTTATGTCATCACCCAATATCATTGCATTAGTGAATTTCTTATTGTCACTCAAAAGAGACCTGACAATTGGAGAGTATGGAGAAAGAGCGTTTGCGGTATCGCCTCTTTTGGCTTTCGAATAAAAATCCTTGCTATCAATTGAGTAAAGCTCCTCCTTAATAACTCCATACTTTTTCACAACAGAGTCAAAAAGCATCATCGCCTCGCCGAAACGTTCCATTTTAATTAGCAAGGATCCTTCAAGTATTTCGGCCTTGGGGGCAATTATTGAATCAGGAGCAATATACTTTATGAGCCTAAGTGCATTTATCGCCTTCAGGTACTCTTCTTTTTTTATGTATGTCCAGCAAAGCTCATAATAAGCTTCAGCAAAATGTTTTGAACTT
>Ga0222695_1000164_pt1 | contig 43419 bp, 37 predicted proteins | sample AntAcemetage1398_FD_179834 | JGI IMG/M metagenome (GOLD analysis project Ga0222695, IMG submission 179834) | Saline water microbial communities from Ace Lake, Antarctica - #1398 | ecosystem: Environmental > Aquatic > Non-marine Saline and Alkaline > Saline | place: Antarctica: Ace Lake...
ATTGCTGGCTATTATTTTCATCATTCAATCATATTTTTCTTTCTAGCCTTTCCAGTAATATTTAGCAAAATTAAACTATCAAGAAAATCAGCAATTATAACCTATTGTTTTTCTATATTTTTATTTGCATTAAAAGATATTGTTAAATTCATTGTTGAATATTTTAATCTTATAGGATATGAAAGCATAAGCAGATATGAAAGGTACTTTGCAGAAGAAAATTTCTACACAAATCCAGTAGTAACTGTTGTAGCAATGGCAATCCCTTTTATATCTTTGTTTTTTTGGCCAAAAGATATTTCTGTTGATACAAAAACGAATCAACATGCTCTTTCAATATTTTTCTTGTTTTCATGCATAAATTTTATCATAAACTACTACTCTATGGACATCTTTATGTTAAGCAGGCTTGGCTTTTATTTTATTGCTTACAATGCTATATTAATCCCAAACATTATTGAAAACATACAAAATCGAAACTTAAGGATATGGGCAAAAATGGCTTGTTTGATATTTCCTTTTATACAGTTTGTTATGGTCACACCTAGAGGAGCCTTAGGAATCGATAATTATAAATTTTTCTGGGAGTAAAAATAATGAAAAAAATATTGTTTATTCATAACTGCGGACTTCTTGGTGGCGGTGGAATCAGTCTTTATTTCACCATTAAACACTTATCAAGTTTTTATAATCTAGTTTGCTATATCCCCGAATCACCAAGCCAACTTTCTGATTTTCTCAACTCAAAAAACATAACGATCAAAAAATATAATTTTAAAAATGGATCCATCCCATATTATAGCGGAGGACATAGTTTAAGTAGCCCTCGATTCTGGTATCACTCGCTTCTTCCATTTCTTAATATTAAATATTGGAAAAAAACAATTGAAAAAGAAGCTCCTGATCTAATAATTGTTAATTCAAAAGTAATGTGCTGGATGGGATACCTTTTTAAAAACATCAAATCAATGTGTTTTGTAAGAGAAACCATGAAAGGAAATAGCTCCAATTTTATAAATAGGATTATATTTAACATGCTTAACAAATTCTCACTCATTTCATTTCTTTCAGAATATGATTTACATCAAATGAAAACCACAGGTCCAAGAAAATTCGTAGCACCTGATTTTTTAGATTTAGAAGAATATAAATCTAAGATCACTCGAGAGGAAGCTTGTCAACAAATTGGAATCAATCCACAAAAGTTCAATGTTTTGTTTGTGGGAGGTATAAATGAATTAAAAGGCATCGATCTTGCGATAAAGGCAATACAGAAAATTAAAAATGACAATATAAAGCTAGTAGTTGCTGGAGATATAAGCGAAATAAAATATAGATCTAATCTAAAGGATTTCATAAAAAAACTTCTTCAAAGAAAGCACAACAAATTCAGGAAAGATATCATTAATTATATTGATAAGAAAAAAATCTCAAAATATATAAATTTTGTTGGATTACAGTCCGATATGGCAGATTTATACACTTCTTGTGATATTTTAATATTCCCAATGAAAGAGCCTCATCAGTCACGGCCTCTTTTTGAAATTGGAGTACAAAGAAAAACCGCAATTTTACCTAACTTCCCAAACATAACTGAGTTTTTGCATGATAATGTAAATGGATTAGTATTTGAGCCTGGGAATCCCAAAGATCTTGCCGACAAAATAGTAAAACTGTATGAAAATGAAAACCTTCTAAATAGATTAGGAAATGAAAATTACAATTTCACAAAGAAATTTCATTCAAAAGAAAAATGCTTAAACATTATAGTTAGAGAAATAAATAATTTGATTGGAGAACAAAATGCTTAAAGACAAAACTCTTCTAATTACTGGTGGAACAGGGTCATTTGGAAACGCAGTTCTAAACCGTTTTCTTAAAACTGAAATTAAAGAGATCAGAATTTTTTCCCGTGATGAGAAAAAGCAGGAAGACATGAGAATTAAGTATAAAAATGACAAGCTTAAGTTCTATATCGGTGATGTTCGTGATTTCAACAGCATAAATTCTGCAATGAGAGGCGTTGATTTTGTTTTCAGTGCAGCAGCACTCAAACAGGTTCCCTCATGCGAGTTCTTTCCTGTTGAGGCTGTGAAAACAAATATTCTCGGAACTGACAACACTCTGAAAGCTGCAATTGAAAACGGAGTTGAGAAAGTCGTTGTTCTTTCGACCGACAAGGCTGTTTATCCGATAAATGCGATGGGAATGAGCAAGGGACTTATGGAAAAAGTTGCAGTTGCAAAGAGTAGAACCATTGAAGAAGGCGGAACTACGATCTGCTGCACGAGATACGGAAATGTTATGGCATCCCGTGGTTCAGTCATTCCTCTTTTTGCAAAACAGATGAAAGAAGGTGCTCCAATAACCATAACTGACCCGGACATGACAAGATTCATGATGTCCTTAGATGATGCTGTTGACCTCGTTATGTATGCATTTGAACATGGAAAACAGGGAGACCTTTTCGTTCAGAAATCGCCTGCGTCAACAATTAAAATGCTTGCGGATGTGATGAAAAAGATATTCCAGTCAGATAACGAAGTTAAGATCATAGGAACCCGTCACGGTGAAAAGAAATATGAAACGTTGGTGACCAGAGAAGAGATGCAGAAAGCTGAGAATCTTCAGAATTATTATAGAATCCCAGCTGACAATAGAGACCTCAACTATCAGAAGTATTTCACACAGGGAAAAGAAATTCCGGAACTCATTGGAGATTACAACTCTTACAACACTCACCAGCTAAATGAAAAAGAACTTGAAGAGTTGCTTTTAAAGCTGCCATTTATAAAAGAAGAGATTAATGGATAGAATAACTCCCTCAATCCCTCTTTCAAAAAGAGGGAAGTTTAACTTAGCTCCCTCTCTTTGCGAAAGAGAGGGTTGGGGAGAGTTGTTTCGTAGGAGGACTAAATGAAAATACTTGTTCTTGGTGCAAATGGAATGGCGGGACACACCATTTCACTTTATTTCATTGAAAAAGGTCATGATGTAACCACTTTCTCGATGCATCCAGTAAGCTATGGAAGAAATGTAATCGGAGACGCCCTTGATAAAGAAAATTTTGAAAAAATCCTAACTTCCGACAACTTTGATGTGGTTATAAACTGTATAGGACTTCTTGTAAAAAGCTGTGATGAAAATCCCGACAAAGCAGTATACCTGAACAGCTATCTTCCTCATTTTGTTGTAACCACATTAAAGAACAAGAATAAAACCGCAAAGTTCATTCAGATGAGCACTGATTGCGTTTTTGCCGGAAACACAGGGCCATATTATGAAAACAGCATCCCTGACGGAAAACTTCTTTACGACAGAACAAAAGCGCTCGGTGAGATAAATGACAACAGGAACCTAACTTTCAGGAATTCGATTATCGGCCCTGATATTAATCCTGAAGGCATTGGGCTTTTCAACTGGTTCATGAAACAGAAAGGTGAGATAAACGGCTTTACAAAAGCTATCTGGACAGGAGTTACAACGATAACTCTTGCTAAGGCAATGGAAAAAGCTATTGAAGAAAACCTCACAGGATTAAAGAATCTAGTTAACAATAAAAGTATTAATAAATTCGATCTCACTTCACTTTTTAACAAACATTTTAGAAATGAATCTTTAACTATTCATCCCAAAGAAAATCTTTCACTCAATAAAACGCTGCTTTCAGAAAGGAATGACTTTTCATTCAAGGTTCCAACCTACGAGGAAATGGTTGTAGAAATGAAAGATTGGATATACAATCACAAAGATATTTATCCTCATTATTTTGATTAGGAGAAAAATGGATAATTCCAGTTTTAATAACTCCCTTGATCCCTCTTTCAAAAAGAGGGAAGACGAAAGAAAAAAACTTATAGCAAACGGTGAAAGTGAAACAATTGAATTCAAGGAATCCTGGCGCGATGAGTACTTGAAATGGATTTGTGGTTTTGCGAATGCACAAGGCGGTAGGATTTACATTGGGATTAACGATTCAGGCAAAGTCACCGGAATTACCAATGCAAAAAGACTACTCGTTGATATTCCGAACAAAATTGTAAATGCACTTGGAATTGTAACCGATATAAATTTTCTTGAAGAATATGGGGAAAAATATCTTGAAATTATTGTTAATCCAAGCAGTGTTCCTATTTCATATAAAGGGGTATTTCACTATCGCAGCGGATCAACAAAACAGGAACTTAATGGAAGCTCCCTCCAACAATTTCTTTTAAAAAAGGTTGGAAAAACATGGGACGATCTGCCCTGCGAAAATGCTACTTTAAATGACATAGATCGTAGAGCTATTGACTATTTTTTCAGAAAAGCTTCCAAAATCAATCGTATTTCGGAAGATGCAAAAAATGATGACCTGAAAACCACACTTGAAAACTTAAACCTTTTTACTGATTCTGGAAAATTAAAAAATGCCACATTACTTCTTTTCGGAAAAAAACCTGCAAAATTTTTCCCTTGTGTATCTTTTAAGATTGGAAGATTCATAAATGGAGATTATGACCTTCGTTTTCAGGATGTTGTGGAGGGAAATGTTTTGCAAATGGCAGACATAATAATGGACACACTAAAATCGAAGTATTTGATTTCTCCTATAAGATACGAAGGACTTCAAAGAATAGAGGAACTTGAGATACCTGAAGAATCTTTAAGAGAAGCAATTTTCAACTCGATTATTCACAAAGATTACACTGGTGTCCCTATCCAGCTAAGTGTCTATAATAACAAACTTATTTTATGGAATGAAGGACTACTTCCTGAAAAATGGGGAATTGAAACACTTCTTGAAAAACATCCTTCAAGACCACACAATAAAAATATCGCCGACATTTTCTTTAAAGCCGGATTTATTGAAGCCTGGGGACGGGGAATATCAAAAATTACAAAGGGATTCGTTGATTCAGGGTTTTCCGCACCTGTTTTTGAAATAACAATGGGTGGAATAATGGTGACAATTCAAAGAAACCTTAAGTTTCAGAAAGAGATTACCCAAGAAACTACCCCCCAAACTACCCCTAAAACTACCCCTAAAACCAGAGTTCCGGCATTAACACGAAAAGAACGGGAAATTTTCAACTTAATTTTAAAAGACAATTCTATATCGAAGGAAAAATTGGCAAAAAAATTATTCATCTCAATAAATGGTATCAAGTATCATATTAAAAATATGGTTAAGAAAACAATAATTAGTTGGAAAGGAGCGTCAAAATCCGGTCACTGGGAAATAATTGATAAGAAAGAAGAGGACAAATAAATGAAAAAACTAAAACTGATGACAATCGTTGGAACAAGACCTGAAATAATTAAATTGTCTGAAACTATAAAAAAGTGCGACAAATATTTTGAACACATTCTTGTTCACACTGGCCAGAATTATGACTATGAACTCAATCAGATCTTTTTTGAAGATCTTGGGATCAGCCAGCCCGATATTTTTCTTAATGTGGCGGGAAAAGACTTAGGCGAAACAATGGGAAATGTGCTTGCAAAAAGCTATGAAGTTCTGGTTTCACAAAAGCCTGATGCACTTCTGATTCTTGGAGATACTAACTCCTGTCTAAGCGTTATTTCAGCTAAAAGACTAAAGATCCCTATTTTTCATATGGAAGCGGGAAATAGATGCTTTGATGAGAACCTTCCAGAAGAAATTAATAGAAAAATCATAGATCATACAAGCGATGTTAACCTCTGTTACACGGAACATGCAAGAAGATATCTCAATCACGAAGGCGTCGCGAAAGACAGAACATTTGTTGTGGGATCTCCCATGGCAGAAATTCTTAAAGTAAATCAGGAAAAGATCAATGAAAGCAAGGTTCTTGAAACACTTGAACTCGAAAAGGGAAAATACATTCTTCTTTCAGCTCATAGAGAAGAGAACATTGATAATGAAAAGAACTTTTTTGCTTTAATGACGGCAATTAATGAAATGGCTGAGACTTATAACATGCCGATTATTTATTCAACTCATCCCAGAAGCAGAAAGTATATTGATGAAAGAGGATTCAAGTTCCATAAAAATGTGCGGAATCTCAAACCTTTTGGATTTGCAGACTACAACAAGCTACAACTTAACGCACTGTGCGTTGTGTCAGACAGCGGATCTGTTGCTGAAGAAGCATCTATCCTCAAGTTCCCTGTTGTTTCAGTTAGAACAAGCACAGAGAGACCTGAAGCAATTGATAAAGGGAACTTCATTATCGGAAATATCACGACGGAACAGGTTTTGCAATCTGTGAATCTTGCAGTTGAAATGCATAATGACAAAAATATGGGAGTTGAAGTCCCTGATTATTCAGATGAGAATGTCAGCACAAAGATAGTTAAGATTATTCAAAGTTATACCGGGATCGTGAATAAAGTGGTTTGGCGAAAAGATTGAAAAATATATCGAGTTTTATTTCAGAAGAAATTCAAAAAGTGTTTAAAAGTAAGTTCGGAAAAAGTGTTTTAATGATTTCTGGTGGAACAATTTTTGCTCAAATGTTGAGTATGCTTTTATCTCCCATCATCACAAGACTTTATACTCCTGAAGAATTTGGAACACTTTCTTTATATGTTTCTATTCTTACAATTATTATTTTTTCAACTACTTTTTCTTATGACGTTGCGATTCCTGTCGCAGATGATGAAAAGAAGGCCGTTAATATTTTATCGCTATGCACGATCATTCTTTTTTTATCAACAATAATATTAACCATAATACTATTCTTTTTTGGAGAATCTCTTCTTAACTATTTCAATGCAAATTCCTTAGTTAAATACAAATACCTGATGCCTTTGGGGTTTTTCACAACCGGCTTTTACACATCCTTGTCTCAGTGGACTATCAGAAAAAAAGATTTTAAATCAATATCAATTACAAAATACAGTCAGAGCATTACTGGAAATATTACAAAAATAATCCTTGGATACTTATCTTTGGGAACTGTAGGACTATTAGCCGGACAGATCTTGAAATCAGGTGCAGGAATATCAACTTTACTAAAACCTGTTTTAATAAATGACCGAAATCTCATAAAAAATGTGTCTGTTAAAAACATAAAAAATGCTGCAAAAAGATATATGAGATTTCCCCTTTATACTGCTCCAACTAAATTGCTGCTTTCTCTGAGCACTCATCTGCCGTTTATTTTTATTTCGGGGTTGTACTCAACTTCAATTGTGGGTTTATACAGTTTGGCAAACATTATAACATTTCTCCCAACAACACTTGTTAGCCAATCGGTTGGAGATGTGTTTTTGGGAGAAGCCGCAAGTATTGGAAAGAATAATGCTAAAAGGATAAAAGAATTATATAACAAGCTTTTAAAAAAACTCATTTTGATTGTATCTGTTCCCATGATTATTTTAATCATATTTGGACCGATATTGTTTGCTTTTGTTTTTGGACAAAATTGGTATGAAGCTGGTGTTTATTCTAGAATTTTAACTATTTATATGTTTTCTTATTTTATTTTTCATCCTTCCAGTGGAGTTTTTTATATATTTGAAAAACAGAATTTATCTCTTTTCCTAAATATTATTAATATTTCCGTTGTGCTGATAACATTCGGAGCAGCAAAAATATTTTCATTGAGCTCTTATACCACTGTGTTATTTTTTAGTGTTGGGAAGAGTTTTGTTGAAATAATACGGTATTTTCTGATTCAGAAAATTCTAAACGATTCGATTAAAATGGAAAATTGAATGACAAAAAAAATATTTAATCTTTTATTTATGACACTCTTATATCCATTTTCTTTTTTTATTAAACGGGAAAAAAACTATATTGCTTTTGGCTCCTGGAGTGGACAACTGTTTGCGGATAATTCATATTATTTGGCAAAACACATGGAAAAACATGAGCCCAACTTAGAAATATTCTGGGTAGGAAACAAAAAATTAAAAAAGGACGTCGAATTAAACTCAAGGATTCAATTTCTTGAAATAAATTGTTTTAAAACCTCAATCGTTCTTCTCAAGTGTAAATATTTCTTTTGCTCTCAGATGCATGATGCTGACATTTCTTTTTTTAATATTTTTAAAGGTGGGGAAATTTGTTATCTTCATCATGGAGTTCCAGTTAAAAAATGGGGGAATGATGCTATTGGAAAGCCAAAAAAACGACAAAATATCTTTTTTTATTTATACTGTTCATTTATTGGTATAAATAAAAAATATGATTATTTTGTGACATCATCACCTCTTCATGATGTGGCAAACCTCACGTCACTTCAGCACAGAGGAGCAACGTTAGAAAAAAACATCCATTCAGGAACACCTAGGAATGATATTTTAATTAATTATGATTCGAAAAGAGCACAAATTAATAAAAAACAATACAGTAAAATTATCGGATTTGACAAGACAAAAAGAGTTATAATGTACCTTCCCACATTTAGAAGAACAGATGTTGAAATGTTTTCATTCTTAAATTTTAAATATGGTGAAAAAGAAAGCGTTGAAAATATTTTGAAAAAAAATAACGCAGTTCTTTTAGAAAAAAGTCACTTCGCAGCTAAACAAAACTTGCAACTTAGTTCGAATAACAGTTACTCTAAAAATATCTTTAAAGTGGGAAAAGACGTTAACCTCCAGGAAATATTATTATTTACAGATGTAGTGATATCTGACTATTCGGGTGCGTTTCTTGATTTCATTCTTTTAGACCGTCCTGTTATTCATTTTGCTTACGACTACGATTATTATAAAAATGTCGATTCTGGACTTTACTATGATATCAATGATTTTTCTGCTGGAAAAATAACCAATAATTTAGAAAAAACTTTAGAAGAACTAGAAAACCTTCTGCAAGGTAACGATAATTTCAAAGAAAAAAGGAAATATGTTCGAGAAAAATATATGAAATATGAAACAGGTCATGCTTGCGAAAAAATTGTAAGAACTGTTATCTATAGTAATAAATAATTATTTCTCAAGCGTTGTAAATCTCTGAAAATATGAAAATGTCACAGAAGAATAATTTATCTGATCACCTAAAGGGGTTTCTTTTGCAAAGCCGGCAATAGTAGTTCCAAAATAAAAACTTTCAGGATGAAGATCTGTTGCTGAATAATATCTAACAGGATCCTGCCAAGATGTTGCAAAAATATATTTTCTTCCTGAAATCAGTTGGACAGAAATATCGCCAGACGAATAGAAATTTTCACCATTAGCAGATAAAGTGACATCTTTTTCAAAAATCTTATCAAAAACATTATCATTATTTTCATCTTCATAAGTTAGGAATTTTATTGTCGTTTCAGAATTAAAGCTTAAATACATCTCGAACTCAATTAACTCTACGGATTTATTGCACTCAATATAATTTCCTCTGGCTCTATTAACACCTATTCCTGCACCACTTTTCCCACCGATCTCATCTGTCATAAAACAACCTTTAGCACTCACATCACAAACACTTCCACCCGTACATTCCTTGATTGTTTCCACACTTCCAATATCATTACAGACTTTCAGAGTAGTTCCATCACATGTCGCTTCATCCGGTGTACAGACCTGATCCTTACAGTTTATAGGATCTGCTGAATCATCACAATACTGAGTGTTTGTACAATCCTCGGAGACTGAATCGCTCATTCCATCTGCTGCGCATGTATAGACATCACCTGTTTTGCAATAGATTGTTTCCGGTTCACAGTTCAGGTCTTTGCAGGAAAATGATCCTAAATCCTCAACACACATTTTAAGTGGAGCTGTGCAATCATCATCGTTTAGCCAGCTTCCGCCCACGCATTTCTGTACCCAGGTTTTGTCTAAGTTACATCTGTAGTCACCATCTGTGCAAACTCCTGTATCAACATCGTTATCAGGTGCTGTATTGCCTGTATCACCTGTGTCGCCTGTATCACCAGTATTTCCTGTGTTTCCAGTGTCACCTGTGTTTCCTGTGTTTCCTGTATCACCGGTATTTCCTGTGTTTCCAGTGTCACCTGTATTGCCTGTATCTCCAGTGTTGCCTGTGTTTCCTGTGTCACCTGAATCATCATCAACTGCTTCGTCGTTGGTATTGGAATTTCCATCAAAACTAGGATCACCTAAATCAATGATCTTCGCACCACAGGAAACAAGGATTAAGAAAAAACAAAAGATAAGAACCTTTTTCATATCATTCTCCACTGAGTATTGTCATGAACACGCAGATATTATACTTAAATAAATAAGGGAAGCAAGAAGAAGAGTGAGGAATGGTGAGTGGTGAGTAGTGAGTGGTGAGCGGACTGAAGGTTCGCGCTATCTTAGCCACGTCCAAAGGGCTGGGATTGATTGAATGAAGTTATTTCTTCCCACCACAAATTCTTCTTGTCATTATCAGTGCATCTTCAATTGGATTGTCATAGTAATCTTTTCTTTCACCGATCACTTCAAAACCTGTTTTTTCATAAAGCTTAACGGCACTTCTGTTGGATTTTCTCACTTCAAGATACATACTTTTCACGTTGTTGTCCTTGCACCAGTTCAGAATTCCTTCCATGAGAAATGTGCCGAGACCTCTTTTCCTAGTCGTTTTTTCAACTGCTATCTGGAGTATTTCCACTTCACTTCCGACAACAGATAGAAGTACAAATCCCAAGACCAGTTCATCGTCTGCAACTGTAAAAATATGATGAAGGGAGCCGCTTTTACGCTCTTTCATAGTCGCCAGAAATGAGGCAGTGTCATTCCCAAAAGATTGATAACCTATTGTATTAACAGACATTTCCACTTGCTTCAGCTGGTCGTTTGAGATTTTCTGAACATTAAAGGACATTCGGTTTCAACCCCTAGGAGCATTCACCTGAATGTTTTGCGTTTCGAAAGTTTCTATTCGCTTCACAGATGTTTGGATATGTTACATCGTCACATCCACAGACAGGCTCATAAATATCATCACAACCTTCAGGAACTTTTTCACAGTGTCCCCAACCTCCGCAATCACCAGTCTTTTTCTGACATAGTTCTTTAGTTTCACATTCATGATTTTCACTGCAGTTGTCCCAGATAATATCGCTATCTACTGTTTCGTCTTCCGTTTTATCTACGGTTTCATCAGGTTCTTCACTGTCTACAGTTTCTTCGTCCAACACTATTTCATCGACTGCTTCATCCTGCTGTTCATTATTGTCAGGTTGCTGAATATCATCGCTTCTATCAAGTGTTACGGAATTTTCACAGGCAACAAAGAAAAAAGAAAGAACAATCAAAAATAGAATCTTTTTCATAGGTCTATCTCCCTTTAAATTGGTTTTTTTATTACATCTAAAAGAGTTCCGTCTCTCCACTCAATAACGTGTACAACATCGTCAGTTGTTTCAGTTTTTACTGGGAGCACACCAAAACTTTTTGCTTTCTCAACTGAAAGTCCGTGAAGATCCTCAATTGGAATAACATTGAGTCCGTTCTTTTTGGCATTTTCAACGACTTTGTCAACAGAACCTGAAGCACTTTTAGGATTGACTGCGACATACTCTTCGGTAACAACAACGTCAATTACCTCACCGGGAGTTGTTCTTGTGTAGACTTTATCAACAACTTTAGCGAAACCTTTTCCATTTTTGCCAGTTGCAAGAGGCAGAAACATAATAGTAAGGTCAGCTCCGGCAGCAACATCCTGTCCACCACCGATTCCACCGATAATTCTTCCATTAGCGCAAACGGTGTTTACATTAAAATTAAGATCGACCTCAAGCGCTGAAAGAACTGCAACATCAAGCATATTTACAGCACTTTCCTTATTAGCAACTGACGCATAGTATCCTGCTGTAATCTCCTGATGTCCCGGATTGTTAAGCAATGATCTGACGACCTTTTCACTCGGTTCGAAAAGCTGTCCGTGCATGAGATATTTCAAAATTCCTTCGTCAAGCATATCAACGTGCATACTTGTTACACCACCGATTGCAAAGTTCGCCTGAAGTTCTCTTTTTCGCAGCTCATTCCTAATGTTGTCAAGAACTATAAGGCCAGCTCCACTTCCAACCTGAAAGTTAAATCCGTCCTGAATAACTTCTGCAGCATTCATAACATTTTTCACGTTATCAGCTATTGTTATGTTGAACTTATTTGAACGTATTTTTTCAAAATCAAGCGTCCCGGAGCCTATTCCTTCAGAAAGTCCCGGAGGGTTCATTTCTACAACAAAATCAACGTGTTCCATAGAAACAGACGCAGGCAATATCAATGATTTGCTGACGGTTCCAGCAAGAAGACATGTATAATCGGCAAACTCAACATCTGCACTGAAAAGTCCGATCGGACCACACCACTGCTGCGGGTTTCCCATCATTCCGTTAGCATTTCCATGAATATCTGCGATGGGAACCGGCCCGAAGGCTACTTTTATCTTCACTTCACCTGTCTGAATCTTTCTTACTCTATTCCCATGACTAAAACCAACGCCTTTCCACGGAAGAAGATCACCGGCCGTAATATGTGCACCGAACTTTCTGTAAACATTGCCGTAGATCCCACCGACAACTCCATCACGAAATGCTTCAAAAAGCCATGGATCAGTGTTATCAAAAATAGCATTTCCGTAGAGAATTATTCCTTTTTTATTATGCTGCCTGAGCTTGGATACGATGAATTCCAGTCCTTTATCACCGGTTCTGTAATAGTGGGGATAGGAAATCACATCACCGTCGTTGAGTATCTCAATAACTGTATCGATGGAAACAACTTTTGTTTTTCCTGTCGGGATAGGACCTGAACCTTTTCTGCCTGAAATAGAGCTTGAAAACTCTTCATTGTTAAAGGCCGAAACATATGGTTTGTAATGCTTACCGTTGTAGATCATGATCTGCCTCCTGCGTTTCCCTTTGAAATACAATCAACCGGACACACTTTTTCACAAAGACCACAGTCCGTGCAGACAGAGCTGCGAATATGATAGGCGCTATCACTTTGCTCAATAGCGTCAACCGGACATTCCGCAGCACATGCTCCGCAACTTATACAGGCTTCTTCGTAAATTTTATAGGCCATCACACACCTCCAATCATGCTGTTATTTTCCTTTTGCGCTTGCAGATTTCTTTTTTGCAGCTTTCTTTTTCCCGGGTTTTTCAGGTTCATCCTTAAAGAGAGCCTCCTGTATGTTCTTTTTAGGTTTCTTTTTGACCGGTTTAGGTTTTGCAGCAGGGTTCTTAGCAGGTTTTGCGACAAGTTTCTTAGCGGGTTTTACGACAGGTTTTGCGACAGATTTCTTAACGGGTTTTGCAACAGGCTTTGCAGCAGGTTTTACAACAGGCTTCTCAGCTACTTTCTCAGCTGGGACTTCCACTTTCTTTTCAGGTTTCTTTTCAGGCTTTTTCACTTCAATTGGAATATCAACTTTAGCAGCACCTTTTGCACCTGAGATCTGTACTTCACCTTTAATTTTTGAGATTTTGTAGGTTTTCTGAGGCACCAGAACTTTTTCCGGAATCACAGCACTGTCTCCGGTAGCAGAATTTTTAAACCATTCCTCGAACTCTACCATACCGTCAGTCGTCACGACCGCACCGTTGTACTTGTCCATAAAAGTTGCCACTGTTTCAGTCAACTTCTGCTGTTCCTCACCAAGCGGAACAAGCTCAGAAACAACTGTAACTTCATAGTTGCCGGGATAGACTCTTTCCACTTTGTCGATATCGACATTGGAAAAGCTGTTCCGATCAACCACCTCTGATGTTCCGTCAAGATACATGACTACATAGATCATCACTTTCCTCCATCTCATGGATTTTATAAACTCTTTCGTATTTCTTTTTGTATATCGTCCGCAGATCACGTTGTATCTGCAGAAGGCGCTTCTTGCACTGCAATGCGTTGTAGCGTTTTTTCTTTTGGGACAGTAAAGCTGGGAAACGCCTTTCTTCCTTCTTGCAAGTGTTTTATTAAGCTCGATCATCTTGCCGTTCAGACCGCTTTCTTCAAGTGAAACCCATTTGGGAAAGTAGTGAGAAAAAAGGAATCCTTTGATCGGGCAACCTGTTATCTCACACTGAATACACTCGGTAAAATGGACTTTTGTGCCGGGAAAAAGGCCTCTATCTTCAGGCTCAAGACATGTAATCCAGCTATTTTGAGAAACGGCCATAAACATCTCCCCGTTCGTTAGGCAAACAGTTTATACATGGATTTAGGCAAATTCAAGAAAAAGAGAGTTATAAATTTTTTTCGTAAATATCCTTTCGGAATGTTACCAACCATTAGAAGAGTTAAAGTTGGCTCCAGAGATTAAAGTTCATTTTTTTTGACTTTTTCTCGTTGCAATTTATACTTCTTTGAAGTTTTACGAGGTGTACGTTTAAAATATCACTTGTGAGGATCCAAAAGATGAAGAAATTACTCATGGTTACACTGTTGCTATTGCTGGTTTCGGCATTCGCTTCCTGTAACAGCTACGATGTTGAAGGAAAGCCGGAAGTAGCTTCCAACCCTGCCAAGAAGGTTTTTGCCTACTATCCATGGGGTAACAGCGGTCAGGTAGACGAGACTGACAATGAAACTACTAACGACAATGAGATCGTTGATGAAGAAGAACCCGACAACGAGCTTCCCGATGAAGCAGTTGTAGATGATGTTCAGGATGAAACTATAGTCGATGAAGATCCTGACACAGCTATACCTGATGATGATATTACAATAGTTTTCAAGGCTGAGACTGAAGTTGACGATACTGATGCAACTGACGGAAATGAGCCTCCTGCTGATAACAATGAAACTCCTTCCGGGGACGACCTCACAGAAGTTTTTGAAATATACAACAGAGGTGTTACCGGTGAACTCAAGATCGCTCAGATCAATGTTCTTGATCCTGATGGAAATAAAATTGAGCTCTCTGATAGCAGCACTTTTAAGAACCTTTTTAAAATGCAGATTCAGCAGACAACTGATGGAATAGTTGCCGGCAACACAACATGGGGATCTAAACTCCTTACATTTGACAATATTAATGCTGATGCTGCTGCAAGAATAGCTTCTCTCTGTCCTCTTAACCTCGACCCCGCTGTTGAAGGTGTCAAAGAGTGTAAGAAGAGCTTTAATGAATTAAAATACAATCCCAAATTTAAGATTCTTCTGACCTACAACAAGAACGCTGCTGAATCATTAAAGAATAATCCTCCTGCTGGAATTACCCTTGCCGGAGATTTCGCGATTGAGGTTTGTACTAACGATACCAGCAAGGATAAAAGCATGACCTGTCCTGCTGGAACATCAAGCTACAAAATCCAGATCACAAGACAGCCGAATAAACCGCCGAAACCTATCATTCACGTGACATTTGATTTTACAACAGGCGGACCAATGTCTTATCGTAACATTAAGGATGAAGTTTCAATGAACCTTAAGGACACCTGTGTTTCAGATCCTGAGAAACCTTCACAGTGTCTTGCAAACTGGTCTGACAGATACTACATCAAATACAAATGGGAAATGAAGCAGTCTCCGACTCCTCTGCGTGAAGAATCAAGTCTTGCGCTTCCTGATAGCTCTGGAACTGCCGGTCAGTGGCTTCAAGATCTTGGAGGTGACAATCCTAAAAGAGCTGAATTTACAGGTCTCATGGTAACACCGAGAAGATATTCTGATGCTAACCCGGACTTTAATGAGTCAACATGTACCAGTGAATGTGGAGAGGAACCGACAAATTTAGAAGATAAATTCTACTTTATGGATCTTTCAGAATTTCTTCTCTGTCGTCAGAAATACTGTGAAAAAACAAGAACAAGATATTACAAGGTTAACATTCAGGCAGAAACTGTTGATAAAGAAACAGATCTTGTCAGTGATACTGAAGAAATTACTGTCGTTCCGAAGATCATCCCTCAGGCACGTGTTGTTGCTCAGCTCACATGGGTTGAAGGTTACAAAACAAAAACCGAGTCAGAATCTACTACTATGGAAGGAACAAAGATCGACCTTGACATCCACCTTATCAAGAGATCAAGCCTTGAGGCCGGAACTTTCGGATACACTCCGACTGATGGTGTAATGTGTACAAGTCAGCAGTATGTAGATTTCAACTATTCTCCGACAGAAGACTTCGATGGAGATGGAAAACCTGATTACGAAAAATACTTCCGTCATGATGACTGCTCATTTGCAGATCAGGGCGTAGACGTTGTTCAGGATGTTTCTGAAACAATTAACTGGCATGCAACATTTGACCTTGATAACAGATGGGGCGGAAACAACTACGAAAATCCTGAAACGATCGGTCTTGGACCAATTGAAGATAAGGATGGCGACGGAAAACCGGACAAACAGATAAAGGATGACCAGTATCTTGTTATTGTCGGTTATTCTTACTGTTCTCCACAGAATTTTGCAGATTCCACATGGAATACCTGCTGTAATCCTGGTGCTGACTGTAACGGAGACGGATCTTGTTATGAGGTACATGCCAGAGTTGATATTCTCATTGACGGCTTTGAAGCCGCAAGACCTGAAAGAACTCAGAACGGTGCAACTATCCGTCCTGCTGATAGCTATTTGGAAACTTCTAAACTATTTACGATCAAACCTGGGGAGTGGAAAGTTATTGCCGCTGTTAAATGGGACAACTCTCTTCCCGGACCTGAAAGCAATCCTTCCTATGACGGTGATGCAATCGTTTCAGATATTGCTATGACCGATGAAGGAATTGAGATAGATGCAGTTAGTTACAAAACATGCAACTTCGAACTTTCATTCTGTGAACTCGTTCCTGTCTGGGATCCTGAAGCTTACTACGCCTTTGTAGCTCAGCCAATTGATCCTACAGATGATCAGTCAGCTTCAATCGGAGAATGCCACGACTAATAGCTGATGACTTTAATTTTAAGCCGGGCAGATTTCTGCCCGGTTTTTTTTTACATTTAACCAGCTATAGTCTAAAATCTCAGACTGTATAACTTTGGAATATAATATGAAGCTAACCTTTTTTCTTTTTTTACTTCTTTTCTCAACTCTAAAGGCAGAGACAAATATATATTCTATTAGCATGTCCGGCTTCCCCATCGGGAAATGTACAGATGTGTGGAGTGAATACACTGATTCCGAGGGACAATGCATAAAAAAGCTGAAAACAACTTCACAGATGGATATTAAACGTGGAAATGTCAACTTCAGTGTTTCATCCCGCACAATTCTCGGAGTACTCTGTGACACATTTGAACCTGTTTTCATAAAAACCGAAACCAACCAGCTTGGCTCCAAACTTACTGCAAAGGGCTTTGCAAAGAACAGCTCTTTCTTCTATGAAATTTCAAAAAACAGCAACATTGAGTCAGATTCATTTCCCCTTGATAAAAGCATAACCTTTCTCACAATGATATTAAAAAAACACTCCAGCAAAGAAATTGTAAAAGGGTTTAAAGCCAAAGTTATCTCGGAAGACAGCCTTACTGTTAAAAATGTAAGCGTTTCAGGAAAGATGAATAATGACGGAACTGTCACCGCAACTATTATCTACGGTGGGATTCCAATTGAATATGTAGTGAAAGATCATCTGGTAGTAAGCTCTTCGATTAAGAATGGACTTATCACCTATTCTCTTGATGGCTACCGGTTTGCAAAAACGGCTCAGCAGAAAAAAAAGAAAAAGGTCGATATAATAAAAACATCCTCCTTTAAAAATAAGGGCCTTTCAATAAAAAGACCACGAAAAACTATAAAAGTAACTTTTGATGTCAAAGGCAGCAATATCCCTGAAATAGTTTCTAACTGCTACCAGTCAGTCAAAAGATCCACGGGGAAAAAGAGTGTAACTATTGACTCAGGAAAAACCCCCTGCCTTGCAAAAAAACCTACGGAAAAAGACACTACCGCCAACATTTACGAAGACAGCAACAGTCCGGAAATTATCAAAGCTGCAAAAAAAATTGCCAAGGGAATAAATTCAAACGAACAGAAAGTATACAAAACTGTTCTATTCGTATATTCCCACATCAAGAATAAGAACTATAAGCACGGCAATCTTTCTGCAAGTGAAGTGCTTGAAAAAAGGTCAGGAGACTGTACTGAGCATTCAACACTTCTTGCAGCTCTTCTTAAAGCTATGAAAATTCCCGTCCGAATGGCTTACGGACTTGTTCTTGACAACAATGGAACTTTCTTTTTTCATAACTGGAATGAAGTTTATACAAAAAAGGGTTGGTTTGCTGTAGATTCCACCTTCAATCAAATGAAAACAGATTCTTCGAGAATTGTCATCGCCTACGGAGGCAATACAAGTGCTTCAAGGGAAGAAACAGCCTTTGCAGTAATAAGGTTTTTAAACTCAGTTGAAATTTTTGTAAATGGATACATCTATGAATAAAAAATGGTTCAGGAGTGCAGCCCTCGCAGGTTCAGGGCATGAAAAACTTGCGGATTCTATTGTCAGAGAAGAGGATATCACAAGTGAAAAGCTAAATGAAATTGATATTCTTTTCGTTAAAGACATTTCAGAATTCTTTTCAAAAAAGGGCCGCAGCAACTTTACAATTGTTACTGAAGATCCTGTTGCTGTCAAAGATCAGGAAAAGTTCATTCTTGAGCATCCGGGCAACTTTTTTCTTAGCCGAGTGGGACATGATATTATAAATCTGATCTCGCCTCTTGAGCATTTCGAGTATATAGAAAACGACCTTATAATTGATCGCGTACATTCCGGAAGTCGTTTCGGCAAACAGATTAATTTCCTGGGTCATCTTCAGCAAAAGACATCAGTTATCCCTTGCGAAGAGACAACCTATCCGGAAATTCTGGAATACATACTGACACTATGCAGAAAAAATAATATTGATGTCAAAGTTAAAGAGCTTTCACCGTTTAAAGCCACCTTGAAATATAGATTCCTGCTCATTAAAGCTGTTGAAGAGATCATGCTTAACTGGAAAGAACACGGCACAGGAGAATACGTCCTTACAGTTGACGGTTCATCACTAACCTTTAACAATAAATTGAAAAGACCGCTGAATATTAAAAGACCAAAAGCTCAGCTTCGATGCCCGTTCATGCAAAAAAATACTGGTAAAGGCCATGGTCTTGGTTTATATATAGTATCAATTACCTCTTCAAAAGGAGATTTTGATTGGAATATCTTTACAGACGAAAACTGTTTTTCCTTGTCGCTTTTATTTTCTTAAGCTTTGCCGTCTTAGCTCAGGAATATACTGAAGACCCCCTTGAATCTGTTACAGACACTTCATGGGGAAACAGAAGTAAGGAACTGTCGCACACGATAGATTCACAAAACTGTGGAAAAGGCTGCGGAGCTATTCTCAGCCATAACGCCCAGTTTATTATGAACCCGTCTCTCACTCTAATGCAGAAACTTTTCACCTTTTCAACGTCATATCAATATCTTAAAAGTGCATCGGTTTCAGTAAGTGACTCCCGCACCTCTAAAATCGGAGGCGGAGTTCTCTACGCAAGGCACAGCGGTCTAAATATGATAAAGACAAACTTTGCATTCCCCATTTATCAGTGGATCTTCGGCGGAATTAATTTGAACAACTATATCGGTGACTTTTCTCCTATCCAGAAAAAAGGAATAAAGAGCCATTCCTTTGATGTAGGAATTTCAGCAGTGATATCAGACTTTCTGTATCTTGGGTTCGGTGCGACTGATGTCTGGACTTTCTCAGGAAAAGCAATTCCCCGAAAAATAAGTTTTCAGTTTGAGTTTGATATTAACGACATGTTCTACTTCAACAATGCGTGGCAGTATCATCTGGAATCTGAAAAGGAAAAGTTCCCCGACAAGAGAAGTAAACTTAAGGATTTTGATTTTTATACAGGCTTTGAGTTCAGATACAGCTGGTTTAGGGCAGGTCTTGGATTCAACAACCTTTCCTATACAAAAGACTTAACTTGGGGAACAACACTGAAGACTTTCAGTCTTGCTTTTTATCAGCCCAGTGGTGGTGGAATTTACGGAAATTTCATGTTTAATGATAACTACATGACTTTTTCAATTAATCTTGTCTGGGAACCACCTCTTTACTAAAATCTACTGATAATTTTGGCTCGTATAAAATTGGACTTTCATACTTGTATGACATATATTTCTTTGTAACGTTAATATGCTGGAGGAGATGTTATGGACGACAGAAGAAAAAAAGATGATCGCCGTGAGGGACTTCAGTTTAAGCTGCCCAAGGACGGTCGCGACGATGACACTAGAAGAGGAAGGGAAAGAAGGACAAAGGAAAGAATTCCTGTAAAGATGTGGATTAGAAACATCGATGGGAATGCCAACTATTTTCAACAGACTGCAAACCTCAGTGTAAGTGGAATGTATATCCTTTCACCCAATCCCTACCCTATCAACACAACAATTCAGCTTGAATTCCAGGTTCCAGGCACCAGCCATATAGTCAAAACTGAAGCACTTGTTCTCAAATCCAATGAAGATGGACAGTTTATGGGTATCAGCGTAAAATTCATCAATATGAAGGAAAAGGACAAACAGGTAATTAGTCGTGCTGTTGACGAACTTATTAGTGAATTCTGGTATATAATGGAATAATTGAATCATGAGAAGAATACAAACGGATGCCCTTATTATCGGAAGTGGCCTCGCCGGCCTTTCTGCTGCTTTAAGCCTTGCTGAAAGCGGGATTAAAGTTATTCTGGTCACAAAAAAAACTCTTGAGATCTCAAACAGTGCTACAGCTCAGGGCGGAATTGCAAGTGTAGTAGATTTCAGTCACGATTCATTTGAAAAACACGTTAAAGATACAATAAATGCAGGATGCGACCTTAACAACCACGAAGCTGTCAGATTTTTTGTAGAGAACGGACCTGCCTCCATTGAACATTTCAAAAATCTCGGATGCAACTTCAGTGAAAAACAAAACGGTGAACTTGACCTTGGAAAAGAAGGCGGTCATACAGAAAGAAGAGTTGTTCATGCGGGAGATATGACTGGATCCGAGCTTATAAGAACAGTTAAACACGCAGTTCTAAGTCATCCTGAGATCACGATCTTTGAAAACCACACAGCTATTGACCTGATAACAACTTCAAAGTTCATGTTCTCAAAAGATAACCAGGTAGCAGGAGCCTATATTCTTGACAGTAACAACAAGATGATAACAGTCGTTGCAAAATCAGTTCTTCTTGCAACCGGTGGTTGCGGCAAAGTCTATCTCTACACATCAAATCCCGATGTTACATCAGGTGATGGACTTGCGATGGGATTTCGTGCAGGAATCTCAGCTGTGAATATGGAAATGGTTCAGTTCCACCCAACTATCCTGCACCATGAAAAAATCACTTCCATGCTGATAAGTGAAGCTCTACGAGGAGAAGGTGGAATACTTATTGATAAAAATGGTAATACTTTCATGGACAAGTATTCCAAAGCAGGCTCCCTGGCGCCCAGAGATGTTGTTGCTCGAGCCATTGACTTTGAGCTTAAAAAAAGCGGCGATGACTGTGTCTATCTTGATATGACAAATCTTGATCCTAACTTTCTAAGAAAACGTTTCCCTAATATTTTTAAGATCTGTCTTGATGTCGGAATAGACATGAGAAAAGATCCGATTCCGGTTGTTCCTGCCGCCCACTATATGTGTGGAGGACTTAAGAGCGATCCAAAAGGCAAGACTTCTCTTACTGGGCTTTTTATTACTGGTGAAGTTGCCCACACTGGACTTCACGGAGCAAACAGACTTGCTTCCAATTCTCTTCTGGAAGCCGCTGTTATGGCAAAATACGCAGCAAAGGGAATGAATGACTATATTTGTAACTATAAAGGTGATCTTCCATCCCCTCCGGACTGGAATGATGAATCTGTAACTGATAGTTATGAAGACGTCATTATTAAACAAAATTGGGATGAAATAAGACGGTTTATGTGGAACTATGTCGGTATCGTTAGAAGTAACAAAAGACTTGAAAGAGCTCTGAAAAGACTTGAACTGATAAAAAGTGAGATAATTGAATACTACTGGAATTTTAAAATATCAAGCGATCTTATTGAACTCAGAAACATTACACTCGTAGCTGAGATCATAATCAGAAGTGCAATGAGTAGGAAAGAAAGCCGCGGGCTCCATTTCAACATTGACTATCCTAAAAAAAGTAATGAAATAAAAGATGTGGAAATTATTCCTGACGAGATAATCTGAGATCTAATCTGTATCTTCTTTAAGATAAAGGACATTTTCCTCACACCAGTACGAAACAAGCTCAATAGCATCAACATGCTTAAATTTCTTCTGTATCTCAGCTACTGTTACACTTCCTTTCTTTCTAATAAAAAGAAAGAATCGGCCTTCTTCATCGGTTATTGTACGTGTAAAAACACCGCCTTCCATTCTGTAGACAAGACCGTATGTGGTTTCCTTTTCAACTTCATGACAGTATTTCTTCATATCTATATAACCAGTATCCATAACGTCTTCAATATTGAAAGAGAATTTCCCGATAAATGCAGATTTGTTCATACCGATAACTGTCTTATCGTTAATTCCGGGAAGTTGATATGGATATGTTACCACATCAGGCTCCGGATCCATCAGCGATGACGTATAAAAATCATTATGGTTTAAAAGATCAAGCGCCAAAGGCCACAATTTCTTTCTCTGAAACCTCTCAAAGAGGTAGTTGAAATAATCTTTTATGAATTTAAAAAGATCACTGTACTCTATCATTTCAGGATCCATTCCAAGAAAAGTCTCATCCTGTTTTTTTAACCATTTATGCCATCTTGATACAATCTCGTGACATGGCATATCAAGCCCTTTTGAAAGCATCGTAATAACAGAAACCAGTCTTCCCTTGTTGTATAGAAGATCTATTCCATCTCCGATCTCTCCAGCCTTTTCAAACTCCCGTTTAGAGAACTGAGGATTGCTTACAGCGAGAAACGGATAGCTATGTTCCACCTGGAAGTCAAATTCTCTCATCCTATTGTATATCCTTGTTCCCGGATACATTGAAAGTCTGTAGACATTTATACTGACAGGGAGAAGATGAAAAACAGTTTCAAGATCTTCAAGAAAATCATCAAAAGACATTTTCGGAAGTCCGGCGATAAGATCTATTCCAAAAGAGATAGCAGGATAGTTAGCCATATGCCTAATGTTCAGGAAAGCCTTTTCAACGTTAAAACTGGTCATCAGGTTCTCATGCACCTTCTGATTCGCTGTCTGAACTCCAAAATTCAAAAACAGATTTCTACCTGCGATATCCTCTATCTCCTGCCTGGTAATAATATCGGGTCTAAGCTGAAGCTCAATAAAAGCATCGGGCAGGTACAGGTCTAACATATCAAGTATTTTCTGAAAATGCTGATGGCTAAGATTAAAAATAGTACAGCCGAGAACAATGTGTGAAACACCTTTTTGGGCAAAGATCTTCAATTCATTTTCAAGATAGTTGAAACTGTGGTATCTGAGCTTATTGTTATGGGAAAATTCCACACAGAAGTCACATCTAAAAAGACAACCTCTTGATATTTCCCAGAAAACCGTAGTTCCCTCATTAATATCAACCATTCCATTAACATAGGGTGAAGGAATAAGATCCAGTTCAGAAAGAACTCTATTTTCACCATAGACATAGGTTTTCCTGATCTCATCCTTGTAAACAACTCCCGCAGCTTTTGAAAGATCTTTTCCATCTTTTTTAAGAGCAGCGATCTCATATAGTGAAAGTTCCGGTTCATCCTGGAGAATAAAATCAAAACTACCCTTAAGATAATCCTCTGGATGAGAAAAACTGTCATGCCCCCAAAGGCCCTTCATGATCCTGGTGTTTCTAAGCAAATCACCAAGTTTTTCAATATAAGATGCATTCCAGTAATGCATTCTGAAAAGTACGATGTCAAGGTTCATATTCTTTAGGAGATTTACAGGTGTATCAATGTCGTCAGTCATATATATATCAATAAGCTCTGTCTCTATCTGGCCTGCGGTCCGTTCATCAAGAAAGGTTTTTATTGTATAGAGATAGTACTCCTGACTACGGTTTATCCGCGACCTGTTTATATTGACAACTGCGACTTTCATGTATTTCTGAACCTCAAAAGGTTAATGAACTTAAGAAAACGGCTCCACAGTGTGGAGCCGAATATGAATTTACTTGATCGAACTCAAATAACTTCTAATAGCTTTGTACTCTTTAATGGCTCTTGCATACTCAACCTTGGCACCTTCTTTTAAAAGAGCATCTTCAATAATCGGGATAAATCCCTTATCTTCTGTTTTAAGAAGTGCAACTGCAACAGCTTCACGAACCCATGGTTCCTTGTGAACAAAAACTGGTTTAAGCTGCTCTTTATAGTGCCCCATATCGCCTGAATATCCAAGCATATAAACAGCTTTTTCCACATCTGCAGGCTCTTTACTCTTAAGGCTATCGGAATAGCATTTAAGGTCATCTCCACATTTCTGAGCAAGCTTAGCTCTTTTTAAGAAACGTTTGAACATTGTAACAGCTCTTCCTGTTGAAGAGTAATTTACATCAAGCTGTGACTGAGCCTTCACCCTCTTTATGAGATCTTTTTCCTCAATATCCTTTTTCTGTGAAAGGACATCTTTCTTAACACGAGCTTCAACCTTGGCAACATACTTCCCACCATTAACAATAACCTTTTCAGCCTGAGCAATAAACTTCTCAGCCTGTTCCGGATCACCAGTCATTCTTGTAAAAGCGTCTGCCGCCCATACTTTCGCTTCGTAGAAAACTATCTTTTCATTCATCATGTTGTATTCACTCATCGGCTCTTTCATCGCAAGATCCATAAGATATGGTATTGCCTTGGGATCACCGAGTATTGCAAGAGCTTCAGCGCCTTTCATGAGAATTGTAACTTCCTGACCTTTACTGGAAAGCTTAAGCTGTTTCTTTTCATCAGCTGTAAGTTTCTTTCCCTTCTTTTTGGCTTCACTCTTTGTGTATTTTGCACTTACCATCTTAAGAAGTGTTGGCGTAGCTTTAAAGTCGCCAAACTTAGCAAGCTGAACAGCAAGGTGCTCTGTAAGGAAAGGTTGTTTATCAGAAGTAGCAAGCTGTGCTTCAAGTTCTGAAATAACAACATCAACTGCCTGTTTTGAACGAATGTCAGCAAGAATTATAGAAGTTTTAAGCTTCTTCGTAGTGTCAATAGAGGCAAGTGTTGCTTGCAATTGATCATGTTTAGGACATTCACCTTTTTTCTTAACTTCTTCGTTAAGATACTCAGGGCAGAACTTCTTGGTTGCTCTATCCTTGTTTGCATCCTGAATTTTATTAACTGTAGGGTTCTGGCCGTTGTAAGCTTTAAGAAGTTCAGCTTCAGCAAGTTTTCCAAGTTTAATGAGAGATTCTCTAGCCTCTGGAAAAAGACTGAAACCTTTCTCTTCATAAAAAAGAGATGTAACAAGCGGACGAACCGTTGAAGGATCCTGCCAATTTCCAAGAACACCGGCTGTTGTATATTTTGTACCGAAATCCTCTACCTTGCTGTCGAAAACCTTAAGAACTTCCGGAACAAGATGCTTACTTGCTTCAGGCATCTTTGAAAGAGCTTCGATCGCTGCTCTCTTTGCAACTGATTCCTGTTTCTCTCTCGCTCCTTCTGCAAGTCTTTCCGGAGTTTTAATGGTGAAATATTTTGCAAGGATCGGTATCGATGAGGTCTGCTTCAGGATACCAAGAGACATTGCAGCACTTTCAAGGGTCTTGAGATTTCTGGCGTTAATGTTGTTAAGACAAGCATCAACGATCTCGCCAATTCTGTCAATCGACTGAGTACAGCCAAGCTCACCTGCAGCAAGAACAGCCATTCCAGCCTGAGGAGTCCTGTCCAATTTAAGCATTTTCTCACAAGTTTTGTCAAGATCCACAATCTCGCTCTTCATCTTCTTGAGCTCCTCAATTGCGTAAGTTCTTGAATCTTTTGGATAAAGTTGCCTGAGATATTCATCTTCAGGGTTGCATGCGACAGATACTAACATTGTTGCCGCCAAAGTGAAAAGCATCAAAATTCTAAACTTCATAGCTACCTCTTTCTACTAAATGAATTTACTATTAAGTAACCGGTTTTCATCATCTCGACTTTAACAGAAAAAGAATAAATATCAAATTTTTGCGACAAAAAATTCTTACGCCGCATAACGACTTCGCAACATACTGTCTTTTCTTGACAACAACTAGGGAAGTAACTACTATTCACTGTTTTTTATATTGGAGGTATTACCCATGTTTTCCCTTCTTCCATTAGGCTGTTACGGCAGTGATCTGGAAAACAAAAAATGTATATCAATGCAGATTACGCCTTCAACTGTAATAGATACAGGCGCACTTCTATCTTCTTTTAACATTTCTCAGCTTCTTGAGATTAGAAATTTAATTATTACACACAGTCATTTCGACCATATAAAAGACCTTCCCACCTTCTCTGACTTCATGCTTTCTTTTGGAAACCACAGTTTCAACCTCTATACGACCAAGACAATAATGAAAGAACTGAAGCAGCATATTCTTAATGACCTTATCTGGCCTGACTTTACAAAACTTCCAAACAGCAAAACACCCACAATAAATTTCAAGCCTATTGAATTCGACAAACCATTTGTCATAGATAATACTGAGTTTACTCCTATTGAAATGAACCATCTTGTGGAGTCTATCGGTTTCATTATTAAAAAAGAAGGAAAGGTTTTTGCCTATTCAGGCGATACAGGGATCTGTGACAACTTTATCGATCATATTAAACAGGAACCTAAAATAAAAACTTTGTGCTGGGAAACATCTTTTCCCAATAGACTTAAAAAACTTGCTGAGCTATCCAAACATCTTTCGCCTTCAATGCTCGAAGGTGAACTTGCAAAGCTTAATAAAAAATATGAAGTTCACATCTTCCATCTTAAGCCTAATCTTGAGGAAGAGATCATTAGTGATATCGGAAAGATCAGAACAGATATGCATCTTACGACAATGAAACAGAAAAAACCTATTTTTATATCCTAAAAACGGACGATCACTATGAAAAGACAGATAATCGTAAATAGAACATACGGCGAAAGAAGAGTTGCCGTGATCGAGGACAGAAAACTTGTGGAACTTCACATTATGCGTGATGAATCCTCTGACTGTCTCGGAAACGTCTACTGTGGTATTGTAAAAAGAGTTCTTCCGGGAATGCAATCGGCATTTGTGGAATTCGGTGGCGCAAGGACCGGATTTATCCATGTCAACGATCTCATGGAAGGAATTACCTACGAAGAATTCCAGAAAAGCATAGACAATGATGAAGAAAACGGTTCTAACAACAGAAAACAAAGCATCTCCAACTTCATACGTGATGGACAGAAGATACTTGTTCAGGTTGTAAAAGAACCTATCGGTCTGAAAGGTGCAAGACTTACAACACACATCAGTCTGCCGGGAAGATACGTTGTACTTATGCCTACAATTTCCCATATTGGAATAAGCAGAAAGATCAGGAACAGAGATAAGAGAGCTGAATTAAAAGAGCTTGGACTGAAAGTTCAGAAAAAAGGTTTCGGAATAATCATGAGAACCCTTTCCGAAGAGATCAGTTCAGATCTGATAGAAAAAGATGCCGTATCACTGATAAAAAAATGGACGGCTGTACAGAGTGCATTTAAAAAAGAAAAAAACCCTGCGCTACTTTTCAATGCACCCGATCCGATCATTGAGATAATTCAAAACACAAAACCGGAAGATCTCAAAGAGGTTATTCTCGATGACAAAAATGACGAAAAAATAGTTAAACAGTATTCAAATTTCTACGATGATATTTCTTCTGATAAGATAAATTTCTACGATCTTCCCTACCCGATCTTTGACTATTACAGTATAGAAACGGAGATTGCGAATGTTCTTAAAAGAAAGATCTGGCTGAAAAGCGGTGGATTTCTGATAGTTGAGCAGACGGAAGCTCTTTCCGTTATCGATGTCAATACAGGTAAGTTTACTGGAAAAGGAAACCTTGAAAGCACTGTATTTAAAACAAATATGGAAGCTGCTGAAGAGATCACCCTTCATCTTCGACTTAGAAATCTTGCCGGAATAATCATTGTTGATTTTATTGACATGAAGAACCAGTCGAACAAAAAAAAGGTAATTGATTTACTTGAAGAACTGCTGCTGAAAGATCCTGCCAGAACTTCGGTATTCTATTTCACTAGACTTGGACTTATACAGATAACGAGAAAAAGAACTACGGAAAGCAATATATCATACATGACAGAACCCTGCCCTTACTGCAACGGCAACGGGCTCATTCTTTCAAGAGATACTATTGTTTTCAAAATATTCAGAGATATTCAACGTCAGGTCAGACTGAATAAAAGCAGGAAACTTATCATAAAAGCTCATCCTGATGCAGCACTTGCTCTTGAAACTACTCATCTCGAGAAATTCAAGGAACTAAAAAAGGAACTAAAAGTCTCAGTAACAATCGATAAAAGCATATCTTTTCATAGAGAACACTATCACGTTTCATCTGAAGACGGTAATTAGCAATTCGGAGGCGACATGGCTTTTCTTGGCATCTTTCTGATCTCAACGGGAATTCTCGCCCTGCAGATACTTCAGACGAGAATATTCTCATTCACACTCTGGCACCATCTTGCATACATGGTTATCACCGTTGCACTTCTAGGAATGGGTGCAAGCGGAACATGGCTCGCAATAAGAAAGAAAACGCCTGAAAAACCATATAGATTCCTTGCCATAAACTCCATGTTATTCTCGATTTCCTCTCTTATCTCACTTACTATCGCTGTAAGAATTCCTCTTGATACATATATGAGTGACAAGGTACTTCAGCTTGGCTATATTTTTCTTTACTATATGCTTCTGATCTTTCCCTACTTTTTTGCCGGAGTTACCATATCTTTTATTTTTAAACTGATTAGAGAAAAGATAAATCTCTACTACCTCGCAAATCTCACTGGATCGGCAATCGGCGGACTTCTTATACTGCCGGTTATTGAAATTGCCGGCGCCGAAGGAGCAGTCTTCGTCATTCTTCTTATCGGTGTTATTTCCGCTCTTTTCTTTTCAATATCCGGTAAAGATAAGCCTCTTATAATAGTCGGAGCTATTTTTGTCACTGTTTTTGCAGCGATGTATCCTTTCAGATATGAACTACTACCGATAAAACCTTGTCTTTCAAAGGCTTTAGGCACAGGCTATGTATTCGATCCACAACAAAAAATAGTTCATACCGAGTGGAATCGTGTTGCAAGGATCGATGTTTTTGAAAATAAAAATTCCCAGAAGTTCTTCAACTACTTTCCGCAGCTCAACAACAAGATCATTACTATCGACGGCGACGCATATACACTTCTCTACGATTTTCCTGATGCAATAAGTAAGAACCTGATCTTTAAGGATAAAAAGGATTTTTATAAGAACTATCCGGGAATCGGTAACTCACTCTATTCAAGTGCCTATCATATCCATGAAAATCAGAATGTTCTAGTTGTAGGCCTTGGGGGCGGAACAGATATTATAACCGCTCTCTATCACGGATCTAACTCCATTACCGGAGTCGAGATCAACCAGTCCATGATAGATGTTACAAAAGACCTTTATGCTGATTTTATAGGCAATCCATATCAGGATCCTAGAGTTAATATAGTTTACAGTGAAGGTCGCAGCTACATAAGAAGAAGTCCTTCAAAGTACGATATTATCCAGATGTCAGGTGTCGATACTTGGACGGCCTTGTCCTCTGGCGCCTATGTGATGAGTGAAAGTTACATCTACACCACGGATGCGATGAAAGAATATTTTGAGCACCTTACTGACCATGGAACTCTCAGCATAATCCGATGGCTTTTCTGGCCTCCGAGAGAAATGCTCAGGCTATGCACTCAGGCAGTTGAAGTTCTCAGATCAATGGGTGTGAAAAATCCTCAGAATAATGTCGTGGTCATCGGTGACGGAGCGCTTGCATCTATCCTGATAAAGAAAACGCCTTTCACCTGGGTTGAACTTAACCAGATCATTGAAAGAACTCAGGATACAGTAAGCAACAGGATTATCTACGCTCCGGGTTTCTCAGCGGGTACTGATTACTATAAACCTCTTTTTGTTCACCATAATTTTAGTGAACTGGATGGGTACAGCTATATCAAAAAAGGTTTTGCCGCTTATTTTGAATCAGTCGAGAACGGAACCGATAAAAAGTTTATGAATTCTTATGAATACAATATTGATCCTGTCAATGACGACAGACCTTTCTTTTTCAGATACTATAAATGGAAACATCTGTTCCAGATCAACAATAACAGTGGCGGATCACCAGTTGATTCAATGCCTATCGGACTTCTAATACTTTCCATGAGTCTGTTTCAGGCGATCTTTTTCTCAATTATGCTGATAATTATGCCGCTATTCTTTATGAGCAAAAAAGAAAAAACCTACAGTCCATTAAGTCAGATAACATATTTTTTCATGATCGGAATAGGATTCATGTTCATCGAGATGTCATTAATTCAGCAGTTCGTACTTTTTCTTGGAAACCCTGCCGATGCAATTGCGGTTACTATTCTGATTCTGCTTTTATCTGCAGGACTTGGGTCACTTTCAAGCAGGAAAATACTTATCAAGTTCGGTGAAAAGAACATCTTCCGTACCATGATCGTGTTTTTCCCTCTTGTCATCCTCCTTTACGCTGCAATCGTTCCCGTTTTCACGCACAAACTCATGCACCTCTCATTTTCCCTGCGTGTGCTAGCCTCAGCTCTGATACTTTCTCCCCTGGGATTTTTTCTCGGGCAGTTCTTTCCTACAGGACTTACGATCGTCGGTGAAAAGAACAGCGGATTTATTCCATGGGCATACGCTGTAAACGGTGTTGCTTCAGTTATAGCTTCAATTCTTGCAATAATACTCGCCATGGTCTATGGATTCACCTTTGTCTTTGTTCTTGCAGCCTTCTGCTACTTCATTGCGAGTGTAACCTTCTACCGGTTTGTAAAAAGACATGTCTGAAAACCGTGCTGTACTTATTCTTTCAGGAGTTGACCCCACAAACGGCGCAGGACTTGGCAGAGATATTTTAACAGTAAAAGAAACAGGTTGCTATCCGCTTTCAGTTCCAACTGTTCTTACAGTTCAAAATTCAATGAAGTTTCATTCTTCTAAGCCCGTTAACATTGAATATATAAGACATTCCATTGATCTACTCAAAGATGAATTTTCAATAAAAACGATAAAAACAGGACTCGTTCCAACTGATGAGAAGTGGCTTAAAGAGTTTTCACAAATACTTTCAGATTTTTCGTGCCCGATCATTGTCGACACAGTCATCAAAGCGACAACTGACAACTCCGGAATTAACATCCCGAAAAGTTATCTGAACCTTATCAGAGGAAACAACAGAATTCTCACTCCCAACCTGAGGGAACTTAGGAATCTTCATCAATTTGTATTTAACACTGAAGATTCTTCTAAAAACATGGCTAAAAACATCTCAAAAGAGTTCGGATGCCGTATTCTCACAACTTTTGAAGGAACAAAAGACTCAATAGCGATCACAGATGGAAACTCAACAGAAACGATTAAAATTGAACTCATAGATATACACAAAAGTTATCACGGAACAGGGTGCACATTTTCTTCAGCACTTGCCTCATTCATTGCATCAGGTTACACATTATCAGAATCTATTAAAAAAGCTGCTACCTACACCTCACAGAAAATAGCATCAGCCTTAAAGTTCAAAGATAAAGGACAGTATTTTCTTTACTGATATAAAATAACAAATTTTTTGACAACTATGACTTTAAAGTGCTATGTTAGCCCGCATATTAATTGCTTTGGAGGGTTTCATGAGAGTTGAGCAGATATCAATACTTATCAGGAATGAACCGGGTGTTTTAAGTAAGATACTGGAATCAATGACCAATGGCGACATCAACATTCTGGGACTCACAATCAATGAAACTGCAGTTTTTGGAGAACTTCGTCTTATTGTTGATGATATGGCAAAAACTAAAAAGATCCTTGAAGATGTTGATGTTTCGCACAACATTGTAAAGGTAATTGTTGTCAATCTTCCTGACAAACCGGGCGAACTACTTAAGATAGCACGTCTTTTAAGCGACAATGACATTAATATAGACTACATGTACACACTTTCAGCCGGCCACAAAAACGCATTTATCGCAATAAAGAGCTGGGATATGGCTGCAACTGAGGAACTTCTTCTTAGTGAGGGAATGGAAATCGTCTCTCTTGAACAAATCAGTTAAATTTTTGGAGGAATTATGCTTAGATCAATAGTTTTCTGGACAGTTCTTGTCCTTTTTGTTTCGCTTTCAGCTTCTGAAGCAGCTGATCAGACTAAAAAAGAGAAAAAACCTACAGTTGAGCAAACCGTAAAAACAGATAAGGATACAAACGGTCCTTCGATGATAATTAAAGACGGCAAACCCGCGAAATTCTTTGAACTGTACGGATACTTTGCTTTTGCCTACAAATTCACTAACAACATGATCCTTAGCGGCAACAATCCATATCTTTTACAGACAACTGTGAAGGGAATAGATTCCAGCGATTCAACCAATCCTGATTCTCCAAAAAACAGCTCTATGGAAAAAAACCTTGGCTGGGCTTGGCTTAAACTTCATCTTGAACCTGTTATAAACGTTGCAGAAATGCTTGAGATCCACACAAAAATGTCTCTTTTCGGAAACACTGTTCTTGGTGCAGATAACGTTATTGCTGATTCAAAAAGCAACGGTATTTTACGTGATGCACAGCTTGACACTTCAGCCAACATAGTCTTTGAAGGTCTCTGGGGAACAGTTGACACACCCATTGGAGAACTTAAGCTTGGACGTATGCCTTTTAACTGGGGCCTTGGTCTTCTCTACAATGATGGAAACAGAATAAATGACCAGTCTACGGGAAACTACCTTGACAGAATTCAGCTCACCATTCCCGTTGCGGGTTTCAAAATAATTCCGGCTTTCGATATTGCTTCGACTGGGCTTGTAAACAGCAACTTCAGAGATTATCTTGTTGACGCTTCACAGAAAGATGACGGATTTAACATAAGTGCAATGTTCATGATGAACGAGGATGATCCGGCACTGCTTAAGAACAAACTTCTCAATGGAAAAACTGTTTTTGAGTTCGGAGCAATGGTCATGTTCTCATGGAAGAACGACACATCCGGTGAATGGGATGCAAACACAACTTCATATACTCCTACCGATGATAAATTTGCAGACCCGGCCAAAACTTATGTCTATACTGATCAGGGTGCAAAACTCTGGAAAATCGACGGTTGGGCAAAACTTCACCACAGACGTTTCTCACTCAAAACAGAAGTCGCATTCCTTACAGGAAGTATTGGAAAAATGCTCCTTGATGACGGTTCGGAAAAAACTGTAAAAACTGAGTCGGTCGGTGTTGCACTTGAAGCTGAGTTCAAAGCTATTCCTGACAAATTCAACATATCGCTCTTCACAGGTCTTGCTTCTCCGGACGATGCTGATTATGTTCAAGGTGATTCATGGAACAACCCTGGCAACTCGGTAAATAGCGACGCAGCCAACAGCGATACGAAAGTACAGAATTTTAGATTCAACAGAAACTACAATATAAACTCAGCACTCTGGAATCAGTTCCTTGGACGTTTCACTGCAGGTTACTATGCAAGTCTTTTTGGAACTTACTATATTCTTAATGAACTTAAAGTAGATGTCGGAGCAACATACTCCATGGCACTTTACAAGAACAATTCACTCGGTGGACAGGGTCTGCCCAATGCAATTGAACCATTTGTAGGTGTCGACTATGCAAATAAGAGCGGCCTTAGAGGCGGTGTCAGATATCAGTTTGGTGTTCCTTTTGACGGACTGTCCGTTGTCGATGCGAACAATGACGTAGTTGAATCTGATTTCTACCACTTTCTCAACATCTATCTCGGTATTGTATTCTAAAGACTTTTTAATAATAAAGATTGGAGCAAACAATGTTCAAAACCTTTGATGAAATTCTTTTGAAAGTTAAAAATTCCGAGAAAAAACAGAAAGTTGCGATTGTAGGTGCTGAAAAATCAGTTGTTATTGAAGCAGCACTTGACATCACCAAAGAAAACATTGGTGTGCCTGTTCTTTTCGGCTTAGCAACCACTATATCAGAACTTGTAAAAGGCACGGTACTTGAAAACAACGTTGAGATCGTTGACTGCGAAGATATGGATTCATCCTGTCATAAAGCTGTTGACTATGCAGTTGATGGAAAAGTTGACCTTATTCTTAAGGGAGCTGTTGATACCGCTAAACTGATGAAGGCTATTTTCAGAAAGGAAAATGGACTAAAAGACTCTCCTCTCATCAGCGATGTACTTGTTTTTGAAGATCCTATAGCAAAAGAAAATAAAAGACTCATCGGTCTTACAGATGGTGGACTTATACCGCTTCCTGACCTTGAGACAAAGATCGAGATGACAAGAAGTGCCGTAAAAGTTTTCCACAAACTTGGTTTTGAAAAACCTAAAGTTGCATACATTTCAGCCGTTGAAAAAGTTTCTCCAAAGATCCAGTCAACAGTTGATGCCGCTGAGATCCAGAAAAGAAAAGAGAATGGACAACTTGAAGATATCAACGCTTACCTTGAAGGTCCTTACGCAATTGATAATGTGATCTCTGAATATGCAGCAAAAATAAAGGGAATTGATTCTGTAATGGCCGGAAATGCTGATATTCTCGTAATGCCCAACATTGAATCAGGCAATATTCTTGGCAAAATTGCAAACTACTGGGGCAACGCGGCTAACGGCCATGTTATCACAGGCGCAAAAGTTCCTGTTCTTATAACTTCAAGAGCGGATGACGCAAAAACAAAACTAAATTCAGTTGCTCTTGGAATCCTCGTAAGTATGAAATAATGACTCAATCTAAGAAAAAAGTCGAAATAAAATATCCCCTCACCTTTGATCTTAAGGTAATAATGATCTCTAAGCCGGGTGACAATCAAAACATGGTGGAGCTGGATAACATCCTCGAAGATCTTTCAATTGAGCTTAGAAAGAACTGGACATCAAAAAAAAGCAAAACAGAAACCTACACAACCTACTCTGGAAAAATAAAAGTTGAATCTAAGAAACAGATGCATGCACTTTACGGAGAACTCAAAGATCACCCTTCCGTGAAATTCGCGCTATGATCGCCTTTCTTGAACCTTATTACGCTGGCAGTCACAAATACTTTGCTGATAATTTTGTAAAACTGACTGGCGCACATCTTTTTGCTCTCAAGGGAAAACACTGGAAGTGGCGAATGCACGGTGCTTCCGTAAAGTTTGCTGACATGGTGAAAACTAGCGGAAAGAAGTTTGACACTATTGTTGTTTCGTCTCTTACGGACGTGGCTCTTTTAAGGTCTCTGCTCATTGATTATAATCCTAAGATCAGGATCATCACCTACTTTCATGAAAATCAGCTTGTCTATCCGTGGTCGGAAGATGATAGGGGTCCTGAAAAGAAGAAGGATCTTCACTACGGTTTTATCAACTTCACTTCGGCGCTTTTAAGCAATGCGGCTGTTTTTAATTCAGAATTTAATAGAGATAGTTTTCTTAATGCTCTCGGACCTTTTCTCAAATCCTTTCCGGACGAGCAGCTGACTTCTAAAATTGATGAAATAAGAAAAAAAAGCTTCGTTATTTATCCAGGGATTGATATTCCAATTTTTGAAAGGAAGGAAACAAACAAAGTGCCTTTCATTCTCTGGAATCACCGATGGGAATATGACAAAAATCCGGATGAATTCTTCAAAGCACTTTTTAATCTTAAAGATAAGTACGATTTTAAAATTGTGGTCTGCGGAGAGGAAAAGAAAAATCCACCTGAGATATTTAACAAAGCTAAAGAAGTTCTTAAAGATAGAATTATTCACTGGGGATTTGCAACAAGCCGCGAAAGTTATCTTGAGCTTCTTAAAATGTCAGACATTGCACCAGTTACAGCAAACCATGAGTTCTTTGGGCTCAGTGTTCTTGAAGCAGCCGCCTCAGGAGTTATTCCCATAATGCCGCAGAGACTAACCTATCCTGAACTTTTTCCACCTGAAAAATTTGGAGAACTCTTCTATCAAACGGGTAAACTTGAGTCAAAACTTGAAGACGTTTTAAAAAACTATAAAACTGTTAACATAAACAAAATTTCCGAAAGAAGCCTAAGCTTCAACTGGCATAGATTATCCAATAGATTCAATAGTTTAATCGACGAACTAAACATTTAACAAACTAAAACCACTTAGCTCAAATGCGTTTTACGCACACAATTGTTTTGACATTCTGTGTGCGTAAAACCAGTTTCAAAACATTAAAGTTGCGTTTTACGCACACAATTATTACAATCTTTTGTGTGCGCAAAATGAATCTATGGAGCAGATTATGTTTATTGGAAGAAAAATGGAGATCAAAAAACTTGAGCAGGCTTATGAATCCAATAACAGCCAGCTAGCTGTCATATATGGACGAAGACGTATTGGAAAAAGTCGCCTTATCAAACACTTTGTACACAATAAAAAAGACAGTTTTCTTTTTGAAGCCATCGAAAATCTTAACGCTGCCGATCAGATTAAACATTTTGCAAATGAGATCTCAAACCACACCAACGACAATCTAATAAACAAAGTTGAATTTTCATCGTGGGAAGATATCTTTAATTACTTTACTGAAAAAATTGTAAAGCGGAAAAACAAAAAGAAAAAACTTATTATATCTCTTGATGAAATTCAATGGATGGCAGCAAACCGCTCTAAACTTATAAGTATTTTAAAATATTTTTATGATAACCACTGGAAACAGCATAATGTCATGGTAATTCTGTGCGGATCAATTGCATCATTTATGATCAGAAAAGTTATAAATTCAAAAGCTCTTTACGGCAGAATAACAGTGGAAATAGCACTAAAAGGTCTTAAACCTGACGAAGCAATAAAATTTTTCAATGAAAGAAAAAGTATTGAAGAAATTATGAAATACCTTCTAATTTTCGGAACAGTTCCAAAATATCTTGAACAGATCAGACAGGACAGATCTTTTAGCTGGAATATAAACAACCTCTGTTTCTCCAATCACTCAGTAATGTTCACTGAGGTGGAAAAAATCTTCTACAATCATTTTAGAGAAACCCAGAATTACCTTTCAATTGTAAACCACCTTAAAAAAAAGATACTAAGCCATAAAGATATCGGAGAACTGACTAAAACACCTTCAGGAGGAGGGCTTTCCAGATACCTTAATACACTTGAACAGGCAGAAATCATAAGATCTTTTGTTCCATTTGGCAGAAAATCTTCTTCAACTACAAGAAAATATGCTTTATCAGATGAATTTCTGATTTTTTTCTATAAATACATGAAAGATAACCGAAACATTATTGAAAACAGTAATGTCGATGATGTTTTTGACGTAATATCAAAAGGAAGTTTCATTATTTGGCTGGGATTTGCATTCGAAAGATTCTGCCTGAAACATGCTTTATTTTTTGCGGAACAAATGGGTTTCGGACACACAGTTATAAACTACGGTCCTTATTTTGAAAAAAGTGACAGCTCCTTCCAGATTGATCTTCTTTATCAAACTGCAGACAATGTAATTGTTGTCTGTGAAATAAAATATCACAACCGTGAAATATCCCAAAAAATTATCAGCGAAATGGAAAGAAAACTTTCACTACTGAAAATTCCACGCGGGTTTTCCACTCAGACCGCTCTCATAAGCCTTTATGGACCTGATGAAGGCTTAAAAGATGCTGATTTTTTTGACCATTACTTTACCGTGAAAGATAGTAATTTTAAAAACTAAGGAGAAAACAATGAAAAGAATCATTAAAACAGACAAAGCTCCTGCAGCTATCGGCCCTTACAGTCAAGCGATTGAGACAAATGGAACACTTTACATTTCAGGTCAGATTCCACTTGACACGGCAACTGGGAAACTCGTAGAAGCTAAAATTGTAGCACAGACTGAAAAAGTCTTTGAGAATATTGGAGCGATCCTTAAGGCTGCCGGATACGGATTTGAAAACGTCGTAAAAATGACAGTTCTCCTTGCTGACATGGGTGATTTTAAGGCCGTTAACAAAATATATGCGAGATTTTATCCCGAAAATCCTCCTGCAAGAGCTGCTTTTCAGGTCACTGCACTTCCGCTTGGCTCAATGATCGAGATCGAAACTATCGCCACAAAATAACCTTATAATTGCAAATTCCCGTCGTTTTATGTAGAATTAGCTGGATGAATTAATCTGGAGTTAATTATGAGATTTTTATCAAAAGTTATTGTTTTTCTTCTGATTTCACTTGTCTATGTTTCTGCGCTATCTGCTCAGAAGCTCAAGGCACGTTACGCAAAGGTTCCGCTAGGTGAAGAGACATATATATACATTGATGAAAGAACTCCGGACTACATTGTTAAAAAGGCTCTTTCAAAGAGAATTGACATCGCTTTTTTTCTCAAGGGCTCAAACGCTGAATGGATAGCAGATAAGATCCCGCTTTTTAAAAACAGTTCACCAATTGTTTTTGTTAACGGCAATCTTTCCGAACTTGAAAGAGGTTATCTCAATCAACTTGCTAAGATCACGGGTTTCAGGATGAAGATCTACTGCTTCGGTAATAAATGCACAAGCAATGTAAAATGGAAACATCCTCTGATAAAGAACTATGGAAAGATATACTGGAAAAAAATAAAAAAAGAAAATCACCTTTATTTTGAGAAAAAAGGGAAAACGGAAAAGGCACAGACAGCATCTGTTACTGATAGGAAAGATTTTCTTAAAACACCTGTGGTTAATGGTTGTATTTACTTTAAAAAGCATAAAATGGCCTTCTTATCACTTGATTCCCAAACAGATAAAAACTTCTATAAAAACGCGGATTTTATGATAATTTACTCAGACAACGAGAAAAAGTTAAACGAGTTTATTGAGAAAAATTTTTAATGTACTAGAATAGCCGGGACCATTGTTTAATTAAGGGGTATTTTAAATGAGACAATCAGTTAAACTTCTTTTTGCTTTTTTCATTATCTTTCCTATGTTTGCGGGTGCCGCGGAAGTGTGGAAATCAACTGAAGAGATAGAAGTCAACGGAAAAAAGATCAAAAAAGAGATCTATGTTACCGAAAACATAATGAAAACTATCAACCTTTCCGAGACGGGAGGGAATGAGACTATCATTGATCTTAAGAACGATAAGATCACCATCGTTAACCACAAAACTGAATCTTTTCAGGTTATCAAGCTTAGCCAATACATTGAATTCGCGCAGCAGCTAGCAGAAGACATAAAGGCACGTGGACATATCAGCTCTGACAAAGTTATCCCTGATCTTAAATTTGAGAAAAAGAAAAATTCAAAAATTAACAGCTGGGACTGCGAAGAGTGGCTTGTTATTCTTGATGGAAAACCTTTTAGAAACGTCTGGATAGCAGCTGAACTTAAAGATGCTCCGATACTGAAATTTAAACAGAAATTCAGCAAGATAATTCCTGATACACTTGTAAAATACCGTTCAATTAATTCAAGGATCGAGAGTTACTTCATGGAAAAAGGCATGGTTGTTAAGTCCGTCAAACTCTCATCTTCAAAGAGAATGCCGGTTATAACTCAGACAATTACAGATATTAAACCTGTCACAATAAAGTCTGTTTCAATAAAAATACCTGGAACTTATATTGATAAATCTGCTCCAGAAACAAAGGCCGAGACAAGTGAAACAAAAAGCAACTAAGATCGGTTGCACAAATTCCATATTCAATCTAGGAGGACAAAATGCTTAGAACTCATACATGCGGTGAATTATCACTTGCAGATATTGAAAAAGAAGTAACAATTTGCGGCTGGATAACTCAGAAAAGAGAACTTGGACCAATACTTTTTCTCGTAATCTCAGACAGATACGGAATTACTCAGGCAATGATAGAAAACCCTGACCTTGTTGAAAAAGCAAAGCGTTTTTCCCTTGAAGATGTGGTTTCACTCACTGGAATCGTCCTTGATAGAAAAGAGAATAGAACACAGAAATACTCAACGGGAGACATTGAGGTCAATACTTCCAAGATCAATCTCCTTTCCGCATCAAAACCGATGCCTTACGATCACAAAAAAGATGCTTCAGATATTGTGAAACTTAAATATCGATATCTTGATATAAGAAAATCTGAGATCAGGAATAACCTTATAACCAGAGCTAAAGTTGCAGGAATGATAAGAAGCTTTCTTGATTCAAAAGACTTTCTTGATATTGAAACTCCCATACTCAACAAATCTACGCCTGAAGGTGCAAGAGACTTTCTCGTTCCTTCAAGAATATCAAAAGGATCGTTCTACGCCCTTCCTCAGTCTCCGCAGATATTCAAACAGCTTCTTATGATATCGGGAATGGATAGATACTACCAGATCGTCAAATGTTTCAGGGACGAAGATCTCAGAGCCGACAGACAGCCTGAATTTACTCAGGTCGATATCGAAATGAGTTTTGCCGAAGAAGCGGACATTATGGGTATAACAGAAGAAATGCTCAAAAACATTCTCAGCCATTTTACTGATAAGGACTTGTCTGAACCTTTCCCCAGAATAAGCTATAAAGATGCGATGGAAAGATTTGGAAGCGATGCTCCGGACATGCGTTACGGACTTGAACTGATATCACTTGATGACATATTCAAATCCTCAGAATTTAAGGCCTTTGAAGGTGCTGCAAACGATCCTAAGAAAACAGTGAAAGGAATTGTTCTTGAAGGAAAAGCTGAAATATTCAGCAGAAATAAGATCAAAAAACTTGAAAAAGATGTTCAGGGCAACAGGGCTAAAGGTCTTGCTTTCGTAAAAAAAGTGGGCGGAATTGTCGAGTCACCTCTTTCCAAATTCTTCAGCGAAGAAGAGATGACAAAACTTGGAGAACTGATCCCTGATAATTCAATAATGTTCATCGTAGCAGACTCAATGTCTATAACTCTTACTGCTTTGGGAAATCTCAGAAAAAAACTTGCAGCTGAATTTGAACTTTACGACAAATTGGCATTCGCTCCTATCTGGGTCACTGACTTCCCTGCTTTTGAACTTGATGAGGACAGTGGAAAATGGAATGCTGTTCATCATCCGTTCACTGATTTTAATCTTGAAAAGGTGGTGAAGTCAGGAAGTCTTGAGAACATCGATTCAAGGGCCTATGACATCGTTCTAAACGGTCATGAGATAGGTGGAGGAAGCATAAGAATACACGACATAAACAAGCAGAGAAAAGTATTCTCTCTTCTTGGAATAAGTGATGAAGAAGCTACTGATAAATTCGGATTCCTTCTTGAAGCTCTTGAATTCGGAGCACCGCCGCATTGTGGAGTGGCTCTTGGTCTTGATAGACTTATAATGGTGCTTTTAGGAATTGAGGCTATCAGAGATGTAATAGCTTTCCCGAAAACCTCAAGCGCAACATGTCTGATGAGTAAAGCTCCTTCAGCAGTTCGTGAAATTCAACTTGAAGAGCTTGGAATAAAATTAATGGAAAAGGAAACTGATGCCTAAGATCCTTGTCCCGGCAGACATTACTATTGAAAACAGCGAGAAAACCTTAAAGGAACTGAACGCTCAGATAAAAGGAATAGAATCTGCCGAGCTCGATCTTACCGATGTCACTTTAAATTCCATTACAAAGGCTCTTGTCAGAAAACTTCATGAAACGCATGGCGATAAGATAAAACTCAAAGAAGTTCTGCAAAAAGAAATTTATTATAATGATGATGAACCTGAAGTTGATGAATCTGAGAGAAAAAAAGAACCGGCACTTGAAAATCTTGGAGAAAAGCTCTTAGGTCTCTGGGACGTGATCTATTTTTTCTGTGTCATCATGGTTGACATGATCTACTACTCTTTTGAATCGCTTTACAACAGGAAGTTCATTTTAAAGGATGATACAACTAAGAATGCCTACTATATTGGTTACAAGGCTATTTCCATTGTCTTCCTACTTGCTTTTCTAATAGGTTTCACGATCGCTCTTCAGGCTGCTATCCAGCTTGCAAAAATGGGTGGACAGGGCTACATCTCAATGATGATAACGATCATAATGACAACTGAACTTGGACCTCTTATTACTGCGATAATCATTGCCGGAAGAACTGGAAGCTCAATTGCAGCGGAAATTGGAACAATGGTGGTTATGGAAGAAGTTGACGCTCTTAAAACTATGGGCATTAAACCGCTTAAATTCCTTCTTGTTCCAAAATTCTGGGCATTTACACTTGTTATGCCGATCCTCACTTTAATAGCGGACATAGCTGGAATCACAGGTGGACTTTTTGTCGCATCGGCATACAACATTCCTTTTGGAGCATTCTTAAGTCAGATGATAGATTCTCTCGCTTTTTCGGATCTTTTCTGGGGAACTGTAAAAAGTATAACTTTTGCATGGGTTATTCTAGCCGTTGGGTCTTTTAAAGGTCTCAGCGTTAGAGGTGGAGCCGATGCAGTCGGAAGAGCTACAACAGAATCCGTTGTTGTATCGATCTTCCTAGTTGTTGCAATTGATGCTATTTTCTCAATTCTTTTATACACTTAAGAGGTTAAGAATGGCTAAAAAAATCCTTAACTCCGGACTTTATAAAAAAATTGCCGAACTTCTTAATTTAGCCCGACAGAACATTGTTAGAACAGTTAACCACAAAATGGTTTATACATATTTTGAAATTGGTCGTATGATAGTTGAGGACCAGCAGGATGGAAAAGAACGGGCGGAATACGGAAAACAGGTTTTAAAAGAGCTTTCAGCAAAACTTACAAGCGAATTTGGCAAAAGGTTCTCGGTTGATAATCTGCAGAATATGCGTCAATTTTATCTCGTTTTCTCAAATTACGAGACAGCTTCTCGTAAATTCATTTTGTCATGGTCTCACTATATTGATTTGCAAGCAGATACAAAACTGTACCGCCGGATAAACAGGAATTTATTAAATTGCTTGAGCGGGATTAAAACATGAAATTTAAAAAGATAGAAGAAAAAGAGATTAAGTTTTGATTGTATCTATAGTAGAAAAATTTATAACTGATTCTTTACTCAAAAAAATAAAAGAAAGTTTTTCAATATCAGAAGAAGACCCAATATTAATAAAAGCTACTACTGCAATTCATAAAAGTATTGAATCATTTGCGGATAAATACGGCTCCTATCACGGTTTTTTATTAAAAGAATCGAACTGGGACAAAATTATTGATGGATTTTTCTATTTAACTGGTGACATTGACCTAGAATCTTTTGATCCATCAGGCAATCACGATGAAAAATCAGCTACAAAGGAACAAATATCTTTCTTTTTAGACAATTTACTAAATGAATTTAAAAAAGACAGGGAACTTGAAAAAATAATAGCAGAAAAAAATCATCATAATAAAACAGATAAAAAGCTCTCAGACCTTAAAAAATCTATCGATAAAAACAACATCTCTCATATTATTGGATTTATTGACAAAACAAGCGAACTCATTGATAAAAGG